>Ga0172380_10000693_pt1 | contig 62340 bp, 50 predicted proteins | sample Leawe162metaG_FD_119747 | JGI IMG/M metagenome (GOLD analysis project Ga0172380, IMG submission 119747) | Leachate microbial communities from a municipal landfill in Southern Ontario, Canada - Leachate well 162 metaG | ecosystem: Engineered > Solid waste > Landfill > Unclassified | place... | reverse complement strand
GCGCACTACCAGCCGTAATCCCCGCTCCACCGTAGGCACGATCACGGAAATCTATGACTACCTGCGACTGCTTTTCGCCAGGGTCGGCCATCAGCACTGCCCTGACTGCGGCAGGGAAATCCGCCCCCAGTCCATCGAGAATATGGTTGACACCTTATTGTCCATGCCGGAGGGGACCAAGTGCGTTCTGCTTGCTCCCCTTGTTGATGGCAGGAAAGGTGAACATGTCGATATCCTGAATAAACTCCGCAAGGAAGGATTTGTCCGCGTCAGAATTGACGGTGAATTCCGCAATCTCGAGGATAAGATCGAGCTTGCCAAAACAAAAAGGCATACCATTGCGGCGGTGGTTGACCGCATTGTCATCAAACCTTCAGCCAGACAGCGACTTGCCCAGTCCACCGCCACTGCCCTACAGCTTACGAATGGTTTTCTGCTGGCCTCTCTTCCTGATACCAATGAGGAAAAACTTTTCAGCGAGCGGGCGGCATGCGTGCAGTGCGGCACGAGCCTGCTTGATCTGAGTCCCCAGCTCTTTTCCTTTAATAACCCCAAAGGGGCCTGTGAGGAATGTGGCGGACTCGGGGTGAAGCATTTTTTCGATCCCCAGCTGGTTGTTCCCGCCCCCGGCCTCTCCCTGCGCCAGGGAGCCATCGCCCCATGGCGGAATCGGGCATCGTCATCCTATTCCAGTCAACTGCTTGAAGCCCTGGCCAAACATTATTCCTTTGCGATGACCACACCTTTTGCCAGGCTACCGGAGAAGGCCAGGAATGCGATCCTCTATGGAACAGGCCGGGAGTCCATCTTTTTTCACTATGCGCGGGGCAGCCGCACCCTCACCTCGCAAACGCCTTTTGAGGGTGTTTTACCGCAGCTTGCCCGACTTTATCTGGAAACAACCTCAAGCGCCAGCCGGGATGAACTTGCCCTATTCATGAATGAACAAACCTGCCCGGCCTGCCATGGAGCGCGGCTGAAACCGTCTGCTCTGGCGGTACGTATCGGCCCGTGGGCCATCCATGAACTGACAGCCCTAAGTATCATTCACCTGGCTGCGGAATTACCGCGCATCAATTTCAGCCAGCAGGAACAGTTCATCTCCGAGCCTATTGTCAAAGAAATCCATAACCGGCTCACCTTTTTGCTTGACGTCGGACTTGGCTATCTGTCCCTGAACCGGACCGCGGCAACCCTTTCCGGCGGTGAAGCCCAGCGTATACGGCTGGCCTCACAGATCGGCTCACGGCTGGCCGGCGTTCTCTATATTCTGGATGAGCCGAGTATCGGGCTGCATCAACGGGATAATGAAAGACTGATCAAAACCCTGACCAATCTCCGCGATATCGGCAACACGGTGATTGTTGTCGAACATGACAGTGAAACCATCGCCGCCGCCGATCATGTGCTCGACATCGGGCCCGGAGCCGGTGTCCATGGCGGCCAGGTTATTTACAACGGACCGGTGGCCGGTTTGCTCGCAGAAGAAGCCTCCCTGACCGGGGGCTTTCTTTCCGGCCGTCTTGAAATCCCGATACCGGCCAAAAGACGTCAGCCTCGATCAAAAAAAGATTGGATTCATCTCGCGGGATCTGCAGTAAACAATTTGAAAAAGGTGGATACAAGCTTTCCCCTCGGATTGATGACATGCGTCACCGGTGTATCCGGCTCAGGCAAAAGTTCACTGGTCATGGAATGCCTTTTCAAAGGCGCCAAGGAAGGCTTGGGCAAATCAAGCCATGCTGGCGCAGGACAGTTTGGCTCCATAACCGGGCTTGATAAAATAGACAGCGTTATCGATATTGACCAGAGCCCCATTGGCCGTACACCCCGCTCAAACCCGGCCACTTACACCGGCGTGCTCACCCCGATTCGTGAACTGCTTTCGCACCTGCCCGAATCCCGGGCGCGGGGCTATAAACCAGGCCGTTTCAGCTTCAATCTGAAAGGAGGTCGCTGTGAGGCATGCGAAGGAGACGGAGTGATCAAAATCGCCATGCATTTTCTGCCCGATATCTATGTAACCTGCGAAACATGTACTGGCAAGCGCTACAACCAGGAAACACTGGAAATCAGGTACCGCGGGAAAAACATCTCGGAAATTCTGGCCATGAATGTGGAAGCGGCTCTGCAATTTTTCACCAACATCCCGGCTATCAAAAATCGCTTGCAGGCCCTGGTGGACGTGGGCTTGTCCTACATCTCCCTTGGCCAGTCATCTGTAACCCTTTCCGGCGGAGAGGCCCAGCGGATCAAGCTGGCCCGCGAACTGCGCAAACGGGGTACGGGTAAAACCCTCTACATACTTGACGAACCAACCACCGGTCTGCATCCCGCAGACATCAAATACCTCCTGACGGTGCTTTCCCGGCTGGTTGACAATGGCAATACGGTTGTTATCATTGAACACAATCTCGATGTGATTAAAACAGCCGATTACCTCGTTGATCTCGGACCCGAAGGAGGGGATGAGGGTGGTGAGATTGTTGCTGAGGGGACGCCCGAGGAAATAGCTAAAGCACCAAAATCATATACCGGTATGTTTTTAAAGCAGATCCTGACATGAGAGAAGTTAATTGGTTGACTGGGTAAGCCCTTCAGTGGTAAAGGTTTAGCCTGTAAAGTAACAATACCACGCAATTTTTAATCCTCAAAAAAAGGAACGACCCATGGCTGAACAGAATGAAAAAAATGCTTCCCCACAGGGTGAAGCTCCTGTTTTTAGGTTACAGAAACTGTACCTCAAGGATCTCTCTTTCGAAAATCCTAATGCCCCGGAAACCTTTCTGGTGCCGCAGGAGCCGAAAGTTGAAGTGAATCTTGGACTGAAAAATAAGAAACTGGAAAATGATCATTGGGAAGTCAGTTTGTCGGTAACCGCGACCGTAACAAATAACAAGGATGGGAAAACTCTTTTTATCGTTGAAATCGAACATGCCGGTGTCTTTATCCTGAAAAACATCCCGGAAGAACATCTGGCCATGGTTCTCGCAGTTGACTGCCCCACCCTGATATTCCCTTTTACCCGGCAGATCATGAGTCAGGTTTCCGTTGATGGAGGTTTCATGCCCTTCCTGATGGAACCCGTCAACTTCATGGCCCTTTTCCAAAATGCCATGAGAAAGAAACAGGAACAGGCAAAAGCAAACGAAACACAGCAGTAATTACAGACAATTATAAAAAAAGGCACCAGATGGTTTTGTTAACCACCTGGTGCCTTCCGGCATACCGTTTTTTCTGCTTTCCTTAATTTACGGCAAGACAACCGGTCTCAGCAGTATTACCAATTCTTTACGATCTTTAGCCGCACCACTTTGCCCAAAGAGTTTACCGCCTGGGCCCGGAATATCCCCCAAACCAGGGATCTGCGACTCGGAATAATCGCTGGTACTATCAATTAATCCGCCGACGATCAGCATCTCGCCGTTTTTTATCTTCACCAAGGTCGTCATTTCCCGGATATCCACTTCCGGCAGACCTACTTCACTTCCGGCCGTGCCGAACTGTTTGTACTCAATGGGGGTCTTAACCTTTGACGTCACTGGCGTCAAGGTGAGAATCACTTCATTGTCATCAACGATCGTGGCTATAACAGCCATACCCAGCCCGGACATCACGCTTGAAGTTTCCACGCTGTATGTGGGCACGGCGTCTTCTACAGTGACGTCCACATTGTTAATATAGGTGAGGGTCGAACCAACGGATATCATGGCAGGTTGGCCGTTCATCACGCTGAGCTTTGGGTTGGAAATAACCTCCACATGGCCCTGTTCTTCAATGGCATCCAACACAAGGCCAAAGTTCTGGGTATTTACCGTGAGAAATTTATTCTGGGTGCCTGAATCATGATACAACGGATTCAACTTCTGAAAATCCATGGATAAACTGAAGGGATTGTTGGGATTCTGCAGCAGATCTTCCCAATTGATACCTGTCCTGTTGTCCGCAGAGAGAGTCACCTCCACAATTTTGGCCTCAATAGACACCTGCCTGTACAGCTCTTTTTTAAGATTTTCTATATAATTGCCAACTTTTTCCACAAGTGACCGGGGCGCGGTAACAGTAATCAGGCCAACAGGCTTGTCAATTGTATAATATCCTTTGCCGGGTTTACGGTTGGTGACCACAGCCGATTGAGCGGCTTCCGCCCCTGGCAGCATCTGCTGGCCCGCCGGTGCTGCGGGCGGGGTTACAACCTCTTCTGTGGTCCAGATATCGAGTATCTGATCAAGATTCTGTCTGATATTTGCCCAGATATCAAAGCTGTTGGCATTTTCAGGCTGACTGGTAATCTGGATTTTACCTGACATCTCATGGGCTGCGACCTTGTTGCCGCCAAGCACATCACCGCCGACGCCCAGAGTGAATTGGGGAGACATAAACGGCATGGCAACATGAAATTTCCGGGTTTCCTTGTGCTTGATGATGATGGAATTCCCTTGCACGTCGTGAAAATAATCCAGCTGACGCAAAATATTGTCAATGGATTCAAAAAAATCATCCTCTGCCCTGATATCAACATCAACAAGAGCACCTTGGTCAACATCATTGGCCCAGCTGACATTCATCCCTTTCAACACCGCAAGTTTCTTCATAATTTCCCGGAGAGTGACCGGGGCGGCATTCGATGAAATATCCGCTCCCACAGGGATAGCAAAATCATCTTTCCCGGTATTCTCTGTCTCTGAAAGCAAGAAGGTCGGTTGCTGAAACCGGGAAGGCAGCTGCGTCGGCTCAACCTTTTCCTGCGCAGAGTCTCCCTGGAAGGCATCAGCATTAACAGCTTGAGAAGTATGTTTTTTCAGAAAATCCTCGGCCTGTTGTTCTCCTTTGAAATCCGGTGCTTTTTTCGCGCAGCCGGCAAGAAATGAGAACAGCATTAAAGAGACCAGGATCAGTGCCCCACTTCTCAACTTGCGCCTGAAGGGCATATCGGTGTGTTGCCGATTTTCCAGGCAAATGCTCCCCTGCGACCCATGACAAGAAAAGCGTGTTATCATTTTCATCTTTATTTCCATACCTTTCGTGGCAGACAGCGGCTGGTAACACTTCAGCCTGCCCGCAGCCTTTGAATGAAGTCAGGGCTTCTACCTGTGAAGCCGTTCCTTGATATATTTTTCTAAATCCGCCGGAACTTTGTAACCCGACAGGAGTATCGTCTGGTACTCTTTAGAGGCATTTTCCGCATCACCCATTTTATCATAAATTCTGGCCTTACTCACCAGAGTCTCTAATGATGTCCCATAAATTTGTTCAAACCTTTCCAAAAGCGACAATGCCATTTCATTACTGCTGTTCTGCTCACTGAAGGCGGCATAACTCGCCAAGGCCTGCCGGGATGGACGCTCGCAGCTCACGGCAAAATCAAAGTAGCTCTTTGCCTCTTTTACCATCTCCATGTTTGCCAGACTGAGAGCGGTCTGTAAAGCAACATCAGGATCGTGCGGCAGCAGCTTGGAGGCGATTTTCCCATAGTGGGCGGCCTTGGCATTTAACCCAAGTTTTACCAAAGACAAATAGGTTATCCGTTTGGCCAGATCACCATTTTCAGGCCACGATTGGAATGCCTTTTCATAGAAAGTTACCGCCTCCGCATAATTTCCGGCATCTTCCAGATTTTTTGCTTGGCTGATATACTTTCGCGCTTCCAGTTTCTCTTTGGGAACTTCCATGCGCTTAGTGACTGAAATGGCTTCTTTTTTAATTGCCAGCGCCTCTTCTGTACGTTGTGGCCAAGCGAAACTATCGCTCTTTTGCGATATGACTATCGTATTAAACCGCTCTTCCTTAGCCAGATTTTTAAGGTTGAGAATAACGTCAAGGACAAAATCCCACGGAACATCGTTCAGGGCCAAGGTCAGCGAACCGCTTACCTTCTCATCAACCACTATGTTTCGACCGCTGATTTCACCAATCAGGCGAAAGACATTGTGCAGATCGATCTTATAAAAATCCACGGAGATTCTCTGTTCAGTGTATCCGGCAAAGGCAAAATCCGTCTTCCCGTCTTTAGCAGCCGATTTACTGGATTTCGTAACTGACGCAGCGGGCTTCTTCTCAGCGCCTTGAGACGAAGGGGCTGTTGCTGCAGTTTTTGCTGCTGAAGATAATGCGGGTGAACCCTGGGCAATCTCGGCCGTTGACAATCCCGTTATTTCAGCGAGGAGCGGAGTAGCATCTGCCGCTGGCTCAACATTAATCAACAGTCCGTCTTGCTGGACAGCTATGGAATAACGGAAAAGATCATCTGTTGCAGAATCAAGAATAACACGGGCGCCATCCTTATAACTCTCCGTACGGACAAGACTGATCGGAGAAGCATCATTAGTGGGAATGGCATGTCCTTGCGTGGCAATTCCAGGGAGATCCACAATCAATCGGGCGGGATGATCTTTTCCCTTTGCCAGCTCTGTTGACTGATATTTCTGAATCGGTCCATCAGCCAGCAGTTGTACCTTAGTCATGCTTCCTGACCAGTCAACGTTAATGTCCTTGATCAATCGTTCAGGAGCCTTACTCTGGGTCGCTGCCGGAGCCTGTGCATCGTTTTCAAATTGCACAAGAATATCATTGCCGCTGCTTGTTACCGAATAGGGGCGGTCATCGGCAAGGAGAAGTTCGATCCGGGCCACAGCCGGATTCTGGTCGGTGAGCACCGCTCCTTTAATTAAGGTGACAGGTCCCTTATCAACCTTGATCGGGAAATTAATTGACCCGGCAAAATTTCCGCTGGCAATATCAATAATTAGCCTGTGAGGGCTGAATAATTCATACATGGTGTATGCCGGCACCCTATCCCCATAAATCTGACATACCCAGGAATCTGTATTTTGTTGCCATTTGAGATCACTGATCTGGTATGAATCCGCATTAATTGCATCCTCTGCCGCGACCGAATTCAACGGAACACTGAGCAAGATGAGAACGGCTATCAGACATACATTTTTCAAACGGGCTATCAGGGTCATTGTTGCTTTTCCCCCTCTTTCTTTAGAAGCATTTCCACAAATTTATAGCGCTCCTCGCCTGCGGTAGTTTTATACCGCTGCTTGATAACAACTGTGTTATTGGCAATACTGTCGACAACCCCAGCTCTGCCAATCTCGGTTCCATTCCTTATTGTATATCCTCTGCCAACGGAATCCTCCACCATGGCCAAAGGGCCACCTTCTGTAATAACAATGGCAACAAGAGTGAGCTGACCCGGTTCAAATTTCTGCATACCCATGAGTTCCTGTTCGGGAACTTCCAGGTCGGAGGTGACAACCTTTTCCTTTATAAACGGCATAAACGGATCGGAACGCCCCACTCGATCATAAACAAAAGAATCTGATCTCCCTTCCAGAAACTGAATAAGCTCTCTTACTTTCAGGGAATACTGTTCCTGAGCCTGCTGGCTGGAAGCATCGGTATTTTCAGCAGACTCATTTGCCTGCGCCCCAGTCAGCACTAAAAAAACCGCCAACAGGAGGACAACACAAAAAAATACTTTTCTGGGTGCTGAAAATATATCCCTTCTATGCGTGTACATTTGTGGAGTTTTATCCCCCGACTTTCAAATTTACTTTTTGTTATTTTTTGTCTTGTCTTGTGCCTGTGGTGCAGGCTCAACAAACCGGTAGGTGACAAGACTAAATGTGGTCTCCAGGATCATTTCTCCCGCCTGCGGCTTCGGACCACCCATATTTATATCGGAAACCGTGACTATTCTGGACAACTTACTGATTTTGTCCAGGAAAACACCAACATTGTGATACGTCCCCCTCACCTTGATATCCACTGGAATATCGGCGTAAAATTCTTTTCTCGTTTCATTTTTGGGGATGAAAGAAAGAAAATCCAGACCTGAATTTTGCCCAATATCCGAAATGCTTGTTAGAAGTGAAGGGATCTCCTGCTGCTGCGGGAGCAAAGCGGAAGCCTTGGCAAACATCAACTTGGTTTCCGCCATTTCCGCGCGGTACTTCGTTATCTCCCGGGATGCCTTTTCCACCTTTGTTATTTCATCTTCCAATTTTTTCTGCTGAGATAGCAAATTATTAATCTCAACCGTTTTTGGGGAATAGCTCAAAAAATAAAAAGCAACGCATGGCAGTAGAATTACCCCAATACATATTATAGTTTTATGCAGTGGACTGAGCTGGGCAACCTTTTCATCAAGAAAAGAGTTGATGGCCTCTTGAATCTTGATTTTATCTATATTCATTTCACTTTATCCTGATTAGCTTGCGCCTTATCGCTTTCAGGGTTCTTGATTCCCAAACTCAGGGTAAATGATTTCAAGTCCTGGCCCGCTATCGTGGTCAAAGAAGATTTTCCAAGAGTAGCGCTGGAAAAATATGGAGACGCCGTTAAACGATCCATGTAATCAGCCAGCCTCGTGTTGTCCAAAGCGATTCCGGTCAGAGCAACCGTATCCCCGGACTGTTTTAAACTCTGCAGCCAGATGCTGTCCGGAGGTGTTGCTTTGGCAATTTCATCAAGCAAACGAACGGTAATTTGCGATGTTGATTTGAGCTGCTTAATGGCATCAATTTTTGCAGTCAATTTTTGTTTATCCTGCTCAAGTTGCTTAATCTCATTAAGAATCACATTATATTTTGCTTTTTTGTCATTCAAATTCTTAATGTTTGTCTGCAGTGATGTCACCCTCTGATGCAGACTTAACGAAGCCATTACCAACAATGCAAGCAAGACAACCAGTGAGGCTATAAAGGCAATTACCTCATTTCTGGTGCGCAAACGCTTTTTCATTTGCCGGACAGGCAATAAATTTATTCGTATCATGACACTCTTTCGCTTGTACTTAAAAGGTGCATCAAATATACCTAAAAAGGACAAGGCCTGCTTGCCAGACCCATGGAAATTGCCATTTCAGGCGCAATATTTTTTAAATAATCAGGATCTATTCTGTTTGCATCGACACCGGTCATGGCAAACGGATTGAAAACTTCCACCGGCAATCCCGTCTCTTCGCTGAAATACGAATCCAGCCCCTTTACCTTGGCCCCACCGCCACTCAAAACAAGCTTGGTCAAAGCGCTATCAGGGAAGTTTGAGTTATAAAAGTCAATGGCCTTCTTGATCTCCATAATCCACTGGGTCGTCGTGCTGATAAATATTTCCGCCAGCTCTTCCTGTTTTTCAGCCGGCGGCAACGCACCGATCTTCAAGGATTCAGCCTCTTCAAAATCAAGATCGAATTTTCCCTGAATCTGTTCGGTGAGCTGTTTGCTGCCGAGGGCAACGTCCCGGGCAAACAGCGATGCGCCTCTTGAAACAATATTAATGTTCATCTTGGAGGAGCCAATATCAACAAGTACCACATTGCCTTGCTGCCCGTAATTGGTTTCAAAAGAATTCTCAAGGGCAAATGCGTCAACATCAACCAAAACCGTTTTCAAACCAACGTTGCGCAACATATGCAAGTAGGAGTCAACAACATCTTTTTTTGCCGCCACCAACATGACGTCGGTCCTGTCTTCACCTTCCGTATTCGTTTTCAAATCCTGATAATCGAGATAAACATCCGCCAGGTCGAAAGGAATATATTGTTCCGCCTCTGACTGAATATGTTCCTCCAACTCCTTATCATTCATCACGGAGAGATTAATTTTCTTAAGAATCACGGAATAGCCGGAAATGGATATACCGACTTTTTTCCCCTTGATCTGTAAATTGTCAATGAGAGTTTTGATCACGGATGCCACGGCATCCGGGTCTTTCAACTCGCCATCTTCAACTGCATTGGCCGGCAAGCGGGCACTGCCCAAGCTCATAAGCCTCATTCTTTGGCCCCCTTCCGAGAGTTCACATACCTTGACCGCATGGGAGCCAATATCGAGCCCTATGGTGAGATTCTGCTGGCGCATAAAAGGCAGCTTAAAATTCTTGAAATTAAAATTAAACGTCTGCAAGCTTAGAGGAGCCATATGATGGTAACCTGATAAATTTCTCTCTTTTTCTATGCACTTTCTTAACCACAGAATGACTTCCACAAAAATATTAAACACTCATCCCGAAAAGATTGTCAACCGCAAACTAGTTAAAAATACAGGCTAATTTGACAGCTTAAAAAATTCTGCCTGGGGTAAAAATTTTAAACCATCCTTGTGATAATGAACCAATCCTACATTTTGTATCAAAAAACAACCTCATCCACCATATCTGGTGGAACCGCAGTTGTGAAGAACCTAATTCATTTTTTATTTTAATTTTAGCATGTTATATTTTTTTTGCGGACAACCCGCAAAATGCCTGGTTTTTTGAAACCATCCCTTCTTTCCCAGCAAAACACCATCTGCGTCCCACTTCACAAACAAACCCACAATCCCGCGGCATGATCCGAAGAACCCTCTTGTATTTTAACGCCTTATGGAGTATTGATTTGGAGTTTCATTAGCTAGCGCTCAAATAATCCCAGTCAATACATCATATTTTCTTTTTTTTGATAAGGCCGCACGAAGCCCTTGAGGCATTTTTCTTCACTAGTTTTTGTCCGACTTTTCTTCTTGCGGCAAACGTGCATAGAAATATGAGCAATTTTTGTACCGTTTTCTTTTTTAAAAAATTTTACCAATAATGAGAACAGCCAAATCTTTTCAAACAGGGGGCCGTGAGTTGTCGCAAAGCAAGAAAAAATCCATTATCCGCGAATACTTAGAAGCAATAATCATCGCCCTGATTTTAGCTCTATTCATCAGAACTTTCGTGGTGCAGGCTTTCAAAATTCCATCCGGCTCAATGATTCCTACCCTGCTCATCGGCGACCATATATTGGTAAATAAATTTTGTTATGGTATTAAAAATCCTTTTACCGGGGAAACTTGGATTCCGCTGGGAACCCCTGAAAGACTTGATGTGGTCGTGTTCAAATATCCGGAGAATCCTTCACAGGACTTTATCAAAAGGGTTATCGGCCTGCCAGGAGACCGCATAGAAATTCACAACAAAAAAGTATATATTAATGGCAATCTCCTCAATGTGAAATATGCCGTTCACATGGACCCGAATATTTACCCCGGACCGAATCCCCCGCGAGACAATTTTGGGCCGGTTACTGTTCCTCCCCACTCCCTTTTTGTCATGGGGGATAACAGAGACAACAGCCACGACAGCAGATTTTGGGGTTTTGTTGACTATACCGCCTTAAAAGGCAAGGCCTTCATGCTTTATTGGTCATGGAACAAGGAGCAATTTTCAGTACGATGGCGTCGTATTGGTAATCTAATCCATTAGTTATTTTTTTTGCCAGCTTAACAATAAATATTAAATTATTTCAGCAAGTTATACATCATTTTCTTTTGCAATTTCAATTCCGCACCGCTGGATTAGCCCTTCATGGAATCTGAATACCGCTTTCAGCATAGACATATCTTAGGAATCGAGGAACTTTCTGCCAGTGATATTGGCTTCATCCTTGACACCGCCGAATCATTTAAAGAAATATCACAACGTCCTATTAAAAAAGTTCCAACCCTGCGCGGCAAAACGGTTATTCATCTTTTTTTCGAGCCAAGCACCCGCACTCGTCTCTCTTTTGAAATTGCGGCCAAACGCATGAGCGCTGATACATTTAACATCTCTGCCTCCACCAGCAGCGCCATAAAAGGAGAAACCCTGATTGATACGGCAAAAAATCTCACTTCAATGAATCCCGATATCATCGTGATCCGCCATGCAAGTTCCGGTTCACCTCACCTGCTTGCCCGTCACATTAAAGCATCAGTGATCAATGCCGGGGATGGCACCCATGAGCACCCGAGCCAATCGCTGCTCGATATGATGACGGTCCGTGAGAAGAAAGGTAAAATTGCCGGGTTGAAAATAGCAATTATTGGCGATATAAGCCACAGCAGGGTCGCCCATTCCAATATTATCGGTTTTACGAAAATGGGCGCCCAGGTTCAGGTAAGCGGTCCTGCCACCTTGATCCCCGCCGGCATAAAACAACTGGGGGCAACGGTCTGCCACCGGGTTGAAGATGCTGTTGCCGACGCCGACGTAGTCATGGCCCTGCGCATCCAGAAGGAGCGTCAGCTTGACCCGCTCCTGCCTTCCCTGCGGGAGTATGCAACATTTTTCGGCATTAACCGAACCCTGTTGAAATCCGCAAAACCGGATGCCATTATTATGCATCCCGGCCCCATCAATCGTGGTGTTGAAATGACTTTTGACGTGGCCGATGGCGAACAATCAGTAATTATGGATCAGGTCACCAACGGTGTAGCGGTCCGCATGGCCTTACTCTATCTGATTATGGGAGGAGAGGACCGATGAATTCATCTCCGGCGTTACTCTTGCAGAATGCTCGCATCATTGACCCCGCCAATAATATTGATGAGCCCGGCGACCTGCTTATCATTAACGGTGTAATCCGCCGGAAAGGGAAAGCCCGGTCACTCTCCTGCCCAGCCAACTGCCTTACCATCGATCTGCAAGGGAAATGGCTTGTACCCGGCCTCATTGACATGCATGTCCACCTGCGGGAACCCGGCGAGGAATATAAGGAGACAATTGCCAGCGGCACCAAGGCGGCGGCGGCAGGCGGCTTTACCGCTGTGGCATGCATGCCCAATACCAACCCGGTCAATGACAACCAATCCGTCACCTCTCTCATTCTTACCAAGGCCGCGGCAGAAGGATCAGCAAGAGTCTATCCTGTGGGAGCAATCAGCAAGAACAGCAAGGGAACGGAACTGGCCGAATATGGAGAACTGAAAAAGGCCGGCGCAGTCGCAGTTTCTGACGATGGACGTCCGGTGGCGAACAGCCAGCTCATGCGCCGCGCCCTTGAATACAGCAGCAATCATAGCCTTCTCGTTATTTCCCATTCCGAAGAGGTCAGCTTAAGCGAAAATGGCGTGATGAATGAAGGTGCGCTTTCGACCAGGCTGGGTTTACGAGGGATCCCCACAGTTGCGGAAACTATCATGATTTACCGGGATCTGGCGTTGGCGGAATATGTCGAACGTCCCATCCATATTGCCCACATCAGCACCAGGGAATCTGTCGATCTGGTGCGCCGGGCCAAAAATAAAGGGTGCCAGGTAACAGCGGAGACCGCGCCGCATTACTTTACCCTTACTGAAGAAACGGTGGGTATGTATAATACCCGGGCTAAAATGAATCCGCCTCTTCGTTCGGCTGATGACCTGGCGGCAATCCGGGAGGGGCTGCGGGACGGCACCATTGATGCCATCGCCACAGACCATGCACCGCACAGTGTCATGGAAAAAGATGTGGAATTTGATCAGGCGGCCAATGGCATCATCGGCCTGGAAACCGCCGTGCCGCTCACCTTGGCTCTGGTCAGGGAAAACATCCTCACCCCGGCCAGAATGATTGAGCTTCTTTCCGTCCGTCCGGCAAGAATACTGGGAGTTACGGGTGGATCACTCGCAGAGGGCAATGCAGCTGATATTACGGTAATTGATCCGGAAAAAACTTTTATTTACCGAGAAGAGGATGTTGTTTCGAAAAGTGCAAACTCCCCGTTTCTTGGCTGGGAATTAACCGGCAAGGCAGTGCTGACGATTGTTGGGGGCACGATTACCTTCAGGGATATGTGAAAAAAACTTTTTATTTTCCCCTCGATCCACTCAATGCTCAACGGCTTTCATCTTTTAATATCAAGCAAACTTCCCACCATTTCATCAGAGAATTGCACCATCTTCAGATTGGCCTGGTAGAATCTCCGGTTGAGCATGGCCTGAGGAATTTCCTCGGCGATTTCCACATTTGACTTTTCCACCAGCGCATAACCTTCCGGGCTCTGTTCATAGGACAATGGGCCCGGCGTGTCAACCTTGCTCACCTGAGGTGCAACCGCGCCAGCCGCTTCAGACTGAAAAGTAACCCGTGTTTTTTTAAAACCGTCAGTATTTACATTGGCAGTATTATCGGCAATTGATTCCTGTTTTTTTGCAAAAGCAGAAAGAGCGGAAAGGGATGAATGTATTGCAGAGATCATGTCAAACTCCTGTCAGTTTTGCTGCAAACAATCTTGTTTTGCCAGGCCGGGGCAGAAACTATTATAAAATTATTTTAACTACTGGCGGCAGATAAATCAAACTTTTTTATTCCTCTTCGTCCTTGGCCGCCAATTTCTTCATATATCCACACTTCTCGTTTGGGCATTTCAAATGAAGGCCATGCCTTTTATTTTCCTTCTCCAGCAGATAGGGAGACTGGCAATCCGGGCAGGGTTCATTTACCGGTTTATCCCAGATGGCAAAATGGCATGCCGGGTAGTGATTGCAGCTGTAAAATATCTTTCCCTTTTTCGATATTTTTTTAATCAGTTCGCCCCCGCAGCCCTCCTCAGGGCAACGCACCCCGGTTTTTTCAGCCGGGATGTGCTTACACTCTGGATAACCGGAACAAGCAAGAAATTTGCCGAAACGGCCATTTTTATAGACCAAGGGCCGCCCGCATTTTTCACATTTCTCCCCGGAAAGCAGCGGCTCCTCTTTGTCCACGGGCACAATATTGCCCTCATTATCCTTTTTAAAATCCTGGGTATTCTTACATTCCGGATAATTTTCGCAGGCCAGAAATTCTCCTTTGCGGCCCCACTTGATAACCATGACGCCGCCACAGAGTTTGCATTTGATATCCGTGGGCACAGCGCTGCGCTTGACCGATTTCATATCGCTTTTGGCCAGCTCAAGGGCCTGGCGAAAGGGGCCATAAAAATCATGCAGGATCCTCAGCCAATCAACAGAGCCCTCTTCAATCCGGTCAAGATTCTGCTCCATGGAGGCGGTGAATTCCGTATTCATTATGGCTGGAAAATGTCTGACCAGCAGGTCGTTGACCAGCTTGCCGAGATCCGTAGGATAAAACTTGCGCTGCTCCAGTTTCACATATTCCTTTTCCTGGATGGTGGACAAAATAGCGGCATAGGTACTGGGCCGGCCAACGCCATTTTCTTCCAGGGCCTTCACCAGAGTGGCCTCGGTATAGCGCGGAGGCGGCTGGGTAAAATGCTGTCCGGGGTCAAGCTTTAACAGCTCAACACTTTGCCCTTCTTTCAGATCCGGCAAAATGACATCCCTTTCCTGGTCCGCCGGCTGCGCGGTTTGGCTCTCCTCGCGAGATTCCACATACAGAGTCATGAAGCCGAGAAAACGCACGATAGAGCCGACGGCCTTGAAACCGTACCTGCCGGCCCCAATGGTCACCGAGGTCTGGTCATAAATGGCCGAGGCCATCTGGCTTGCGACAAAACGTTTCCAGATCAGGGTATAGAGGGCCAGCATATCCTTCTCCAGATGGCTGGCAAGACTCTCCGGCGTTTTCGCAACATCAGTGGGACGAATTGCCTCGTGGGCATCCTGGGCTGATTTTTTTGCCCGGTAGATATTTGGTTTGGCCGGGAGATGTTTGTCGCCATAGGCCGTGCGGATATAGTCGCGCACCTGCGCCAGAGCTTCATCATTGATTCGCGTGGAATCGGTACGCATATAGGTGATCAATCCGGTGGGCCCGTCTTCGCCTATGGCGATCCCCTCATAGAGACGCTGGGCCAGCATCATGGTTTTTTTTGCCGAAAAGCGCAGTTTCCTGTTGGCCTCTATCTGCAGGCTGCTGGTGATAAAGGGCGGGCTCGGATTGCGCCGGGTTTTCTTCTTGTTGACCTTGTCAATAACAAAGGAGCAATCTTTTAACTCGGAGATGATTGCCTGAGCATTCGCCTCATCAATGATACGATTATCTTGTTTGTTTGTCAGCTTCTGGCCGTTGATCTGCTCCAGTTGGGCAAAGAAAGGCGGGGGGCCATCCTGCTGTACTTCCGCGGTGATTGACCAGTACTCGATGGAGGTGAAATCAGCGATCTCCTGCTCCCGTTCGCAGACCATGCGGACCGCCACCGATTGCACCCGTCCGGCACTGAGCCCCCGCCGCACCTTATCCCACAACAAAGGAGAGATCTGGTAACCCACCAGCCGGTCCAGAATGCGCCGGGCCTGCTGGGCCTCGAACTTATTCTGGTCAATCTCCGTGGCGTTTTCTATGGCCGCAAGAATGGCCTTTTTGGTCAGCTCATGAAACAAAACGCGGCGTACCGGTTTCTTACCCGCCTCAATCGTCGTGGCGATATGCCAGGCAATGGCCTCCCCTTCGCGGTCCGGGTCAGGGGCTAAATAAATCTGGTCAGCCTTTTGCGCGGCACCTCGCAGCTCGGTAATAATTTTCGCCTTGCCGCGGATCGTTACATATTTCGGCTGAAAATCATGTTCAACATCCACCCCCAAAGTCTTTACCGGCAAATCGCAAATATGGCCCACCGAGGCCTTCACGGTAAAAGATTTGCCGAGATATCTCTGCAACGTACGCGCCTTGGCAGGCGACTCAACTATTATTAATGAATTAGACATAAGCACTCAAAATAAAAAGAAATTTTATACTGCCGCCGGGCACCGCTTCTGGTATTGATTTCCCGGCAGGGACTCAACCAGTCCTTTCAGCTCCAGCATCAACAGCAATTCACTCACCTTCTGCACCGTCATCCCGCTTTGCCGGGTAATTTCATCAATGCTCTGCGGGTAGACATCAAGATATGCAAAAAGCCCCTTTTCCTCCTCAGTCAGGACAGCATGACAATCCGGCTGACATGAAAGAGGGGAAGCATGATGAATTCCGCCAGGAAAAGAGAATTCCTCAAGTATATCTTCAACGGTATGAACAAGCTTTGCACCTGCCTGCAGCAGCCGATGTGTCCCTTCACTTTTGCAGGAATCTATCCGCCCGGGAACGGCAAAAACCTCCCTCCCCTGCTCCAGGGCAAAGTCTGCCGTGATGAGGGATCCGGATTTACGGGCCGCTTCAACCACCACAACCCCAAGCGAAAGACCACTTATGATTCTGTTGCGTGCAGGGAAACGGAAGGCTTCCGGCAAGGCGCCCAGACGATACTCGCTGACCAGGGCCCCACGGCAGGCGATTTCCTCATAAAGACTTCCGTTCTGGCGGGGATATACCACATCAAGGCCGCAGCCGAGTACGGCAAGGGTGGCACCGCTTGCCTGCAATGCACCCTTATGGGCGGCAGTGTCAATGCCAAGAGCCAAACCACTTACCACAGTCAGGCCCCGTTGACAAAGCCTTTTGGACAGATCTTCGGCAATTCTCTGCCCGTAGACGCTTGCTGCCCTGGCTCCGACCACGCCGATGCAGCCACTCTGCAGCAGGGCGGCATTCCCTTTGACGTAGAGCAGAATGGGCGGGTCATCAATATTACGCAGCAGCTCCGGATAGGCGTCCTGCTCCCGGGTGATAATCTCAATGCCCAACCCGGCAGCTCGTTCCAGTTCTTTTTCCGCAGCGGCACGGAGTTCTTCCTTGTTGATGCCGGCAATGATATTCGCCCTGAGGCCCGGCACCAATTTTTTGATCCGGTTCTGATCTGCCTCCAGCACCTGCCGCGGGCCGTCGAAAACAGCCAGCAGCTTGTTCCAACTCCTGATCCCCAGTCCAGGGGTCAGAGAGAGGGCCAGCCAGTCTAACAATTTGTTCACAGGCTCGGGACTTATTCTTTAATAAAGCTTTCCAGATGTTTTTTGCGGTTCGGGTGTTTCAATTTTTTAAGGGCCTTGGCCTCAATCTGCCGGATTCTTTCTCTGGTCACGGAAAAGGTTCGGCCAACCTCTTCCAGGGTGAGATCTTTCTCGGTATCAATACCGAACCGCATGCGCAGGACACTCTCCTCCCTCTCGGTCAGAGAACCGAGCACCTTTCTCAGCTGCTCGCGCAAATTGTCCCGTATGGTGGCCTCATGGGGTGAAACAGCCTCCACGTCTTCAATAAAATCGGTGAGATTACTTTCATCATCATTACCGATGGGGGTATCGAGCGAGATGGGCTCCTTGCAGATCTTCAGGATATTGCGCACCTTATCCAGATCAACATCCAGACGTTCCGAAATCTCTTCAGGGGTCGGCTCGCGTCCCTCATCCCGCAGAAATTCTTTCGACCCTTTCAACAGGCGGTTGATGGTATCTATCATGTGCACCGGAATGCGGATGGTACGTCCCTGATCGGCAATCGCCCGGTTAATGGCCTGCCGGATCCACCAGGTGGCATAGGTACTGAACTTGAATCCCCGCCGGTATTCAAATTTTTCCACGGCCTTCATCAGGCCGATGTTGCCTTCCTGAATCAGATCAAGCAGCTGCAGGCCGCGATTCATATATTTTTTGGCAACACTGACCACCAGGCGCAGGTTGGCGTGGGTCAACTCTTTTTTGGCCTCGCGGCTGATCTCCTCGCCGATGGCGATCTGGGCCAGGACCTGCCCCAGTATTTCATAATCGATCCCGCAATCCTCCTCCAGATTGTAAATCATGGTATCCATTTTTGCACTGCTGTCAGGATCGGCTTTTTTCCGGGCAAAAATCGCTTCAAACTGCCGCACCAGCTTTTTAATTTCCTTGATTCCATCATTTATAAATTTGTTCTGCAGCAGGTCGTCCTGGAAAAGAGAGACGATGGAGTGAGTGGACCGATCCACCCGGACCAAAATATTGACACCCGCAGCCTGATCGACATCTGGTTCCCGCAGATCAGCATGCAAGGCCTTCCGTTCCCGGTCAATACGCAGAGCCTCCGAGATCTGCCAGAGAAACCGCTCCTTTGCCTTATCATTATCCTTATCATTTAACCCCCGGAGCACATCAGCAATTTCACAGTTTTGACCGAGCAGGTCCTCCTGGATCTTTTTAAGAATTCTAAGCATAAAAGGGCAAACCAACAGGCCGTTCTGGATTTGGCGTTGTCCCTTTTCAATCTTCTTGGCAATTTCTATCTCTTCGCTGGAAGACAACAGTGAAACAGCGCCCATTTCCCGTAAGTAAGCCTTTACCGGATCAATTTCACGCATCATGGCGGCAGATGTTTCGCCGAAACTGATCATGTCCTCCTCGCCGGGCGGACCCTCCTTCTCCTCTATATCCCGGTCATCCGCCGCATCATCACCGAACAGGAAGGTGAGGTCGTCAGCGGCCTCTTCAAACTGATTATCCAGCGGCCCGAGATCCCCCGACGCAAAAAAATCGCCGCCCTCAGACATCTCCGCCGCCTCTGTCATATCATTTCCGTCAGTTCCGTCTTGTACAGCCTTTAATTTCTTTCTTTTTGCCACAAGAATTACTCCTGCTGGGGAAAGTAGATCATTTCATGTAATAAAATGATACCAACATATTATGTATACGAAACTTCGTCCATTTTTTTTTTCTGTTCCAGAAGATCCATCAGTAAAACATCGTCTCCTTCCAACTGGGCCTGACTGATACGCCGCAACAACCGTGACTTGCGATTCTGCCATGCCTGCTTGCGCACCCAGGCTGTCAGTTCGTTGATAAGCAGATCCTTCATGTCCTCTGCGTAGGAGGGGGCCTCAATTAAAAGACGGGCAACCAGAGCCTTTTCCTCTCCCTGCAACCTGTCGAGCAGCACCTCGGCTCCATCCCCCTGGCCGGTGAGGTTGAGATCCTTTAGTTGATCAAGAATAATTCTGGCGGAATCATTTTCATTATCGACAAGTTCATCCAGGCCCGCCTCGAGAAAATGGGTCAGGGCTTCCGGGTAGATGAGCAGAAACTCCAACAGACGTTCATGTTGTGGGGACAGCTTCAACCCCGGCTTGCGCCGCTTTGCCGGTAAAGAAGGCCCGGCAGGGTGGATGCCGCCTTCACCTCGCCCGAGCAGGTCCTCTGCTTTCAGACCTAATTTATCACTAAAATGTGAAACAAAAAGACTTTTTTGCAGCGTCCGGTTGCCGATAGCGGCAATTAAAGGCTGCAGATCCCTGACAATTTTATTTTTCCCGGCCAGAGTCAAACCATGCTCCTTCACCAGCCGGCTGAAAACAAACTCGGACAGCTCCATGGCCTGGGCCACTTTTTCCTCAAGGGCCTCTTTGCCGAAAGTGGTAACAAAGGTGTCCGGATCATGCTCTTCGGGCAGGACAACAACTTTGGCTTCAAGCTGTTCCGTCAGAAAAAGCGGCACCGCCCGCATGGCCGCCTTCAGGCCGGCCTGATCCCCGTCAAAAATCACTACTGCCTCTTCGGCATATCGTTTCAGAATCTTTACATGTTGCGCGGTCAAGGCCGTGCCGAGAGGAGCGGCGACATACGGCAGACCATGGGCAACCAGGGAAAGAAGATCAAAATTCCCTTCGACTATCAGACAGCGGCCGGCCTCCCGGATGGCGGATTTACTGTGGTAGAGGCCGAACAGGGTCTGGCTTTTATTAAAAACCGCCGACTCCGGGCTATTCAGATATTTCGGCTGGCCGTCGCCCAGAATGCGGCCGCCGAAGCCGGCAACCTGTCCGCTTAAGGAAAAAATGGGGAAAATAACCCGGTCGCGAAAGCGATCATAAACGCCGCCTTTCTCCTTCTGCACCAGCAGGCCGGCTGCCACGGCAACCTGCTCGGCTTGGCCGGCGGATGCCAGGGCCTGGGCCAGAAAATCCCAGCGGTCCGGGGCATAACCGAGTTGAAAGCGGCTGATCATTTCCCGGGACATCCCTCTCTTTTCCAGATATTGCCTGGCTTTGCCGGCCCCAGGATTTTTCAGCAGGAAGTCATGAAAAATGGTTGCCGCAACTTTGTTGGCAGCAAAAAGTCCTTCCCGCTCCCGCGTCTTTTTCAGCTCTTCGGGCGAAAGCTTACTCTCTTCAAGCTCAATGCCGTAACGCTCGGCAAGTCTTGCCACCGCCTCAGGGAAGGTCAGATTATGATATTTCATCATAAATGACAAAACATCGCCGCTTTCATTACAGCCGAAGCAGTGGTAGAACTGCCGCTCCCTGTTTACGGTGAAAGACGGTGTTTTCTCAGAATGGAAGGGGCAGAGGCCCTTATAGCGCACCCCGGCTTTCTGCAGGTGGACATGCTCACCTATCACCTCTATGATATCAACGGCATCCTTCACCCGTTGGGCGGAATTCTCCTGCAGTGCTGCCATGGAACCTTCCTTTACTCTTTCCTGGAAAACATGTCTTCCCGCCCCGGCCAACGGCCTGGCGGCCGGGCATGATTTCGTGATAGAAAAATTTCCAGGCAAATAAGCCTTTTTGCGCGCAGCAAACGCTTTTTGCTTTGCCCTTTACCCTTTTTACTTTATCTTCAATTGTGTCAAGAAAAAAAACTCAGCCCGGCCGGGATCACCCAGGAAAATCCAGTTGGCAAGAGAGACACCATACACGCCAATGCTTTTATTCACAAGGGATTCCTGGCTTCGGCCGCTTGCCGGAATCTTGTATATAGCTTTTTATACCCTATCCTCGCCAAGGAGTAACGGCAATGACTTCCGACATTTCCCAATTTCTCAACTACGAGATTAAAAAGGAATTAGCCGACCGTTACTTCGGATTCCGCAAGCTCATTGAAGAGGACAAGGCCCATCTGGAAAAAGACATCTACCACCACACCCGCACCGTGGGCCAAAGGATTGTTTTTGATCTGAACCGGATCTACATCATGCTGCAGGATGAAGAGTTGATCCACCGGTTTCTCGAAATCACCGGGCTTGAAGAAAAATTTTATTACGATCCCTACATTCTGACCTCGCAAGCCTTGCGTTGCCGGATCTTTGCCGGGGTGAAAACATGGGGCCTCACCGCCTCCGGACGTTTTAAGCATCTGTTCATGGCAACCTATGAGAAGCTGACCCAGGACGTGGCCGAGTACCGGGAAAAATATGCCGAACTTGTCGACAGCCAGGAAACCATTGAAGAGGAAATCAAAATTTTTTACCGTAAAAATGACATCTGTACCATCATGAGTTTTTTGCGGGCCATGGATGCCGCAGAGGCATGCGGCTGCATGGAAGGCGCCATTGACACCGGTTTTTCAGATTACATTGACCGCTCCATGCGGGTGAAGCCCCCGGTACAGGTATGCGTTGAAATACCACTCATGCCGCCGCTTGTGCCCTTGCCCCAGATTAAAAAAGAGCTGAAAAAACTTGCCGAAGCCGCCTTCCCCCTGCATGAAGACGGCTTTCAGCTTCCCCAGTCCGCCTGAGACAGACCAATCAAGCAGAAGGACCATGCATGAAAAACCGATATGACAGCAACGAAGCGCAGCGTTTTCTCACCGCCTATCCGGACCAGCCGGCAGGTCTCGGCCTGCGGGTCTATACCTCGCGGCTTATCGGCAGCGAGGCCGATCTGGTGCTGCACGGCGGCGGCAACACCTCCGTCAAATGCCGGGTAACCGACCTTCTCGGCGAGGAAAAGGATATCATCTATGTCAAGGGCAGCGGCTGGGACCTGGGCGCCATCGAACCCCAGGGCTTCCCCGGCCTTGATCTGGCATATCTGCGCAAACTGCGGCGCCTTGACGGTTTAAGCGATGAGGAGATGGTCAACCAGTTCCGCACCCACCTGATCCATGCCGCCTCCCCCAATCCGTCCATCGAAACCCTGGTGCATGCCTTTCTGCCCCACACCTTCATCGATCACACCCATGCCGACGCCATCGTCACCCTGACCAATACGCCGGACTGCGAGGCCCTGCTCCAAAAAGTGCTGGGCAAAGGCATCGGCATCCTGCCCTTTATCATGCCGGGCTTTCCCCTGGCCAAGGCCGTGGCCGACCTTTATGAAAAAAATCCGCATATAAACTGCATCATCCTGCTCAACCACGGGATTTTCACCTTTGCCGACGAGGCGAAAACCGCGTACGGGCTGATGATCGACTATGTCAGCCGGGCAGAGAGGTTTCTGGCGGAACAGGCCGGCACCAAAACGCCTGCCCCTGCCCCCGGCGCCGCCTGCCCGGATACCGATATCATCCTGCCGCTTATCCGGGGGGCCATGAGCCTTCCCGACAAAAACGGGCAAACCTTTCATCTCCATTTGCGGCAAAACGACAAGATCCTTGCCGCCCTGGACCGGGCCGATGCCCGGGAGCTGCTGGTCAGTGGCGTGCTCACCCCAGACCATGTGATCCGCACCAAGAACTATCCCCTTTTTCTTGATTTCAGCCATGACGATGACGAACCGCAGATGGCCCGGCGGATTACCGCAGAATTTGCCGCCTATGAACAGCAATACGACGCCTATTTTCAGCGGCAGCTGGCCGAAAAAAAGGTTGCGTGCAGCAAACTTGACCCCAAACCACGGGTGATGCTGGTTCGGGGCCTGGGGCTGGTCACCGCCGGCGAAACCCCACAGGCTGCCATGATTGCCGCAGACATTGCCGAGCATACCATAGCCGCCAAAATTGCCGGGGCGGCGGTGGCCCCATACCGGGAGCTTGCCGAGTCATCCATCTTTGACATGGAATACTGGAGCCTGGAGCAGGCCAAGCTGGGCAAGGGTAAAAAGCCCCTGCTGGCCGGCAGAATCGCCCTGGTCACCGGCGGCGGCGGCGCCATTGCCTGCGGCATCGGCAGACAACTCCTGGCCGCGGGCGCCAGGGTCTTTCTCACCGACATCAACCAGGAGAGGCTTGCAAAGGTGCGGGACATGCTGGCCGGACAATTCGGCCCTGCCATGGTATCGTCTCTGGTGATGGATGTGGCGGACAGCCGTTCCGTGCGGGAGTGTTTCTCCCGGCTGCTGCGCGAGGCCGGCGGCCTTGACATCCTGGTGCCCAATGCCGGCATCGCCCATGTCGCAAAACTCCAGGACCTGGATGAACAGATCTTTCATCAGGTGCTTGAGGTCAATCTCATGGGGGTTTTCCAGGTCATCAAGGCAGCCACCCCGATCTTCACCCGGCAGGCCTTGGGCGGCAACATCATCATCAACAGCTCGAAAAACGTCTTTGCCCCGGGCGAGGCCTTCGGCGCCTACAGCGCCTCCAAGGCCGGGGCCCATCAGCTCGGCAAGATCGCCGCCCTGGAGCTGGCCCCGCTCAAGGTGCGGGTGAACATGATCAATGCCGACGCTATCTTTGATGACGCCGGGGTGTCATCCGGCCTGTGGGACGTGGTAGGGCCGGACCGCATGCAGGCGCGCCATCTGGACCCGGCAGGGCTGAAAGAGTATTACCGCCAGCGCAACCTGCTGAAAACCGAGGTGCTGGCCGATCATGTGGGCAATGCCGTGGTGTTTTTTGCCGCCAACCAGACCCCCACCACCGGCGCCACCCTGCCGGTGGACGGCGGCATCATGGCGGCATTTCCACGATAGAACGGGGCAGCTGGCTGCAAAGCAAATAAGCCGTTCCGCAACCCTTACCAGTAGCGGATCTCAAAGGCAGTGAACTGCTCGTCCGGCTCCATCTCCTCCACGGTTACCCGGCTGACCCGGGACGAGGGTGAGCCCTGATGCAGCCAGGCAAGCATGCGCTCCACCCGGTCCCCCTCCCCGGCAACCAGCGCCTCCACGGAGCCATCGGGCAGGTTGCGCACCCACCCTTTCACCCCATAGCGTAGCGCCGCTTCCCGGGTGTAGGCCCGGAAGCAAACCCCCTGCACCCGTCCGGCCACAACTGCCCGTATGGTTTTTTGTGCCATGGTTTCATCCCTGCTTCAGGAAATAAGTTGTTGAAATCCCTTTTCATCTAAAATGGTGATCCCCAGTTCCTCGGCCTTTTGCAGCTTGCTGCCCGGCTTGTCGCCGCACACCAGATGGGTGACCTTTCTGCTCAGGGAAGAAGAAACCTGCCCCCCCAGTTTTTTGACAATCTCTTTGGCCTCATCCCGGGAAAAAGAGACAAGGGTGCCGGTAAAGAGCAGCACCGCCCCCTGCAGCGGCAGAGGCCCCTGGTCGGCGGCCCTTGTTTTGCCCGGGGCCACGCCAAGCTGCCGCAGCCGCGCCAGCATCTGCTGCACAGCCGGGTCGCCGAAATAATCCCTGATCGAGGCGGCGACCTGTTCGCCGATGCCCTCAACGGTCAGCAGCTCCTCCAGGGAGGCGGCCAGGAGCCGTTCCATGGTCTGAAAGCGCTCCTCCAGCAGAGCGGCGGTCACCTCGCCCACATGCCGGATGCCCAGGGCGGAGAGCAGGCGGGCCAGGGAGGCGTTACGGCTTGCGGCAATGGCGGCCACTGCATTTTCCGCCGACTTCCTGGCCCAGCCGTCAAGCCCTGCAAGGGTTTCCGCCTGCAGGGCAAAGATATCCGGGATATCCTCCACCAGCTTTTCAGCAAAGAGCTGCGCCATGGCCTTTTTGCCGAGCCCCTCGATATCCATGCCGGTTTTGCCGGTGAAGTGCATCAGACTGCGCAGCCGCTGGGCCGGGCAATGGGCGTTGACACAGCGCAGCGCCGCTTCCCCCTCCTCCCGCACCAGGGTGTGGCCGCAGGAAGGGCAGTGGCTGGGCATGGCCACCGGTTTTTCCCCGCCGGTGCGCAGATCGGCAATGGGCTGGACGATTTCCGGAATGACGTCCCCGGCCCGCTGCACCAGCACCCTGTCGCCGATCCGGAGATCCTTGCGCTTGATCTCCTCCTCGTTGTGCAGGGTGGCCCGGCTCACCGTCACTCCGCCGATGGCCACCGGCGCGAGAATCGCCACCGGGGTCACCGCCCCGGTGCGTCCCACCTGGAAATCAACGGCAAGCAGCCGGGTGGTTGCCTGGGAAGCGGGGAATTTACAGGCAATGGCCCAGCGCGGCGTTCTGGCCTTATTGCCCAGCCTCGCCTGCAGGGCCAGGGAGTTGACCTTGACCACCATGCCGTCAATCTCATAATCAAGCCCGGCCCGCACCTCAAGCAGATAGCGGTAATGGGCAATAACCTCATCCAGCACCGGACAGAAGCGGACCAGCGGATTCACCTTCAAGCCCAGGCCGCCAAGCCGGGCCAGCAGCTCATGCTGGGTGGCACAGGCCAGCTGGGCCGGATCACTGATGCCGTAGGCATAGAAATCAAGGGGCCGGCGGGCGGTGAGCCGCGAGTCGAGCTGGCGCAGGGAGCCTGCCGCCGCATTGCGGGGATTGGCAAAAAGAGGTTCACCGGCAGCGGCCCGTTCCTCGTTCATTTTTTTAAAACCGGCGCTGCCCATGAAGACCTCGCCCCGCACCTCAAGCAACGCAGGGGGATTTTCGCCCTGCAGGCGCAAGGGAATGGCGGCAATGGTCTTCAGATTGCGGGTGATGTCCTCCCCGGTGCGGCCATCACCCCGGGTTGATCCCCGGACAAACAGGCCGTTTTCATAGACCAGCTCCACCGCCAGCCCGTCCATTTTGGGTTCCGCCACATAGGCCAGCCGGGCCGTATCTTTCAGAAAGCGCAGCAGCCGTTCTTCAAAATCCCGCAGCTCCGCCTCGGAAAAGGCATTTTCCAGACTGAGCATGGCATGGCGGTGCTGCACCCCGGCAAACTTTTCCAGGGGAGCCCCGCCAACCCGCTGACTGGGCGAATCATCGGTGACCAGCTCGGGAAATTTTTCCTCCAGCTCAAGCAGTTCGCGGAAAAGCCGGTCATATTCCACATCGGCGATAACCGGCTGATCCAGCACATAATAGCGGTGGGCATGATAGCCCAGCTCCTCCCGCAGAACCTTTAGCCGCTTTCGGGCCGCCTCTCTTTCAGCTGCCATTATTTACTTGCCTGCCGGCTTCTGCAGCAGCTCTCCGCCGCTGGCAATGCTCTCATGGGGCAGTTCATCAATAAAAATCAGAATGGAGCTTTTTGGCTTACCTGCTGTTTCGGCAATGACATCGGTCACTCCCCGGCAGATTTTTGCTTTCTGTTCCTTGCTCAGGGTGCCGGCCACGCGGATATTGACATAGGGCATGAGGTCCTCCTCTGGGTTAAATTCATGGTATTTATTTTTACTGCGCGCAAACGCCTTGCCATTTTAACAAAATAAATTATTTTTTCACCACACTTTGCGCCTGACCAAAAAATAGAAACTAAGGCCTTTGCCGGCCCATAACTTTGCGTTACAATCATGCCATGATACCAGCCGCAGCCTGTCCCGCAGATCCCTTCTGGCAAAAAATGGCCGGAACCGCCGAATTATCCGGTCACCCGCTGGTCGTGCTTGCCGAGACCGTCTCCACCAACAGCGATGCCCTGGAGCTTGGCCGCAGGGGTGCGCCGTCCGGCACCGTGGTCATGGCCCGCAGCCAGACCGGCGGACGGGGGCGGCTGGGCAAAACGTGGCTCTCGCCGGCGGACAGCGGTCTGTACTTTTCCCTGCTCATGCGGCCAGCCCTTGATCCGGCCGATCTGCCGAAAATCACCCTGGCCTCGGGGGTCGCGTTGTGTCGGGCGGTCGCCCGGTTTTGTCATACGGCACCTATGCTGAAATGGCCCAATGACCTGCTGCTCGCTGGGAAAAAATGCGGCGGGATCCTGACGGAAAGCGAATTCGGCAAAGACCCCCATCCCCTTGTCGTGCTGGGCATCGGCTTAAACGTCTCCACCCCGCCCGCGGTTTTTCCGGAAGAATTGCGGGACCAGGTCACCTCGCTTTGTCAGCACAGCCGGGAACCAATCTGCCGCACCACCCTGCTGGAAAACATTCTGGCCGCCCTTGACACGAGCATGGCGCGGATGGAAGCCGGAGATTTTGCCGCCATGCTGGCAGAGTGGCGCGGCTTTGATGCAACCTTAGGCAGGCGGCTGACCTGGGTCACCACCGGCCGCCAGGCGGTAAACGGCGTCTCGCTGGGCCCGGACAGTGAAGGCAGGCTGCACATCAGAGACGATCAGGGCAGGACCCACGAGGTATTGTCCGGAGATATCCGTCTTCAATCAGCCTGACCCGGCGGACCAGCTCGCGGTTGACCGGCGCCTCGAGACCAAGCTCCGCGGCCTTGGCAAGCAATGCACCGTTGATGGCCCCGATCTCCGTGGGCCGGCCCCTGCGCACATCCTGCAGCATGGAGGAAATATTGCCGGCCGTAGCCTCACAGACCCTAAGCGTCTGGCTGACCGGATCAGGGGGCACCTTGAGGCCTAAGGCGCGGGCCACGGCGTGTCCTTCCCGCACCGCGGCAACCAGCTTGGCCCGGGCCTCGGCATTGACCAGCAACCCGCCGTTAGCACAGTCATAAATCACGGTGAGCGCGTTGATGCCCACATTGACCAGCAGCTTGGTCCAGACAAAATCAAGGATATTGTCCACCCGTTCCGCCGGCATGCCTGCCTGCCGGAACAGACCTGCGACGCTTTCGAGCTGTGTTTGCTTTTCACTGGGGACCGGAGAGAGAAAGCCCATTCGGGTCAGCCCCTGGCCGCCATGGCAGACATGCCCGGTCGCCTTGAGGGTGGCGCCCATGGCCGTTACCCCAATGGCAGGCTGCACGGGAAGTTTCATCCGTGCCAGGGTATCGAGATGGCTGATGCCGTTCTGGAAGGTGATGAGGATGGTTGCCGGGGTGTAAAGGGGTTGGGCGGCGGAGATGCCTGCCGCCACGTCGCGTGACTTGACGCAAAGCAGGACAAGATCTGCCGGACCAATGCGGGCTGCGTCGGCGCTGGCGGAGACCAAACGGCAAAACTCCTGCTCACCAACGGTCAGCAGGAGTTTTCCCTTCATGCGCGCCGCCCGCTCCGCATCATGGTCGAGCAGCCACACCTCATTATCAGCCCGGCCGGCAAGCCCGGCTGCAAGGAGGGAGCCGAGCGCGCCGGGACCGATAATGACTATTTTCATGTCAACACATGCTACTTGCTGACAGTAGCCCCTTCCACAATAACGTTATAGAAGTAGCCTGCGCCGAAATCCTTGTCCTTGGCCAGATCACCTTCAACAACGATAATGGAGTTCAGCTCCGGCACCTCGGCTGAGGTAACCACCAGGTCATGGGTGTTTTTCATCGGATCACCGGTGCCGTCCTGCAGATGGATCCAGGTGCGGCCCATGATACCGGGGGACACCTTGACCACCTTGCCGCGGATTTTCACCTTTTTGCCGGCCAGATCGGCAGCAGAGGTGAACAGCTCTCCCACCTGATAGCCATTTGCGCCTTCAGCCTTTTCCACCTTGATTTCCTGCAGCGGGGTGATGGCCTTGACGCTGCCGCCGCTGCTTTCCTCGGCACCCATTCCCGCTGCCGCAGGAGGCATTGCCCCTCCTCCTTCACTTTGCATGGCCTGAGAAAAGTTCTGGCCCATACCCGCATGGGGGGCGGCTTTTGCTCCGGCCAGACCGGAAGAAAAGATAATTTCCGGGAAAGTACGGTCTAAGCTTTTACTGTGAAAATCACGCATCACCGGTCCATTAAGCAGACTGATCTTGTCTCCGACAGCCACTTTCGTCTGGCCGATGGCGGCCCAGACCTTACCACTGCCCTGGTCAAGCTGAATATAGGTATAGCCGCCGCTGTCAAAGGTTTCAACCACTGTACCGGTCAAGGCACCCTGGGGGGCCTCTGCCTCAGGCTGCACTGCGGCGGCAACCGAGGCCTCGGCGGTTGCCTGGGCAGGCACGGCGCTCTCTTTATTGGTCTCCTGGGTCGCCACCGCCGCGGTCTGATTTTCGGGAGCGGCGGTTTCTGCTTTCTTCTCATTCTGATTGCAGCCGGTAAACGCCAGGGCGAGAACCAGGGCAGTGGTCATGTAAATTTTTTTCGCGTGTTTCATTGGTAATCCTTTCTACATAAATGGGTGATGTGTGATTGAGACAAAAAAATCTTCAGCAAGAGTTGGCGGGGCTGCATCGTTCCGCAGGTCAGAGTATAAATGGCTGAGGATGAGCGTCGCAACAAGTAATTTCCCTAGGAGACAGGAGACAGAATGCAGAAGCCGGAATAAACTGATTATTTTTCACCTTGCTCCCCGGCCTCTACTACTGAATTCTGACTTCGCATACAATTAAAATAAATTAACCGACTTGGCAAGAAATGCCTGCAACAGGCTAACCCCGGATCTCCGGGAAGTGCTATATAAAAGATTGATTTAATCTGCAAAAGTTCCCGGCTCAACCTTTTTATTTTTCTTTCACCCTTCTGGATTGTAGGTAAATGCCAGTTTCTCCGCCAGCCGGTCAACCGTTACGGTTCCACCCCCGGCCAACTGGCCAAAGAGGATCTCCTCGGTGATCTTGTCCCCGATTTCACTCATGATAAGCCGCCGCAGGGGCCGTGCCCCATAATCCGGGTCATGCCCTGCCGTTGCCAGCCATTTGCGGGCCTTTTCCGTCAGGGTGATGCTCACCTTCTTTTCCCGCAGCCGGTCCCGCAGCTCATTGATCATCTTATCAACGATCATCTCCATCACCGGCATCTCCAGGGCATTGAAGGTGACGATGGCATCAAGACGATTCCTGAACTCCGGGGAAAACAGATTTTTAATGGCCTTCTGGCCACTTCCTTTTTTACTGGTCATGAAGCCGATGGACTGCCCGCTTAATTCCCTTGCCCCGGCATTGGTGGTCATAATCAGGATAACATTGCGGAAATCCGCCTTGCGGCCGGCATTATCGGTCAAGGTTGAATGATCCATCACCTGCAGGAGAATGCCGAAGATGTCCGGATGGGCCTTTTCTATCTCATCAAGCAGCAGCACGCTGTACGGATGCTTTCTGATGGCGTCGGTAAGCAGCCCGCCCTGATCAAATCCCACATAACCCGGAGGAGCGCCGATCAATCTTGCCACCGCGTGCTTTTCCATGTACTCGCTCATATCGAACCGCTCGAAATGCACGGCAAGGGCGGACGCCAGCTGTTTGGCCACCTCTGTTTTGCCTACCCCGGTGGGACCGGCAAAAAGGAACGAGCCGGTGGGCCGCTCCGGGTCCTTCAGCCCGGCCCTGCTCCGCTTGACCGCCGTGACAATGGCCGTAAGCGCCTGGTCCTGGCCGAAAATCCGGCCCTGCAAGGTCTGCTGCAGATCCTTCAGCTGCTGCATATCGGACCCGGAAATATTCTTGGCAGGGACCCTGGCCATCCTGGCAATGACGGTTTCAATATCATGGGTGGTGACATTTTTTCTTTTTTTGTCAGGCTTGGCCAGACGCATTGATGCGCCCACCTCGTCGAGCACATCAATGGCCTTGTCCGGCAGAAAACGGTCGTTGAGATAGCGGGCCGCCAGGTCGGCTGCCGCCCGGACGGCGGTGTTTGAAAATTTCACGCCGTGATGCTCTTCGTAGCGGGACTTCAGCCCCTTGAGAATCTCAAAGGTTTCATCCACCGAAGGTTCTTCGATGTCCACTTTCTGGAAACGCCGGGACAGGGCCCGGTCCTTTTCCACATAATTTTTATACTCCTCATAGGTGGTGGAACCGATGCAGCGCAGGGTGCCGGCCTGCAGGGCGGGTTTAAGCAGATTGGAGGCATCCATGCTGCCGCCGCTGGTGGCGCCGGCGCCGACGATGGTGTGGATTTCATCAATCAGCAAAATGATGTTCGGCTGCTTCTCCACCTCGGTGATGATCGCCTTCAGCCGTTCCTCAAAATCACCCCGGTACTTGGTGCCGGAGAGCAGCGCCCCCATATCCAGCAGATGAATGGAGGCATCCCGGAGAAGATCCGGCACCTCGCCATCATGGATGCGCAGGGCCAGGCCTTCGGCAATGGCGGTTTTACCCACCCCGGGCTCGCCCACCAGCAGGGGATTGTTCTTGCGCCGGCGGCAGAGGATCTGCATCACCCGGGTCAGTTCCCGGTTGCGGCCGATAAGCGGGTCAATCAGGCCCTGTTCCGCCCGGCGGGAAAAACTGACGGTGAATTTCTCCAGGGCCGTACCCGGTTTTTCCGCTTCCTTTTTCTGCCCGTCCCGGGGAATGGCCACCGGCGCCGCGGGCAGCTTGTGGGAGATGTAGCGCACCACCTCGAACTTGCTCAGTCCCTCTTTCTCCAGGAAATAAACGGCAAAGGACTCCGGCTCAGAGAAAATCGCCGTGATCACATCGCCGGAATCCACCTCGGCCTTGCCGCAGCTCTGCACATGGGCGATGGCCCGCTGCAGAACCCGGTTGAAGCCGATGGTCTGCACCGGGTCAACGGCGGCGGATTCATCCAGTACCGGCAGATTCAGCACAAAAAAGGACTCGAGATCCTTGAGCAGATTTTCCCGGTTGCCGCCGCAGCCCTCTATAATTTTGACCGCCATTTCATCATGCAGCAGTCCGTAGAGGATATGTTCCACAGTCACATGTTCATGCCTGCGTTTTTTGGCCTCACGAATTGCCATCACCAAGGCCATTTCCACTTTTTGATTAATCATATCTTTTCCAAGAAATTCCGCCTCGCCCGCTTGGGGCAAAGGGCCTTTCTTCCTTTGTTTATCTGCCAGGCCGTCTTGGCCGTGACAGCTTTTATGCCTGCTCCATGGAGCATTTCAACGGGAATTCGTTGCGCCGGGCCAGATCGTGCACGATGTGAATTTTGGTATCGGCAATCTCTCTGGTATAAATTCCGGCAAGGCCGATTCCCTGCTGGTGGACATTCAACATGATCCTGGTCGCCTCGCCGGGATCTTTATAAAAAACCGTTTCCAGAATGGTGACGACAAAATCCATGGTCGTATAGTCGTCATTATGCAGCAGAACCTTGTACAGCGGCGGTTCAAGCACCTTCTGTTTTTCTTCGGTGAGCACACCGCCTGCCGTCTTTTTATCCGGTACACTCATTTTTACTCCTCGTCATTTTCCGGTTTTTTCTTTTTCTTATTGTAACCACTCGCAGGCATACTGGCAAGAGAGTGAAGTCAAATGAACAGGCGGGAGGCGGCAAAAGAGCAAAAAAGCTGTCGGTCCGCCCAGTTACCTAGAGGGCCTTTTTCCCCCGGGATTCCGCGCCCAGCAAGGCAAAAAGAAATCTCTCCAGCACGAGCCTGGGTGGCAGACCGCTGCTCTTCAACTGGAACTCGGCTTCCAGCAATTGCCTAAGCGCCTCCTGCAGACTCTGCAGATCAAAATTGCCCGCCTGCTGAAAACTTTTGTATAAAACAAAGGGGTGGCCGGCCAGAAAGGGTGACTTGCCATAATCCGTACTTTTCAGTTCAGCCAGATAGCCCATCTGAAAGGCCGGAAAAGAAAGCTCCGCGGAGTAGCGCGGCTGCCGCCGCTCCCGCAGCGCCCGGAAAAAAAGCAGTTTGCGCAGCAGATTGCGCAGTCCGGCCACCAGGGCCAGGGGATGCAGCCCACCGGCATGCAGCCGGCCAACCAGCTCCAGCGACCGGGCCAGGTTTGCCGAGGCCACCGCATCATTTAATTCATAGATGGCCTCTTCCCTGGTCTGGCCGATAATCGCATCCACATCCGCCAGGGTCACAACCTGGGCATCGCCGACATAAAGGGCCAGCTTTTCCGTCTCGCGCACGGCGGCCACCGGGTGAAAACCCACCCGGTCAAGCAGGCTGTCGACCACCTTGGGTCCCGGCTTTTTACCCATCTCAGCCAGGGTGCGGACCACCAGATCACGGATGACCGCATCCCGCCCCTTCTGGGCCGCGGACCCCGCCCCGCTGTCCACCGACAGGTCAATTACCGCACCGAGGTCGCCGATCAGCTTATAAAGTTTTTTGCGCTTATCAACCGCCTCAGTCACCAGGATCAGCACGTTGCTTTTAGGTATCCCTTTCTCCAGCACCTGCAGCACCAGTTCATCCCCGGCCGCTGATTTTTCACCAGACAACCCGGACGGCAAAACCAGGTCATTACACCAGGCCACATCCGCTGGCTTGTCAAAACCGAAAAGCTTTTTCCATTGCGCCTCGGAAAGATCCGGCAATGATTCCTCCCGGTCAAGCCCGGCGGCCTGGATCATTTTCAGCAGGTAGCGCCCCGCCTTGTCCGCCTTTGCCTCGCCTGCCGCCTTTTTTGCCTTATCCCAGAAATTCTTGGCCACCGCCTTGGAAAAAAAGAGCTGGGAATCCATCACCCTGATCACCTGGCGGCCGGCAAAAAGACTGTAGGTCTGCAGATGGCTCATGGTCTGGGCCACATCCTCCTGCTCGCCATCGATACGCCTGAGGCCCAGGTTGCGTTGTTTCTCATCCGGCAGCAGGTGGCGGACCAGGTCATCCGCCACCTCCCGGCAGAGATAACGCTCCCCGGAAACCAGGTATACGGGGCAGATTGCGCCACCCTTGATTTCCTTGAGCAATCCGGCTATATCTGCTCGTTGATAAATTGGCATGGGGGGAAATGTACCATTTCAGCGGCAACTCTTCAAATGAAAGAACAATTGAGGGCAGAATACAGAAGCCAGGAGCCAGGAGGCGGAAGAATGTATGGAGCGACTTTTCCCCCACTTCTGGATTCTGACTCCTGGCTCCTGACTTCTCCGTAAAAATATGGCTCTTCTCGGCGCGCATATGTCCGTGGCCGGCGGACTTCACCTGGCCTTTGCCCACATCAAAAAGGTGGGCGGCCAGGCCCTGCAGATCTTTACCCGCAATCAGCGGCAATGGCAGGCCGCGCCGGTCACCCCGGAGGAGCAGCGTTTGTTTGGCGCGGCATGGCGGGATTGGGGCGACTGGCCGGTTGCGGCCCACAACTCCTATCTCATCAATCTGGCCTCGCCTGATCAAGAGGTGCGGGACAAGTCCGTTGCCGCGCTGGTGGCGGAACTTGAGCGCTGCGCCGCCCTGGCCATCCCCATGCTCATCATGCATCCCGGCTCCCACGGCGGCCAGGGCGTCACAGCCGGCCTGCAACGCCTGGTGGAAAATCTTGACCAGGCCCTGGCCAAGGCGGCCAAAGCCAAGCAGGTCACCGTGCTGCTGGAAAACACCGCGGGCCAGGGAAACGCCCTGGGGGCTCAATTTGCCGAGATCGCCTTTATCCTCAACCATTGCGCCCACAGCAACCGGCTGGGGGTCTGCCTGGACACCTGCCATCTCTTTGCCGCGGGCTACGATTTCCGCACCCGCAAAAGCTACCAGCAGACCATGGGGGAATTTGACCGGCTTATCGGGATTGACCGCCTGCGGTTCTTCCATCTCAACGATTCAATCAAGGGTCTCGGCAGCCGGGTGGACCGCCACGAACATATCGGCCAGGGCCGTATCGGTCTGGCAGGTTTCAGGAATTTCCTCAGTGACCCCCGTTTCCGCGCTCAGCCCATGACCCTTGAAACGCCAAAGGGCAAGGACCTCAAAGAGGACATGGTGAATCTGCAGGTGCTGCGGGAACTGCAGGAAGTGAGGAGTGAGGAGTGAGGAGTGAGGAGCGAAAAGCAAAAAGCAAAAAAGATTGTGTGTAAAGTTTTTTCTCCTCACTCCTTACTCCTTACTCCTTACTTGAAATCCAGCTGCACCGGGCAATGATCCGAGCCCATGACGTCCTTGAGAATGGCCGCGCCCAGCACCCGGTGCCTGCTTTTCTCATCCACGCAGAAATAGTCGATCCGCCAGCCGATATCCTTGGCCCGGGCGTTCAAGCGGTAACTCCACCAGCTATAGTGGCCGGGTTCATTGTTGAACATGCGGAAGGTATCGACAAAGCCCGCGGCCAGAAAGTCATCCATCCAGCTTCTTTCCTGTAGGGTGAAGCCGGCATTGTGTTCGTTGCTTTTGGGGTTCTTCAGGTCGATTTCCCGGTGGGCCACATTGTAATCGCCGCACAGCACCACCGACTTTTGCGCGGCCAGGCCCTGGGCAAATTCCAGCAGGGCGCGGTTAAAGGCGAGCTTGAAGTCCAGCCGCTTCAACCCTTCCCCGGCATTGGGAAAATAGCAGTTGATCAGGAAAAAATCGGCAAACTCCAGGGTGAGCACCCGGCCCTCATTGTCAAAGGCGGGATCATTCAGGCCATAGCGGACACTTAGCGGCGCAATGCGGCTGTAGACCGCCACCCCGGCATAGCCCTTGCGCCCGGCGCAGTGCCAGAAGGACTGGTAGCCCTCAATGTTTTTCAATTCGTCGCTTACCTGCTCCTCCTGCAACTTGGTTTCCTGAAGGGCCAGGATATCCGGGTCCAGATCCCTGACCAGTTCGGCAAAACCTTTTTTTTCCATGGCCCGGATGCCGTTGACATTCCAGCAGAGAAGTTTCAGGGTGCGCCCCATGGCAGCATTTCGCCTGCTGCCCGGCACCCGGCGCGGGGTGACGCCTATCTGCGGGCAGTACTGCCGGATGACGCAGCGGTCGCAATGGGGGAAAATGGGCTTACAGGTGCCCTGGCCAAAGGCCACCAGGATGGAATTGACCGTGAGCCAGTGCCTCTGCGGCAGTTTGCCGCGCAGGGCCATCTCCGTTTCCAGGGGTGTTTTGGTCTGCACGTAACCCCAGATATTCATGATGCGGTGCACATGGGTGTCCACACAGATGGCCGGTTTATGGAAGGCCACACTGACCACCAGATTTGCCGTCTTGCGTCCCACGCCGGGAAGCTTGGTCAGCGTGTCCACCTCAGCGGGGATCGCCCCGCCCATGCTGGTCACCGCCGCGGGCAAACGGGCCAGATAACCCGCCTTGCTGCGGTAAAAGCCCACCGGATAGATGAGGCGAGCAATCTCCTCTTCGGAAAGCGCGGCCAGGCTCAGCAGATCAGGGGCCCTGGCAAACAGCCGGGCCGCGGCGCCAGCCGTGGTCTCGTCCTTGGTGCGGGCGGACAGGATGGTCGCCACCAGCACCTGATAGGGATCCTGGCTCTGCACGGCGATGAGGTCCACCACCGGCACCTTATAGTCGGCCACCTCTTTAGCCAGCATGGCCAGGATCAGGTCGATGTCAAATTCCATCTTCATGAAACTACTCAGGTTGTTTAGTCTAGTACAGGGACATAGTCTGTAGGTGTTTAGTCTGTTAGCAAAACCTAAACAGCTGACAGACTACAGTCTAAAAACCTATTAAACAGGGGTAAAGCGGGCAGCATCTGGTAATTTCCCAGCACTAACAGACTAAACACCTACAGACTATACACCTGTATCATCACGTTTTCTTTGCCAACATGGCAAAGAGAAAAAAAAAGCCCCGCACAAGGCAGGGCTTTTTGAATCACACTTCTAATTTAAGAAAAATTAGAAGGTCATGGTCAGGTGGTGGCTGAGCAGATACAGATCAGCAGAATCCTGGTTTCCTGTAGCGGCGATATCATCAAAGAAGTCGCCGGTGTTGAAGTAGGCGGCGCGTACCTCGTAGGTGAGGTTGTCAAGCAGTTTGTACTTGGCGCCCAGGTCGATCTCCCAGCCGTACTCGTCATCAACGCTTACACCATAAGCAGCCTCAACCACATCGGTGGTGTCAGCCCAGGCATAACCAATGGCGCCGTGCAGGGACAACTGGTCGGAAACCTGGAAATCGGAATGAACGCCGATGGCATTCACACCACTGGTGGTCATGTTGGGGTCAGCATTGAAGACATCGCTGTTCAGCATGCCGGTCAGGTCGCCGGTGAGGATGTAGTAGGGGTTGAAGTCATCACCGAGACCGTCTTCCAGGGTGTTGTTCATGGCGGCGGTTACATCAGCGTCTGCGTGGGTCAAAATATCGTCATCCTGGCCCTCGGCCCAGAAGTACATCAGGCCGACATCAAGCTTGTCGAACTGGCCGCTGCCGTCCAGCATAACGGCCATGGCGTCAACATCCTGATCTTCGAGCACGCCGGGAACTTCCGTGTCATAATCTCTCCAGCTACCGAACTGCCAGCCCCATTCGCCCTCGATGGTGAAGTTGGCGATCTTGCCCACCCCATAGAGTCTCAGCTTGTTGTCAGCGCGATCATAGTTAGAGTTGCTTTTGTAGTTGTAATAATCGTAACCGCCCAACAGCAGCAGGTTATCGGTCTTGTAGGTCAGGTCGATCTCGTAGACATCATTGTCTGCGTCATCATCATTATTGTACCAGTCGTTCTCCACGCTTTTCTGGGTGAAGACCAGCAGTTCGAAAGGATCAGCCACAAAGCTCGGCCACCACATGAGACGGTCGGCGTGGGTGTAGGTGCTCAGGAAGTCGCCGCCCCAGGGGGGTACCGCACAGCGACCGGCGCGGATCTTACCAACCGGTGACAGGTACTCCATGTACAGGGTGTACACATCAATGTTCTGCTCGCCGCTGGTAAGATCGGAGTCGCCAGCGTTTCCATAGTTGTTATCCGTGCCCCAGACATTGTATCTGGCAAAACGGAGCTCGGAGAACATGGCGATCTTGTCATTGACCTGCAGTTTCGGTTTGATAATGAAGGTATGCAGCCAGGCTGAATCGGTGCCGGCATCGTCATTATAGGGGTCGAAACCGCCGTTACCGAAAGAATTGTCCCCGCCGTCAGCATTGTTCAGCATGTAACCTTCGAGGATGTACTCGCCGCTCATGGAAAAATCCAGAGCGGATGCGGTGCCGGCCACACCTACTACCAGGCCGAGGGCGGCAACTGTTGAAATAATTTTTTTCATCTTAAATCTCCTTTTCTCTTGTAAGAAAGATGAATGATAAAAAGCGGGCTCCACCATGGAACCCATCCCCATACCGTCAGGCGCCCCGTGCCTTTTCCCGGAAATAATTTCTATCCCCCCCGCGAAAAGACCGTAAGCATCTGACAATATTCGATTCATATTGAACCTCTTATTTCTTACCGCAATCCGCGGCATTTGGCAAGAAATAATCGCACTTGAGTCCTTTCCTGCCATATTTTATTCGGTTTTTCCCCGCAATCTGCCGCCAGGCTGTTCGCTCGCACCCGAGTTTTTTTTACCATTGCCGCATGAATAATTGCTAACGCCTCATCATATTTGTGTTAGAATATCTTCCCATGAATGGCATCACCCACACCATACCGAAACGGGCCAATGTACTCTCCTCTTTCGGACGAACCTCCGAGCCGGCCATCAGCCGCCGTTTTTCGGTGCTGGTCTGGAATATCCACAAGGCAAAAAAACTTCAATGGGCCGCGGATTTCCAGCAGCTGCTGCACGGCAAGGACCTGGTGCTGCTGCAGGAGGCTTTCCTGCGGCCCGCCATGCTCAATATTCTCCAGCAGACCCCTGATCTGCGCTGGGACCTGGCCGCCGGTTTCACCCGGCGGCTGGACGCCGTTGACATCGGCGTCATGACAGGCTGCCGCGCCAACCCCCGCAGCCTTTTCTTTCTCCGCTCCCCGGTGTACGAGCCGCTGGTGCGGCTGCCGAAAATGGCCATCGGCACCAGGTATGCCCTGGAATTCAGCGACCGGGAACTGCTGGTTCTCAATGTCCACGCCATCAATTTTGTGCGGATAAACAAATTCAAACGGCAGATGCGGCAACTGGAAGCGGAACTTGACAGCCATGACGGCCCTATCCTGCTCGGCGGGGATTTCAACACCTGGCTGGCCAGCCGGACCGACTTTCTCCGGGAGATGACCGGCAACCTGCACATGGATCTGGCCACCTTCCAACCGGACCGCCGCTCCCGTTATTTCGGCCAGGTCCTGGACCATGTTTTTGTCCGCGGCCTGAAAATCGTGTCCGCCTCCTGCCATTACCATATCAGAAGCTCGGACCATCAGCCCATCGAGCTGGTGCTGGAGGGGGAAGGAGTCAGGGGTTAGAAGACAGGAGACAGGAGTTGGAAGACAGAATGAGCCGAGAACCGACAAAACGATTTGAAGACCTTATCGTCTGGCAGAAGGCGCATGCATTTGTTTTGTCACTTTATGCTTACAGCAGCAATTTTCCGCAAAGCGAACTTTACGGGCTTACGTCTCAGACGCGACGTGCGGCTGTTTCCATTCCCGCCAATATTGCCGAGGGATTCAAAAAAAGAACAAAACCGGACAAGGTGCGATTTCTTAATATAGCCCAAGGATCGCTGGAAGAGTGCCGGTATTATCTGATCTTAGCCAACGATCTCGGCTATGGCGAAAACAAAAATTTAACAGAGCAACTTGAAGAGATCAGTAAATTACTGGGGTCGTATATGGCTGCCCTGCTGCATGCCGGCTCCTGAATTCTGTCTCCTGACTCCTGACTCCTCCCCAACACCACCATGGAAAAACAACCAAACCGCCTGATCAACGAAAAGAGCCCCTACCTGCTGCAGCACGCTTACAACCCGGTGCAGTGGCTGCCCTGGGGGGAAGAGGCCTTTGCCAGGGCCAGCCGGGAAAACAAGCCGATTTTTCTCTCCGTCGGCTACTCCACCTGCCACTGGTGCCATGTCATGGCCCACGAATCCTTTGAGGATGAGGAAATAGCGGCCTTTCTCAACGACTTTTTCATCTGCATCAAGGTTGACCGGGAGGAAAGGCCGGATATCGACCGCATTTACATGGCCGCCACCCTGGCCCTGACCGGCGGCGGAGGCTGGCCCATGTCCGTTTTTCTCCTGCCCGACCGCACCCCTTTTTATGCCGGCACCTATTTCCCGCCCCGGGCTGGCCTCGGCAGGCCGGGCTTTCTCGACCTGCTGCAGGCCCTGCACCAGGCCTGGCAAGGTAACCCCGGCCGCGTCCGGCAGGCCGCCGCCTCCATGGCCACCCATCTGCAGAGCCTGGCAACCGCCCGGGAGCAGGGCAAGGTCGAGCCAGGGGTGCCTGACGCCGCTTTCGGCCAGCTCCGCAGCAGCTATGACCGGAAATTCGGCGGTTTCGGCCCGGCCCCCAAGTTTCCCCGGCCGGTGACCTTTTATTTTCTGCTGCGCCACGGCCTGGGCCGGGATGACGGCCAGGCCCGGCTCATGACCCTGGACACCCTGCGCCGCATGGCAAAGGGCGGCATGTATGATCTGCTGGGCGGCGGCTTTCACCGCTATTCGGTGGATGACCAGTGGCGGGTCCCCCACTTTGAAAAAATGCTCTATGATCAGGCCCTGCTTGCCGTAGCCTACTTTGAAGCCTTTCAGATCAGCGGCGATCCTTTTTTTTGCCGCATCGGCACCGAGACCCTGGATTATGTGCGGCGGGATATGACCGATGCTGCAGGCGGCTTCTTTTCCGCCGAGGACGCAGACAGCGCCGAGCCGGAGGAGCCGGGCAAACACGGCGAAGGCGCCTTTTATACCTGGCAGGCGCGGGAGATCACGGAAGTACTCGGCAGTGAAGCCGCGGCAATTTTCAACTTCCACTATGGGGTTGAGGCCCTGGGCAATGCCCTGGCTGATCCGCTGGACGAATTCACCGGCAAAAATATCCTTTACGCGGCCCACACCCTGGCGGAAACCGCGGCACATTGCGGCCGCAGCGAAGAGGACGCCGCCACGGTATTAGCCGCGGCCAGGGAGCAGCTTGCCCTGGTCCGGGCCAAAAGACCCCGGCCCCACCTGGATGACAAGGTCCTCTGCGCCTGGAACGGCCTGATGATCTCCGCCCTGGCCAAGGGGTATCAGATCACCGGCAACAGTGTCTATCTCCAGGCGGCCCAGCGCTCCGCTGATTTTATCCTGGCCACCCTTTTCAATCCCGGCAGCGGCACCCTGCTGCGCCGCTATCGCCAGGGCGAGGCCGGGCTGGCCGCCCACCTCGACGATTACGCCTTTTTCGTCCAGGGCCTGCTTGATCTCTATGGGGCATCCTTTGCCGTCATCTACCTGCAGCGGGCCATCGACCTTACCCGCAAACAGATCGAGCTTTTCGCAGATGAGGCGGGCGGCGGCTTTTTTGAGACCACGGACCAGGATGCGAGCCTGCTGCTGCGGATGAAGGGGGATTATGACGGGGCGGAGCCGGCGGCAAATTCCGTGGCAGCGCTTAATCTGCTGCGGCTGGCCCCTTTGGTCAATGAGGACTGGCGGCAGCGGGCCCGCAACACCATCGACGCCTTCGCCGCCCAGATCAACGAAAACCCCACGGCCATGCCCCTGATGCTGGTTGCCCTGGATTTCTACCGGCACCAGCCTGAGCAGATCATCATCGCCGGCCTGCCCGAAGCGCCGGATACCAGGGCCATGCTCGCCGCCGTGCATGCCATCTTTCTGCCGTATGCCACGCTGATGCTGGCCGACGGCGGCCCGGGCCAGCGGTTTTTAGGCGAAAAAATTCCCTCTGCCGCGGGTCTTGCCCCGCAGAATGGCAAGGCCTGCGCCCATGTCTGCCGCAACCTGGCCTGCAGCCTGCCCATCACGGACATCCAGGAGCTGGTGAAAACCCTGAAGAACGCGGGCTGATGGTTTGACCGGTTGACGGGGCCGGCTGTTAATGGTATTTTGCTTTGTATTTTCCGCTTTGCCTCTCTCAAATTAAGCCAACCAAAAAATATGAACAGCAAACACATCTTCTCTCTCTTACTGGTCCTTTTGATCATCCTGCCCGGCTGCAGCAAAAGCCTGCACACCAAAGATGCCATTGAACAGGGCGCAAAACAGCTCTCCTATGACGACATCCTCGGCCTTGTCTCGGAAAAAACCCTGCACATCGTCAGCTGGGACAAGTCGGTGGAGGCGGATGTCACCTTATACGGCAGCGGCAAAATCGCAGCCGTCAATACCCTCGGCCATAAATCCGACGGCAAATGGAAGGTCGACCAGGACAACACCCTCTGCCTCCGCTATGACCAATGGGCCAACCGGGACATGCAGTGTTACAGCGTTTTTAAAATGGATGACGGCTTCAAGATGTTCCGGGCGGACGGGGGGCTGGAATCCACCTTCACCGTGGCCGGCGGGGAGCAGGAACAACAGGTAATCAGCGGCGTTGGGCTGGGCCAGGCCATGCCGGGCAGCAGCGTCCGCTCAGAGGTTATTCCGGAACCGGAGACCAACCGCACCCAGGTGATACCGGACCCCGGCACCTCGCCCTCCCAGGATGATACCGGCGCCAGGCAAGACAGCTGGTGGAAGTTCGGCCTGTTCAAGGGTGATGGCGAACAACCCCAGGAAGCAATGGGGGATTACGCAGCCCCGCCCGCTCCCCTTTCCAGGGAGATGACCCATCTGCTGGATGAAAAGGAATGCGTGCACTGTGATCTCACCAGTCAGAATCTGCAGAAGGCCAGCCTGAAAAATGCGGACCTTGAACAGGCAGATCTGTCCGGCACCGATCTGTCCGGCGCCTTTCTCAAAAATGCCAATCTGAAAAAGGCCTCCTTGGCGGGCGCCAAACTTTCCGGGGCAGACCTGGAGGGCGCGGATCTCTCCGGCGCCAATCTGGAGGGCGCCAATCTGGAGGGCGCGAACCTGGAGGATGCCAATCTGGAAGGGGCCAGTCTCACCAAGGCAAGACTGGTGGATGCCGTTCTCGCCAGCGCCGTGCTGAAAAATGCCGATCTGGGCCAGGCCAATCTGCACTGGGCCAATCTGAGCGAAGCGGATTTAAGCGGGGCCAGCCTGAAAGGCAGTTATCTTGTCAAAACCATGTTTTACAAGGCAGACCTGACCAACGCCGACCTGACCGATGCGGTGATCCAGCGAACCAATTTCGACTCCGTCCAGGGCTACACCCCCGCTGCCAATGATTCCGGCAGCGAGAAAAAAGAGGAAGAAAAGAAGAAATCCCTCTTCGGCCTGTTTTGATCGAAGTGAGAAGTGAAAAGTAAGGAGTGAGGAGATGTAGGAGGGCTGGCCTTGTGCCTGCCCTGGGAGGAGTAGGGGCGGTTCGCGAACCGCCCCTTTCAGCCATCAGCCATTCTTCTTCTGCAGGACCGTATCCTTCAACCAGTTCACATCATCCCGTTCGGGGTATTCCACCATGTAATGCAGGCCCCTTGATTCCTTGCGGATCAGGGCGCTCTTGACGATCAGCTCGGCGATCAGGGCGATATTTCTCAGTTCAATGAGATCCGGGGTCAGCAGGTAATCACGGAAATGCTGGGCCACCTCGGCCAGAATGGGCTTCATGCGCTTGCACACCAGATTCAGCCTTTTCTCGGAGCGGACGATGCCCACGTAATTCCACATCAGCCGGCGGATCTGGTCCCAGTTGTGGCTGATCAGCACGCATTCCTCAATTCTTTCGGCATGGCCGGCAGACCAGCCCGTCACCTGCGGGTGCTCGCGCCGCTGCAGTTCCGGCCAGTCACGCTCACACTGCAGAAAGGCCTGATGGGCAAAAACAACCGCCTCAAGCAGGGAGTTGCTGGCCAGCCGGTTGCCGCCATGCAGGCCGGTGCAGGCCGTCTCGCCAAAGGCGAAGAGATTTTCCAGGGAGGTGCGGCCCATGGTGTCGGTCAGCACCCCGCCGCACATGTAATGGGCGGCGGGCACCACCGGAATCGGCTGCCGGGTGATATCAATGCCGTAGGACAGGCAGGTCCGGTAGATATTGGGAAACCGTTTTTTGACAAAATCAGCCGGCTTATGCGTGATATCTAGAAAGACGTTATCATCACCGCTGCTTTTCATCTCGGAATCGATGGCCCTGGCCACCTCATCCCTGGTGGCCAGATCGCCGCGGGGATCATATTTCAGCATGAACGGGGTGCCGTTTTTATCCACGAGACGGGCGCCTTCACCCCGCACCGCTTCGGAAATCAGAAAATTTTTGGCCAGGGGGTGGTAGAGGCAGGTCGGGTGAAACTGGACGAACTCCAGATTGGCCACCCTGGCCCCGGCCCGGTAGGCCATGGCAATGCCGTCACCCGTGGCAATATCGGGATTGGTGGTGAAGAGATACACCTTGCCGGTGCCGCCGGTGCAGAGCACGGTTGTCTTGGCCAGATACGGGGTGATGGAATGATCGTCCCTGTCCAGGATGTAAGCCCCGAGACAGCGGTCCGGGAAGGGTCCGCTGACCGCAATTCCCGCCTTGGAGGCAATCAGCAGGTCAACCGCGAGATGGTTTTCCAGGACCGTGATACGATCATTGGCAGCCACCTTGGCCAAAAGTCCCCGCTCGATCTCCCGGCCGGTGAGATCCCGGGCATGGGCGATGCGCCGGGCCGAATGGCCCCCCTCCCGGCCCAGATCGAGCAGGGAACTATCCGACTCCTGACGGGTAAAGTCCACGCCAAGGGCCATGAGTTCGCGCACCCTTTCCGGTCCGGTTTCCACCACCAGGCGCACCACCTCTTCGTTGCACAGCCCGGCCCCGGCCTTCAGGGTATCGGCGATATGCATTTCATAGGAGTCATCGGCGGACAGCACCGCGGCGATTCCTCCCTGGGCAAGATTGGTGGCCGTGTCCACCCGGTTTTTTTTGGTGACCAGGGTGACCTGGCCGAGACGGGCGGCCTTGAGGGCAAAGGAAAGACCGGAAATTCCGGAGCCGATAACGAGAAAATCTGTTGCCAATGTCATGGTTTGTCTTTAGGTTTAATTTAATGAGCAGAAGCCAGGAGTAGCCAGGAGACAGAAGAATGCTGAAGTGATCAGTCATTCCGTCTCCTGGCTCCTAACTTCTGGCTCCTCTTGAAAATTCACTTTCACCATAATGAACGAAAAAAATGCCAGAACTGAAACTTGTTATATTTGATTGCGACGGCGTCATGTTTGACTCAAAAAACGCCAATAAAATGTATTATAATACCATCCTGACGGCCCTCGGCCATCCGCCGATGGACGACGAGGAGCTGGAATATGTGCACATCCACAACGTGATGGATTCGGTCCGCCATATTCTGCGCCACTACCCGGATGACATCGACAAGGCGGAAAGATACCGGGCGGATCTCGATTATCAGCCGTTTCTGCAGTATATGAACATGGAACCGGACCTGATTGAATTTCTTGACTATCTCACCCCGGCATACGAGAAAGCCATCAGCACCAACCGCACCACCACCATGCGCAGTATTCTCGATATCTTCGGACTGTCATCCTATTTCGGCATGGTGGTCACCGCCTTTGACGTGAAACGCCCCAAGCCTTACCCCGATGCCCTGCATGCCATTCTCAACCATTTTTCCCTGGCCGTGGACCAGGCCGTCTACATCGGCGATTCCATTATTGACCGGCAGCACGCCAACAGCGTGGGCATGAAAATGATCGCCTTTAAAAACCCGGCACTGGATGCCGAATACCATGTGCAGAGCTTCATGGAGATCCCCGGACTGCCCATTTTCCGGGGTTGATTCCGGCAAGGCAACAGGCAGAAGCGTGAGAGAACAACGCACCACCAGTATCTTCCTCCGGACCGGATGTTAAATCAGCAATCCGAATTCCGCAATCCGCAATTCAATCCCTCAGTGGTGATGATGGTGGCCGTGCTGCCCCTCCACCGCGCCGCCCAGGGCCTCCAGGGCCTTGTGCAGATACTTGTCCGCCTTGGCCAGCTTCCCCATGGCCTGGTCAATGGCTTCGGCCGCCTCTTCCTGGCCCTCATTTTTCGCCACCGCCAGCCATTTGGCAAATTCATGCTGATGGCTGTGGCTGTGCTCAAGCCAGTGGGGGATGAGAACCCGCAGTTTTTCCAGCTCGGTCAGTTCTTTTTTGTCAGCCATTTTTTTTCTCTCCAACCGGGGCCAGGATCACCTTCCCGCCCATGAAATCAATTTTTTTCACATAGGCCGCGGCTATGACCCTGGGCTCTTCAAAAAGGGTGCTGACCCTGATGTCATCCCCCTCGGCTTCAAGATAGCTCGCATTTTCCATGACGGTTTTTACTGTTCCGTTTTCTTCATATACCACGCTCATCTGGCACATGCCGTACCTCCTTTTCTGCAGGAGTGCTAAATTTAAAAGTTAGTGCTACTATTGCAAAATTAACAAAAATCCGCCAGAAAAATATAAGGCGGCGGAACTACTCAGGAGACAGGAGACGGAATTCAGAATAAGCAGAGGCAATTTCGCGCCAGGAAAATGGATTGTCTCCTGACTTCTTCTGGATAGTTACAAAGCGTCAAGCAGTCCAGCCCGGCTGTACTTTGAACATCATGGAGGAAAAAGACATGCTTACCAATATGAAAGAAATCAGCACTATTTTGAAAAACTGCAGAACAATCGCCGTGGTGGGCCTTTCACCCAAGGAAAACCGGCCAAGCAACCAGGTGGCCCGCTACCTGCAGGATGTGGGCTACCGGATCATCCCGGTCAACCCGGGACAAAAAGAGATCCTGGGCGAAACCTGCTACCCCAGCCTGCTGGACATCCCTGAACCGGTTGACGTGGTGGACATCTTCCGCCGGTCGGAGGAGGTGCTGCCGGTGGTGGAACAGGCGGTGCAAATCAAGGCAAAAGCGGTATGGCTGCAACAGGGCATCATCAATGAGGAGGCGGCCCGTCTGGCCCGGAGCAACGGCCTGGCCGTGGTCATGGACCGCTGCATGAAAATCGACCACGCCGCCCTGCTGTAGGTGAAAAAAATCAGCCAAGGCCGGTCAAGCTTGATGAATTCGTAAAAAGTCTGATTTCAGTTTTTACCAGTCCTTCAAGCTTGCTATGCACCCCGCCCAGCCAGACCGGCCCGGGCCCCGTCTTTTTTTAGTCCCTGGAATTTTCGATTTGACATATCGACAAATCTTCCATATCTTCGCCCGCTAAGAGCTTGTTTGGCCAACAGGCCGACGCGGTGGTTTTTCCGCAGCGGCCCTTGATACTTCTTCCACCCCTGCCGCCTCTTAATTATGCCCATGCGCCTTTTTCCCGGTTTTACCTGAGTGAAGCACAAACGTTCTGCCCGGGGCGGCAGAAACAGGATAACTCCGGAAACAGCGCGGCGGATTCCCCTCTGCTGTTTTTCGTCTTGATCGCCTGGCTGTTATCAGCCGGGCTCCGCGCCAATCTCTTGCCGATTGTTTGTGCTTTTCACATGATAGGGCCTTGTTTTGCCGGGTCCGGGATCGTCCGGCGGCATCTGCGCAACAATCTGGAGCTTTAAGGAGAAGTGATGGCTGACAACGAAATTTCAATCGACGGGAAAATGCAAAGCGCGTTCAGGGATCAGGTCCGGAAAATTCTGCCGGCCGGCGGCAATTTCAATCTCTGCCTCACCTGCGGGGCCTGCGCCTCCGGCTGCCCGGCCACCGGGCTGGCGGACATGGACCCGCGGAAATTCATCCGGCTGGTGGCACTTGGCCAGGACGAGAGCATTACCTGCCATCCCTGGGTGTGGATGTGCAGCCTGTGCATGCGCTGCAACTATGTCTGTCCCATGGGGATCAATATCGGCGGGCTGATTTATGAGGCGCGCAAGCTGTGGCCCAGGGAGCAGCGGCCCAAAGGGATCCTGGGCTCATGCGACATGGCCCTGCGCAACGCCAGCACCAGCGCCACCGGCACCCCGCCGGAAGAATTCCGTTTTGTGGTGGAAGATATATTGGCCGAGGTGCATGAAACCCAGCCCGGCTGGGAGGAGCTGCAGGCCCCCATTGACAAGCAGGGAGCCCATTTCTTCCTCAGCCAGAATTCCCGGGAGCCGGTGGCCCTGCCCTATGAGATGATCCCCCTGTGGAAGATCCTGCACCTGGCCGGGGCTGACTGGACATACGGCAGCACCGGCTGGGCCGGCGAGAACTACTGCATGTTCCTGGCAGACACCGAGGCCTGGAAACAGATCACCACCGCCACCATCCGCAAGGCCGAGGAGCTGGGGTGCCGGGTCTACCTCAATACCGAATGCGGCCATTCCACCTTTTCGGTCCGGGAAGGGGTGCGCCGGTTCAACATCGATACCACCCTTGATATCGCCCTGATTGTCCAATACTATGCCCGCTGGATCAGGGAGGGGAAACTCAAGGTCAATGCCGACTGGAATCGCGACCTGCGCATCAAATTCACGGTGCAGGACCCCTGCAATCAGGTGCGCAAAGGCCTTGGCGACCCCTATGCCGAGGAGCTGCGTTTCGTGGTCAGAACCGTGGTGGGCGAGGAAAACTTCATCGACATGCAGCCGAACAGGTCCAACAATTACTGTTGCGGCGGCGGAGGCGGCTATCTCCAGACCGGTTACAACGAGGCCCGCCTGCAATACGGCCGCCTAAAACATGAGCAGATCATGACCACCGGCGCCGCCTATTGCATTACCCCCTGCCACAACTGCCACGCCCAGATTGAAGACCTGGGCCGGCATCTGGCCGGCGGCGCCTACCGTTCAGTCAACCTCTGGTCGATCATCGGGCTGGCCATGGGCATTCTCGGGCCGGACGAAAGGGTGGATTTCGGCCCCGACCTGCGGGAAGTGAATCTGCCCTGAAAAGCGGGACTGGCTGGGGAGATCTTTCCCATCCAGCCGCTCATCGGCGACAATCCTGCCGTCGCGCATGGCCAGGGTGCGACGGGCCCGCTGGATCACGGCCGGATCATGGGAAGAGAAGACAAAGGTGGTTTGAGACTGCTGCTGCAGGGCGAAGAACAGCGCAATGAGTTCTTCGCCTGTTTGTGAATCCAGGTTGGCGGTGGGTTCATCGGCCAGGACCAGCAGCGGCCGCCCCACGATGGCCCGGGCGACCGCCACCCGCTGCTGCTGCCCGCCGCTGAGCTGGCCCGGCCGCTTGTGCATGAGCCGGGCCAGCCCCACGCTTTCCAGGGCCTCGCCCACCCTTTGCCGCCGCTCTACCGCGGGCACGTGCTGGAGCAACAGGACGTATTCCACGTTTTCATAGGCGCTCAGCACAGCAATAAGATTAAACGACTGAAAGACAAAGCCGAAGGCCATGCGGCGCAAGCCGGCCAGCTGACCGCCCCGCAGCTTCGCCGTATCCCGGCCTGCGATGAGCACACGGCCTGCGGTGGGCCGGTCAATGCAGCCGATGATATTGAGCAGGGTTGTCTTGCCGGCCCCTGAAGGACCGGCGAGGCAGACAAACTCCCCCCGGTTGATGCGCAGATCGGTTACCTGCAGGGCGGTAATCGGCCCACTCTCCCCATCCAGGTAGGTTTTTATGACGTTGCGCAATTCAACCAGGGCCATGCGGATGTTCCTTTGGTAATAGGTTGTTTAGACTGTAGTCTGTTAGGAGTTTAGGTTTTGCTAACAGACTAAACACCTACAGACTTTACCCCTTCAATTATGCACTCAGTTATGCACCAGGGCCTTGACCGGATCCATATTGGCCGCCTTCCAGGCCGGGTAAATCCCGGCGGCAATGGCCGTGGCCAGGGTGATCAGCACGGCGTTCAGCAGATCCCCGGGGGTTACATAGGCCCGCAAAACATGACCGGCGGCAAAATACTGATTGGTGCTGATAAAGCGGGTCAGATCAATGCCATAGTGCTGCAGGTAGAGACCGGCGGCCAGGCCTGCCAGGCTGCCCAGCCCGGTGGCGATGGCCCCGAGGAAAAACGACTCCAGGATGACCAGCGAGACAATGCCCCCCGGACCGGCGCCTATGGCATTGAGGATGCCGAATTCCCGGAAACGTTCGAAGATCACCGTGGTCATGGTATTGGTGATGCCCATGGCCACAATGGCAAAGACAATGACAATGAGCAGACGCATGGTGGCGTCGTTGAGTGCGATGAGCTGCACCAGATCCGGCACGGTCCGCTGCCAGGGGCGGACCTGCCAGGTTGCGGGTCCAAGCCTCTGCTGCAGGCCGGCGGCCAGGCCAGGCGCCTGCTCCGGATCGGTGTGCAGGGCAATCTCCGTCACCACGTCTTCAGCGTCCAGGAAGCGCTGGGCGGCCGGCAGGGGCAGATAGGCATGGCTGCGGTCAAAGGAGGGCAGATCAGTCTGGTACAATCCGCCGATGACGAATTTACGCGTTACCGGGCGGCCATACATGCTCTGCGCCATGAGCACCACCTCGTCCCCCGGTCTTACCCCGAGACTTTCCGCCAGGGGCCGGCCGAGCAGCACCCTGTCCGCCTCGGCAAGATAGTCCCCCTCCACGACCCGGCGATTGATAAAGGTAACTTTCTTTTCCTCAGCCGGCTGGATGCCGGCCAGCATGATGGCGGAACTTTTCCGGCCCGCCAGCACCAGGGCCGGGGACTTGATGCGCTCGGAAAAATCCGTCAGTTTGAGGCCGGCCAACCCTGACCTGACCTTGTCCATCTCCGGGATCGGCTGGATAAGGGCCATGTTTGCCTCAAAACCCGCGGCATGAACCTGGATGGTGCCGGCGTCAAGACCCAGGGTGCCTGAGACCATCTCCTTATGCAGGCCGACCTTCAGGGCCTGGAAGACAATGAGGCTGAAGAGCCCGAAGGAGATGGCCGCAATGGTGAACAACGAGCGCCTGGCATTGCGGCGGATATTACGCAAACCGATGCGGGCGTAAAGGGCCAGGGTCTTCACCGCTCCACCTCGGGCTTTTGAGCGGTGAAAAAGGAGACCAGGCCGTAGAGATGCTCCTTTTTTTCCACCTGCCAAAAACCGGCCCGGTGCATGAAGTCGGGCAGCAGGCCCCGCAGATTGTCCTCCAGTTCCGGCTGCAGCAGCAGATACCGCCCCGACCAGCCCAGCAGCCTGCCCGGCAGGGTGGTAGGCCGGTCGATGTCCGCGGTGAGCAGCATGCCGCCCGGCTTGAGTACCCGGTACATCTCGGCAAACGCCTTCTCCTTGAGCCCGGTATCGATGTGATGGGTGAACATGGAATTCACCACCCAGTTAAAGGACTGGTCGGCAAAGGCCAGGGATTCGGCGATCCCCACCTGAAAATCAATGTCGGCCCTCTTTTTTGCCGCCTTTTTGCGGGCAATGGCGATCATGCGCGGCGCCGCATCAATGCCGCTGATCATTCCCGCCGCAGGGTTTAGCCGTTCGGCCAGCAGCAGGGTCAGGCTGCCGGTGCCGCAGCCCACATCCAGAATCCGGTCCGTGGGGGAGATATCCATCCAGGCCATGGTTTTTTCCCTGAATTTGCGCTCCCGGCCAAAAGAAAGCCTTTCCACCAGCGGATCATAAAGCCACGCCACATGGTTGAGATGCCGGCCCCGGGTAACAGGATAATGATCAGTCATCGCTATCGGCTCTTTAGGCAGGACATTGACAAAATTGCTGTGCAGCCGAGCATTGCCCTGGGTTGCCGGACGTCAGGGTCTGGTGAATATCCTTTTCCGCCGGGAAAAACGGCAGGAGGCGCTGCACGCCGCGCAGGCGAAACAGCTGTCTGATGAGAAGGGCGGCGCTCTGTTGCTCCAGCCAGTAGCCCGCCTCGGCCAGCAGCCGGAAACCCTGCAGGGCCTCACCGATGGCCCGCTCCATGACCAGACCGACGCTGCCGGGGTAGGCCTCTTCAATGGCCGGGCCGCTGCCGGAGCGTGCGGCCAGCGCACCTGCCAGTATCTGCCTTTCCTGTTCAGTTCCCTCGTATTGGATCACCGAGACCAGATAGTTGTGCCTGCTGTCGCGCATATCCTCATAAAAATCAGTCAGATCGTCGATCACCTGCAGGGCCATGCCGATGCTGAAAATACCCTGTTCGGCAAGCGCTATCCGCGCCCTGTTTTCCTGTTCAATGAGCAGGGGGGCGACAAAGGAAAGACAGAGCAGTCTGCCCCCTTTATACATATGCACCGAATCGAGAATGGCGGCAGGTGAAATAATCTCCCGCACCCCGCCTTCCTCCTGGGCCTCTTCCGCGCCGATGGGCACCATGGCCCGGAAAAGCTCGACCTGGACCCGGCCGGCCAGCTGGCGGTCAATGACCCCATCCTCAGCCATCCCGCTCACCACCCGGCCCAGAAAGCGATCAAACAGCAGGATATGCATGACGCTTTTGAAACGGACCGCCTCCTCCGGCAGCTTGAGAGGCAACAGTTCCTTGTATTCATTATCCAGCAGATTATCGGTGCCGGTGACCAGGCCCCGCAGACAGTGATTGATCACGCCATACATCATGCGCCTCTCCCGGGGAATGCCAAGGGCCTTATACACGGAAAGAAAGAGGATGGAGAAAAAATTCTTCTGGGCATACCTGGCCATCCTGGCGGGACGTCCCCTTTCCCTGATATACCTGCCATCCAGAAATTCTTCAAGCAGGGCAAAAACCGTTTCCTCCACCCCGCGATGTTCCCGGGCGGCAAGCAGGAAATTTCTCAAAAACCTTATTGACTGCATTTTTCGTGTTCTCCTGTGGACCGGAATGGTACCAGAAACGGCACATTCCGTTTATAGGCGGCAAAGGCCTCGCCGTAACGGCGCAGCAGATACTGCTCCTCTTTGTGCAAATAACGGATCTGGATGGCAAAAAATACCGGCAAACTGATGCACAGCATGGCTGGCGAGCGCACCAAACACGCCACGGCCAAGGCGGCCAGATCGTAGCCAAAGAACATGGGATGGCGGCACCGCCGGTAGATGCCGCCGGTCACCAGCCTTCGCGGCGGCCGGCGCGGGTTGGGGGTGCCATAGCCGTAGCGGGCCAGATCCCTGGTTGCCAGCCAGATAAAAGCAAGCCCTGCCGCCAGCAGCAGCAAAGCCGTCCCGGTCAGCCATGGCGAGGCGGGCAGGGCCTGGAGATGAAACAGCCGGTCCAGCAGCAGGCCGGAAAAAATGACCGCACCCGGCACCGCGAGCCAGTAAATCATAGCCTCCCGCAGCTGGTATTTCCAGATATCCTTGTGAAATAACGGCATGATTCCCCCATCTCCCCCGGCGGCATGTCCCGCAGAGCCGGCGCCAGGGCCTATTATACAACCTTTTCCAGAATCATCCTCACAAATCTTTATAGCATAAAAGCTCAGCCCGCCAAGGAGGCCCAAGCGCTGCTGTTTTCCGGCCTGCCCCCCGCAAAGGGCAATCAAGCAACTCGTGATCAGCAAGAATTGCCCGCTGCCCGGAAAAGATTTTGCCGGCAAGCGCGGGGGATCCCGCCCTTTCCAGGGGGTTTTCTCGCCAAACTCTTGACTTCCCGTTTATTTTAAGCTAAATTTGACAGTTTTTTATTACGGCTGCATGTCCCTTTGCCGGGAAAGGCCCGAACACGGGGGTACCACAGGGCAAAGGGATCTCCATCACAGCCTTAGCGCTCCGGTAGCCCCATTGGCGCATCGCTGTGATCTTTTTTTTTACACGCTTATTTTTTATTTACGCGCATCCACCAGTCAAGAGGTAGTTTTTTTGAGCATCACGGCCCTGAAAGGTTTTAAAGATATTGTTCCCGGCGAGGTGGAGACCTGGCAGTTCATCGAAAAGACGGCCAGGGACATCTTCCATTGTTTTGACTTGGCCGAGATCAAGGTGCCGATCCTGGAGAAAACCGAGCTTTTCATCCGTTCCATCGGCGAAACCACGGATATCGTGGAAAAGGAGATGTACACCTTCATCGACCGCAACGGCGCATCCCTCACCATGCGGCCGGAGGGCACGGCCTCGGTGCTGCGGGCCTATATTGAAAACGGCCTGCTGGCCAAAAAGGCCGTGCAGAAGCTGTACACCATCGGCCCCATGTTCCGCCATGAACGCCCCCAGAAAGGGCGCCTGCGCCAGTTTCACCAGATGAGCGTCGAGGTGCTGGGCTCGGACCATCCCCGCGTCGATGCGGAATTGATGGCCATGGCCTGGCTCATTCTCAAAAAACTCGGCCTGTCCGCCGGCCTGGAAATCAACTCCCTGGGCTGCCCCAGTGCCGGCCGGCCTTCAATGCGGCCCTGCTTGATTTTCTGCACAAGGCGGAAAATCTCTGCGATGACTGCCAACGCCGGCGGGAGACCAATCCCCTGCGGGTGCTGGACTGCAAGAGCAGCCACTGCCAGGAGCAATACCGGCACGCCCCATCGATTCTTGATTTTCTCTGCCCCGGCTGCACCAGCCATTTCAGCGAGGTAAAGGAAGGGCTCGGCCTGCTGGCCATCCCCTACCGGGTCAATTCCTTTATGGTGCGCGGCCTTGACTATTACACCCGGACCACCTTTGAGCTGGTGACCAGCGATTTGGGCGCCCAGAGCGCCATCGGGGCGGGCGGGCGCTACGACGGGCTGGTAAAACAGCTCGGCGGGCCCGATGTACCGGGTATCGGCTTTGCCATGGGCATGGAGCGCCTGGCCCTGCTGCTGGAACAGCAGCAGAAGGCCGTCAGCGCACCCGCCCTGGATTTCTTTGTCGTGGCCCTGGGGGCCGCGGCCCAGAAAAAGGGCTTTGCCCTGATCCACGCCCTGCGCAAGTCAGGCCTCACCGCCGCCATGGATTACCAGGACCGCAGCCTGAAAAACCAGATGAAACAGGCAGGCAAGGCAGCGGCCCGTTTTGCCATAATCATGGGCGACGAGGAGCTGGCCAAAGGCGCAGCCATGCTGCGCAATATGGAGAGCAGCGAACAGTCCCCCCTGGCCATTGCCGCGGATGCGGATACCTGGGCGAGGGAGCTGGCTGTTTTGAGTGAGGAGTGAGGAGTAAGGAGTGAGGAGAAGGGAGAAGTCCCTTTTTTTCTTTTCACTCCTAACTCCTCACTTCACTTTTCACCATTAAAAAAATCGGAAAGGAGATCCTATGGAGTCCATGGGTGAGCTGAAGCGCAGTCATACCTGTAATGACCTTGGCGCGGATCATATTGATCAGGAAGTAACGTTGATGGGCTGGGTGCTGCGCCGCCGCGACCACGGCGGGGTCATCTTCATCGACCTGCGCGACCGCTGGGGCATCAGCCAGATCGTCTTTAATCCGGAATTAAACAGCCAGTCCCATGGCAAGGCCCACGTCCTGCGCAGCGAGTGGGTCATTGCCGTGCGCGGCAAGGTTACCCGCCGTCCGGACGGCATGGTCAATACCAACCTGAAAACCGGCGAGATCGAGGTGATGGTCAATGAACTGCGCATCTTAAACAGCAGCCTGACTCCGCCCTTTCCCCTGGATGAGGACATCGAGGTATCGGAAAACCTGCGTCTGCAGTACCGTTACCTGGACCTGCGCCGGCCGGGCATGGCGGACAACCTCATCATGCGCCACAAGGCCTGCCAGGCCTTGCGCACCTTTCTCAATGACGAAAACTTTCTGGAGATCGAGACCCCGGTGCTGACCCGCTCGACCCCGGAAGGGGCCCGGGATTATCTGGTGCCCAGCCGGGTCAATGCCGGAAAATTCTATGCCCTGCCCCAGTCGCCCCAGCTGTTCAAGCAGCTGCTCATGGTGGCCGGCATGGACCGTTATTACCAGATCGTCAAGTGTTTCCGGGACGAGGACCTGCGGGCGGACCGCCAGCCGGAATTCACCCAGGTGGATATGGAGCTTTCCTTTATCGTTGAGGAAGACATCTACCGCATTGCCGAAGGGGTGATGACCAGCCTCTTTGCCGCCACCAAAGGCCTTGCCCTGCAAACCCCCTTCCCCCGCATGACCTATGCCGACGCCATGGAGCGCTACGGCTGTGACAAGCCCGATACCCGCTTCGGCTTTGAGCTGATCAGCCTCACCGAGGTGGTGAGGAACTGCGGCTTCCAGGTCTTCCGCACGGTGGTGGAAAAAGGCGGACAGGTGAAAAGCATCAACGCCAAGGGCTGCGCCTCCTTTTCCAGAAAGGATCTCGATGATCTGACCGCTTATGTGGCTAACTTCGGGGCCAAGGGGCTGGCCTGGGTCAAGGTGAAAGAGGACGGCGAATGGCAGTCGCCCATCGCCAAATTCTTCACCGCGGACGAGCGAACCGCCATGGCCACGACGCTGGATGCCCAGCCCGGGGATCTGCTCTTTTTTGTGGCCGACAATGCCGTGGTGGTCCGCTCCGCCCTGGCTGAACTGCGGCTGGAACTGGCCCGCCGGCTCAAGCTGATCGATAAAAAAACCTTCAACTTTCTCTGGGTCACCGATTTTCCGCTGCTGGAATATGACCCCGAGCAGAAGCGCCACACCGCGGTGCATCATCCCTTTACCGCCCCGGTGGAAGAGGACATGGCCCTGCTGGAGACGGAGCCTGGCCGGGTCCGCAGCCGGGCCTACGACCTGGTGCTGAACGGCACGGAAATCGGCGGCGGCAGTTTGCGTATCCACCAGAAAGAGGTGCAGGACCGGGTATTTGCCGCCCTGAGCATTGCCCCGGAAGAGGCGGCCGACAAGTTCGCCTTTCTGCTCAAGGCCCTGGAACTCGGCGCCCCGCCCCACGGCGGCATCGCCTTCGGCCTGGACCGGCTGATGATGATCATTGCCGGCCGCGATACGATCAGAGACGTCATCGCCTTTCCCAAGACCCAGAAGGCCACCTGCCCGCTCACCGACGCCCCGGCAGGGGTGGCGCGCAAGCAGTTGACGGAGCTGCATCTGCGGCCCGACTGGCAGTAAGGGAAAAGTGAAAAATCCGGTTAATTTTCGCTCCCGCGCCACAAAAATCTGCTAGAATAACCCAAATCGGGTTTTTTATTTTTACAGCTACACGAGCTTGACGGAGACCACGGACCATGTCTGCACATAATACAATCGAATACGCCTATACCTTTGATGATCTCCTCCTGGTGCCGCAGGCCTCTGAGGTTCTTCCCAGCGAGGTCAACCTTATCACCAGTCTGACCCAGCATATCACCTTGAATATTCCCCTGATCAGCGCGGCCATGGACACGGTTACCGAGCACCGTGCCGCCATTGCCATGGCCAGGGAGGGCGGCATCGGCATCATCCACAAGAACATGGCCATTGACGAGCAGGTGCTGCAGGTGAAAAAGGTGAAAAAATCGGAATCCGGCATGATTGTCGACCCGGTGACGGTGGTGGAGGATCAGACCGTGGGCGAGGTGAAGGAGATCATGCAGAATTACCGGATTTCCGGGGTACCCGTCCTGCAGGGGAAAAAACTGATCGGCATTGTCACCAACCGCGACCTGCGCTTTGTTTCGGACCTGGACCTGCGGGTCAAGGAGGTGATGACCAGCAAGAACCTGGTCACCGCCAGGGTCGGCATCACCCTGGAGCAGTCCAAGGCCCTGCTCCATGAACACCGTATCGAAAAACTGCTGGTGGTCAATGACAGTGGCGATCTGCAGGGTCTTATCACCATCAAGGACCTGGAAAAAATCAGGAAATACCCTCTTTCCGCCAAGGATTCCCTCGGCCGTCTGCGCGTCGGGGCAGCCATCGGGGTGCTCACCACCCTGGAGGATGTGGAAAAACTGGCCAAGGCGGAGGTTGATGTGTTCGTGCTTGATTCCGCCCATGGCCATTCAAAAAATGTGCTGACCAAACTGCAGGAGATCAAGGCCTCTTTCCCGGATGTACAGATCATTGCCGGCAATATTGCCACCGCCGAGGCGGCCGAGGCGCTGATCAAGGCCGGCGCCGACTGTATCAAGGTGGGGGTCGGCCCCGGTTCCATCTGCACCACCCGTATCGTGGCGGGGGTCGGGGTGCCCCAGCTCACCGCCATTTACAACTGCAAAAAGGCGGCGGAAAAACATGGTATTCCGGTGATCGGCGACGGCGGCATCAAGCACTCCGGCGATGTCACCAAGGCCATCGGCATCGGAGCGGATGTCATCATGATCGGCGGCCTTTTTGCCGGCTGCGATGAAACGCCGGGCGAGACCTTTCTCTACCAGGGCCGCACCTATAAGGGATACCGGGGCATGGGTTCCCTGGGCGCCATGAAAAGGGGCAGCAGCGACCGCTATTTCCAGGATGAGATCGAGTCACCGGCCAAACTGGTGCCCGAAGGCATTGAGGGCAAGGTCCCTTACCGCGGCCCCATCTGTGATACCATTTATCAGCTGATGGGCGGCTTGCGGTCCGGCATGGGCTACCTGGGCGCCAGCGACATCAAGGATCTGCAGCAAAAGGCCAAATTTGTCCGCATCAGCCCGGCCGGCCTGAAAGAGAGCCATGTGCATGACGTGATCATTACCAAGGAAGCGCCCAATTACCGGATGAGTTAGCCGGCCTGGGCCCAGGGCCTCTCCATGGGCAGCAGGGCTGTTTGCCGGGAACCCGGCAGGTGGCGCTTCACCTGGTCATATTGTTAATTTTTTTCCTCCACATCTCCATCAGCACGGATCATACCCCATGAATATTCATAGTGAAAAAATACTCATTCTTGATTTCGGTTCCCAGACCACCCAGCTCATCGCCCGGCGCATCCGCGAGCAGAAGGTCTACAGTGAAATCCACCCCTACACCCTGCCCCTGCAGAAAATAAAGGAAATGCAGCCCAAAGGCATCGTGCTTTCCGGCGGGCCGGCCAGCGTCTACGACCAGGACGCGCCTTTAAGCGATCCGGGTCTGTTCGACCTTGGCATTCCGGTGCTCGGCATCTGCTACGGCGCCCAGCTCATGACCCAGCAGCTGGGCGGCAAGGTGGAGCGGGCGGTGAAACGCGAGTTCGGCAAGTCGGACCTGGCAATCAACTATACCGGCGGACTCTTTGCCGGCCTGGAAACCGGCTCGAGCCAGTATCAGGTGTGGATGAGCCACGGCGACCGTATCGAGGTGCTGCCTCCGGGCTTTGTCGCCTCGGCGGTGAGCGAGCATTCCCCCCATGCCGCCATCCGCCATCAGGAGAAAAAACTGGTGGGCGTGCAGTTCCATCCCGAGGTGGCCCATACCCTGATCGGCACCGATGTGCTGCGCAACTTCATTTTCGGCCTGTGCGGCTGCGAGCCCAACTGGACCATGCATAATTTCGTGGAAACCACGGTGCAGGGCATCCGCGACAAGGTGGGCCGGGAAAAGGTGATCTGCGCCCTGTCCGGCGGGGTTGACTCCTCCGTGACCGCGGCCCTGGTCCATCGCGCCATCGGCGAGCAGCTCACCTGCATTTACGTCAACAACGGGCTGATGCGCACCGGGGAGACGGCAAGTCTCATGCGTTATTTCCAGGAAAAAACCCATCTCAAGGTCATTGATATCGACGCAGAGGACTATTTCCTCGGCCAGCTCGAGGGCGTGGTTGATCCGGAAGAAAAACGCAAACGCATCGGCTACGGCTTTATCAAGATTTTTGAAGAGGAGGCCAGAAAACTGGGCGATGTGCACTACCTGGCCCAGGGCACCCTCTACCCGGACGTCATCGAGAGTGTCTCCTTCCGGGGCGCGGCGGTGATTAAATCCCACCATAACGTGGGCGGCCTGCCTGACATCATGAAGCTCGCCCTCATCGAACCCCTGCGGGAGCTGTTCAAAGACGAGGTGCGGGAGCTGGGCCTGGAGCTCGGCCTGCCGGAAGAGGCCATTTACCGCCAGCCGTTTCCCGGACCAGGGCTGGGCATCCGCATCATGGGCGAGGTGAGCCGGGAGAGACTGCATGTCCTGCGCCAGGCCGATGTCATCGTGCTGGAGGAGATGAAAAAATCCGGATACTACCGCAAGGTGTGGCAGTCATTTGCCGTGCTGCTGCCCATCCAGACCGTGGGGGTCATGGGGGATGAACGTACCTATGAAAACGTCATCGCCCTGCGGGCGGTGGACAGCGTCGATGCCATGACCGCCGACTGGTCCCGCCTGCCCTATGATCTGCTGGGCCGCATTTCCAACCGGATCATCAACGAGGTGCGCGGGGTCAACCGGGTGGTGTTTGATATCTCCTCCAAACCGCCGAGCACCATTGAGTGGGAATAATGGCATTGGGGTTGTAATCTTTTTCGTCAAATGAGAAATATTTGCAAGGCATGCTGAAAACAGGCATATACGTTGACGCGGAAAATATCCGCCTCTGCGGCGGATACGGAATGCGCTATGATGTGCTGGTTGAGCTGGCCAACAGCGGCAACTCCATCATGCTGCGGGCCAACTCCTACCTCGCCGAGGATCTGGAACGCACCAAAACCGACCAGGAATACCGGCAGAAGCTCTATAACTACCATGACATTCTGCGCAAATGCGGTTTCAAGATCATTAAAAAATATGTGCAGCGCTATGTGGATGAAGACGGCACGGTAACCACCAAGGCCAATGCCGATATGGATCTGGCCATCGATGCCATCCAGCAGTCGCGCAATCTTGACCGGATACTGCTGGTCACCGGCGACGGAGATTTCCTGCGGCTGGTGACCGCCTTGCAGAACAAGGGCTGCCGGGTCGAGGTGATCGGCTTCAACAATGTCAGCACCGCCCTCAAGGAAGAGGCCGATTTTTTCCTGCCGGGCTTTCTGGTGCCGGGCCTGCTGCCCATCAATGGCGAGCGGGAAAACGAGGAGTGGCAGAGGGGTACGGTGGCCACCTATAAGGCGGAACGCGGTTTCGGCTTCATGCGTTATCACCTGCTGACCGCCAAGGGCCTGGAGACGCGGACCGTTTTTTTCCATTGCTCCAAGTCAGCCTATGAGAATGACCCCCAGGTTTTTACCTCCCATGGCAATATTTTTGAATTTCAGATCGGCCCCACTTCCAAAGATGCAACCAAACTCGAAGCCGTCAATATCCGGCTTTTTAATGATGAAGATTTCCGGTGATCATTCTTCCTGAACACCACTGCCCGGCAACCGACAAGAGACGGACCCGCGCCTGACCTCGAGCCAGATGACGCGCAGGCCGGCAACAGCGAATCGGCAAGCCTACCCGCAAGGGTGCTGAAAGAAAAACACGCATTTTTTCACCCCCCGGCAAAGATTATCCAGATGTTCACCCGGGATGAGGGGCCGCAACCATTGCTTTTCCAACCATTTTCTTCCAGCCCCTTATGCGTTTACCGTATTTCCATGTCACAGTTATTTTTAACCAACGGCACAGCCTATGAAAACAAAACAATGGAACGAAGTCCAGCCTGATCCCAAACAGTGCAATCGGCTGCTGAAAGGCCTGTTTCAGATCGCCGAGGTGATGAATACCAGGAAACTGACCCACAGCAGCATAATGGGCAAGGTGCTGCAGGTGGTACTTGACTATCTTGGCGTGGAGCAGGGATCTCTGATGGTGCTGGAAAAAAACAAACTGGTGGTCCGGGCCGCCAGCCGCCAGGAAATTATCGGCCACAGGCAGTCCCTCGCCGATGACTCGGTGGCGGCCTGGGTGGTCAGGCATGCCAAACCGCTTTTCATCCCCGACATTTCCAAGGACAAAAGGTTTGCCAAAAGGGAAGGGATCTACAAAAAGGACGCCCTGCTCTCCGCCCCGGTCATCCATAAAGACCAGGTGATCGGGGTGATCAATGCCACTGATAAAACCGGCAGCAAGGATCTATTGAAAGACGATATCACCTATCTGCTCTATTTCAGCAGCTTCATTCTCTGGACCTTTATCCAGGAGGACCTCCACAAAAAAATCACCGCCCAGCGCAATACGCTCAAAAAACGCAACAGCGAGCTGCGGCATCAGGAAGAGATGCGCTCCTACCTCAACCGCATGCTGATGCACGATCTGAAAACCCCTCTTTCCGAGGTGGTGGCCAATCTCGATATCCTCTCCTACAGCATCGGCGGAGAACAAAAAGAATTTCTGGAAGCAGCCCAGCTGGGCTGCGACCGGGCCGTGCGCATGGTGGCCAACCTGGTCACCACGGACAAGATCGCCGACGGCAAACAGCAGCTGCTCTATGAAGAAACCGATTGCCGCAGCCTGCTTGGCGAGGCGATCTCCAGCATCAAGGGGCTGGCCCGCATCAAGGGCATTGAATTGCGGCAGCAGGCCGGCCCGGGCTGCCCCATGCTCACCGTTGACCGTACCCTGATCCTGCGGGTGCTGCAGAACCTTTTGACCAACAGCCTGAGCTATACTGATCCGGACACGGCAATCACCGTGGGCTTCCAGATGGTGGACAAGAACCATATGGAGTTTTTTGTGCAGGACCAGGGACCGGGAATTCCGCCTGCCCAGCAGGAAGCCATTTTTGACAAATATGCCAGAATTTCCAGCAAACAGGATGCCCTGGTAGGCACCGGTCTGGGTCTGCACTTCTGTAAACTGGCGGTGGAACTGCACAACGGCCGGATCGGGGTGCAAAGCGAGGAAGGGAAG
>Ga0172380_10000692_pt1 | contig 62375 bp, 56 predicted proteins | sample Leawe162metaG_FD_119747 | JGI IMG/M metagenome (GOLD analysis project Ga0172380, IMG submission 119747) | Leachate microbial communities from a municipal landfill in Southern Ontario, Canada - Leachate well 162 metaG | ecosystem: Engineered > Solid waste > Landfill > Unclassified | place... | reverse complement strand
GGCTTGGTGGTGGAGTATATCAAATAAGGTGATCACCCGGTGATATGAGATAGTTATATAAATTTTTGTTTTAAGAAAAAGACCCTTCTCGGAAATACCGGGAAGGGTTTTTTCGTTTATAGCACTTAATTTTAATTATTAATGAGGTTTTATGGATTTTACAAGTTTTGGAAAATTCGCTAAAGAACATAATATGATTCCGGTATATGAAATTATAACTGCCGATCTACTTACTCCGGTAGCAGCTTATCTTAAGTTCAGAGAAAAAAGAAAAAATAGCTTTCTTCTGGAATCTGTTGAGGGGATTGGTCGATTAGCCCGCTTTTCATTTATCGGAGGAAGTCCAAAAAAACTTATTTATAATTATGGCAATCAACTTTTTATAGATGAAGCCGGGGAAACTAAACTCGTACAAAAAGATATTCTCGAATATTTATCAGAATCAATCAAGGGAATAAGCTATCCGCAGATTGAAGGACTGCCTGATTTTTCCGGCGGAATAGTAGGATATTTCGGATATGAAAATGTATCACAAATTGAAAACAGCATTGGATTTGAGGGACGCGATAAACTCGAAATCCCTGATTCTATCTTCGGTTTCTATGATCTACTTATAGCATTCGATCACTTTAAGCATCAGATAATTCTTATAAAAAATGTGCGTTTAGAAAATGGTTTTGAATTAGAAGAATTATATAAATCGGCAAAAGATGAATTAGCAAGACTCAGAGATGAATTAAAAAACACATATATAAATGATCGATTTTTTGAATTAAGCAATTCAAGTACCCAAATAAAAGATAAAGAAAAATTTTATGATGATGTAAATAGATGCAAAAAACATATCACTGAAGGAGATGTATTTCAGATAGTATTATCAAGACGATTTGAAGGTGAGTTCAGAGGTGATTTATTAAATGTTTATCGCGCACTTAGAATAATAAACCCTTCACCATATATGTACTTTTTTGAATTTGCTAATAATATAAAAATAGCAGGCACCTCACCCGAAGATTTACTAAAAGTAAAAAATAATAAAGCAACAATACTACCGATAGCCGGAACAAGAAAAAGAGGAAAAACAGAGACAGAAGACAATGAATTAGAAATAGACCTTATGAATGATCCAAAAGAGATTGCGGAGCATACAATGTTAGTTGATTTAGCTCGTAATGATCTTGGAAGAGTTTGTGAGTTTGGAACGGTTAAAGTAATCGAGGATAAATCGATAACAAAATTTTCGCACGTAATGCATATCGTTTCTAAAGTGGAAGGAACGCTTAAAGAAGATAAAAATTGTATCGATGCATTAAGAGCAAGTTTTCCGGCGGGCACAGTTACAGGTGCTCCGAAAATAAAGGCGATTCAGCTTATTGATGAAATTGAAGACTTAAAAAGAAATGTATATGCGGGCGCAGCGGGGTATATCGATTTCCGTGGCAATCTTGATATGTGTATTGCTATTCGGACCTTATTTGCTAAAGAGAATAAATTGTATTGGCAGGCAGGTGCAGGTATTGTCGCAGATAGCAAACCGGAATTAGAATATAAAGAGATTCATAATAAAGCGGCAGTAATTTTAAATGCACTGAAACATGCAGAGGTAATTGATGAAAATATTAGTAATTGATAATTACGATTCTTTTACTTTCAACTTAGTTCATCTGCTTGGTGAATTTGAGAATAATATCATTGTAAAGCGAAATGATAAAGTAACGATTAAAGAGATAGAAGGATTAAACCCCGATAAGATTGTAATATCACCTGGACCGGGCAGACCAGAGGATTCTCATATTACATTGAATGTAATAAAAGAATTAGGAAATAATATTCCTATTCTTGGTGTCTGTCTCGGTCATCAAGCAATCGGATATTGTTTCGGTGCTAAAATCGTTCATGCGCCTTCGCTTGTGCATGGTAAATCTTCCGAAATTCTTCATGATGGAAAAGGACTATATAAAAATATTCCACAGAAATTTATAGCGGGAAGATATCATTCGCTCATAATAGAAAGAAGTACACTGCCAGAAGAGCTAATAATAACAGCCGATACAGATGAAGGAATAATAATGGGTGTAAGGCATAAATCCTTTTCGATCGAAGGAATTCAATTTCATCCCGAATCAATTTTAACTCCGGAAGGAAAAAACTTAATTAAAAATTGGGTGTCATTATGATCAAACATTTTTTAGAAAAAATTTCAAATAAAGAAAGTCTCTCACTTCAAGAATCCTTCGATGTAATGAATATGATAATGCAGGGGCAAGTAAATAATTCACAGATAGCGGGACTATTAGTCGGATTAAAAGCAAAAGGTGAAGCAGCTGAAGAGGTTGCAGGATTCTCACTTGCAATGAGGCGGAACTGTATAAAAATTAACTCAGATATTAGTAACACGATTGATTTATGCGGCACAGGGGGTGATTATGCAGGTACATTTAATATCTCTACCGCCGCATCATTTGTAGCAGCAGGAGCGGGGATTAAAGTAGCGAAGCATGGCAACCGTGCAATATCTAGCAATTCAGGAAGTGCTGATGTGCTAAAAGAGCTCGGTATAAATATTAATCTTACGAGTGAGCAATCAGAGAAAGCATTGAATGAAGTAGGAATAGCATTTTTATTTGCACCACTATATCACCCAGCAATGAAATACGTTGCACCGGTAAGAGGTGAGCTTGGAATAAAAACTATATTCAATATTTTGGGACCATTAACTAATCCCGCCGGAACGAAGAAACAATTAATCGGAACGTTTAATTACAAAACAGCTCGCTTAATGTCGCAGGCGGCGAAATTTCTTGATATGGAAAAAGTCTGTTTTGTTTGTACGGCAGATCGCTTCGATGAGGTTTCACTTAATGATATTACATACGTAAATGAATATAAAAAAGATAAAAATGTATATCACTATTCAATTAATAATGAAACTTTTTCTTATCCTGTACTCGATACGGTTGAGATTAAAGGAGGAAGTCCAAAAGTAAATGCCGAGATAATCTATAATCTATTAACTAAGAAAGAACGAGGTAGTGTGTTTAATGTAGTAGCAGTTAATGCGGCGATGGGATTATATGCTGGAGGTTATGCTGATAATATTAAAGAATGCTTATTGGCTGCGGAAGAATCAATAGTTTCAAATAAAGCTTATGAATCATTATTGCGATTGAAAGAATTTAGCGAGAAAGCATAATGAATAAACTTCAAAAAATTATAGAGATCAAAAAAGAAGAAGTAAAAAAACTTAGGAGCGAATTTAGCATTAGCCGATTCAGTGATTTAGAATTTTTCGATAAGAAGTGTATTGATTTTCGCTCGGCATTAGTTCGCAATAATCGGCTTGGATTAATAGCTGAAATTAAAAAAGCAAGTCCATCAAAAGGAGTAATAAGAAGCGATTTTAATCATATTAAAATTGCAGAAGAATATTTCAAAGGCGGAGCTGATGCTATCTCAATCCTAACAGATAAAAAATTTTTCCAAGGAAGCATTTCTTATTTAAGTGATATAGCAAAATTTAAAGAAGCTCCTCTTTTGAGAAAAGACTTTATTATAGATGAGTATCAGGTTTATGAAGCCAAAGCAAATGGTGCAGATGCAATTTTATTAATTTCCGAAACCTTATCGGCAATCCAGATTAATGAATTAACGCATGCGGCAATAGAATTAGGGTTAGCCGTGTTGCTCGAAGTACATTCCAAAGTACAACTTGTAAAGATCGATTTTAAATTGAATAGAATAATCGGTATTAATAATCGCAATCTTGAAGATTTTACCACTGACTTAAAAACTACGGAACTAGTAATTAAATCTATTCCAAATGATATTGTGATAGTTTCGGAAAGTGGAATTAAGAAAAAGGATGATCTCCAATTCGTAAGAGATTCGGGTGCTTCGGCGGCATTAGTTGGTGAGCACTTTATGACAAAAGAAAATTTATACGAAAGTTTATCTGAATTTAAAGAGTGGATTAACGACATTGGTTAATCAAATTCTTATTTAATGAAGGGAACAATGAAAGTAAAAGTCTGCGGTATAACTAATATTGAAGATGCACTTTATTGCATTGAAAGTGGTGCTGATGCACTTGGATTTATGCTTTACAAATCGAGTAAAAGATATGTTGATATTTTTGCAGCGAGAGAAATTATAATTCAATTACCACCATTTACAATGCTAGTAGGAGTGTTTGTAAATGAAAAACCGAAGATAATTAACTATATCGCAGAAGAATTAGGACTTAATGCTGTTCAACTGCATGGTGAAGAAACTCCCCAAGTAACAGATGAAATAAATTTTCCGATAATTAAGGCGTTTCGCACGAACAAGAATTTTGATTTTTCGGAAGTGGAGAGATTTCAGGGAATCACTCCGATGTTTGATTCGGATTCTCTAAAAAGTAATTTCGGCGGTACAGGTAAAACTTTTGATTGGAGTATTATTCCCGAAGAGTATAGAAGGCGCTCAATAATTGCAGGTGGAATCGGGATCAACAACATCGAAGAATTAATAAATGAAATAAACCCTGCTGCTATTGACCTTTCTTCATCTTTAGAAGCAAAACCGGGAATAAAAGATCATACTAAAGTAAAAGCATTTTTTGAAAAATTAGCAGAATTAAAAAACAAATAAACTATTTATTGAACAAAGAAAAAAATATTATGGCGATTATTACAGAGTATAATTATCCTGATACTAAAGGGAAATATGGTGAATATGGGGGACAGTTTGTTCCCGAAACATTAATTCATTCACTTAATGAATTAGATAAGGCATATAGCGAGGCGAAGAGTGACCCTGATTTTATTCGGGAATTAAATGCTCTTCAAAAAGATTACAATGGAAGAGAAACACCTTTGACTTGCGCTGAGAGATTAACGGAGTATTATGGCAAAGGCAAAATATACTTAAAGAGAGAAGATCTCTGCCATACAGGTGCGCATAAATTGAATAATGCACTTGGACAGATTTTATTAGCAAGAAGGCTTGGTAAAAAAAGAATTATTGCAGAGACAGGTGCTGGTCAGCATGGTGTGGCAACAGCAACTGTATGCGCTAAATTCGGTTTGAAGTGTGTCGTGTATATGGGAGAAGTTGATACAGAACGTCAACAGTTGAATGTCTTCCGAATGAAGATGCTCGGCGCAGAAGTAGTACCCGTTACATCAGGAAGCAAAACTCTTAAAGATGCAACTAACGAAGCAATACGTGATTGGGTAGCAAACGTTAATGATACTCATTATATAATTGGATCGGTAGTTGGACCTCATCCATATCCAATGATTGTAAGAGACTTTCAATCGATTATTGGAATAGAAACGAAAGCACAAATATTAGCTAAAGAAAATAAAATGCCCAATTATATTATTGCCTGCGTAGGTGGCGGATCGAATGCCATCGGAATATTCTATCCATTTATTAATGAATCCACAAAACTTATTGGAGTTGAAGCAGCAGGGTATGGAATAGAATCAGGTAAGCATGGAGCTACTTTAACAGTGGGCGAGCCGGGTGTTTTTCATGGAATGAAAACTTATCTTCTTCAGGATAGCGATGGGCAAGTAATGGAAGCTCATTCAATTTCAGCGGGACTTGATTATCCGGGAGTAGGACCGGAGCATAGTGGACTTAAAGATCTCAACTTAGCCGAGTATTATTCAATCACTGATGATGAAGCTTTGGAGGCTGTAAAATTGCTTTCACAAATGGAAGGAATTTTGCCGGCATTGGAAACAGCTCATGCAATAGCTCATCTTGAATACTTGATGCCCGAAACTAAGAAGAGTGATCTGATAGTAGTAAATATTAGCGGAAGAGGCGATAAGGACTTAAATACCATTATAGAAAAATTAGGGAGTGCGTTTATATGAAAATCTCAGAGTATATCGATTCTGTAAATAAAACTCGTAAAGTCCTTTCAATTTTTTTAACGGCAGGTTATCCAAACAAAGATAAGTTCGTTGATACGGCTCTCTCCGTTTTAGATGCGGGTGCTGATATGATCGAAATCGGAATTCCATTTTCTGACCCATTGGCAGATGGACCTGTCATTCAAAAATCATCTTACTCGGCTTTAATGAATGGCGTTACGATGAAAGATGTTTTTTCCTATACAGAAGCCATACTAAAAAAAACAAATAAGCCGATTGTTCTAATGGGTTATGCTAATCCAATAATGAAATATGAGAAAAATAATTTTGCTCAGGATTCAATTAATTGCGGAGCAAAAGGATTGATAGTCCCTGATGTGCCGATTAATGAATATGATGATTTTTATAACGAAACTTATAATGATTTAGAAATTGTTTTACTTACTACACCTACTTCCGATGAAGAACGCATAAAAGCGATTGATAAAAAAAGCCGTGGATTTGTTTATTGCGTTAGCATCACAGGAACAACAGGCGTAATGAATAATTTCGATGAATCAGTTTATAAGAATATAGAAAGAACGTATAAGACACTTAATAATAACAAAATGCTCATCGGTTTCGGAATATCAAAGCCAGAAGATGTAACACGATTTTCTGATTATTGCGATGGTGTGATTATCGGTAGTGCAGTTATTAAGTCATTATCTAAAGACGATGAAAAACATACTGCTACATTGAAGTTAATTAAGGACATAAGCCAAAGTTGTAATATATAAATTTTCAATAATCGTCATCTCCATCAAAATTATTTTTTGCTTCCCAATCTATACCATCGCAGGGTATATAATTGCGTGTGGGATGCTTATCAAGTTTTAGGCAAAGAACGGCAGACTCATTAAAATGTTTGCATGATGAACAGAGCGTATCTGTGATAACTTCGGTATTAACCTCCATGAACTGTCGATACTGGATATAGGCGGGATGAATGATTACGCCATAGACAGCTAAAGCTAAAAAGGTCCACCAATATTTATACTCCAAATAACCGGATATAATCCAGAGAGCCGGAATTAAGATTGCCGTCCTGATGATGCCCCAAAAAATAATGTGTCCCATATCGCTCCTAAATTGATTTTACCCTTGTATTAGTTTAATTTTGAATATAATATGAATGAACATGGATAAAATGTTGGAAAACTCACCTAAACAGGAAAATACCCCGAAAACGGGGAATAAGCGTTACTATTATAGAAAAAAATACTATCAGAAAAATAGAAATAGAGAAGATAGACCATCACAAAATATAATAAAAGTTAATTGTAAAAAAGTATCTATACTTATTCCTCTCTTAAATGAAGAAGAATCTCTTAAACCTTTGTATGCAGAAATAGTAAAAGTAATAAAAACTATCAACTGCGATTATGAAATAATCTTTGTTGATGATGGAAGTACTGATAAGTCGCTTGAAATAATTAAAGATATTGCTAAGACAGATAATAAAGTGAAGTATATCAGCTTCAAAAAGAATTATGGAAAATCGGCTGCACTTCATTTCGGATTTAAGTATGTAACGGGAGATTCAGTAATAACGATGGATGCCGATTTACAGGACGATCCCGAAGAGATACCGAATTTACTACTTAAACTCGATGAAGGTTTTGATATGGTTTCGGGCTGGAAGAAACTTCGCTTCGATCCATTCATTAAAAAATATTCATCTCGCTTTTTTAATTATGTAACCGGTGTAATGAGTGGAATTAAAATTCATGATTTTAATTGTGGACTAAAAGCATATAGAAAACCGGTTATAGAGAACATAAATGTCTATGGCGAGCTTCATCGTTATATTCCGGTGCTTGCTGATTGGAAGGGATTCTTGGTAACGGAGATTGTAGTTAAGCATCATCCGCGCCGATATGGAAAAACAAAGTTTGGAATCTCTCGTTTCTTTAAAGGATTCGTCGATTTAATCACAGTTCTCTTTACAACTCGTTACATACGCCGTCCGATGCATTTATTCGGATTTCTTGGATTCTTTACTTCTTTGCTCGGTTTTGTAATTAGCGGATATTTAACTTATGAAAAAGTATTTTTCGATAAACCGTTAAGCAATCGTCCTTTACTCTTTCTCGGTATGCTCTTGATTATTGTTGGTGTACAATTTTTTGCCGTTGGATTATTAGGAGAAATTATGGTGCATAATTTCCGAAACGACGAAGAGTTTGTAATTAAAGATAAAAAGTAGCAACATAAATGAAGATAACGATTATATCTCCCGCATATCCATATAGGGGAGGCATTGCTGATTTTTCAGGATTACTTTATAAACATCTAAACGAATTTCACGATGTTAATGTAATTACATTTAGCAGGTTATATCCTTCATTATTATTCCCGGGTAAAACTCAATTCACGAATGACCCCAACGAGAATAATGTCATATCTGATAAAATAATAGATTCTATTAATCCGGTTAGTTGGTTGAGAGTCGGAAAAAAAATTAAGGAAAAACAACCAGATATAATAATCATTGCATATTGGATGCCTTTCTTCGCTCTGGCTTATGGTAAAATTGCAAAATTAATAAAGCAAAATAAAAAGACTAAAATAGTTTTGCTTTGTCATAATGTCCTACCACACGAAAAAAAATTTTACGATAAATCTGTAACAAAATATCTATTTAACAAAGCTGATTATTTTGTTCTTCTTTCTAAGTATAGTGAAAGCGAACTTTTTAAATTAATGCCCAAAGCAAAATATAAAGTGCTGTTTCATCCTTTATATTCAGTATTCGGAAACGGAATAGAGAAAAATGATGCGCAAACGAGACTTGGAATCTCCTTCCATGATAGAACTATCCTATTCTTCGGTATTATTCGTGATTACAAGGGCTTAGATATTCTCATTGAAGCATTAGCAAAAACAAAAGATATACGATTAATTATAGCAGGGGAATTTTATTCCAATAGAGAAAAATATATTGATTTAATAGAAAAGTTCAATTTGAAAGAAAGAATAATTTTAATGGATCGCTTTATTCCATCAGAAGAAATAAAGTATATTTTCTCTGCCGTAGATGCAGTAATATTACCATACCGAGAAGCCACACAAAGCGGTATATTGCAAATTGCATTTAATTTTCATAAGCCGGTAATTGCATCTAATTGCGGCGGACTTGCGGAATTGATTTTAGACGGGGAAACGGGAATAATCGTAAAAGAAAATACACCCGAAAAATTAGCAGAAGCGATAAATGATTTCTTCGAAAATAATTATGAAGAGAAGTTCGCTGAAAATATTAGAAGAGAAAATGAAAAATATAGCTGGGGCAATTTCGTCTCCGGTTTAATAAAATTTGTTAGTTAAGAATTAAGAGGATAAAATGGCAAAAAAGAATGTTGGAAAAAAAATCGAAGAGCCCTCATTTTCAATAGAAAAATATATCCCATCTAAGTATCATAATCTATTTGCGGCGGGTTTAATCATAATAATCTTTTTAGCTTATTTCTCTCCATTATACTTTGGAGGTAAAACTTATCAATCGACTGATATTGTGACAATTAAAAGCATGAAAACTTTTGTCGAAAAAGATCGAGCAGGTTTTTCTCTTTGGAATCCATATTTGTTTTATGGAATGCCTGCTTATGCAACGGGTACAGAATTTAGATGGTGGGATTTTATCGGCGGAATTTATTCTTACGGTAAATATTTATTCGGTCAGCTCTTTAGTGTCGATTATGCTGCAAACACTTTGAACCTTATTCTCATTGCACTTACATCATTCTTTTTTATGCGGTCTGTGGGAGGTGGGCTTTTTACAAGCTTATTTGTAGGACTTTCCACGGCTTTTAGTACGGGTATTTTACTTTTTATAATGATTGGGCATATTACAAAAATGATCTCTCTTGCGGCGTTCCCCATTATATTAATGATGCTCTTACGGTTCAATAAAAAAATTAAGCTGCTTGATTTTGTAATAATGGCGGCGTTTATGCACTTTGTCGTTCTCGGTGCTCACGTACAGATTATCTATTATATCTTCTTAACAGTAGGTGTTTATTACATATTTTATTTTGTTCATTATTTAATTAAAAAAGAGAATGAACAGATAAAGCAATTACTAAAATCAGCAGGTGCATTTGCGGCAGCTGTTGTAATAGCAATGTCACTATCAGCCGATAGCTATGCATCCCTTTGGGAATATAATCCATATTCTACACGTACAGCCAAAAGTGTATTAGAGCAATCGGGCGGCAAAGTTCAGAGCGATTCTGAATTTTATGAGTATGCCACAAACTGGTCATTCTCGCCTCAGGAGATTATGACTTTTGTCGTTCCATCTTACTATGGATTTGGTAATGTAATGTATCAGGGACAAATTACTAATAATCAGGAAGTAAAAGTAAATACATATTTCGGACAGATGCCCTTCGTGGATGTTGCGATGTATATGGGAATAGTAGTTTTCATTCTTGCTTTGCTTGGAATTATACTTAATTGGAAAAATCCATTCATTCGTTTTCTCGCATTAATAAATGTCTTGTATCTCATAGCTTCATTCGGAAGAAATTTTTCATTCTTGTTTGATTTTATGTTTCATTACTTACCGTTCTTCGATAAGTTCCGAGTGCCTTCAATGATACTTACGATGATGCAGATGACATTCCCGATACTTGCCGGATTTGCCATTATGAAAATTATTGAACTCAAAAATTCCGGCGACCGCAAGATTGAAAAAATTATTAAAAATGGCCTTTTCTTTTTCGCAGGACTATTTGTGGCTTCACTGCTTCTTAGTTCACCAATACAAACTTGGTTTATCGGACATATTGAAGCCGCAGGTGAAAAAGGTACTCGCTATGCACAGATATATGATTTTATGGCTTCAATGTTTACAACCGATTTAATAATTAATATGCTGCTTGCGACATTGACTTTCGGGGCTGTTTATTTATTCGTTTTGAAAAAGATTTCACGTGAACTTTTTGTTATCGGATTAATTCTTTTTACAATGTTCGATTTATTCAGAGTAGGTTCACGCGGCGCACATTATGATGATAACGAAAGCTTTAAGAGTACATTTATAATGCCTGATTATATTAGCGTAATAAAAGAGCAGAAAGATGCTTCCCCTTATAGAATTGTGAATTTTAAGCAAGGGGCACTCGGTTCGGTTCAGGCAAATTCTAATTTTAATGTTTATTTCCTTGAACAAGATATGAGCGGTTACTCGGCAGTTAAACCGCGTTCGTATCAAGACATTATGGATGTAGTGGGACCGGTTAATCCAACTCTATGGCGAATGACAAACGTGAAATATCTTGCATTCGATCAAGAAGTACCATTTGAAGGATTTACAAAAATTTATTCTGCCGATAAATCTTTCGTTTATAGAAATGATAATGTACTTCCGAGAGCATTCTTTATTGATTCAGTTGCTACTGCTGAACCGGTTGAAATCTTGAATGCAATAAAAGAAAATAAATTTGACCCAATACATTTGGCATTTATTTCAGGTGAAAAACTAAAAGTTGATAAGCCCGATTCTTCTGCTTTTGTAAAAATTATTGAGTATGATGAATCAGTAATAAAATTAGATGTAAAAGCAAGTGGCGATAATTTCTTATTCCTTAGTGATACATTTTATCCAAAGGGGTGGAAAGCGTTAATTGATGGTAACGAAACAAAAATTTACAGAACTAATCATGGTTTTCGCGGCATTGTAGTTCCGACAGGCGAACATAAGGTCGAGTTCGTTTATAATCCCGGAAGTTTCGTTTATGGAAGATATGCTTCATTTGGTTTGAATATTTTGTTAATCGGACTATTCATTTTCGCATTAGTAAAAGAGAAAAAGAAAACAGCGGAAAACAATGCGTAATGAAATAGCTAAATTCCTAAAGCATTCTGCTATATATAGTGTGGGTAATGCTGCATATAAAGCGATCGGAGTAATCACTCTCCCTTTATATACTATGTATATCCCGCTTTCTCAATTTGGTGTGCTTGGGTTAATTGAAGTTACTTTATTAATACTTACTGAAGTGCTTTCGCTTGGACAGTCAAATTCCATAATTATTTTTAATAAAGATAAAACCGGCAAGGTAAATAAGTCCGCATTCTTTACAATATTCTGTTCGGTCTTAGCCGCCAATCTACTGTTTCTATTTGTTGGATCTGCAATGGGGAAATCGTTGGTACATTTTCTTGATCTCGGCAAAATGATATCAGATAATTATCTCATTCTTGTTTTTATAATATTTCTTAGAGTTTTTAATTCAATCTTCTTATATAAACTGAGAGCTGATGAAAAATCGCTCACCTATACATTAATAACATTATTTAAGATTGCAATTACTCTGGGTCTAGTTGTATATTTTGTTGGCTTCCAAAAGATGGAAGTAATCGGAGTGCTTTATTCTTACTTTATTAGCGAAGCGGTTATCTTATTAATTCTTTTGCCGATGATGATTAAGCTGATGCAAATCAAGCTTGATAATAGTATTCTAAATGAATCATTGAAATTCGGATTGCCCTTAATATTCAGTGCTATTGGTATTACATTATTAAACATAAGCGATCGTTATATATTAAATATATATACGACTAAAGAGACGGTGGGATTATACGATCTCGGTTACAGAATTGCGGGAATCTTAAATATGTTTTTAATAATGCCTTTTAGTCTCACGCTGCTGCCGATTGCCGCTGATAAATTCGGTAAATCTGGTGATAAAAGATATTATTCTAAATTAATGACTTACCTTGTTTTTATTATTACATGGGTCGGATTAGCCCTATCCTTATTTAGCGAAGAAGTAATAAAAATATTTTCTTTGAATATAGATTACTATCCAGCCGCAGGAATAATTCCGTTGGTGGTTCTCGGATATATTTTTAGTGCGACACGTAATATGGCCTCGCTTAGTCTATTTCTAAAAAAAAAATCAATGATCATAGCACTAATTACAATAGCTTCTGCGGCAGTTAATATTGGATTAAATTTTTGGTTAATACCTGAATATGGTATGTATGCAGCGGCTTTGAATACAGTAATAGCATTTTTGGCATTTCATTTCATCACGCTTTATTTTGCCAATAAAGAATATCCTATTCCCTATGAAAATCGAAAATATATGCTAGCTATTATTACGGGGGTTATCTTTTATATAATCTCATTATTAATTTTCGATTCAGGAATAATTAAATATTTCGGAAGTATTGCTCTCCTTTTTATATATCCGATTGCATTATATTTACTTGGATTTTATGAAGCGGTAGAAATAAAAACTTTAAAAGATTTTTACAAAAAATTGAAAAACCCTAAAGAGGCATTTAGTTCAATAAAAGAGCTATTAAAATAGATGGCACCATATATCTCCATAATAATCTGTACATATAACCGAGTAAAATATATCGGTGAATGTCTTTCTTCATTAGTGCATCAAACGCTATCGAAGGATTTATACGAGATTGTTATCGTAAATAATAATTCGACTGATAACACCGCCGAGATATGCGAAAGTTTCATAGAAAATTATAAAGAACATAACGTTACCTATGTAATTGAAAGGAAGCAAGGGTTATCCTTTGCACGTAATAGAGGTATAAAAGAAGCTAAAGGAAATATAGTGATATTTATTGATGACGATGGCGAAGCGAAAAATGATTATTTGGAGAAAGTATATTTTTATTTTGTTACAGATGAAGAGTTAGTTTCTGCGGGTGGAAAAGTACTTCCTAAATATGAAGCCGGAATTGAACCTAAATGGATGTCTAAATATCTTTGGGGACTTGTAACAAAAATTGATTATGGAAATAAAATCAAACAATTTCCACAAGGTCGTTACCCGGTCGGATGTAATATGATTTTCCTTAAATCTGTTTTTGATGAAATCGGTATGTTTGATACAGAACTTGGCAGAAAGGGAAGAGTGGGATTAGCTAGTGAAGAAAAAGAGATATTCTTAAAACTTTCTGCACTCGGCAAAAAGATTCTTTATATTCCCGAAGCAGTTGTAAAGCATAATATTGATAAAGAACGTACGACAAAAGAATATGTAATAAAGCTAAGTCTCGGTATTGGAAAGAGCGAACGAGTAAGAACAATGAAGAAAGGAATTTTTTCGTTAATCAGTAAATTTATTGAATTCAAAATCAAGTTCTTGGGCTCATTAATATTGGCGTTGCGCGAATTATTTAAAGGAGAGAAAGAAAAAGGTTATTATTTAGTTCTCTTCCGATTTTATGTACTGAAAGGATTCTTCACAAAAATATAATGGATAAAGCCGCTCAAATATTTCAGAACTTTTTAGATTCAATTCTTACTCTTATAAGGGTGTTGATATTATCTAAATTTGATATTACACTCCCTGAAGAGAAAGAGAGTATTGTCATATTAGGCAATGGACCTTCATTAAAAAATACATTAAGCGAAAATCTCGATTTTATTACCTCTTCGGATAAGAAAAGAATGGCAGTAAATATGTTTTGCAATTCTGATTCTTATACCACCATCAAGCCCGAATATTATATCTTAAATGCGCCTGAGTTTTTTAGAAATGTAGTAACTGAGATGTGGGAAGAAATGCGTTGGAGAGTATTCCAAAACCTAAAAGAAAAAACAAATTGGGAAATGACTTTGTTAGTCCCTGCTGTTGCTGCAAAATCTGAAAATTTTAAAAAATTTTCAAATGAACAGACAAAAATAAAAATCGTTTATTATAATACCACACCTGCAGAAGGGTTTACATCATTGATACAATTATTGTTTAAGAGTAATCTCGGTATGCCTCGTCCGCATAATGTATTAGTGCCTTCGATTTTTCTTTCGCTCAATATGGGATTCAAAGAAATATTTTTAGTAGGTGCTGACCACTCGTGGCATGAAGATATTAAAGTAGATGAAACAAATAAGACAACCGTTAATCATGAACATTTTTATGACGCCGGTAAAGTTACAATGCCGATGTATAAACTTGACGGTGAAGAATACAGGATACACGATATATTCCGTAAATTGCATTTAGCATTCAAAGGATATTTTATTATAAAAGATTATGCAGAAGAATTGAATGCAAAAATATTTAATGCAAGCGTCAGAAGTTATATAGATGCTTTTCCAAAAACTAAAATTAAGTAAGAGAATATGAATAATAAGACACTATTAATTACAGGCGGAACTGGTTCATTCGGCAAAAAATTTATATCTACTGTTCTAAAAAAACATACACCTAAGAAAATAATTATTTATAGCCGTGATGAACTAAAGCAATTCGAGATGCAGAATAATTCGGAGTACAGTAAACCGGATGTATTAATGCGTTATTTTATAGGGGACGTTCGCGATAAAGAACGACTAATTAGAGCAATGGAAGGTGTTGATATCGTTGTTCATGCGGCGGCATTAAAGCAAGTGCCCGCTGCGGAATACAATCCATTCGAAGCAGTTAAAACAAATATCATGGGTGGACAGAATGTTATAGATGCTTGTTTTGAATCGGGTATAAAAAAAGTAATTGCTCTTTCTACTGATAAAGCCGCTGCTCCGATTAATTTATATGGAGCTACAAAACTCACATCGGATAAATTATTTATTGCCGCTAATAATTATCGCGGCACTAAGGATATTAAATTTTCTGTTGTACGTTACGGAAATGTAATGGGTAGTCGTGGCTCGGTGATTCCATTTTTCCAAATGAAAAGGAAAGAAGGTGTACTTCCAATTACGGACGATAGGATGACCCGCTTCAATATTACCTTGCAAGAGGGGGTTGATTTTGTTCTTAATTGTTTTGATGTAATGTGGGGTGGTGAATTATTTGTACCGAAAATTCCATCATATAATATTGTTGATGTAGCAAAGGCAGTAGCTCCTGAATGCCGTCTTGAGATAGTTGGTATTCGTCCAGGTGAAAAAGTACATGAAGAGATGATTACAGAAGCTGACGCAATGAATACAATCGAATTTGATAACTACTATGTAATACTTCCTTCTGCTCAACTTGGATTAGCAGAGAACCTCAAACTTTGGGATACCGAAAAATTTAGAAAAGAAAGTAGCGGTAAAGAAGGAAAAATCTGTGATACAGGATTTAAATATAATTCGGGAACGAATAAAGATTTCTTAACTGTTGATGATATTAAAAAATTGATAGATGAACATGTTGAATAAAATTTATTCATACGGCAGACAAACGATTGAAGAAGATGATATAAAAGCTGTTATCGATGTACTTCGTTCAGATTGGCTCACACAAGGACCGAAAGTAGAAGAGTTTGAAGAATTATTAAATAGAACGTTTGGTTCAGATAATTGTATCGCTGTATCGAATGGAACTGCCGGACTACATTTAATCGGTATGGCACTCGGTTGGGGAAAAGATGATCTCGTAATTACTTCACCAATCACATTTCTTGCAAGTGCTAATTGTGCAATATATTGTGGAGCTTCAGTCGATTTCGTTGATATTGATGAAGTTAGTTACACAATTGACGTAATTAAATTAGAAGACAAATTAAAATATTATAAAGAATTAAGTATAAAAGTAACGGCTGTTGTAGCTGTTGATTATGCTGGACATCCGTGCGATTGGGAAAAACTAAAATCACTTTCTAACGAATATGGTTTTCAATTAATAAATGATTTTTGCCATGCGCTTGGTGCCGAATATAATGATGATCTTAAATATGCTATTCAATATTCTGATGCTGTTAATCTAAGTTTTCATCCTGTTAAGCATATCACAACAGGTGAAGGAGGGGCAGTATTAACTAATGATAACGAACTCGCGGCTCGGATAAGAACATTTCGCACGCACGGAATTACAAAAGATGAAGCGTTATTAGAAAAGAATGATGGACCATGGTATTACGAGATGCCATTACCCGGATTTAATTATCGTCTTACAGATATGCAATCAGCCCTCGGTATAAGTCAATTAAGAAAATTAAATCGATTCATCAAGCGCAGAAGAGAAGTAGCGCAATACTATGATAAAATATTTGGGACTGACGAAAGATTTATCACACCGAAAGTTTCAGAAAACGTAAAACACGCATATCACTTATATGCACTTAGAATAAATTTTGATATGGTAAAGAAAAATAAAGAAGAGATATTTTTAGAATTAAGAGAGAAAAATATTTATTGTCAGGTGCATTATATACCGCTTCATTTACAGCCATATTATAGGGAAAGATTTGGATATATCGAGGGAGATTTCCCAATAGCTGAAAAATTTTATAAGCAAGAAATATCGATTCCCATTTACCCGGCACTTAATGATGATGATCTTAAATATATATCTGAACAAATTTTAGAAATAATAAAATGATAAAAGTAGCTATTATAACAGAAGGATTTAAGAAGACGGGTTATGGACATATAACTCGTTGCCTTTCTTTATATCAAGGGTTAGATAAATCAATATTTGCTCCATTGCTAGTTGTTAATGGTGATAAAGGTGCAGAAGAACTTCTTAATAAATCTAATTATAGAATATTCGATTGGTTAATACATGGTGAGCCGGCTCTAGATTTATTAAACAGTTATGATATAGCAATAATCGATTCATATCTTGCTAAAGAAAATTTCTATAAAATGGTATTAAAAAAAGTTTCTATACCGGTTTATATTGATGATAATAAAAGAATCATTTACCCGGCTGGAATAATTATAAACGGCACAATCGGAAGTGAACATTTTAATTATCCAAGAAAGGAAAAAAATTCTGAAAAAGGGAGGAAAGAATATCTTCTCGGTTCTAATTTTATTCCTCTTAGAAAAGAGTTTTGGGTAACGAGCGATAGGAAAATAAAAAAAGAGGTTAAAACTATTCTCATTACATTCGGTGGACAGGATTTAAAAAATCTCTCTCCTAAAGTTTTAAAGATGCTTCAAAAAGAATTTCCTAATACAAAAAAAATAGTTGTTGCCGGAGGTGGAGCGACAAATCTAAAAACTCTCGAAAAACTAAAAGATAACAAAACTGAAATTCATTCAGTCGTATCCGCAGCTAAAATGAGATCGCTTATGAAAAAAAGTGATTTAGCTATATCGGCGGCGGGACAGACACTTTATGAACTTGCATCAACAGGCACACCTACTATTGCTGTAATTGTAGCTGATAATCAGAAGAATAACGTTAAGGGATGGATTAAAAACAGCTTCCTTACAAATGAATTCCAATTTGAAGATAAAGATTTATTAAAATCGATTAAACATGAAATCGATATGTTATCGGATACAGATTTAAGAGTATTATTAAGCTGCTCAGGAATGCGAAATGTTGACGGTCAAGGTGTAGAGAGAATTGTAGCTCGCTTGAAAGAAAAATATTTCGAAAAAGAAGAATTGTGTTTTAGAAAAGCAATGGAAGAAGATTCTAAAAATCTGTTTGATCTTTCCAACGAACCTATTGTAAGAGAAAATTCAATTAATCCTGCCCCGATAAAATGGGAATACCATCAAGAATGGTTTAGCAAACGAATTAAGGATAAAAACTATCTATTGTTACTAGCTTTGGATAAAGATGAAAAATTGGCTGGACAGATCAAATATGATATTGAAAAAAATAATGCAGTCGTAGGGATAAGCATTTCGCCTGATCATCGAGGAAAAGGGTACGCATCAAAAATGTTAATTAAATCAGCGTCAATTTTAAAAGAGCTAAAACCAGATACAAATTTAATTATAGCATATATAAAAGAAGAAAATATATCTTCAATAAAATCGTTTGAAAAATCTGGCTACCAACTAATAGGTAAAGAAATTATTAATGATAACGAATATCTAAAGTATATATATGAGTTTTAAAATTGGTCAGAGAGAAATAGGGGAAGGTCAGCCGGTTTTTATTATAGCCGAGCTTTCCGCTAATCATGGTGGCGATATTGAAATTGCCTTGAATACATTAAAGGCAATGAAAAATGCCGGTGCAGATGCAGTTAAGCTCCAAACTTATACCGCTGATACACTTACAATCGATTCAGATAAAGATGATTTCAAGATTCATCACGGTACAATTTGGGACGGAATAACACTATATAAATTATATCAAGAGGCATACACACCATGGGAATGGCAGCCGAAGCTAAAGCAAGCGGCTGATGATCTCGGACTTGAATGCTTTTCTTCCCCCTTCGATAAAAGTGCAGTTGATTTTCTTGAGAAGATGAATGTGCCAGCTTATAAAATTGCTTCCTTTGAAATCACAGATATTCCATTAATTGAATATACCGCATCAAAAGGGAAACCGATAATTATCTCAACAGGTATCGCTGAGATGAAAGATATTGAAGAAGCGTTACAAGCATGTCGCAAAGCAAATAATAATGAAATAGCACTTCTAAAATGTACCTCATCATATCCCGCACCGATGGAAGAAATAAATCTAAGAACTATTCCTGATATGAAGAGTCGTTTTAAGGTAGAAATAGGGCTTTCTGATCATACTCTTGGTTTTACTATACCTGCGGCGGCTGTGGCTCTCGGTGCTACAATTATCGAAAAGCATTTTATACTTGATAAATCGATCGGTGGGCCCGATGCATCGTTCTCTCTTACACCGGATGAATTTAAGCAGATGGTTAATTCAGTGCGTGATACCGAAAAAGCTTTAGGTAAGATTACCTATGAATTAAGCGAAAAAACAAAATCGAGCAGTGCGTTTTCTCGTTCTCTCTATATCGTCAAAGACGTTAAAGAAGGAGAGATATTTAGCGAAGAAAATGTTAAATCTATTCGACCCGGATTTGGAATGCACCCACGTCATCTAAAAGAAATTCTGGGCAAGAGAGCAAAATGCAATATCGAAAAAGGTACTCGATTCAATTGGGACTTGGTAAATGAATAAAGTAGTAATCGTTCAAGCACGTCTCGGCTCTACACGACTTCCCGCTAAAATATTAAAAGATCTTTCCGGTAAACCGGTTCTTTATCATGTCTTAGAGAGAATTAAAAAAGCGAAGTTAGTCGATGATATTGTTGTTGCCACAACTGATTTAGATAATGATGAACCATTAGTGGAATATCTTAGAGAAAATAAAATATATTATTATAGAGGAAGTTCTGATGATGTTCTTTCTCGCTATTATGAAGCGGCTTTTCAATATAAAGCTGATATAATAATTCGAATAACTTCCGATTGCCCTTTAATAGATCCGGAAGTAATCGATTCGATTATAAAAATCTATTTAGAAAATAATAAATATGATTATGTAAGCAACACAATAATGAGGACGTTCCCACGCGGACTTGATGTGGAATTACTCACTTTTGCGGCTCTTAAAAAAAGTTTCTATGGAGCTGAACAGAAATCGGAAAGGGAGCATGTAACTCCCTATATCTATAATAACCGAGAAATTTTTAATGTATTTAATTTTGCTAGTAAAACGGATTTATCTTATTTGCGTTGGACTTTAGATACACCCGAAGATTATCAATTAATAAAAGTGATTTACGATTCGCTTTATAAAGAAGGCGAAATATTTACTACTGAAGAAGTATTAACACTATTTCACAATCTTCCTGAACTAATCGAAATAAATAAACATATCGAGCAGAAAAAGTTATAAACTATTTTCTTGATTAAGTTTTTCTAAACGATCGGCAGTTTTTAGCTGTTCAATTAATTCCCCTATATCACCTTCAATTATATTTGAAAGATTATAAAGAGTAAGACCAATTCTATGGTCGGTAACTCTATTCTGAGGAAAGTTGTAAGTTCTAATTTTATCGCTTCTGTCACCGCTCTTAACCATCAATTTTCTTACAGCCGCAATCTCGCTATTTTGTTCACGCTGTTTTAAGTCATATAAACGTGAAACTAATACTTTCATTGCTTTCTGCCTGTTCTTTAATTGCGAACGTTCATCTTGGCATTGAACCACCATTCCTGTTGGAAGGTGAGTGATACGAATAGCAGTTTCCACTTTATTTACGTTCTGACCGCCTGCGCCGCCGCTTCGATAAACGTCAATTCTTAGATCCACCGGATTAATATCAACAGCAACTTCTTCCACTTCGGGCATTACTACAACGCTTGCAGCGGATGTATGAATTCTTCCATTAGCTTCTGTTGCAGGGACTCTTTGAACACGGTGAACTCCACTTTCATATTTTAAGTCAGCATAAACACCTTGACCGGTAAGACTCATTACAACTTCTTTTAAGCCGCCCACTCCGGTATCATTAATATCGATGATCTCTTTTTTCCAACCCTTTACTTCAGCATGACGTGAATACATCCTATATAAATCTGCCGCAAAAAGCCCTGCTTCATCTCCACCCGTACCGGCACGAATTTCCATAATTACATCTTTATCATCATCAGGGTCTTTTGGTATGAGAAGAAATTTTATCTTCTCTTCCATTGCAATTTTATTTTCTTTAAGTTCTTCAAGTTCACTTTCCGCAATTTCATGTAAATCTTTAGCATCTGAAGAATCTAAAATTTCTTGATTCCCCTTAATGTTGGTAAGCATTCTCTCGTATTCATCGCAAGCGGCAACTATCTCAATTAATTCACTTCGTTCACGGCTTAGACTAATAATTTTTGACTGGTCAGATAAAACAGCTGGATCGGATAACTGCTCGGTTATCTTCTCAAATTTATTCTTTAGTCCTCTTAATTTTTCTATAAATTCCATCAATTCCTCTTTGTCAGGTGTCAAAAATAGCCAAATTACATCTGAAAAGCTAAAGTCGTTTTTATGACATTTTTTTACAAACTCTTACTTAGTTATGACAACTTGCCTTGGAACCCATTAGTCTAAAGTATTGAAAACAAAAAATATTAATCAATCATCAGGGGGTTGTAATGAAAAAGTTAGTTCTTAGTTTAGCTGTTCTTTTATTGTTAGTCAATTTTACTTATGCAAATACAGGCATTACAGGAAGCATAAAGAAAAACGCAATTGCTTCTTTAGTAACCGGAATCGCGTCAGATAATATGGGGTTAAAAAGGAACTGTATCTATTTCGCAGGAAAGTACAAAATAGCCGAGGCAACTGAAGCCCTTATTACAGAATTAAGTAAGACAGAAAATGCCAAACTAAAAGTGCTTATTTCTCTTTCATTATTTTTGATTGGTGATGAAAACGGTATGGATGCAGTTTATGAATTAGCTAATAAGGATAATGATAAATATGTTAAGAGAATGGCAAAGGCAATAATTGATGAATATAATGATAGTAAAGGGATTAATTATTCTCTCACAGTCTCTAAATAATAAAATTACTTTAATGCGTCAATTTTTTGAATTAGATGTTATAATAATTGTCGTTACAAAGATTTACAATTTTTTACATTGTTGTTACTCGTTTGAAAGAAGAAAATGGTTATGTTTTGGTTAATTATTTTTATAGAAAACTGAAATGAAAATTAATAATAATATTTGGATGGTTTTTGCAATGTTCACTTGCTTGATGGTTTTTGAGAGCAATATAAATGGGCAGAATATTAACGATATGCGCCGACTTATTAATTTAAAAGGTGAATGGAAATTTTCGATTGGTGATAGTCCCGAATGGTCAAAACCGAATTTAAATGATTCTGATTGGGAGAGAATTAAAGTGCCAAGTTCTTGGGAGAGTAAAGGTTTTTCAGGTTATAATGGATATGCATGGTATAGAAAAAAAATTGGAATTAACTCCAACATTAAAGGAAAGAATCTATATTTATCTCTCGGCAGAATTGATGACGTGGATGAAGTATATTTTAACGGAATAAAAATCGGATTCACGGGAAAATTCCCACCAGATTATCAGACGGCTTATTATGCAACAAGGCTATATAAGATTCCCCTTAATCTAATCGAATATAATTCAGAAAATAGTATCGCTATTAGAGTTTATGATGCCGAAATGGATGGAGGTATGCTCGAAGGTAATATAGCTGTTATGGAAAATACAAATGAGATGAATTTGGATTATGCTCTCCCTAACGTTTGGAAATTCAGCTCGAGTGATAATATAAAATGGAAAGAGGTTACTTATGATGATGCTAAGTGGGATGACATTATGGTCCCGATGCATTGGGAAGAGTGTGGTTATATAGATTATGATGGCTATGGTTGGTATAGAATAAAATTTACACTGCCGGACAAATTAAAAAATAAAAATTTGGTTTTAGTGCTTGGTAAAATAGATGATATAGATGAGACTTATCTCAACGGTAAATTAGTCGGCTCTACCGGTGAAAGAGATAATATGCGCCAATCATATAGCCAATTCCGCGGGTATTATTTATCATCTGATGATTTGATATTCGGCAAGGAAAATGTTTTGGCTGTAAGAGTTTATGATGGTATGCAGGGAGGTGGAATTTATGATGGTCCGCTCGGATTTATATCGCAGGATAAATACACAAAATTCTGGCGTGAACAAAAATCTCAATCAAATAAATCATTTTGGCAGCGGCTTTTCAATTAAATAATTTCAACAAATTCAAAATCGATGCAATATATATCGCTCCATTTATATAAATTTACATCTTGAATATTTTTAAACTAGGTGTAAGATGAAAAAGCTGCTATTAGTTCTTTTTTTAGTTTCAGCTATAAAGGTGTTTCCGCAATCTGTTATAGATAAAAAAGTAAATAAAGAAAACCTTATTGCAACTCTTGAATTTTTAACTTCGGATTTATTAGAAGGAAGAGAGACCCCCACAAATGCCGAAAAAGTTTCTGCTCTTTTTCTCGCCACAACATTAAAAAAATATGGTATTGAACCGTTTGGAGATGATGGAACGTATTTTCAAAATTTTGATGTCTCCGTAGAAAAATATGAGTTTTCTTCGAAACTCGTTCTTACCGATAGCAAGGGAGCGGTTATAAAAGAATTATTACCTGCCGAAGATTTCGGAAGATTTTCACGTTCTTATCCCGACCCAGAATATTCAATACAAAATACAAAAATAGTTTTTGCTGGTTACGGAATTACTGCACTTGAATATAAATATGATGATTATAAAGATATTGATGTAAAAGGAAAGACCGTTGTTATATTTATGGACGAACCGTATAACAATGATGACGGATATTTTGACGGTACGAAAAAAACAAAATATTCTGAACCCGATTATAAAGCTGAAAATGCTGCTTCAAAGGGAGCTTTAGGCATTATCATTATTGCCAATCCTGAATATTATGCTTATTGGGATATGTTTAAGAAATATACTATGTTGGAAAGCGTTTCTATTTATGATAAAGAAAAAACAAAATCAAAAACGATTCCTATAATTGCTTTAAGTAAAACTGCGACTGAAACTTTATTCGATAATGAAGAGTTTGCTCTCGATCAATTACAAGAATATAAAAAGAGCGGTAAAGCACCTTCTCCTTTCCAATTAGATAAAAAGATCGATTATAAATTATCTATCTATTCAAAAATTAAAAAGGCTGCTAACGTAATTGGTATTATTAAGGGACAAGATGAAAAATTAGCAAAGGAATATGTAGTGCTTAGTGCTCACTATGATCATATCGGTACTGATAGTGAAGGTGTTGTAAATAACGGTGCTGATGATGATGGATCGGGTACTGTTAGTATTCTTGAAGCAGGAAGAGTTCTTTCGCTTAAGAAAGATAATGATCGGTCTATCTTAATTGCTTTCCATACGGGAGAGGAAAAAGGTCTTCTCGGCTCAAGTTATCTAACTGAACATTCTGATTTCACAAAAGATATTATTGCAAATATTAACATGGACATGGTTGGCAGAGAAGGTGAAGATTCTATTCATTGCATTGGAGCTGATAAATTGAGCAAGAAGTTTGCTCAATTAGTAGAAGATGTAAATAAGAAGACTGTTAATATGGTTCTCGATTATAAGTATAATGATCCAAACGACCCAAACAGATATTACTATCGAAGTGATCATTATAATTATGCAAAGAAAGGAATCCCGATCGTTTTTTTCTTTGATGATATGAAAGTTGATTATCATCAGCCCACCGATGATATAGAAAAAATTAATTTTAAAAAATTAGGAAAGATTACAACACTTGTATCTGAATTAGCCTTGGAAGCTGCAAATGTAAATGAATGTTTCCCAATCGATATTAAAGAAGAAGTAATTAAGGAAGAAGGAGCAAAATAATTAGCAATGCTTAAACCGAAGTTTTTTACAACGCTTAAAACTGTTACAAAAGAAAGTTTGTTGAAAGATGTAAGTGCGGGATTCATTGTAGGAATTGTAGCATTACCATTAGCAATAGCATTTGGAATAGCATCGGGAGTAACGCCTGATAGAGGAATAATCACTGCAATTATTGGTGGATTTATAGTATCATTATTTGGAGGCAGCCGTGTTCAAATCGGCGGTCCCACCGGCGCATTTATTATAATCGTTTATGGAATCGTTAATCAATACGGTATAAATGGATTGATGATATCTACAATAATGGCGGGCATTATATTGATGATTATGGGATTTGCACGCTTTGGATCGATAATTAAATTTATACCATATCCAGTAGTAGTGGGATTTACAAGCGGAATTGCAGTTGTGATTTTCACTTCTCAAATTAATGATCTATTAGGACTAAATATTCAAAAAGTACCCGCTGATTTTATCGAAAAATGGCGTGTATATTTTTCTAATTTATCACATTTTAATTATTGGGCTTTGATAATCGGGGCAGGATCATTATTGATTATGGGCTTATGGCATAAAGTATCTAGAAAAATACCCGGGTCAATAATCGTAATAATTTTATCCACTGCAATAGTCTCGATATTTAATTTGAATGTAGAGACAATCGGAAGCAGATTCGGCGAGATACCTAATACAATACCGATGCCTTCTCTACCGCAATTCGATTTTGCTTTAATTAAAAGTCTGATTACACCCGCAACAACAATAGCGATACTTGCCGCAATAGAAGCACTACTTTCAGCGGTTGTATCAGATGGTATGATTGGCGGAAGACATCGATCAAATATGGAGCTAGTTGCGCAAGGTGCAGCAAATATTATTTCGCCTCTCTTCGGTGGAATACCGGTTACAGGTGCAATAGCACGCACAGCAACAAACGTAAAAAACGGTGGAAGAACGCCCATAGCAGGTGTTGTCCATGCGATCGTACTTTTATTGATTCTTCTTTTCTTTGGAAAGTTAGCCAATTTAATTCCGATGGCTTCACTTGCGGCTATTCTCGTTGTAGTTTCATATAATATGAGCGAATGGCGTTCATTCAAAAATCTTCTTTCAAGTCCTAAGAGCGATGTGATAGTTCTTCTTACGACTTTTTTCCTTACAGTAATTTTTGATTTAACAATCGCCATTCAAGTGGGTATGGTTTTGGCTGTATTATTATTTATGCGCCGAATGTCGGAAGTAACAAATGTTGGAATTATCACACGCGAATTAAAAGATGAAGAAGATACGAATGACCCCAATTCTATTACCACACGAGAGATTCCCGAAGGCGTAGAAGTATTTGAAATAAATGGACCATTTTTCTTTGGTGCAGCTTCTAAGTTTAAAGATGCGATGCGTGAAGTAGAAAAGCCGCCAAAGATTAGAATTGTACGTATGAGAAACGTTAATGTAATTGATGCCACGGGGCTTCATACCTTTAAGGAATTTCTTGATGAATCAAGAAAAGATGGGACACATATAATTTTATCTGGTGTTCACGCACAACCCATTTTCGCTTTTGAGCAGTCGGGACTTGTTAAACTTATAGGTGATGAAAATATGTTCGGAAATATAGATGATGCGTTAGATAAAGCAAGGGAGATATTAAATTTACCTATAAAAGGGCGACCGGAAGAATTTATTCCATCGGTTAAGAGAGAATTAAAATAATTCTATTGATAGTGAGCATTTTATTAATTATGTTCACTCAATTTTTTTGAAAGGTTTTCCAAATGCAGACTTCCGGTTATGTCTTTATCTCATTGGCATGGGGTGCAATTTTATCTTTAACTGCTTTTTGTATATATAAAATATTAGTCTCAGGGAAAAAATAATTCCGTTTTTAGACGCGATTATTTTTATCAAGTTCTAACAATTCAATCGGGCACATGATCGCTCCGATTTCTCACCTTTTTTCCACATAATTATTTATTTTAATCGACTACTTTCAAATTTATATTTAAACGGGATTTTGTATGAAGAATCTTCAAAAAATTGGCATCTACTTCGGTATCGGTATAGTGATATTAATATTAGTAATAAACAAAATGGGATTGTTTTCCGGTTCTAATTCTGATAAAGGATCTGTAACAAAAGGAATTAAAGCTATACCCGTAGAGGGGTTAATAATGAAACCGGGAAATCTTCAAGATAAGATATTTACAAATGGATCAGTCCTTAGTAATGAAGAAGTCGATTTAAGAAGCGAGACTTCGGGCAGACTAACGGAGATTCTTTTTGAAGAGGGAAGAAGTGTAAAGAAAGGTGATCTTCTTGCAAAGATTAATGATTCTGAATTACAGGCAACCCTTAAGAAATATGCTTTTAGAGAAACGCTAGCTAAGGATAGAGAATTTAGAACACGGCAATTACTTGAAAAAAATCTGGCAAGCCAGCAGGAATATGATATTGCTTTGAATGATCTCAATTCGGTTAATGCTGATATAGAGTTTACCAAAGCGCAAATATCAAAAACAGAAATAAGAGCACCATTTGATGGCATTATTGGTTTGAGGAGCGTGAGCGAAGGGAGTTATATAACTCCACAAAACAAAATCGCATCCCTTCAGAGTATAAACCCTGTAAAGATCGATTTTTCTGTTCCGCAAAAATATTATAATATAATTAGAGAAGGCAAACAGATATATATAAAGATTCCCGGCACCGATAAGAGATTTAATGGACGAATCTATGCAGTAGAACCAAAGATAGAACAGAATACAAGGACACTTCAAGTTAGAGCATTAGCGGATAATTCAAGAAGAGAGCTTTCGCCGGGTGCTTATGTGGAAGTTGAAATTATTCTTAATGAAATGAACGATGCCCTGCTGATTCCATCAGAAGCACTTGTGCCTGATCTCGAAGGTGAAAAAGTTTATGTATATAAAAATGGTCTTGCAATTCCATCGCTTGTTGCCACAGGAATTAGAACTGAGAAAGACATTCAGATATTATCCGGTATTAGCAGAGGCGATACAGTCATAACTTCGGGTATCGTACAGCTTCGTCCAAAAACACCGGTGAGCTTAAAGGAGGTTAGGTAATGAGTTTATCTTCAGTAAGCATTCGCAGACCCGTTCTTGCTATTGTTATGTCGATCTTGATTGTCCTTTTTGGGATAATCGGTTATACTTATCTCGGAATTAGAGAATATCCAAGTGTTGATCCTCCCATAATAAATGTTTCCACTAGCTATACGGGTGCAAATGCGGACGTTATAGAGTCTCAGATTACCGAACCTTTGGAAGAACAGATTAATGGTATTGCGGGTATTAGATCGCTTACATCATCGAGCCGCGATGGTGGGAGTAATGTAACAGTGGAGTTTGATGTAAGCGTAGACCTTGAAGATGCGGCAAATGATGTTAGAGATAGAGTGTCGCGTGCGCGGTTCAATCTTCCGCCCGATGCTGATCCCCCCATTGTTACTAAGGCGGATGCTGATGCAGTGCCAATAGTATTTTTAAGTATTCAGAGTAGTAATAGAAATTTACTTGAACTTTCCGATTTTGCACAAAATATTTTCAAAGAGCGTCTTCAGACTATTAATGGTGTAAGTAATGTTCAGATTTGGGGACAGAAGCGTTATTCAATGCGCCTTTGGATGGACCCTGCAAAATTAGCTGCATTTAAAATTACACCTGTTGAAATTAGAAGTGCCGTAACTCGCGAGAATATAGAGCTTCCATCAGGTAGAATTGAAGGTAATAATACCGAATTAACAGTAAGAACAAAAAGCCGATTAAACACCGTTGAGGATTTTAATAATCTGATTATTAAAGATGCAGGTGGTGTGCTTGTTCGTTTTAGCGATATTGGCAAAGCGGAGCTTTATCCTGAAAATGAAAGAACAATTCTAAAGCGTGATGGCGTTCCGATGGTTGGCGTGGTTCTTATTCCACAGCCCGGTGTTAATTATATCGAAATCGCAGATGAATTTTATAAAAGAATTGAAGATATTAAAAAAGATCTCCCTGCTGATATCTCTCTCGGACTCGGTTTCGATGTAACAAAATATATTCGTGCTTCAGTTTCTGAAGTAAGAGAAACAATCCTTATAGCTTTCGGATTGGTCATTATTATTATTTATCTCTTCTTTAGAGATTGGCGAACTACACTTATCCCGATAGTTGTAATACCTGTGAGCATCATCGGTTCATTTTTTATAATGTATCTCGCTGATTTTTCTATTAACGTTCTAACTTTGCTGGGGCTTGTTCTTGCTATCGGTATAGTGGTAGATGATGCTATCGTTGTGCTCGAAAATATATTTAGAAAAATAGAAGAAGGAATGGACCCGATAGAAGCAGGTACTAAGGGTACATCTGAAATATTCTTTGCCATTATTTCTACTACGATTACGTTGGCGGCTGTTTTCCTTCCGATTATGTTTTTGCAGGGAATTACGGGAAGACTTTTTGTTGAGTTTGGAGTTGTAATTGCCGGCTCAGTTATTATATCTGCATTCGTAGCACTTACTCTTACACCGATGCTCTCCTCTCGAATATTAAAAAAGAAAACAAAGCACTCAAAATTTTATTACAAGACTGAACCATTTTTCACGTGGCTCGAAAACAGTTACCGCAGTTCACTTGCAAAATTTATGAAACGCCGTTGGATTGCTTTTGTAATTATGGGTGTTGCAATAGCTTTTATATTCCTATTTGGAATGATGATTCCGAGCGAGCTATCTCCAATGGAAGATCGCGGTGAAATAAGAATTACTGCTTCCGCAGCTGAAGGAACTTCTTATGATTTTATGGCTGCTTATATGGATAAAATTGCGCAAACTGTAATGGATTCAGTTAAAGATAAAAATATAATTATTTCTATGACGTCTCCCGGTGGTTCTGCAAGTTCTAATAGTGGTTTTGTTAGAGTATCTTTAACAGATGCTCAAGATAGAGAAAAAACACAGCAGCAATACGCCGATGAATTAAGCGATCTGATGAAGCAATTCAATGATGTAAAAACATTCGTTATTCAACAGCAATCGATTGGTACAAGGCGAGGCGGTTTACCCGTTCAATACGTAATTCAAGCACCTACAATCGAAAAACTTAGAGACGCGATCCCAAAATTTCTTGATGAAGCTAGAGCAAATCCTACTTTCGCTCAGGTGGATGTAAATCTTAAATTCAATAAACCGGAAATTGTTCTCGAAATTAATAGAAGTAAAGCAAGGGAGCTTGGTGTTTCGGCTCTCGATATTGCTCAAACATTGCAATTAGCATATAGTGGTCAAAGGTTTGGTTTCTTTATTATGAACGGGAAGCAGTATCAGATAATTGGTCAAGTTGAGAAACAAGATAGAGAGAAGCCGCTCGATCTCGTTTCGCTTTATGTAAAAAATAATCGAGGTGATTTAATTCAATTGGATAATGTTATCACATTAAAAGAACGAAGCAGTCCGCCTCAATTGTATCGTTTCAATCGCTATGTAAGTGCAACCGTGAGTGCATCTTTAGCCCCCGGTAAAACCATTGGTGATGGAATTACCGAAATGGATAAAGTTGCTAAAAAAGTTTTGGATGAAAAATTTTCTACTGCACTTGAAGGTGCATCAAAAGATTTCGTTGAGAGTTCATCGAGTTTAATTTTCACCTTCATGTTGGCGATTGTATTGATTTTCTTAGTTCTTGCTGCGCAATTTGAAAGTTTCCGCGATCCATTGATAATAATGTTCACAGTGCCATTAGCTATTGGTGGCGCAATTTTATCGCTTTGGTATTTTAATCAAACGCTCAATATCTTTAGTCAAATTGGGCAGATTATGCTAATTGGTATTGTTACAAAAAATGGTATTTTAATTGTCGAATTTGCGAATCAGAAAAAAGAACAAGGACTGAAAGTAATTGATGCAGTTCAGGAAGCTGCTGCATTAAGACTAAGGCCAATCTTAATGACGAGCCTTTCAACAATTTTAGGCACTCTTCCGATTGCATTAGCTGTTGGTGCAGGTTCAGGAAGTCGTGTATCTATGGGTATCGCTGTAATCGGTGGACTTATATTCTCAACTATATTAACGCTTTATGTTATTCCGGCTGTTTATTCATATTTCTCTGATAAGAAAAAAGTAGTAGCAAATTCATATTAATTGTATCAAATTATTTTATAACTAAAAGGTAATTTATGACTGAAGAAAAAATCGAAAAGAAAAGCTCATTGTTTGACTTCCCGAGAAATTTCTGGACTGTAATAATGATGGAATTTTTTGAAAGAGGCTCTTATTACGGCGTTATGTCGATACTTTCCGTTTATCTCGTTTTAAGTACAAATGAAGGTGGACTCGGATTCTCAAAAGAAAGCGTGGGCGTAATTAAAAGTACAATTCAACCAATATTATATATTCTTCCTATTCTTTCGGGTGCAATTGCAGATCGATTCGGATATAGAAAAACTTTGTTCTTTGCTTTTGCTGTTATGAGTCTTGGATATTTTTTAACGAGTATGGCTACGAGTTATGCGTTGGTTTTTTCTAGTCTGATTTTAATGGTTCTGGGTGCAGGAACATTTAAGCCTGTAATATCGGGCACTATAGCACGTGTTACAACAAAAGAAAATTCCGGTCTTGCTTTCGGGATATTCTATTGGTCTATTAATCTCGGTGCTTTTATTTTTCCGTTACTCTTAGTCCCCATTCTTAAAGCGTATTCTTATTCTTATATATTTATTATGGCGGCTGTGGGCACAGGCTGGCTTCTTCTATTGAATTTAATAGTTTATAAAGAACCTGATAAACCCAAAAGCAGTAAATCACTTATCGAAGTTCTTCAGGGTGCCATACTTGTGTTAAAGGATTTTCGCTTTATTCTTATGATTGTAATCTATTCAGGATTCTGGATTCTTTATTTCCAAATGTTTGATACTGTTCTTTGGTATTTCAAAGATTATGTAGATCCAACTCCGATAAATAATTTTATTAATTCAGTTCTCGGAATTTTTGTAAGTAATCCTAATTGGCATTTTGATGTTGAGCATGTTACTGTCATCAATGCAGGTACTATAATAGCACTCCAAATTTTCATTTCAAGTATCGTAAAAAAGAAAAAAGCATTACCGACAATGATTACCGGAATTGGAATCGGCTCAATAGGAATGGGTATATTAGCAATTTCTTCACATCCATTTGTATTTATTGCGGGAATAATAATTTTCTCAATCGGCGAAATGACTGCACATCCCAAATTTATTAGTTATGTGGGATTAATTGCTCCTGAAGATAAGAAGGCTACATATCTCGGTTATTCATTTTTATATGGAGTTCTCGGAAGTGGTATAGGCGGAATTCTTGGGGCTAATTTATATGTCCATTTTGTAGATAAACTTCATCAACCGCAAATCCTTTGGATTATTTTTAGTATGATTGGTGTAGCAACAATTATCGGACTTCTATTATTTAATAAATATCTTGCTCCCAAAAACGTAGAAGCATAATATGAAAATGAAATTTCTGTTAATATTCTTATTTTCTGTATCCTTTATCTCTGCTCAAGTCGAAAATGTTGAGCTTGAGCATGATATATATAAATATCTCAAAGAGATGAAAGTAAAAAGTATCATCGGCAGTATTCACGATAGCCAACCGAATATGTCGCGGCTTGAGATACTTAATTTTTTGAATGAGATCGATTCTAAAAAAGATGCACTTTCTGGAACAGAAATTAAACTACTTCAAAAATACCTAATTGAATTTAATCCGAAATTACAGAATAAAGACAACACCGCTCAATTATTGGGCGGTTCGGATAATTACGATAACGGGCTTGATCTTTTCTTCTCCAATAAATTGAAATATTTTTATTCGTATCAGGATAAGAATATTAATTTCTATTTTAATATTCTTGGCAACTATAATCACGGACATCAGTTCGATCCACGAATGAATAATTCTGAAATCTATGATATCGGCTTTAGGGGAAGAGGTACTATTCTCGGTAAATTGGGATATATGTTAAAGGTTGTTAAAGGGGGTGTGAGTGGAAGTATAGATGAAGCACCTCAATATGATTCAAGATTGAATTATAATTTTAAATTCAATGAAGGGATCGAAAATATTCGCAATTACGATTTTGCCGAAGGATATTTGAGATACTATGACGAACCAGCAGAAAATATGAATTATTCTTTTCAGATCGGAAGGGAAAAGGTTCGTTTCGGTTATGGTTATAGTAATTCGCTTGTTCTTACGGGCGATCATGCTTATATCGATTTTGTAAGAATCGGATTTAGTTATGGTGTCTTCAGGTTTACCTCATTCCATGGCTCTACGGTCGGTGATTTTAGCGAAGTAAGAGATAGTAACTATACAAAATATATTGCAGCGAATGTTTTTACTTTATCTATTCCAAAGTTTATTGATTTCTCTCTTGGTGAGCAGATTATTTATTCAGGCAGAGGACTTGATCTCGCATATCTTAATCCATTCTCGTTCTATAAATTCACCGAAATGTCGCTCCAAGATAGAGATAACGGAATTTTGTATTTAGATTTACAGACACATTTTTTAAGAAATTTTGAAATTCAGGGAACGTTTTATTTAGATGAAGATATACTCTCGAATCTTCAAGATATGGCACGCTTCTCTAATAAAACAGCATATCAATTGGGGTTCATCTGGTATTCGCCATTCGATTTCTCTGATTTTTCTTTTTCTGCCGAGTTTACTAAAATTCGTCCCTATGTTTATTCACACACTAATTTTAAGAATGCAGTTACTGCTTATGGAAGTGCTATGGGACATCGTATTGGTCCGAACGCCGAAGAACTGATGGCGCGTATTACATATAATTTCAGCGACCAATTAAGATGCGAACTTGAATATACTAATACTCGTTCAGGTAAAAATGTAGTTGATGCAAGCGGAGACCTTATTAAAAATGTAGGGGGAGATTCTAAAGTTCCTCATCGTATGGATATCGATTCGGAGGAAGCTATTTTTCTTGATGGAATCAGAATAAATAAAACCAATCTTAAATTGCTTGTAAGATACGAACCATTAAGAAATATTGTGTTCGATTTTATAGTTAATTACTCTGATCAAAATAATATTACATATGATAGAAACAACGATTTAACTTACGGAATGCTTAAGATGTATTTACAGTTTTAAACTATAAGCTCAAGATTGGATTTCAAATAATGGGATATAACCCGAATCCTTAATTATTTTTTGTCCCGATGAACTTAAGACCCAATCGACAAAATCTTTTAAAACTCCATTTGGATTTGTAAGCAGGTAGAAATGGAGATATCTATTAATTGGGTATTTGTCGTTTCTAATATTTTCTTCAGTTGAAAGAACTCCATTGATGCTAGCATGATATTCTAATGATTCAGAAGCGAGCCCACCATAACCAATTGCATTAACGTTTTTGGCTACTTGTTCAATTACTTTTTCCGTAGTAGTTTTGGTTATCGCATTTAATGTATATTCTTCATCCTCAAGTAGATGTTCTTTAAAATAAAGATACGTCCCCGAGTTCGGAGTTCTAATAACCGGCATTATTAAAGCATCTTTTCCGCCAACCTCTTTCCAGTTTGTGATTTTTCCGGTAAAGATTTTTTTTAATTCTGCAATCGTAAAATTATTTTTCGGATTATCTGGGTTGATATAAATGCTGAGTCCATCTTTAGCAATCATATAAGAAACCCCAAGGGAAGAATATTTTGAAGCAATCATTTGTATCTCTTCGGGCTGTAAGGGTCTCGAAGCCATACAAATATCTGCTTCACGATTAATCAAAGATTTTATACCTGAGGAAGAACCACCGCCCTCTACATAAATAGAAACTCCCGGATTGTTTTTCATATATGCTTCTGCTAAATATTCAGTAAGACTAAGCATAGTATCAGAGCCTTTGATTTTAATTACCGCCACATTTGATGTTGATGACGAGCATCCGCCAACGATAATAAGTAATATTAAAATGGATAATTGTTTCATAAAAGATTTCATCTTTTCTCCGCAATGGTTCTAAGTCTTTGATTAATAAAAGGAGAACCCTTTTTCCATTCAGGAATTTCGGATGAATTTGAAAGGAGACGAATAAAATTTAACAATACTTGAATATGTTGCATTGAAGCATCGTAATTAATCTCTCTGCTGAGATCATCAAAAGGAGAATGATAATAATCGAAATAATATTCAATCATTTTATTTATCCCTTCTTCGCTGGTGATCATTTCATATTCAGTCCCTTCTAAAATTAAAATAGAAGGAATCCCTGCGAGTGCGAAAGCGAATTGATCTGATTGAGTAAACGCTTCTTCTGATGCAAATTCTCTCGGTATTGAATCTATCTCCAAACCCATTTCAGTATTTGATTTAATAAGAAACTCTTCTAAAGTAGAAAAATTACTTCCTACTCCTACAACGCTTTTGAATTTATCAAAAGCGGCGATGCCGTCTATATTAACATTTGCAATAGTTTTATATAAAGGTATAATTGGGTTATCAGTGTAGTAACGTGCCCCTAATAAGCCTTTTTCTTCACCGGTAAGCAGAAGAAAAATTATTGATCTTTTTGGTTTATATTCATCTTTTGAAAAAGTTCTTGCAATTTCAATAAGAGCTGAAACACCCATAGCATTATCATAAACACCATTATAAATAGAATCCCCTCTGATAGAAGGCCCAATTCCTAGATGATCGTAATGAGCGGAGACAATTATATAAGAATCTTTCAGTTTAGAATCGCTGCCCGGTATCATTCCTGCAATGTTTGAAGCAACAAAATCACGCTCCTTAAATTCGCCTCGAAAAGATAAAGAAGACTTTAAAGGAAAACTTTTCATTTGATTTGAAGAGTGCATCTCGAGTATTTGCTTGTAATTAAAACCGGAATCTTTGAATAGTACTTCGGCTCTTTCAGGATTAAGAAGAATGCTAAGTGAATTTGACGGTGTATAAGCAAGCGTAATATTTTCAAATGAAAAAAGTAAAATTGTCTCTTCCCAGCTATAATATTTAGAATCGGCTAGATTAGGAATTAAAATACTTCCTCTTGCTCCTCTTGCTAATGCAGTCCTCTGTTTTGCCTCAGGGGATGAATATACCGTAGCTTCATCACCGGCAAAGTACTCGGGATTATCAGATTTTGGCTCACCATCAAGATAAGCAATTATCTTACCTTCTACTTGGATGCTTTGGTAATCATTATAATCAAATTCAGGAGCGATAATTCCATATCCTGCAAAGATTATCTCTAATGGTTTTGGTACGAAGGTTTGCTCGCCTGAAACATATAAAAGATAATCTTCCTTTAATTTAAGTTTTTCGATTTTTGTAAAGGTAAAAATATTTAATTCGGAAGTCTCGAGTGCTATACCTCCATGCATCGGAATATATTGATAGTAAGTATTGTTTTGACCAATAGGAGATAATTTTAGCTGCTCAAATTCAAGAGCAAGATACTTTGCCGCAAGATTACCACCGGCGGTACCCGTTCCTCTCCCCTCAAATAAATCACTTCCTAAGAAAGTTAAATTCCTTTTAAATGATTCTTTAGAATTTTCCTTTAAAACGGAAATTCCTTGAGCTGTGATTGTATAACAAAAAATTAATGATAAGATAAAAAAAGTTTTCATAGTAGAAATGAAAATAAGAGAATTTTAATAAAAATGGATAAAAAAAATTCCCCCCCCAGTTGTACTTCTGTTTTCACAAAAGCATGGAGGGAGAATGAGGGCGAGATGTGTTTTTTTTAATCTCTTTAATAAAACTATAAATAATCATTATTTTAAACTACAAAGCAAAAATTTACCTACACGAACATCGGATATATTTCCAATTAAATCAAGGGCAATTGTTCTGCACTTATTAAAAATATTATAAAAAGTGCATTTTTTAGAAAAAAATGAAATTTTTTATAAAATCTATTATCTATTGGGTAAAGTGAAGCTAAAAGTAGATCCAATTCCTTTGGTACTTTCAATCCAAATTTTACCATTATGTTTTTCTACAAATTCTTTACAAAGGATTAAACCTAATCCGGTACCCTTTTCTTGTGATGTTCCGAGAGAACTATGATTAACATCTAATCGGAATAGCTTTGATTTTGTTTCCTCGTCCATTCCAATTCCCGAATCAATCACATTTATGACTAACATAGTTCCTTTAGGTTCTACATTAATTTTAATTGAACCGCCTTCGGGGGTAAACTTTATTGCATTGGTAATTAAATTACGGAAAATCGTATCCGTCATATCTTCATCAGCTTCTATAATAATACCTGGTTCAACATCATTAATTAACGAGATATTTTTTTTACCAGCGGTCTGTTTAAGCAAATCAAAATTTTGTTTAACCACATCGTATACTTTAATTATACGTGGCGAGAAATCGATTCTTCCTGTTTGAGAACGAGACCATTGTAATAAGTTCTGAAGCAAGTTATGTGAAAGATTAGCGGAATTTTGCATCTCTTCGATATAGTAGATTTTTTCTTCATCTGTAAGTTCTTGAAAATCACTTAATAGCAATTCTGAGAATCCAAGAATTGTAATAAATGGATTGCGAAGATCGTGAGCAATAATCGAGAAGAATTTATCTTTCGTCATATTTAATTGTTTTAATTCTTCTGTGTATCTGCTTATTTCTTCTGTTGCTCTTCTACGTTGAAATACCTGTGCAATCTGTTCAGAGACATATATAAGAATCTGTAAGTCTTCATAGGAATAAGCATTTGGATTCTCATAATCTTGAAGAGCAATAACACCAAAAGTTTCACCATTTATTTTTAAAGGCACTCCCATCCAAATTGCCTGCTGAGAACCTACTTGGCTAACTTCTCCACTTTTACGAAGTGCTAATTCTTTTTTGGAATCGATTAAGATCGCCTTTCCAGTCCTTATTATGTATTCCGTTAGTCCTTTCCCTAAAGGATATTCTTTCTCTTCGGGTATATCGTACTTATCAACAAAGTAAGCTAACGTAATAGTGTTTTTATCTTTATCATATAGAGCAATATAAAAATTCTCTGCCGGCATAAGCTCTGATATAATCGAATGAATCTCTTCATAAAAGAGATCAAAGTTTTCTATACTTATAGCGGCTTCCGAGATTTTAAAAACCGCCTCTTGCGTTTTATAAATTTTCTTATCATCAGTTACATCTCTAGAAATTCCGAAAGTACCAATTATTTTACCATTTTCATCAAATAATGGTAGTTTAGTAGTAGATGCCCATTGCACTTTACCATCTTGAAATATTTCTTTTTCTTCTTTGTTTATTAATGGTCTTTTCGTTTTAATAATAGTTTGTTCATCATTAAATGCTTCGCTTGAATGTTCTTTTCCGAAAATATCTGCATCAGATTTTCCAATTAATTCTTCAGGATAGTTAAAGCCGAGTTTCTTTGCAGCAGCGTTGTTCACTTTAATAAATTTGCTGTTTAAGTCCTTAAAATAGATGCTGTCAGGGATTCCCTCCATCAGTCTCGAAAGAAGTGCTTGTTCACTGACTAATTTTTTTTCTATCTTTAATTGTTCTGAAACGTCCTCTATAAAAGCTAAAATATATTTCTTACTATTGGTTTTATCATAAATCATAGAAACGGTGGCTTTAGCATTTACAACCTCTCCGTCCTTTCGTATATATCTTTTATCTACTTTATATTCCTGTCTAAGACCGGCGACTAATTCTTCATATAATTTGCCATCGGAAACTACATCATGTGGATGTGTAATATCGCGGAAAGTAAATTTTCTTAGTTCACTTCCGGAATACTGTAGAAGGTTTTGAAGATAAGCATTTGTTATAAGGGGATTCCCTTTGAAATTTAGTATTGCTATACCAATACGGGCATAGTCTATAAAAGATTTTAACTCTTTATTGATATCGGCAGTTAGATCCGTACTCAATATTTCAAGTTCCCTTTTGAGATTATCATTCTCATTTTGTAAGGATGCTATCTTATTTTGCAGCTTTTCATATTCTAAGTCGGGCATTCTTTATCCGTGTATCTTAACTTTTCAATATAGTTAAAAATAATAATAAATATACTAATCGGGAAAATTTAGAATAAATGTTGTCCCTAAATTTTTCTTTGTCTTTACCTCAATTGCAATTTTATTTATATCACAATATTTTTTTACTAATGCAAGCCCGAGACCATTCCCCTCGAACCTTCTTGTATATCCTGTTTCTTCCTGGCTAAATGGTTGGAAAAGACGCGGAATAAATTCTTTTGAAATTCCCACTCCTGTATCCTCAATCATAGTTTGAAGTTTGCCGGCTTCGTTTTTCTTTATGATGATTGAAATACTCCCCTCGGAAGTATATTTTATTGCATTGAATATTAAATTCTGAAAAATTTGTTGAAGTGAATATTCATCGGCAATCAGCTTTGTTCTTTGAGTTTCAAGCTTGATATTAATATCCAATTTTTTACTCTTCGCAAAACCTTGCATTTCATTATATATAGGAACAATTACGTCCTTATGAAGATCGAGTTCTTTGAGAATTCCTTTATATGTTCCCGATTGCATTTCTGACATGTTTAAGATTAAGTCGATTGTTCTTATAATCCTTCGACTTGCTGATTCTACAATATTTAATTCGTCTTCATAAGTATCAGCGATATCATTGATGTTATCAATTTTTAGAAGTTCCATAAAATTCAGAATAACATTTATTGGAGTGCGAATTTCATGAGATATTTGTGCAAGAAATCCCGATTTTAATGCAGACAGTTTTTCTATCTCGTCATTTATCTCTGTTAGGTTTCGATAAATTCCTACATGCGCGATTGTTTCGCCAATCTTTACTCCATATACTATTGCTTCTATAAGGATTCTTTTGCCGGATTTGGAAACACAAGCAAATTGGTATTTAGTGCTTTTAGAATTTTCATCGGGTGGATTTTTAATTTTGGTTTGGATTAATTTTTGGCTTTCAGGTGCTACTATATTTAAATAAAAGAATTTTTTTTCAAGTACTTCACTTTCTTTGTACTCAAAAAGTTCTAGCCATGCCTTATTTACAAAAATAAATTCATCATTTCGTATTATATAAATAGGATCGGGAGAAATTTCTACTAAATAATTAAAAGGGTCTTGTAAGCCTAAAAGTTTGAAACGGTCTTCTGAATTGTTCATTAATAAATTTTAATAATAGGAAAGCCCAAAGTTAATTAATTCTACTCAATTATCTTAATAACGGTCAAAATATTTTTTTATATTTGTCATTAACAAGAAGAAAGAATTGATATGAAAAGAAAAATATTGCTGTTCCTTATAATAGTACTATTAGCGTCCTGCAGTAAGTTTGGAGAAAACGGGAATGAAAAATATATTGAAGAAATTAATCAATGGCATAAGAAGAGAGAAGCCGGATTAAAAGAAGTTAAAGGTTGGTTGAACCTGTCCGGGCTCTATTGGCTCGAAGAGGGGGAGAATAGTTTTGGCAGCAGTCCAGATAACGATCTTATATTCCCTAAAGGAAAAATTAATGATCACGCAGGCAAATTTATTCTCGATAAAGGTAAGGTTTCCGTAAAGATCGACCCGGATATAACAGTACTTAATAATGGGAAAATGATTAGTGAAATGGAATTGAAGCCGGATGATGAAGATAGTTCAGCTCTTCGGCATGCTTCTTTAGTTTGGTTTGTAATAAAAAGAGGGGATAGGTTTGGAATCCGTCTAAGGGATTTGAAACATCATAATCTATTCACTTTTAATGGTATTGAAAGATATCCCGTTAATATTAATTGGAGAATTGAAGCTAAATTTATTCCGAGTTCCGGAGAAAAGAAGATTTCAGTTCCAAATATTCTTGGTAATACAGAAGAAGAGAAGTTCCCCGGTAATCTATCTTTTGAAATTGATGGAGTTCAATATTCACTCGAAGTTTTAGAAGGCGATTCTGATAATTATTTCTTAATCTTTGCAGATCTAACAAATGGTGATGATACATATCGAGGTGGCAGGTTTTTATCTGTCCCTAAACCCGATTCCTCCAGAGAAACATACATCGATTTTAATAAGGCATACAATCCGCCTTGTGTATTTTCGGAATTTGCAACGTGTCCATTACCACCAATGCAGAATCATTTACAGGTAGAAATTACGGCTGGAGAGAAGAACTATGGAGAAGGGTATTAATTATAACTCATTTTTAACGATAATAGAGTAATTAATTGGCACATAGATTGCTAACTGAAATTAATATTTTGTAAATTTTGCTAAATAAGTTTACAGTTTTTTCAATTAAAAAAAGACCATTATGAATACCGGTCAGATGATGATTACTATTGCAGCGATGATGCTTTTAACGGTTGTCATTCTGAGGGTGAATACGAATTTCTTTAATACATCGAATGTAATGTATGAAACTAAGTTCGGAGTTATGGCTGTTTCGTTCGGCACTTCGATAATTGAAGAGGCAACATCAAAAGCTTATGACGCAAATACCGTAGATATGAGTTTGGGTAATATTAATAGTTTGACTAACCCTAACTCACTAGGGAAAGAAACGGGTGAATCATATCCCGATTTTGATGATTTTGACGATTATAATGGATATACAAAAAGCACTGCAGGCGATAATACATTCCAATCTGCAGTTTTTAATGCCGTCTGCATTGTTAAATATGTAGATCCTTCCAATCTTAATGTCTTTACTAATACAAGAAAATGGCATAAAAAAATGATAGTTACTATTACAAGTCCTTCGATGGTCGATACTGTAAGAATGTCCACAATTTTTAGTTATTGGTATTTTAGATAATGGGCTTTAGTACATTAATAGACATATTGGGTTCAACACTTGTTGGCGGAATGCTTCTTTTAATTCTTTTGCGTATGAATGAAGCAGCCACTAAAAATACTTATGTCTATGGCGGTGAGTTAATTGTTCAGGAAAGTCTCGTTGAGATAGTTACACTTTTAGAATATGATTTTAGAAAGATCGGTTATTGTAAAAACTGGCAAAAAATTCCTGATCCTACAAAAGCAATTATACAAGCCGATTCAAATAGAATTGTTTTTCAGACTGACGTTAATAATGATATGATAGTTGATACGATGAAATATTATGTCGGTACTACATCAGAATTGACTGTAACACCTAATCCCAGAGATCGTTTCTTATATCGAGTAGTAAATAAGGAAACTCCTAAGGGAGTAAATTTAGGTGTTACTCAGTTTAAATTAATCTACTTTGATGTATTTGGTCAAGAACTTTCCTTCCCGATATCTCAACCGGGACAGATACACACAATGCGAATCGATTTAAAGGTTGAAAATTATGCTGCATATGATAATGAATACTCAAGTGTATTTTGGCGTCAAGTAAGACTTGCAGCTCGTAACTTAAGGAATAGATAATGGGCGGAAAAGCAGCTCTTTTATTAGTACTTGGATTTAGTCTTATTTTCTTGGTTGTTGGTCATAATTTTAATCGACTTACAATAAGAGGAATGGATAATTATACCCGATATTTTATCGAGACAACTGCGTATAACATTGCCGTTAGCGGTGCTAATTTGGCAGCCAATTCAATATTTATGGATAAGACCTGGGAAGCGGGCTATTCTAATCTTAGTTACCAAGGCGGAATATTAAATGTTTATGTCTCTAATATGGCAGCCGGAAATCCAAACGGGAAAGTTACAATATGCCATATTCCTCCGGGGAATTCTACTGCAAGACATACAATGAGCGTTTCTGCCGGTGCTGTGGCGGCTCACCTTGCTCATGGCGATTTCCTTGGTGCTTGTGATGCTAATACTAATTATACTCAGCTGGCAACAATTGTTTCTGAAGGAACTTATGAAGGTGTTACGAAAACAATAATTGTAGAATTAAGACCTAGTAATTTTGCTAAATATGGCAATTATTATTCAAGTATCTCAAGTGCTTATCCGGCAACGGGTGATACATTTGATGGACCTTTCCATACAAATGGAAAACTTACTACTATGGGACGACCTGTTTTCCTAGGGAAAGTTACTACAAGAACAGGATTAACTAAATCAGGAACTCCAAAAGATCCAAAATTCTATGGGGGTTATGAATCAGGTTTGGATTTACCTCTAGTTTTCGATACCACGGGTATGCGATCTCAAGCGGGAAAGGTTTTTCGTGATACCACTAATACTAATAAAAAAATAGATGTACGACTTTATTTTAATTCTAATTCTACGGTAACGTTTCAGCAAAAAATTGGAACGGGTGCTTGGTCTGTTTCAAAGACGCAGAATATTACAACTCTAGCACCGAATGGAATTATATATGTTGAAAGAGGAAACATCTATACTAAGGGTGTTGTAAATGGCAATATAACAATAGCTGCAACTAAAAAGGGGACTAGTGGAGCCGGAGGAGTTTACTTTGAAGATGATTTTACTTATGCTTCTGACCCACGTAGTAACCCGAATTCAGACGACTTAGCGGGTATTATTGCCGAAGAGACAATTAGAATTCAATCGAACGCAACTACTCTTGGTAAGGATATTAACACAATGGCTTCAATGTATTGCATGAACGGGACAGTGGGTCCCGAAGATGGTCTCGTTAACCAAAACTTTCTCGGTAATTGGAATATATTTGGGGGAATAATTGCAAATGATTTGAGGGTAACGGCTAATTATAATAATGCCGGAAACCCATATAAGGGATTAAGATTCGTTCATAAATATGATGAGCGTCTTCTACTAAAAGTGCCCCCATATTTTCCACATACAAATAATTTCGAAGTAGTCTCGTGGTTTGAGTAATCAATAATATTTTAAAATAATTTTCGCACCATTATTTAATTGAAATAAACCCTAATTTACCCGCCAGCTACTTTGTATTTAATTCCACATGATTATTAAATTATAATTTGAGCCAGAGATGATCTAAAGGCTACTTTATCAAAAATAGTTCCGCACTCATTGGCTTTAGTTTTAATTTATAATCAGACGGAATTCCTGTCTCAGTTTCATTGATAAGTGATTTTAATACTTTACCATCACCTAAAATATTTTTTAATTCTGATAAATCAACATTCTGTTCGCTATTGCTATTGTTTATCGCACCCATTATTTTTTGATTATCGCTAATTCTAAAATAGATATAGGTCTCATTAACAGGTGGGATATGGATTGTTTTCCCTGTTGATAGTGCTTCATTATCCTTTCGAATATGAATTAATTTAGAAATAAAGTCATAAATATAATTTTCGTAAATAGTTCTTCCATCTTTATTGAAAGCATCTCGCAAATCGATTTGAAAACCACCCGGAAATGAAATCCTTAGTTCACCATGGTCTTCTGTTCCAACCATTCCAATCTCAGAACCATATAAGAAACTCGGAATACCACGCATTGAAAAGAGTAAAGTATAAGCAATTTTTGCTTTTGCAAGATTATCTTTTGCATAAAACATTGTGCGTGCCACATCGTGATTATCTATAAATGTAACGAGATTAAATGGGTTTTTATAAAGAAAATCATTTGTAAGAAGTTCATAAACCGAATAGATTCCTTTATTGCCTTGTAAAAAACTCACTAAAACATCACGCAAACCAAAATCAGTAAGAGCAGGTAAATTAGTATTAAAATCATGTTTATATAAATTGTCTTTTTGGTAACCGGCTAAAAATTGCGGTTCTCCCGTCCAAACTTCCCCAACTATATTAAGTTTAGGATATTCGTTCATAATTGCCGCAGCCCATTCGGACATAAACTTTTGTCCGCAGTATGGATAAGTATCTTCTCTTACTCCATCTAAACCGCTCGATTCAATCCACCATATTGTATTCTGTGTAATATATTTTTGGATTAATGGATTATCGTGATTAAGATCGGGCATATAATCTGTGAACCAACCTTTTTCTACATGTTTAATTGTGGAGCTATCGGAATATAAATCAGTAAAAACCATTTTGTGGTGTGATGCATTTAAGTGTTTTTGTTTTGAACCATTAATCCAATTTTCCATCGGAAGATTTTTCATCCAAGGATGATCATCGCTAAAATGATTTGCTACGTGATCGATAATAATTTTTATTCCTTTTGTGTGAGCTTTATTCACGAGCTCTTTATAAAGTGCATTTGAGCCAAGACGAGGGTCGATATTATAAAAATCAGTTGCCGCATATCCATGATAAGAACGGAATGTATTATTTTCCACTAATGGATTAATCCAAAGAGTAGTAACTCCGAGATCTACAAAATAATCTAATTTATCGATGAGTCCTTGAATATCTCCACCGTATCTTTTCTGTGTTTTTAATGAATCGAATGGATCATCGTATCCTTCAATTTTATTATTTGAAGGATCGCCATCAGCAAATCGATCAGGCATCACAAGATAAATTATATCCCTATTTGAAAAGCCTTGAAAACCGTTGTCATTATTTTCTCTCTTTAAAAATGAGTACTCAAATTTTACTTGGCTAATACTGTTCTTTAATACAAGTTCATATTTTCCTGGTTTCATTCCGGTTGGAATAGTAATATCAATAAAAGAATAAGAAGAATTATTTATTGGATGAATTTCATTAATCACAGGTCCCTTAGGAGAAAATTCAGCACTAAAATCTGATAAATTATTTCCATAAACCATTAGTTGAATTGAATTTAATTTCATTCCCGTCCACCAATTTGGCGGTTCAATCTTATTGATCGTTATATCTTGTGCTAATAAATTGGCGGTAATAAAAAAGAAAACTATTTTTAGAAGATTCATAAAAATCCTATTATAAAACAATTGTATTAACTGAAATCACAAAATTATTATGGCCTAAATGAGTGAGTTTCCATGTAAATTCCATTTTCATCGGGATTAGAATCTGACCAATACCAAAACCAACTTCCATAATGGGTTGTTTAAATTCAATCGGATGGTTAAAAGAAGGATTGGAAAATCCATCTTGAAATGGAGCTCTATTATATTCTTTACCCATATTCGATATTAAAGACCATCCCATATTAAAATGAAATGACATCAATAGTTGAAGATCTTTCAAAACAGGTATACTTAAGAAGCGAAATAATTCATCATTTATGTTATGTTCGACATTTAGAGAGAATACTTGATCTCCGAAGACTTCACCAATTCTAAGGGTTCTAAAAGTAAAATTTTTACCAGCACTTTCAATATTGCCTGCAAGAGCACGCATCATTTGAATAGGTACCCGACCATCTGAGAAAAGTAGATTTGTATTAATTACAAAATTTGTAGATCGATAAGATGGCAAATAAGCATAGAAATTAGAATTATATTGTGTATAAAGATTATCAAGAAAACCTTCCGATGAAATAATTTCCCCACTAAATAAAAAGAATGGTTCTCCAAAAGCTACCCTTCTTCTAAAATAACCATCTTCTATATAATTTCTAAAATCTAAAGTGAATGAAGCAGTAATTGCAGTAATATTAACGGGTGTAATTAATCTATTTTCTCTATATGTTTTGCTTCGATTAAAGAGTGAGAAATCGGAATTATTATAAGCATTTTTGTCTTCACGATAGAAGAATCCTACCCCTAAATTTAGAAACGGAAATACTTGTTCATTCACAGAGAAATTAAAACCTTTTGTGTAGTAATAATCTCTAAAGTCAACTTTTGTAATCCAGCTAAGAGCTGTCGAAGTTAGTCTATTATAACGAGTCGATTCGCCGAAAAGGTCTGTGAGCTTATTATATGCATCAAAATTAATATCTCCGGTTCTATATTCACCAAAATAATATTGGGCGTTTAAATCCTGCTTGAATTTATTATCAGAAAATCCGTAAGAAAATTCTGTTGACCAGTTTAATCGTTTATCGAAATAACTTCGACCAAATAATCCGAAATCGAGCGAATGTCCTTCGATTCTATTAAAATGATATAAACCCACCGGACCTGTAAATGATAAATTATCATTCAAATTTACACGCATAGATAAGAAAGAAAAATTATCCCAAAATGTGCGAGGAACAGATTCAACGCTGTCGATTCTTGCATAGGCTTCAATTTCTTCTAGTGTATTAGGAATGGTCTGAGTATTTTCCCAATAAGTTGAATCTTTTTTATCAGCTCCCGGAAGAACTTTTATAACCGCCATATCAAATTTATCTTCAGGAATTTTAGTATTAATATCATAATCGAAGAAGATCGAATTTAATTCAAAACCGAACTTAGCAATTCCTAAAACATTACCTTCAGCAAAAATTCGATAATCAATTGGCATTGAGATATTGTCTTTGTAAAGTTGAAATTGCTGAAAGATATTTACGAAATCGAAAATACCACCTGGATTGGCGGCGCGATTAAGAGATACTTCCAATTTTTCTAAATTGAAAGTCTTATCGGCTATATAAATTGTTCCGTAGAAGCCGGGATCGGAACGGTCTTGAGTTTCAAAATAGATTTGATAAACCGCTCTATTATCATAAGCCAAAGTATCCTTTAGGTCGAAGTAATAATAATCGAGCGCATCTTCGGAAATAGGACTTGTCAATGGTTTTCCGAAAAACTGAATATCATCGGAATAAAAATTTTGAATAAGTCTTCCACCTGTAAGAATATTAATTGATGAAGGTGTATTAGAGCTTTGTTTCTGCGCGAGTATTTCATCCTTATAAGAGGATGGTTTTTGAAAATACCCGATACTTTCGTTTTCGATAATACCGGTAATTTTAAGTGCTCCGGTATCACGTGTTGCGATTCCGAGACTAACTCTTCTATCACTAGCCGAAATATTTTTAGTTGTCTTTATCAGTCCCTTTGTATAAGCACGGAAAATATATGAATCAAGTTTTTCTTCTCTTTCTTTTTTCGCCTTCATAGCACGGCGGATAATCTCATTTGCCGGGTTCTCTTTTGGGAGTACTGTTACTTCGGGTAAATTTATTGAAATGCGCTCTAAAGGAATCATTAAATTTTTATTAGTAGTAAGATTCACTTTAATTGAATCAGATTTATATCCTATAAATGAAATAATAATAGTATAGGTGTCGGGTTTGAGGCGGAGTTCAAAATCACCTTCTGTATTTGCCGCTGTCCCTATTGAAGAATTGCTAATTCTAATATTTGCAAAGCTTAATGTCGAGCCATCGATTTTATCTAATACTTTTCCTTTAAGTGAGAGTTGTTGTGCATCTATTTTTGTAAATGTAAAAAACAAAATAAGCAGAATAAAAAAACATCCGGAGGTACTTTTCATATATTAATCTCATGGTTTAGGTAAAAATATAATATTTTAGGCATATTTGTAAACTTATTAAGTAGTTAATATGTTTCCTATATAAAGGAGATTAATATGAAAAAAATAATAATAACGGGAATATCAGGGCTAATTGGTAAAAATATATCGAATAAACTTCTTAATATGGGTTATTCGGTAGTTGGCGTAACACGAAATCCTGAAAGAACAATGAAACAAATTTTTGGATTAACGAAGTGCATTAAGTGGAATGAAGATGAATTAACAGATGAAATCAATGGTTCTTTTGCAGTGATTCACCTCGCAGGTGAGAACGTTATGGCAAGCAGATGGGACGAAGATCATAAATCAAAAATTCTTAATAGCCGTGTTGATACAACAAAAAAATTAGTCGCAGTAATAAATTCTGTCCAACAGAAACCGGAAGTCTATATCGGTGCTTCTGCTATTGGTTATTATGGTGTTCAAGCAAATGAGTGTGATGAATATTCGAATAAAGGAAACGATTTCTTAAGTGATGTAGTCTCTAAATGGGAAAATGCTTCTGAACAATTGGAAAAAGTAAGAAGAGTGATAATTAGAATAGGCATCGTTTTAGATAGGAATGAAGGAGCGTTGTCTTCTATGATTGTACCGTTCAAGTTTTTTGTCGGAGGACCTATCGGCTCGGGTCATCAACCATTCCCTTGGATTCATATTGATGATATTACAAATCTTTTCATTTATGGTTTAGAGAATGATTTATCGGGTGTATATAATGGCGTATCTCCTGAATCAGTAACGTTAAAACAATTTAGTGATGAACTAGGAAAAGCGATGCACCGTCCTTCTTTTATGAAAGTACCTGAATTTATAATCAAAATTCTTTATGGAGAAGGCGCAGACAATATATTAAAGGGTGTAAAAATAAATCCTAAAAAAACTTTAAAAAGTGGATTTAAATTTAAGTTCGCATCACTTCCCAATGCGTTGAAAATGATTTTAAATCAATAAACTTTGTTATATTACTGAATTAATTGTGGAGTTTGTTAAATGGATCCGATTAATATAATATTATTAATCAATTTAGTTGTTACAATGAGTGCGAATGCTTCAGCGGCTAAAAAGGGAGTGAGGATTTCGGTATTAAAAGTAACCGAACGCCCCGAATCTTTTCTTCAAAAATTACCTCCGAATATTTCTGCACTTATATTGATTCTTTCGATTGTAGGTGCGTTTAATATATTCGTATTGCCCGAATCATTAAAAGAGCAATTCGCTATTTGGCGATATATTGGTCTCGCACTTTATATAATATTCTCATGGATTCAAGTAATATCATTTAAGGAGTTGGGTAATAGTTATGCACAAGATGTGGTTATTCTTAAAGAGCACAAATTAGTAAGCTCCGGAATTTATAAATACATACGTCATCCGCAATATTTATCACAACTGCTAAGCGATTTTGGTGCGGGTATAGCTTTATTAAGTTTTATTATTATCCCCTTGGTAATATTGGTTGAAATCCCTTTATTTATAATGCGTGCATTTTTAGAGGAGAAATTATTGTTAAAGCATTTCAAAGAAAATTTCAGTGAGTATAAAATGAAAAGTAAATTTATGATTCCATTCATTGGGTAATATGAAAAAGTTTTTATTCATATACATATTGTTTTTCGTTACTACTTCTATTAATGCTCAGCGGCTTTACAAAATAAGCGTAGATAATAATGGTGTGCCCTCGACTCTTTCATTTGTTGTAAGGGAAGGAGTAACATTCGTTTCGCTTAAAGAAATTTCCACTCTCTTAAATGCTGGTATTTATATAAATCAAGAATCAAAAAAGATTGAATTAAAATTTGCTGATTATAGAATTAAGTTTACGGGCAGAAATCAATATGTAGTTGTCGCCGGAAGAGCAATCGATTCCCAAGATGAAGCATTGTTTCAATTACCAATATCGACTATGATAATAGGGGATGATGTATTTGTCCCACTCGCATATAGTATCGATTATCTTTCGCTTGGTTATGGGAAAGTACTCTCTTTCAATGAATCTGCAAAGCAATTAAATATCACCTCTAAAAAGTATAATGCTGCTACGATGTTTGTAGATTTGTTTAACTCGGGAAGCAATTCAAGTACAAAAAGCAATGAGAAGATAACTGGGGAAGCAGGAACAAACTCAGCTAAAACCGAAAAGAATACTTCGGCTAATACTCTCGAGACATCTTCAAAACAAGTTGCTGCGATACCACCAGTTCAGGTCCCGGTTCCCGAGCCGACTAAAAATTCAACGAATAATTCGGGCAATGAATCAAAAACAGTATCGAAGCCCTCTGCGAAATCTCCGGAAGCATTGAATTATAATATTTACGGAGCAAGCATTGAAGAAAAAGCAAACGGTACGATGATCCGCTTCAATACTTCCAAAAGAATTAATACTCCACGACATCAAATAAGCGATGGAAAGCTTTATCTATTTCTCACTAGAACGACTATTGTACCCGGAATTTTAAGTTTTATAGAGCCGACTGGTTTAGTAAAAAAAGCATCACTTAAAAAATCTGGGGGTAATAATTGGCAGTTTGTTTTTGATCTAAATGAAGGATATTCGAGGAGTGAAGCATTCTTTGATGTAGAAACGGGTGATTTATTAGTAACGGTTCACAATAAACTTTTTGAGGGTTCTACTAATAAAGCTGAAATCGAAGAAGTAAAGACGAAGTGGATTTTCGATGCAATTGTAATTGATGCAGGTCATGGTGGCAAGGATCCGGGTGCAATCGGTATTACGGGAGTTAAAGAAAAAGAGATTAATCTTGCAATTGCTCTTAAACTAGGGGCACTAATTAAGAAAAATCTGCCCGCCGTAAAAGTAATTTATACAAGAAGCACAGATCAATTTATAGAGCTTTATCGCCGCGGCAAAATAGCAAATGAAAACGATGGAAAGTTATTTATCTCTATTCATTGTAATTCATCTGCACAGAAACCGAGCAATAGGAAGGGATTTGAAGTTTATCTGCTACGTCCCGGACGTACGAAAGAAGCAATTGCAATTGCCGAATTTGAAAATAGTGTAATCCAATATGAAAATGATCCTAATAAATATCAAAAATTAACTGATGAGAATTTTATTCTCGTGAGTATGGCACATTCGCAATATATGCGCTATTCAGAAAAATTCTCCGATATTCTAAATACACAATGGAAGAAGGGGGTATCTAATCCTTCTTATGGAATTAAGCAGGCAGGTTTTTTTGTGCTTGTAGGTGCCTCAATGCCGAGTGTATTAATAGAAACAGGTTTCTTGTCTAATTACGAAGACGAAGCTTTTTTAAAAAGTAAGAAAGGGCAGGAACAAATTTCCAAAGCAATCCTCGAATCTGTCATTAAGTATAAGGCATATTACGATTCAGAGGTTAGTGAATAGAACCAAAATTAGACAATCAATTGTCTCAAATATTAGCGATGAAAGTTATCTTAAATAAAAATGTATGATAAATCAATCGACCCTATTTATAAATATGCTAGTATTGACGGTCCCATTCCGCATCATAAACTAGGTCGAACTGATATCGTTGGTATATCGAAGCTGAGGATGTGGACGAAACATTTAAGAATCTCTTCCCCGAGTATAAATAGTATCTCAGGGAATTTGATTCAAAAAAAACCATTAGGTAGGGCGATTATTTTGTTAAAAGGAAATCAGCAATTTTACCGAGGTCTTTTACGTCGACATTCCCATAAGAAGGCATAATGCTTCTATATTGTGCTTTGTATGCTTCAAAACGTTTATCTCCGCTATATGAAGATGGATTGCGTAGATAATTAATTAAACCATCTCTATCCCAATGATCTTTCAATGAAGCCAAAGCAGGGGCAAGCGTAGTTCCGTTAAAGTCTTCTCCATGGCATGATTGACATCCATTTTGTTCAATTAGAACAAGTCCGGCAGGTTTATTTGATTGTTCTTTATTTTCTTCACCCATATATGCGTTATCTTCAGGAATCATGGACATCTCATCTTTTTGAGTGAATCGTCCGATTAAAAATATTATTAAGAAAAGACCCAGAAAAGCTGCTACCCATTTTTGTGCATTTGTCATTACTTACTATTCCTTTTTATAATTATTTGCTTGAACACAAAGTTAAAATTAAAGAACGCAATTTACAAGCAAGGGAGAAATTAATGCCGGATAGAAAGTCCGAAAATCGGCTTAAACTCTTTAGGGTAATCAATATTTTTCGTAAATTATAGCTTAAATTTTAAGAAAGTGAGTAAATATGACGTATTATCCAATATTAGTAACTATACATATTTTGTTCGCCGGTATCTGGCTTGCAAATTTTTTAAGTGATTATATTCTAAGAGGTTACATTAAAAATAACCGGATGAAATTTGGAGAAAGAAAATTCATTAAGCTTTATCTCAATTTTATAAATATAATCGGAATTGTCGGTTCAATGGGGATTTTAATCACAGGGATCTTTATTGTATTCCTTAATCCGGGATTTTCTTTCTTTCAAGTTACTGCAAATCATTGGTTGCTAACCAAACAAGTAATTATGGTATTTATTCTATTCCTTATCGGAGCAAAAGTAATCCCCGCAGCGAAAAAAGTTAGAATTGAATTGGGAGAGAACTTAGAAAATAGCGAGACCCTAAAACCGGTAGTTTATGAGAATTTAAGGAACCTTTATAAGTTAAATAACGTTATTAATCTATTGGTAATTATAAATATACTGCTTGCATTAAGCAGGCATTTTATGGGTTAAAGCTTACTTTTAATTATAAATATAATTAATATTGTAGTTTACCCTTTGAGAAAAAAATGAAACGCATTTTAATATTAGGTTCTACCGGTTCTATTGGTGTAAGTACTCTTGATATAGTTAGAGAATTTAAAGACCAATTTTCTATTGCAGGATTAACAATCGACAAGAACATTGATCTTCTGATAGAGCAGATTGATGAATTTAAGCCGGATGCAGTTGCAGTAAGAGATAGAAAAAAAGCGGATGAGCTAAGAAAAATTGTTGGTAGTAAGTGTAATGTTTTTGAGGGTGAAGAAGGTATTATAGAATTAAGTGCTTCGCTCGATTACGATATACTTCTTTCTTCGATGGTGGGATTTGCAGGATTGGCACCGACAATCGAAGGAATAAAAAGGAAGAAACGGATTGCACTTGCCAATAAGGAAACACTCGTAGCCGCAGGTGAACTTGTAACATCACTTTGCGAAAAGTATGGTGCAGAAATGCTACCGGTGGATTCTGAGCATAGTGCGATATTTCAGTGTCTTATAGGTGAAGAGAAGAAGAATGTTGATAAATTAATTTTAACAGCTTCGGGAGGACCTTTTCTTAATAAGGGAAAAGAAGAATTAAAAGGCGTTACGATTGCCGATGCACTTAATCATCCAAATTGGAAGATGGGAAGTAAGATAACAATCGACTCGGCAACAATGATGAATAAGGGATTGGAAGTGATAGAGGCACATTGGCTATTCAATCTTCCAAAGGAAAGAATTGATGTCGTTGTGCATCCGCAGTCGGTAATTCATTCTATGGTGGCTTTTATTGATGGTTCGATCAAGGCACAGATAAGTACACCCGATATGAAATTGCCTATATTGTATGCATTGAGTTATCCCGAGCGCTTAGAGTATAAAAAAATTGTTACCAATTTTAGTGATATCGGAACACTATCGTTTCAAAAACCCGATGCAGAAAAATTTGAATGTCTTAAATTAGCGTATGATGTAATGGAGGCCGGTGGTACGGCACCTTGTATTTTGAATGCGGCAAATGAAATTGCTGTTCATTATTTTTTAGAAGGGAAGATAAGTTTTAATAAAATTCCTGAACTTATAAGTTATGCACTCGATACGATTGAGAACCATAAGTCGCCCAATTTAGAAACAATATTCGAATGTAACCGTATAACAAGAGAATGTTTAAATAAAAAGTTTAATTAACGGAGAGTATGTTTAATGGATTATATAATTTATTTTGTAATAACGATAGCCATATTGGTATTTGTTCATGAATTTGGACATTTTGCCGCGGCTAAGATTTGCAGAATGCAGGTGGACGCATTTGCAATCGGGTTCGGTAAAAGGTTGTTTGGTTATAATAAAATTACAAAATTCACATTTCTTGATCTTCCGAAAGATATCGATTTACAAGGCAATACTGACTATAAATTATGTCTTTTGCCATTAGGCGGATACGTAAAAATTGCCGGAATGGTGGATGAAAGTAACGATACTGAATTTTTAGAAAAAGAACCTCAACCGCATGAATTTCGATCTAAACCAACTTATCAGAAATTATTTGTAATTACTGCCGGTGTAATGATGAATCTTCTTCTTACGCTTGCAATTTTTTGGGGAATTAATTTCTACCAAGGTAAACAGGTATTTAAATCTACCACGATTAGCAAAATTGAAGCAAACAGTGCCGCAGAGAAAGTCGGTTTCCAATCTTTCGACAAAATAAAAGAGATTAATGGTAAAAAAGTAAGTAATTGGGAAGAAGTTCTGGATAATTTATTAGTCAATAATACGGGCAATAACTTAAACGTATTGGTAGAAAGGAACGGGGCGGAAGAAAATATTTTAATTTCTCGTTCTCAAATTACGGAAGCATCTCAAAAGGGAATTTTCCTGTTTCCAAATCCCACACAACCATATGTTCAGGACGTAATGAAAAACTCACCTGCTGAAGCTGGCAAAATTGCTTCCGGAGATATTTTCCTAGAGGTGAATAATGTACCCGTAAAAGACCGCGAAGAAGTAGTAACTATTATTACTTCTAATAAGCAGACTGATATACCGGTAACTATTTTAAGAGGCAAGGATACAGTTCAGACTGTGGTTAATCCCGGATTGGAAGGAAAGATAGGAATAGCGATTGCTGATGCTTATACAGGCGAATTTGAATATAAAACATATGGTGTATTCGGTTCTCTTAGTCAAAGTGTTTCTAATATTGGGCAATATACTGCTTTGACTTTAAGTATGATGAAGAACGTTATAACCGGTAAAGTAGAATTTAAGCAGGCATTTGGCGGACCGGTTAAGATAGCCCAATACGCTGCTAAATCAGCCGATTCAGGAATAATGCCTTTCTTATTCTTCCTTGCAATGCTTTCTTTGAGTTTAGCAATAATCAATATAATGCCATTCCCGGTTTTAGATGGGGGACATTTTGTTATTATTCTTATTGAAGGAATTATAAAAAGAGAGATTCCGATTAAAGCGAAGATTGCAATTCAAAATGCAGGTTTTGTTTTATTGCTTATCTTAATGGCGTTTATAATATATAACGATATTATCAGTATGTAAGATTTTCTAAATTGCTATTCTGGGCTTTGAAAAGCTCAGATAGCAATTCTTGATTATTAGCATCTTTATGTAGCACTGCTGTTGATTCTAATAACACACTATTAATATTCGTAATTACGATTCTTCCTGAATACTTATTTTTATTGGCATATCTAAATGCGATAGCTTTTTTTTCACCAGTATCAAACCATTCATATCTTCCGTCAAATAAGAAATCATCTTTCAGCTTCATTTTAATTAGTCGGAGCGAATACTCTGCGGCTTGATATAAAAGCTCTTCTTCATCAAGCGAATTACTCCTTTCAAAATTTAGCTTATTGATCGATATATCAGATGAATAATCATCTTTAACGAACCATAATTCACGACAAAAGCATTCATTATCTTCTACGAAATGGTATTGGGCGGGAATTTTTAAGGATATATTTTCAATTAAGTGAGATGTAGATTGAAGTGGATAATCATAGCCATAAACCGATGGCTTACCCACAGAACAACCCGTAATAAAGGAAATGCAAGCAATAAGTAAAATATATTTTATATTTTTTAATCGCACTACAATCCGCTTCGTAAAAATTCCGGTGTATCGAGAGTAAGAATTAATGAGACGCGGTGAGAAGCGGGTAGCGTTTCATCTTGTGAACCTGTAAAGCGCGCATAAGAATAATCGATTGTAAGTTTAGGTAAAAATAATCCTGCACCTAAAGTAATCTGTTTAACATCACTATAACCGGCGCGGACTGCAACTACATTCTTAAAATTATATTCTAAACCGGTATGAAGATCGAAACTTACCGGACCAAGATTAAATGTAGAGGTGTATTTCCTGTTTTCAAAACGGATATCAAAATCTGTTATTGGAGTAACAACTCCACCAAGAATATCGAATGAATATGCAGCACCGATTTTTAGTGTTGGAGTAATTAATTCATTTCTTCCTGTATCCCATGCAATTAATGTAGTTGTAACATCCTGAATAACAGCACCGAGCATTAATTTTTCATAAGGACGATAGTGAGCACCAACATCGAAACCAATTCCCGTAGCTCCATATTCGGCAAGGTCTCTTCTGATTAATTTAACGTTAGCACCCCAATAAAAATCATCGGATTGTCTCTTAGCAAACGTAAAATAGAATGCCCAATCGGTATTACTAAACTCGGAAATTTTAGAATAGTCGAGTCGATCTGTTCTGATATCGAGGATGCCATCACCATTCGCATCATAGAGCGCATTACGAGTATCAGGAATGCCATCAATGCTTAGACGAATAATACTAAGACCAAAACTCATATCCGCACCGTAAGGTATAGCGGCGGCGGCATAGTTATAATTAACAAGATTACCGAAATGTTCTTCGTGCATTAATGCGGCTTGCGGATAGTTAATATGAGCCAATCCGGCTGGATTCCAGTATCCGGCGGTTACATCATTAACTATTGCATTTTGTGCACTTCCCATGGCAAGTGCTTTACCACCCACACCAATAGCTAGAAACTCTCCGGCATACTTACCGATGACAGTTTGTCCATTTAATCCCACGAAAGAAAAAAGAACGATTAACGATACTTTTTTAAACATTTACATTCCGAACATATTAATGAAATAAACAGATTAGAAAATTGAGAAAATAGTTTGAAAAATCAAGGTGATAAATAATACATTAAAATAAAACCCGACGAACGCCGGGTTTTAGAATAACAATAAAACAATCTATTTTTTCTCGGTTTGTTTTGCTACTGAATTAATAGCGGCGGCAATTTTTTCTTGGTCGCCAAGATAATAATGTTTAATTGGCTTTAAATCTGCATCCAATTCATAAACCAACGGTACTCCCGTAGGAATATTTAATTCAACAATTTCTTCATCAGAAACATTATCGAGATATTTTACTAATGCGCGGAGACTATTACCATGAGCAGCGATAACAACATTTTTACCAGCTTTAATATCAGGTGCTATTGTTTCGTGCCAATAGGGTAAAAAGCGGGCAACGGTTAATTTTAAACTTTCTGTAAATGGAATATCTTTTTTATCCATATCATTATATCGGCGGTCTTTACCCGGATATCTATCATCAGATTCTTCTAATGCTGGTGGTGGAACGTCATAGCTTCTACGCCATACTTTTACTTGCTCTGCACCATATTTTTCAGCAGTCTCGCCTTTATTTAATCCCTGTAAAGCACCATAATGTCTTTCATTTAATCTCCAGCATTTTACTACAGGAAGCCATAATAAATCCATCTCCTCTAAAACAATATTAAGAGTGCGAATTGCTCTTTTCAGTAATGAAGTATAAGCGATATCAAACTTGTAATTTCCTTCTTTAAGCAGTTCGCCCGCTAATTTGGCTTCTTTTAATCCTTGTTCGGAAAGTTCAACATCTGTCCAGCCCGTGAATAGGTTAAGTTTATTCCACTCACTCTCTCCATGTCGTAATAAAACTAGTTTATACATTATTTCTCCAATTTGTGATAATCTAATTAACAAATATACATAGAATCTAAGTTTTGCGGTAAAGTAAAAAATCTGTTATCTTAATACTAATGACAAAAAAACTTATCTACAATTATTTTTCAGATGATGATTTCTTAGTAATCTCATCAAAAATCACTGAAGTGGAAAAATCTACTGCCGGTGAAGTACGCGTTTCGATCATAGAAAAAAGAAAATTTTCTGAAAGAAAAACCCCCATTAGAGAATTCGCCATAAAAGAATTTAGAAAACTCGGAATGGCTAATACTATTGACGGTACAGGTTTTTTAATTCTAATACTCCTCGAAGAGAAACAGTTCTATATTCTTGCAGGCAAAGGGATTAATGAGAAGGTGGAGCAATCCGTATGGGATAAAATCCGCGACGAGATGCAATCTGCTTTCAAAAACGAATTTTATTTAGATGGAATATTATTAACACTATCAAAAGCCGGTATGCTCCTTACAGATTATTTCCCTATTAAAGAGGGAGATACTAATGAACTCTCGAATAAAGTAGCTTTTTAATTCTTTCCGCTTTTTAATCCTCAATTAAGAAATTTTATTAAAACCTTTAGGTATGGAACAATTCTATTAAAAAAGATGTTAAGTAGTATATGAATACAAGAAGAAAATTTATAAAAAATTCGTCATTGACAGCCTTAGGCGCGGTATTATTTCCTAAATTATTCACGGAAGATATTGAAGCACAGCCTTTAGCTTCGCTAAATTATAAGCCAGAACCTCATTTATGGAAAAATGAAGAAATTAATATTGCTTGGATAGGTCATTCGACAGTTTTAATTAATTTTTACGGCAAATGGATATTAACCGATCCGGTATTATTTGATAGAGTAGGAATCTATTTCCTCGGTACGAGTTTCGGACCTTCGAGACTTACACCACCTGCATTAAAAGTGGAAGAATTACCTAAGCCCGATTTAGTTTTGCTTTCTCATGCCCATATGGATCATACTGATGTACCGACTCTTAAAGCAATAACTAAACGATTCCCAAATGAGATTGATGTAGTTGTAGCTCATTTAACTGCCGATGTGATTGATGATATGCCATGGAAATCGATTAATGTTCTCGATTGGCAGGAAGAACTGAATTTGCCCGATTTCAGAATTAAAGCGTTCGAGGTTAGGCATTTCGGATGGCGTTTCCCTTGGGAAAAAGACCGTTCTAGAGGACATTTCAAAGATGGAAGAAGCTATAATGCTTATGTGATAGAGCGAAACGAAAAGAAAATCTTATTCGGTGGGGATACTGCAAACACAGATAAACTTAGAGTAGCAAAAAATGAAAATATCGATATTGCAATAATGCCTATCGGTGCATATAATCCATGGAAACAAGCGCATTGCAATCCTGAAGAAGCTCTTACAATGGCAAGTGAAATTAATGCTAAATATTTTATCCCTATTCATACCAAGACATTCAGCCAAAGCCAAGAGCCTTTTGAAGAAGCAATTGATTGGATGAATAAAGCAGCATCTAACATGAATATTAAAGTTGGTTTAGATCAAATCGGTCAGACATTTAATTTAACTTAGGTTTTTTAAATATCTGTTGTAACAATATACCACCTACTATAAAAACCAAACCAATTATCGAAGACGGTTTTATTACTTCACCAAGAATAATAGCAATAAAAATCATGGAAAGAAATGGTGAAAGGTAAGCAAGTGTGGAAGTTGTAGCTTTGTTTTGGCTCAATGATAATCCCATTAGCCATAAATAAAAAGTAAATCCCATTTCAAAAAATCCTACATATACGGCACCCAAAAAAGAAAGCGGATTTGATACTAAAAATGAATCGAAAAAAAAGATATAAATAGCGGTGAATATTGTACCAGCCAGAAATGCACCGAAAAGTTTAATTAACTCATCTCTTTTATCAAGGAGATTAAAAATCCAAAATCCTGCCCAAATAATAGAACTGCCTGATGCGAGAACCACACCGTAAATATTTTGAAAATGAAGTGATGTTAAATTTCCGCCCGTAGCAATAATTATAACACCTAAAAATGCAGAAATTAATCCGATGATTAAAACGGGCGATAATTTCTGCTTTAGAAAAATTACAGAAAAAATAGAAATAGCTATGGGCCAGGTATAGTTTAGAGGTTGAGCTTCTTGTGCCGGAAGGAGTGTATATGCTTTCAATAAAATCATATAATATAAAAACGGATTAAGTAGACCGAGAATAATACTATTTTTAATATTTTTCTTTCTTAAAAAACTTAATAATTCATTCCTTCGTTTTAGATATGATAAAACAAAAAATACTAATGTACTTACAAACGAAGAAAAGAAAAGTAATTGAACAAAGTTCATTCCTTCTAATGTGAGTTTAAAAGCAGTAGCAGAGGTGGACCAAAGTACTACTGCCATTAATGAAAATAATATTGATTTAGTATTTTTATCAAAATTCATAAGAGAAATTAATATATTTAAAGTGAAGAATTAATTTACTTTGTAAAAATACTATTAATTAATATAGAAATATCTCATGAACATGTTACCAAACGACCAATTGACAGCAGCACAAATAATCCAATTTATCTTAGCACCCGCCTTAATGATCAGTGCATGCGGCTTACTTTTACTCGGTATAAATAATAAATATTCGCTCGTTGTAAATAGAATTCGTTTACTCAATGAAGAAAAAAGACGTTTATTTATGAAAGTCGGAGAAAGACCGATTGCCACAGAGGAAAATGTCCGCCTCGAAAGTATTGCTATCCAAATTAAAGCATTAGTTTATAGAGTAAAATTAGTACGCAATACCGTTCTTTGCTACACTACCGCCGTAGCTATGTTTGTATTTACTTCATTATTATTAGGTGCTTCTTATTTTATTTCAATGGACTTAAATATGGTAATAGTCTTTTCCTTTTTATTAGGTATGACTTTAGTACTTGTAGGGGTATGTTTTGCTGGATTGGAAACATATAAAGGTTATGAAATTATTGAATACGAAGTAAAGGTACATGAGTAATAGAGAGATATTAATTAAACAAAGAGCAGAAAAAATTTTGCAAATTTATGCGCAAGGTGCTTTCCCTATGGGGGATAGTGATACCGGCAAAATTGAATGGTTCTATCCCGAAATTAGAACGATTATACCTCTTGATAATTATATTATTCCTCGCTCACTAAAAAAATTCTTAGCTTCGTCTAATTTTGAATTTAGGTATGACACTTCTGTTTTTGAAGTGATTGATAATTGTTCTCATAGGGAGAGCACTTGGATATCGCCACAATTAATGAAAGAATATAAAGGTCTTTATAAAATTGGAGCATTACATTCGGTTGAAGTTTTTTCCAAAAACGAATTAGTCGGCGGTCTTTATGGTATTGGTTTCCGAGGTGCATTCTTTGGTGAATCGATGTTCTCTAAAGTTAGCCAAGCTTCAAAGGCGGCTCTTGTTGCTTTATTAATAAGACTTAACCAAAAAGGATATTCACTTCTTGATGTTCAATTCCTAACTGACCATTTAAAAATGTTCGGTGCATTGGAAATTTCACTTTCAGACTATAATTTTCTTCTTGAAAAAGCATGTGAAGGGGTAGATATAAGATTTTAAATATTTTTGATTCTTCTTTATTAGATAAAAATCTCCCATAAAAAGACCCCAATAACTTGGAAATTGCTTATATTTGTTAATTATATTTTTCGGGGGTTGATTGAAAACTCGTTTTCTTTTTATAAGCCTGTTTTTTTTCTTGTTGTTCTTTAAAATTAATGCACAGACTGTTGGAGGGGGATTTTTAATCGGACTTCCGCAGGGGGAATTTAAGGAAAACGTTGATAATACAGGATTCGGATTAAATCTTCATGGTACAATATGGAGTCCTTCAAAGTTAAGACCATTTTCAGTAGGATTTAATCTTGGGTATATGATCTATGGAATGACTACCGATAGACGTCCTTTTTCAGAAACGAATCCCGATGTTTCTGTGGAAGTATCCAGAACCAATAGTATAGCAAATTTCCATTTATTGTTTTTAATTTCTCCTTTTCAGGGGACAGTAAGACCATATCTCGAAGGACTATTTGGAGGTGCTTATATTTCTACATCGACTGACATTCAGAATGAAAGAACGGGTGAATCGATTGCATCTTCCACAAATTTTGATGATCTTACTTGGAGCTATGGAAGCGGAGGCGGTCTATTAATTCAAGTCGGTAAAGATATGGGTGATGTATCGCGATTATTTATCGACTTAAAAGCCAGATATATTTTTGGCACTGAAGCGGAATATTTAACTGAAGATGGAGTAGAAGTAAGATTAGGCAGCGTAAAATATTATCCAGTTAAATCGAAAACCGATTTAATACAAATTAGCATAGGCGTAACAGCATTTTTTAATTAAATATATAGAGGAACAAAATGATTG
>Ga0172380_10000691_pt1 | contig 62418 bp, 50 predicted proteins | sample Leawe162metaG_FD_119747 | JGI IMG/M metagenome (GOLD analysis project Ga0172380, IMG submission 119747) | Leachate microbial communities from a municipal landfill in Southern Ontario, Canada - Leachate well 162 metaG | ecosystem: Engineered > Solid waste > Landfill > Unclassified | place... | reverse complement strand
GCTTCCGGCCTATGGCCCGGCAAGGTGGTGACCGAAGTTGAGCCGGTTGGTGATTTCTGGGAAGCCGAACCGGAGCACCAGGATTACCTGGAGCGCTATCCGAATGGCTATACCTGTCATTTCCCGCGGCCGAACTGGAAATTGCCGCGGCGGGCCGCCTGAACTGACAAATCGACATCACAACCGCCGCCGATTCCCCCGAGGCCCGGCGGCGTTCCAGTTCCTCAGAGCACGGAACTCATGCCTCCGTCGACATAGATGATCTGCCCGTTGACATAATCGGAAGCCGGCGAGGCCAGAAAGACAGCCGTCCCGACCAGTTCCTCCGGTCGACCCCATCGGCGGGCGGGTGTGCGGCCTTTCACCCAGGCATCGAATTGCGGGTTGGAGCTGAGTGCTTCGTTCATATCGGTCAGCATGTATCCAGGCCCGATGGCATTTGCCTGAATGCCGTGCTCGGCCCATTCCGCTGCCATCGATTGGGTCAGCATCTTGATGCCGCCCTTTGCCGCGGTGTAGGGCGCGACGGTTGCCCGGGCGAGGCCGCTCATCAGTGAACCGATATTGATGATCTTGCCGCGTCGGCGCGGGATCATCCGCTTTGCTGCCTCGCGTCCGACGATGAAGGCGCTCGTGAGATTGGTGTCGATAACGCTCTGCCACTCTTTGGCCGAAAGCTCGACCATGGGCTTCCTTAGTTGGATGCCGGCATTGTTGACCACAATGTCGATCTCCAGTCCCTCGGCATCGAAGTTGTCGAAGGCTTCAACGACGGCTCTCTCGTCCGTTACGTCGAATGCGGCCGCGCGAACGGAAAGTCCCTCGGCGCGCAAGGCTTCCGCCGTATCGGCGAGCCGGACCGCGTTGACGCCATTTATGACGAGAGAGGCGCCTGCCTGTCCAAGGCCATGAGCGATGGCGCGGCCGAGACCCCGTGAGGAGCCGGTCACCAGGGCGTTGCGGCCCTCAAGGCTGAATTGAAAATTCTGCACGTTCATTCTCCCTGAATATATGAGGCCCGCGCCGTTAGGCTGTAGGCGCCGGTCGGCCAAGACAGTCAGGAGCCGGCCGGAGGAGCGGGATGGAGAAGCGGCCAGGGGCTCGTCTCCGATCCCTTCTCGACCGGGACCTCGATCAAAGCCGGTTCATCGGCGTCAAGGTATTCGGCGAGGCGGCGCTTCAGCTGTTCCGGCGTCCCGACGCGGCACGCCTTCAGGCCAAAGCTCTCCGCGCATTTGACGAAATCGGGATTGGTCAGCTCCGAACCGATATAGCGCCCCTGGTAAGACTGACGCTGATCGCGGTAGACATTGCCGTAGGAGGAGTTGTTGAAGACGATTGCAACCACTCCGATCTTGTGATGGGCGGCGGTCGCCATTTCCTGCATCCCGAACATGAACCCGCCATCGCCGGATACCGACACCACCGCCCTGTCGGGGTGCGCGACCTTTACGCCAAGCGCCGTGTTGTAGCCGAAACCGAGATTATCCTGGTAGCCGCAGGTGACATATTGCCGGGGCGCATAGACCGGGAATCCGAAACGGGCGGCGAAGCCCATCTGGCTCACCTCCTCGACGAAGAAACCGTCGCGCGGGAGGGCCGCACGAATGGCATCGATATAGGCCATTTGCGGCTGGATATCTTGGATCGCATGGAGCGCCTTGGTCCTGATGGCCCGAAACTCTTCCGTCCGCGACGGACGCGCCCCGACGGTGAGCGTGTCGATCAGCGCCCGGGTTCCGGCGGCAGCATCGGCGACGATGCCGACATCAGGCTTGAGACGAACCATTTCGGTAGGATCGATATCGATACGGATGATCTTCATGCCCTTCGGCAGCCACCGCCAGCGCATATATTGCAGCTCGAGGCGGCTGCCGATGCCGATCAGCAGGTCCGCCTTCTCACAATAGTCGCGGGACGCGACGAGGTTCATGGCCAGCGGGTCGTCATCCGGGACAATCCCCTTCCCAGCCCGGTGTGAAGTGACCGGTGCCTGGAGATGGCGCGCGAGTTCGAGGATTTCGGGACCCGCGTCGACCGCGCCTCCTCCTACCATGATCAATGGATTCGTGGACGCAGCGATCAGTTTCGCGGCGGCTTCGATATCGTCGGGATCGGCAGTCGGCTTGAAAGCTGTCTCTTCCGCCACAGGCTCCGGCGATTCGCCGCGCCTTCCGAAGACATCCCATGGGGCCTCGACGGCGACAGGTCCCTGGCGACCGGACAGCATGAGCGATACCATGCGCGCCATCACGGCGGATGTTTCAGCCGGATGATTGATGCGTTCAGCCCCTTTGATGAAGCTGCGGAGCGTCGCCAATTGATCGGGAAGCTCATGCAACTGGCCGCGCCCCCTACCGATCAGGTCTGACATGACATTGCCTGTAATGCAAAGGATCGGAGCATTGGCGCCATAGGCAGTGCACAGCGCCGCGCCCGAATTCAGCACGCCGGGGCCGGGCACCACGGTGTAGGCGCCGATTCGGCCCGAGGATTTCGCATAGCCATAGGCCATGTAGCCTGCGGCCTGTTCGTGGCGGGTGTGGATGAAGCGCAGCTTGTCGCGCCGCTCGTAAAGCGCATCGATGAAATCATACATATGCGCGCCCGGAATGCCGAAAATCGTATCGATGCCGTTGGCGATCAGGGATTGCGCAATCAATTGGCCCGTGGTTGCCCGAAGCATCATGTTTCCTCCGCTGATTCTTCCGAATGCGGAGAGCCTAGACGCTTTTTTCTTCGGTCAACAGGCCGCTCGTCTTCAACAGGGAGGCAAACCGGCCCCCGCGGGTGCTGAGTTCGTCGTAGCCTCCCATTTCGACGATCCGGCCATGATCGAGGAAAAGGACGAGATCCGCCTCGCGGACGGTGGAGAGGCGGTGGGCGATGATGAAGGTGGTCCGATCTCTGCGCAGGCGATCGATCGCCGCCTTTACGCGGGCTTCCGTTTCGACGTCGAGCGCGCTTGTTGCCTCATCGAGCACGAGGATCGGAGCATTCTTTAAAATGGCGCGGGCAATTGCGATGCGCTGGCGCTCGCCGCCGGAAAGCCGGTTGCCACGTTCGCCGACGACGGTCGTGAGGCCAGCCAGCCGGCTCTCGATGAAGTCCGTGGCGGCAGCCGCTTCTGCCGCCTTGATGACTTCCTCTTCGCTCGCATCCTCGCGCCCCAGCCTGATATTCTCTATAATGGAACGGTTGAGCAGCCCGGCATCCTGGAAAACCGTCGCAATCGAATGCCGCAGCGATTTCCGGGTGACGGTCGAGATATCTGTCCCGTCGATCAGGATCTTGCCGACCTGCGGTTCATGGACGCGCTGGAGCAGATTGATGAGCGTGGTCTTGCCGGCACCCGTCGGTCCGACGATAGCGATCGTCTGGCCAGCTTTCACCGAGAAGGAAACATCGTGCACGCCCTGTGTCGTTTGGGCGAAGTCGAAGGACACGTTCCGGAACTCGACATCCCCTCTGACATTGGTCAGCTCGCTGGCGCCGGCCGGTTCTTCTCGCTCTTCCACGGCGTCTTCGAGCTGATAGAAGTCCTCAAGCTTGGCGCGAGCCTCGAATATTTGTGTCGAGAAGGCACGCATCTGGTCCAGTCGGCCGATCAGCAAACCAGCGAAACCTGTAAAGGCGATGACGTCGCCGACACGCAGCTCGCCCGTTTGTACCAGAATAGTACCGATCACGAGAATCACCAGCATCGATATGGTCGAGGCAATGCGGTTGAGCGCACTTGCGATCGCCCACCAGTCGAGGACAGGATACTGGGCCTGAAGCAACTGGCTGGCATATTGCTTCAGTGCGCGGGTCTCGGCCTCTATCCGGTTGTAGCTGTGCAGCACCGAGACGTTGCTGATCGAATCGCTGACATGCGAAAAGACCGTGTGATAGTGTTGCTCGACCGAGGCCTGGCCTTCCTTCGTTCGGGTCATGACCGTCTTGCCGATCAGAACATAGAGGATTGCCAGGACGATGAGGACGGCGGTCAGCCGTATGTCCATGGAGAAGGCAGTCGGCACGAGGAGGACGAGGGCCACGGCTGTCGCCAGATGTGTGCGCATGAATTCAAGCCATAGGCCGAATAGCGTCTCGCTCGCACGCAGGAGTGTCTGCAGGGCGTTCGAGGTGCCCCGCTGCTGATGCCAGCTCAGCGGCATCGAAATGATCCGGCCAAAGGATTCAGTGAGGAGATCCGCGCGGCGTCCGTGGGCCAGCCGATCAGCTTCGCGTGCGACAAGCACGTAGGCTATCGTGTTGAATACACCGAAGCAGCCCCAGAGGATCAGGATGTTCTTCGCGTCTCTCTTTTCCGAAATAGCATCGATGATCCGCCCAAACAGGACAGGTTCTGCGATCGTGATGACGGCGAGTACGATATTGGCAACGACGACCAGCGACACCTTCATGCGATAGGCGGCGAGGTATCTCAGGGCCTTCATATAGACTTGGATTAGGGACAACTGCGATCTCTCATTCACGCGTGAGGCCGGATGGTCTCGATCTGATGCATTATTCAAGTGGGAAGGCAAAGCGTAAGGGCGTGAAGACCGATACGAACGCGATTCCATTTCCGCGATACGATGCTACAGAATTCGACCCGCATCGGTCCAACTGGGTCCCAGTGTGAGCCTGTCTGATTTCGCTAGCCGTATTTCACACGTGTGGCAAGATTTCGGATATCGCAATTAAATGCTTCGTAACCGAATCTGATAGTTTACCTCCATCGCCTATTCCATAAGGATATAGGAAAACAAGCCGTACGGCATTTTCGTGACGAATGCCCACGCGAGGCCCCAGGGAGGTTTTACATGAGCATCAATCAGATCATCCAGTTCCTGGTCATCGCCGACGAATGCAGAAGCGCGGAGGAAGTCACGGCAGAGCTGGAGAAACTGCTCAATCACTATCACTTCGACTATTACGGCGTCGTTCGCCAACCAAAGCCTAACGAGAACCCGATGGAACTCGTGCTGATGGGCCGGTGGCCGGAACGCTGGCCCGAAACCTATATTGCCAAGAAGTTTGTTCTGATCGATCCGACGATTCGCTACCTAGGGCAGGCGCAGCGCGGGTTCCGCTGGCGCGATACGGTCTCGGTCTTCCGTGCCGATCCCCATCGCAAGCGCATGGAAAGGATGATGATGGAATCACTGCGCTTCGGGCTCGAAGACGGCTACATATTTCCGGTTCACGGGCGCAACGGGCTGCTCGGCAATATGACAGTGGGTGGAAAGCCGATCGATCTTTCGCCTGTTGAGATGACGCTTTTTGATGCCGTAGCCAAGAAGGCTTTTTGGCGCGTGCTCGAAATGCGGCGCCAGTCGGGTGATCTCGAGGCTGCAGGCAAGGTCGAAACGCGCATGACCCGGCGCGAGATGGAAGTGCTGAACTACCTTGCCGACGGCATGACATCGAACGATATCAGCAAGATCCTGAAGATCTCCAATCACACGGTCGACTGGTACATGAACGGTATTCAGGACAAGCTCAATGCCAAGAACAGGCAGCATGTCGTGGCGCTTGCCTTCCGTCTCGGACTCATCACCTGAGTCCGAAGCGCATCTTTATCAGTCAATAGGACAATTTGAACTTCCCCGAACAACAGGATATGGAAAATTTCGCGGTGCAGCATGCGCTGGCCAGTCGATTGAGGAGACCGATTTGACCATATCCAAGATTCTCGTTGCGAACCGATCCGAAATAGCCATCCGCGTCTTTCGCGCGGCCAATGAGCTGGGATTGAAAACGGTTGCGATCTGGGCAGAGGAAGACAAGCTCTCCCTGCACCGTTTCAAGGCCGACGAGAGCTATCAGGTCGGTCGCGGGCCGCATCTGGCGCGCGAACTTGGACCGATCGAAAGCTATCTATCGATCGACGAAATCATCAGGGTAGCGAAACTCTCGGGTGCTGATGCGATCCATCCGGGCTACGGCCTGCTTTCTGAAAGCCCTGAATTCGTCGATGCCTGTGACGCTGCCGGCATTACCTTCATCGGCCCGCGCGCCGAGACCATGCGCCAGCTCGGCAACAAGGTTGCGGCCCGCAACCTGGCGATTTCGGTCGGCGTGCCGGTAGTACCCGCCACCAGCCCTTTGCCGGACGACATGGCGGAAGTGGCGCGGATGGCCGAGGAAATCGGCTACCCGGTGATGCTGAAGGCGTCCTGGGGCGGTGGCGGTCGCGGCATGCGCGCCATCCGCGACCCCAAGGATCTCGCCCGCGAAGTGACCGAGGCCAAGCGCGAGGCGATGGCCGCCTTCGGCAAGGACGAGGTCTACCTGGAAAAACTGGTCGAACGTGCCCGCCACGTCGAAAGCCAGATCCTCGGCGACACGCACGGCAATGCCGTCCACCTGTTCGAGCGCGACTGCTCAATCCAGCGCCGCAACCAGAAGGTCGTTGAACGGGCGCCAGCCCCTTATCTTTCCGAGGCCCAGCGTCAGGAACTCGCGTCTTATTCGTTGAAGATCGCCAAGGCAACGAACTATGTCGGCGCTGGCACCGTCGAGTACCTGATGGATGCCGACACCGGCAAGTTCTACTTCATCGAGGTCAATCCGCGTATCCAGGTCGAGCACACGGTGACCGAGGTCGTGACCGGCATCGACATCGTCAAGGCGCAGATCCATATCCTTGACGGTCACAGCATTGGTACGCCGGAATCAGGCGTGCCGAAGCAGGAGGACATTCGCCTCAACGGCCATGCCCTCCAGTGCCGCATCACCACCGAAGACCCGGAACAGAACTTCATCCCGGACTATGGCCGCATCACCGCCTATCGCGGAGCGACCGGCTTCGGCATCCGTCTCGACGGTGGCACGGCCTATTCCGGCGCGGTCATCACGCGCTACTACGATCCGTTGCTCGAAAAGGTCACCGCCTGGGCCCCCACGCCGCAGGAGGCGATCCAGCGCATGGACCGGGCGCTGCGCGAATTCCGCATCCGTGGCGTGGCCACCAACCTGACCTTCCTCGAAGCGATCATTGGCCATCCGCAATTCCGCGACAACAGTTATACGACGCGCTTCATCGATTCGACGCCGGAACTGTTTGCCCAGGTCAAGCGCCAGGACCGTGCCACCAAGCTGCTGACCTATCTCGCCGATGTTACGGTCAACGGACATCCCGAGGCCAAGGGCCGCCCGCGTCCGCCCGAAGATGCCGCCGAACCAATCGTCCCTTATATCGACGCTCCGATCGTCGACGGCACCAAGCAATTGCTCGACTCCCTCGGCCCGGTCAAGTTCGCAGAATGGATGCGCGGCGAGACCCGTGTGCTGGTCACCGACACGACGATGCGCGACGGCCACCAGTCGCTTCTGGCCACCCGCATGCGCACGCATGACATCGCGCGTGCCGCCGGAGCCTACGCCCGGGCCCTGCCGAACCTGCTGTCGCTCGAATGCTGGGGCGGCGCGACCTTCGACGTCTCCATGCGCTTCCTCACCGAAGACCCCTGGGAGCGTCTCGCGCTGATCCGCGAGGGCGCGCCGAACCTGCTTTTGCAGATGCTGCTGCGCGGCGCCAACGGCGTCGGCTACAAGAACTATTCCGACAACGTCGTGAAGTATTTCGTCCGCCAGGCCGCGGCCGGCGGCATCGACCTGTTCCGTGTGTTCGACTGCCTCAACTGGGTGGAGAACATGCGCGTGTCGATGGATGCGGTCGCCGAGGAGAACAAGCTCTGCGAGGCGGCGATCTGCTATACCGGCGACATCCTTAACGCCGCGCGGCCGAAGTATGATCTGAAGTACTACACGTCGCTGGCCGCCGAGCTCGAAAAGGCTGGCGCCCACATCATTGCGGTCAAGGACATGGCGGGCCTTTTGAAACCTGCCGCGGCTAAGATCCTGTTCAAGGCGCTGCGCGAGGCGACCAGCCTGCCGATCCATTTCCACACCCACGACACGTCCGGCATCTCGGCGGCGACCGTGCTTGCCGCAGTCGAGGCGGGCGTGGATGCGGTCGACGCGGCGATGGACAGCCTGTCGGGCAATACCTCGCAGCCCTGCCTCGGCTCGATCGTCGAAGCCCTGCGCGGCTCCGAGCGCGATCCAGGCCTCGACCCGCACTGGATCCGCCGGCTCTCCTTCTACTGGGAAGCCGTGCGCAACCAGTATGCGGCCTTCGAGAGCGATCTCAAGGGGCCGGCCTCTGAAGTCTACCTACACGAAATGCCGGGCGGCCAGTTCACCAATCTCAAGGAACAGGCCCGCTCGCTCGGGCTGGAGACCCGCTGGCACGAAGTGGCGCAGGCCTATGCCGACGCCAACCAGATGTTCGGCGACATCGTCAAGGTCACGCCCTCGTCCAAGGTCGTCGGCGACATGGCCTTGATGATGGTCAGCCAGGATCTGACCGTCGAGGACGTGGTGGATCCGAAAAAGGAGGTCTCCTTCCCGGAATCGGTCGTCTCCATGCTGCGCGGGGATCTCGGCCAGCCGCCGATCGGTTGGCCGGAAGGTCTCCAGAAGAAGGCCCTGAAGGGCGAACCGGCCTATGCCGTACGTCCGGGCTCGCTGCTGGCGGAAACCGACCTCGATGCCGAACGCAAGGCAATCGAGGAGAAGATCGGCCGCGAAGTCAGCGATTTCGAACTCGCCTCCTATCTCATGTATCCGAAGGTCTTCACCGACTATGCGCTGGCAGCCGAGACGTATGGTCCGGTTTCGGTGCTTCCGACACCCTACTACTTCTATGGCCTGCCCGCCGGCGAAGAGCTGTTCGTCGATCTGGAAAAGGGCAAGACGCTGGTCATCGTCAACCAGGCGATGGGTGCGACCGACGACAAGGGCATGGTCACCGTGTTCTTCGAACTGAACGGCCAGCCGCGCCGCATCAAGGTTCCGGATCGCGCCCATGGGGCCGCGGGCAGTGCCGCGCGTCGCAAGGCCGATCCGTCGAGCGCGGGCCATGTCGGCGCGCCGATGCCGGGCGTCATCTCGACGGTGGCGATCTCCGCCGGACAGGCCGTCAAGGCCGGCGACGTGCTGGTATCGATCGAGGCGATGAAGATGGAAACGGCGCTCCATGCCGACCGCGACGGCACGATCGCCGAAGTGCTGGTAAAGGCCGGCGACCAGATCGACGCAAAGGACCTGCTCGTCGTCTTCGCTGCCTGAGGCAAGACCTGAGGCCCAAGAAGGCAAGCCTTCGTCAGGCCATGCCAGGACTTGAATGTTGCGAGGCCGGAACATTGTATCAATGTTCCGGCCTCGCTTCTTTCATGCATTGATTCCCAGTGCTTCCGGTGGCTGATCGGCCTTGCCGGCGGCAACCTCAGAGGGCTGCCGTCAATGCGTATCCGATGCTTGCATCCGCGATCTTTTCACCGTTGATCGTCACGCTGTAACCATCTGCGCCGGCAAGCCTTTCGACGGCGATGGCGTAGATCTTGCCGTCGACCGTCAGGTCCGCCTCGAAAGTGTTCCACTCCGGCGGCAGTGCCGGCTGAACGAACAGCCGGTCGCCCTTTCTGGTTATTCCGAGGATGGTCTCGACTGCGAAGCGATAGAGCCAGCCGGCCGAGCCGGTGTACCAGGTCCAGCCGCCACGACCAGGATAGGCTTCTCCACCATAGATATCTGCGGCCACGACATAGGGCTCGACGCGATAGCATTCCGCCGCTGCCGCATCGAGGGCATGGTTGATCGGGTTGAGCATCCTGAAGCAACGCCATGCTTCGGCATTGCGGCCCTGTTTTGCAAGCGCGATCCCGAGCCAGATGGCGGCATGGGTGTATTGGCCGCCGTTTTCGCGCACTCCGGGTGGATAGGCCTTGATGTAGCCCGGGTCGACCGTGCTCGTGGCGAAGGGTGGCGTGAACAGGCGGACGATACCCGCCTCGTCATCGACGAGATTTGTGAGGGCAGCGTCCAAGGCCGAGGCCGCCCGTTCCGGCTTTGCCTGACCTGAGAGAACGCCCCAGGACTGGGCAATCGAATCGATGCGGCATTCCTCGGATTCGGCAGAGCCGAGCGGGCTGCCATCGTCGAAATAGCCCCGGCGATAATATTCGCCGTCCCAACCTGCGGTCTCGAGCGCTTCGCCGAGTTCGGTCAGATGAGCAGTCCAGCGTGCGATCCGCGCCGTATCGCCTCGGTCAAGGGCATAGGCAAGGAAGGATTTGAGAGTTGCGGCCAGGAACCAGCCCAGCCAGACGCTCTCGCCCTGTCCCTTCTCTCCCACCCGGTTCATCCCGTCGTTCCAGTCTCCGCCGAGAATCAGTGGCAGACCATGGACACCAGTACGGGAGACCGCGAGATCGAGCGCGCGGGCAGCGTGTTCGTAAAGGCTGTGCTTGTCCTGGGACACCGTGGGCTGGAAGAAGGAGTCGTGTTCATGTTCTGCAAGCATCGGTCCTTCCAGGAAGGGCAGCTGCTCGTCAAGGAAGCTCTTGTCCCCAGTGGTGACAACGTAGAGGTCGAGCGCATGCGCCAGCCACACGACATCGTCGGAGATCTGGGTGCGAACGCCGGCACCCGTTTCCGGTAACCACCAATGCTGAACGTCGCCCTCGATGAACTGGCGGGAGGCGGCCGAAAGGATCTGCCGTCGCGCAAGTGCCGGCTCATACGCGAGGAAAGCAAGCGTATCCTGCAATTGATCCCGGAAGCCATAGGCGCCGCTTGCCTGATAGAAGCCCGCACGGGCGAAGATGCGGCAACCGAGAGCCTGATAGGGAAGCCAGCTGTTTACGAGATAGTCGAAAGACTTGTCGCCGGTCTCAACCTGCAACTGGCCAGTGAAATCGCGCCAGAAGGCTTGGCTGGCGCCAAGAATGTTCTTGAAGCTTTCGCGGCGTATCTCGGCAATCAGGCCACTCGCCTCTGCCGCTGTCGCGGTTTCGCCGAGAAGGAACAAAACATCCCGCTCAGCGCCCGCCGGCACCTCCAGATCGAAGGCAAGGGCGGCGCAGGGATCGCCATCGGTTTCAATCGAATTCAAGAGTTGCGATTGGCGAGCAACCGCCTGTGGCAGAGCGATCGTACCGTGGCGTCCGATGAATTCGCGGCGGCTGGCCGTATATCCAACGGGCTTCTCGCTCGACGCCAGGAAAGCCGTCCGGCCCGGATAATTCATGTCGTAGCGATTGGTCGCGAAAAGAGCGCCGGTCTCCTCGTCCAACGACGCAAGCACGAAAGGAGCGGTTTTCCGTGTACTGTTACCCAGAACCCATTCGGCATATCCATAGATCCGGAATCTGCGGGTTCCCGTGCCGGTATTGCGGATAACCAGCCGCGAAAGCTTGACCGGCCGCTTGCGATCGACGGTTTGCGTCAGTTCGACTTCCAGCCCGTCATGTTGGCTTGAAAACACCGTGTAGCCGAGACCATGGCGGGTTTCGTACCGGCTCGCTTCATTGAGATTGAGGGCGCTGAACGGCGAAATCACCTCACGATTTTCGAGATCGGCGATGTAGAAAGCTTCACCGGGACGGTTGGTGACCGGATCGTTGGACCATGGGGTCAGCTGGTAGTCGCGCGAGTTCTGGCTCCAGGTGAAACCGGCGCCTTCCGCGGAGACATGGAAGCCGAAGTGTCCATTGGAAATGACATTGATCCACGGATGGGGAGTCGTGCCCTCGGCGCCGAGACGGATGACGTATTCCGTCCCGTTCCGGTTGAAACCGCCATAGCCGTTCCAAAACGCGAGGTCGCTCGCATCCCCGGAAATGGCCTCCTGGGGAGGGTTGAGGTGTCTTGGCGGTAGACCCGGCCATTCCGGTTCCACTCCATCGGTCGCGCGCGGCGTGGCGAACAGTGATACGGCCCTGTTGACCTGGTCGGCGATCTTGCCGTTGCGGGCGTGGAGCACGACGCGGGCCGTAGCCAGCAGCGCATGCGAGGCACTTTCTTCCATGAGGTCGTGGCGGACCGTGAACACGTGCTGGCGCGTTCCATCGGTCTGGCGATGGCGGAGGTTGTCCGCCAGACGATCAATGGCGTGCTGCATGTCCTGAACATAGGAGGTCGCGCGCTCGTTGACGATGGCGAGGTCTGCCACTACGCCGCGGCGGCGCAGATATTCCAGGGCGCCCAGCGCCTCGCGGGCAATGTCGATATCCATGTCGTCATTGATACGCAAGGCGAAGATCGGGAAGTCGCCCGAGATCGCCATCGGCCATAATGCCGACTGGGAGGCAAGCCCGCTCCTCACGGTCTCCGGATCGGCGCGCAGATGATTGTCCGGATAGACGAGATATCGCCCCAGGTGCTGGTAGGCGGCTGCTTGCTGCGATGTGATGCCTATATGCCTGAGTTCGACCTGCGCACGCGTCCAGGCGTGAACGAGTTCGTGGCTGAAGGCATCGGGGTGACGATAGCGCTCGATCGCCTGATCGATTTCTGCCCGGTTTGGTGCGGCAATGGTCCAGAAGATCACGCTGACTTTCTTGCCGGAAGGTACTCTCACGATGCGCCTCAGGCTGAGGATCGGGTCGAGCGTATATCCTTCGGTGCCGGAAAGCGTGGCCCCGGGGTCGAAAGCAGCGGCGTTCGCCAGGCTGCGGCCGCGACCGAGGAACTTCCGTCGGTCGGTCTCGAATTCCGTCGGCCTGCCTGGGCCGGCATTGTCCACAACGAGATGGGCGACGCACATGTCTGGATCGGATGGATTGCGCTTGTTGCGCTCCGCCCGGATGACATCCCGGCGCCGTCCGAATTCCGTCTTGATGAACATCTGTGAGAACAGCGGATGCGCATTGTCGACATCGTCAGCAGCAAGAACCGGTTCGAGATAGGATGTCACTTCTATGAAGCGATCTTCGGGGCCCGTGTTGAGCAGGGTGACGCGCCGTCCTTCGGCATCGTGCTCGGTCGCGACGATGCATTCGACGGAGCTCGATATGTCTCCGACCGTCTTGAAGAATTCCGCCTTGTCGTCGCCGAAGATCGCCTTGGTCTTTTCGTCCTCGGCGCGGCGCGGCGTGGCGGTCGTAGACCACCATTCGCCATTTGCTATATCGCGCAGAAAGATGAAACTGCCCCAGCGGTCTTCTGTGGGGTCCGCCCGCCAGCGTGAAACGGCCTGACCGTTCCAGCGCGAAAATCCGGAGCCGGTCGCGGTCAGCATGACCGAGTAATGGCCGTTCGAGAGGAAAACCAGTTCGCGGTCCTTCGTCGCGGGATCGACAATGGTCCGGATTTCGGGCCGCAGCAGGTCGGCCTGACCCTTGCCCGGCGTCTGGGGTTCGTATTTGGCGCTCATTACCGGGATTTCGCGCGGGGCCTTTTCCTGCAAGAGCAGTTCTGCGGCTTCGATTACCGGATCGGAATGGAAAAGTTCGCGAAGGTGCCCGTTGAAGACGACGTTGGCGACTGCCGCGATCGACATCCCATGATGGTGGGCATAGTAATTGTAGATTACCGCGCAGGTCTTGCCCTCAGGAACGCGTGTCGGCGTGAAATCCACCGCGTCGTGGTAGCCGTAGGCGCCAAGCGCGCCGAGCTTACGCAGGCGTTCGAGATTCTCCAGAGCTGCTTTCGGAGCGTACTGACTCGCCAGGATTGAGGCATAAGGTGCGATGACGGCGTTCTGGCCGAGCCCGCGTTTCAGTCCCAGAGTGGGGACGCCGAAATTGGTATACTGATAGATAAGTTCGTGGTCACGCGCATTGAAGGCGGCTTCGGAAATGCCCCACGGGATATTGAGGCGCCGACCGTGGTTGATCTGCTCCTGGACGATCAGATTGTTGGTTTGATTGAGGATGCCGCCGTGCCGTTCCTGCATGACCAGTGGCGGCATGAGATATTCGAACATCGATCCAGACCAGGAGATCAACGCTGCACGGGCACCGACTGGTACAACCTGGCGCCCGAGGCGATACCAGTGCTCGGTCGGCAGATCTCCCTTGGCGATTGCAAACAGACTGGTCAGCCGCGCCTCGGATGCGAGAAGATCGTAGCAGGCTTCGTCCAGTTCACGGCTTTCCACGCGATAGCCGATGGACAGGAGGCGCCGTTCCGGGCGGAACAGGAAGGTGAAATCCATCGAGAAGGCGAGGTCGCGTGCACGATCGCGTAGCGAGGCAAGGCGGTGGCGGAGCGGCTCGATATTGGAGAGATCGAAGGTGCTGTCCGAAATATGGGTCTCGCAAGCATTGACAAGCGATTCCGCCCAGCGGGTGATTTCGTCGCTCTGCTCCGACCGTACTTCGTGGCGCAGATTGGCGGCCAGCTTCTGAATGTCCCGGGCAAGAACGGCGAGGTTGATGACACGGATAGAGGCGAATTCGTGCTCGCGCTTGACGGCCGCGAGTGCGTTGTTGAAGCCAACAATGCGCTCCTCGAGCCGGCGGCGAAGTGGTCGCACCGTCTTGCGGTCGTCCGGCAGTTGCGCGAGCGTTTCCAGCAGGATTCCCCCAACATCGCCTATGCCGTCTAGATTGCCCTGCAGATGCGCCGAAGGCGCTTCGGCCCATTCCCGGCAGGCAGACGAAACCGCAATCAGATGGCCTGCAAGGTTGCCGCTGTCGACGGCGGAAATATAACGTGGCCCAAGGGTTTTCAGCGTATCGGTATGATACCAATTGAAGAGGTGACCCCGGAATTTGTCCATGCGTTCGACGGTCGCAATCGTTTGCTCGAGCCGTTCGATCGTCTGTTCGAAACTGATCCAGCCGAAATTGCGTGCCGACACGACTGACAGGAGATAGACACCGATATTAGTCGGCGAGGTGCGGTGGGCAACGACGGGCTCAGGCACTTCCTGGAAGTTGTCGGGCGGGAGGTAGTTGTCGTCGGCAGTCACAAAGGTCTCGAAGTAGCGCCATGTGCGTCGCGCGATCCTGCGCAACTCGACGGTCGCGTGCTCGGGAACGAAGAGCCGGTCTTCCGTTTCGGCCGACTGGCTCACATACCAGGCAACCATCGGTGACAGCAGCCAGAAGAAGACGAAGGGCAGGCCTATCAGGAAGCCGTAGCCGGCAGGTGCCCAGGCGAGAACCAGAGCAAGGATCGCCAGGATCGGCGCATGGAGCATCGACCGGTAGTACGAACGGATATTTCCTTGAGCGGCCGACTGGATACTGCTCGCCGTCCGCCATTCGAGCAGCAGCTTGCGGCTCACCAAGAGGCGATAAAGGGAACGTATGATTGCATCCGCCATCATCCAGGCGTTATCGGCGATGAAGACGATCCGCAGCGCGACCTGCGCATTGGCGGAGCGTACGTCGGACCAGAGTGACTGGAAGTGAGCCCGGGGCACTATGTCACTCTGCCGTGGAATCAGGCCCGAGATCAGCGACAGCGTAGGGGCGACGAAAATGCAGAATATCAGCAGAAGCTGCCAGATCGCGGCCCCGACGGGGCTCATGGCAAACCAGCCGATCACCGAGGCCAGGAACCAGGCCATTGGTGTCAGGGAACGCCGCAGGTTGTCGATCATTTTCCAGCGGCCGAGCGCAGTAATACCGCGCGAGGCGTCGAAGATATAGGGCAGGAGCTGCCAGTCGCCCCGTGCCCAGCGGTGCTGTCTCGATATCTCCACTTCGTAGCGAGTCGGGAAATCCTCGATCAGTTCGACATCGGTGACCAGCGCGCAACGAGCCAACGAGCCTTCGAGAAGGTCATGGCTGAGAACAGTGTTCTCGTCGATTCGACCCTTCAGCGCCGTCTCGAAGGCGTCGACATCGTAGAGCCCCTTGCCTGTAAACGTACCTTCACCAGTTATGTCCTGATAAACATCGGACACGGTAAAGACATAAGGATCAACACCGCGATTGATCGAAAAGACGCGCTGGAAGACGGATGCGTCCTCGCCTGTGGTCAATGAAGGCGTGACGCGCGGCTGAAGGACACCGTAGCCGCTGACGACGCGGCCGCTCTCGGGGTCGTGGATCGGACGATTGATCGGATGATGGAGCTTGCCAACCAGTTTCGTGACCGCGTCGCGCATCAGGCGCGTATCGGCGTCAAGGGTCATGACATAGCGCACACCCTCCGGCACGGAATTGGCGCCTGGCAGGTAGGTGGTATCCCGATCACCGCGCAGCAGGAGGTTCAATTCATGCAGCTTGCCGCGCTTGCGCTCCCAGCCCATCCAGACGCCTTCGGCGGGATTGTATAGCCGGCGGCGATGCAAGAGATAGAATCGTGTCTTGCCGTCTTGGCCGTAGCGGGCGCTGAGCGTGGCTATTTCACGCTTGGCGTAGTCGAGGATTTCAATATCGGCCGGTGTTTCCTCGACCTGGCTATCGCGCCAGTCGCTGAGGAGAGCGAAATAGATCTCCCCTCGCGGATTTGTCAGATAATGGACCTCGATGTTGCGGATGAGCTCGTCGACGTCATCACGCTTGGCAATGAGGCAGGGGACAACGACAAGCGTGCGTGCACCTTCGGGAATACCGGACTTGAATTCGTAGCCCGTCAGCCGAGCCGGTTTGACGACGAATGTCACCAGCGTGTTGAAAAGGCCCGTCGCACCCTCGGAGGCCGGGAGTGAGAGCATCAAGAGCAGGATGAGGATCAGCGGCGTCGAGAGGCCGGCGCTTGCCAGAAACCATCCAGCAGTGGCCAGCACGGCGATCGTGATGGCGAGCACCGGAGCGGCGATCGAGAGCCAGTTCATGCGCCTCACGAGATTGGCGAGGCGCAGGGAGAGTGGTGGACGGAAACCGATCGCCGCTTCGAGGCGTTTGCGCTGGGACCCGACGAGGAAACCGCCGACATTGGAATGGGCGGTGCCCGGTTCACCCGAAGGAGCAGCTTCGGCTGCCATCTCGATCGCCATCTGCGCGATCTCTATCTCGGTCTTCTCCGACCGGCGGGCAAGCCGCTCGATCGTACTGCGATAGGCATTGCGCGAACCGAAATCGAGTTCGCGGTAATCAGTGTGCTGGCCGAGGATCTTATCGACCTGACTGACCTGCTCGACCCAGACCGACCATTCCTTGTCGTCGATTTCCCGGAGGCTTCGGACAATATTGCCGGTGGTCACATTTCCTGACGACAGCCGGTTGTGCTCCGCGGTCATCGCTTCGTCGGCCGTGCGTCCGGATTGCTCGAGGCGCTCTTCCAGCCAGTTCACGGCAAAGCTGGTATCCTGAGAGCTGTTGTGCATCCGGTAGAGGAACTGGGTGGCGAAGGTATTGTCGTCGGCGAGCGGCTCGATCTGGCGGAAGAGTTCCGCGCATCCGGCGGCATCATTCAGCCGGATGACCTCATCGGCGATCTCATTTGCCTTTCGCCGCATCCTGCGCGAACGATCGACGCGGGTGGAGATGCGCCGGAGGTTCTCGATCAAGACGAACCGGACGATCGAGGGCAAGGCCCACAACTCGCCGATCTCCAGGGTCTGCGACGACTGGAAGCCCTCAACGAGCGCCGTCATGCTTTCCTGCGAGACGGTGCTGTGAGTATGGGCGACGTAGAGCCATGCGAGTGCCATTGCGCGCGGGATGACCCGTTCGCCGATATTCATCGTTGGCAACTGCCGGTAGAAGCGCCGCGGGAAATCGCGGCGAACCTCCTGGATGGCCTCCTCGATGATGTAATGATTGTCAAGGAGCCACTCGGCGGCGGGGGTGATGGTCGCTCCGCTTTCGACATCCGCCGCGGTCGCACGATAGACTCGCAGAATCTCGCGTTCGTTTTCCTTGTGACGTTCGAAGAAATCGAAACCGATGAATCCCGGCAATTCGCTCGCCCCCTCACGGGCCAGCGCGGCCGCGCTTTCGTGAAGTTCCTCGATCGAGAAATAGGCTGCACGGATCGAATCGTTGTGATCGATCTGTTTTGCTTCGGAATCGCGCGGCTGAATGTGCGGCGTCATGGGAAAGGACATATTCTCGAGTTCTGTCAGAAAGGTGGTTGCAGGAGCTGTCTTGATCCGCGCCGATCCTCCGGCGCCTCGATCCGCACGTGCCTGGCTTCTCGTTCAATGATCCGAACTCAAGTGCCGGCTATGCGTCGCGCTGGTGGAAGGAAACCCGGGTCTAGACGGAGATGGATTATGCCCTCGCTGGGAAAATAGGCTTTTTTATGCCTTATTTCAAAGCAGTAGCCAAGCGCTATTGCGTTTGTCCCATCATCCGTTTGGCTCTTTGGTGAAGCATTTCCTCAATGCCGCCGGGGAACTCAGGGCTTGTCCAGGTCACGACGGGCCGGTGGGAACTGTCTGGACAGATGGAAGCGAGCGCCGGGACCACCTATGTGGTGATATCGCTGGTCTATGCGGCCATTGTCGGCAATGGGGCCCCGGGAGTGGAATTGCATCGGCGCGTCGCATCGTGGGCGGGCAGGGTCACCCGGCGCGGGCTCAAAACGCCTGCTTCCCGGATTCTGAAAGGCTAAGACCCCCGAGCAGCAGTTCGATGGCTTCCAGTGCGATGCGCGGAAGGGGCTGATCATTGAAGAGGTCGCTTGCAAGGGAGCCTTCGAGCCAAAGCCCGTCGATCACGCCGGTGATCGCGATCGCCAGCTTGCGACATTCGACGGGGCTTCGGGGGCGATTGCATTCTGTGAGGAACGCATCGAGCAAGCCTTCGAGTGCGGTAAGAAAGGCCAGATAATTCTCCCGATGGATCCTGCCGAATTCCGAATCGACGCGGACGTGGCTGATGAATGCCGCCCAGAGGGAAAGCGTTCGCGGATCGGTAACGGGCGGACTAAGATTGGCGACAATGAAGTCGTGCAACCTCTCGCGGGCGGTGTTGCCGGAGGCCTCCGCCGCCATGACCGCCGTCATGGTCATGGTCGTCATTATCTCCCGGTAGGCGGCCTGCAGCATCTGGTCCTTGCCGGCAAAGTAGTGGCGGATGAGCCCGCCGGTCACGCCGGCGCGTGCCGCAATCTGGCGTACGGTTGCCCCCTGAAGGCCGGATTCGCTGATGCAGTCGAGCGCCGCAGTAATCAAATCCTGACGCCGCTCGGCCTCTCCTGCGCGGTGGAAGGACCGCCTGGTCATGAGGCGCGTTCGAAGGCGTGCAGCCAGCTATCTTTCATCGACAAACCTCGGGACCTGGTCCAGCTGGTAAATTCGCCGAAGCTAGTTATACGCTTGAACAACTACCGGACAAGTGCAAAACTCGCTCGATCAATACGGCAAACGGGTTCCATTTGCTGCGACAACCAGCCCAATCCACTCCTGAAATTTTATCAGGTTCCGGCCTTTCTCAACAATATCCCAACTCCCGGTGCATGACGATGACGATACAATTCTCAAACTACATGGCGGAGGTCGTCGCGACCCGGCATTACCTCCACCAGCATCCCGAAATCGGCCTGTCGGAATTCAAAACGTCCGATTATGTCGCCAAGCAGTTGTCCGCAATGGGCTATGAAGTAACCCGAGGGCTGGCCAAGACCGGAATCGTCGCGACACTGAAGAACGGCACCAGTACGAAAAGCATCGGCATTCGCGCCGATTTCGATGCGTTGCCAATCCTTGAGGAAACCGGGCTCGACTATCAGAGCAAGAACCCGGGCATGATGCACGCCTGTGGTCATGATGGACATACCGCGATGCTGCTTGGCGCCGCCAGGATTATTTCCGAGCGGAAGAATTTCGACGGCGTCGTGCATCTGATCTTTCAGCCGGCGGAGGAGAACTTCGGTGGTGCCAAGCTGATGATGGATGACGGGTTGTTCGAGAAGTTTCCCTGCGATGCAGTCTTCGCCCTCCACAATGACCCGACCATCCCATTCGGTCAGTTCGCACTGCGCGAAGGGCCGATGATGGCGGCGGTCGACGAATGCAAGATCACAGTCAACGGCCGGGGCGGCCACGGCGCCGAGCCACAGGACACGGCCGATCCAATTGTCTGCGGAGCATCGATCATCATGGCGCTGCAGACCATCGTCTCGCGCAATATTCATCCGATCGACCCGACCGTGATCACCGTTGGCGCGTTCCATGCCGGCGGCGCCAGCAACGTCATTCCGGAGCGTGCCGAGATGCTGCTTTCCATCCGCTCCTTCGATGCGAAGGTACGTGATCAACTGGAAGAGCGCATTCGCGTGATCGCCGAGGGCCAGGCAGCAAGCTACGGCATGGCCGTGACGATTGACTACCAGCGCGGCTATAACGCGACGATCAACCACAAGGCCGAGACCGACTTCATCCGCACACTGGCAACCCGGTTTGCTGGCCAGGATAAGGTGGTCGACATGCCGCGTCCGACTATGGGAAGCGAGGACTTCGCCTATATGCTGGAAGAGCGTCCCGGCTGCTACTTCTTCGTCGGGACACAGCGAACACCGAACGATCCGCCGCTTCATCATCCGCGATACGACTTCAACGACGACATCCTGCCTGTCGGCACAAGTTTCTGGGTAGAACTTACGGAAGCCTGGCTGCCGACGAAATAAGCTGCGCCGGCCAACGGGCGTGGTCGGAGTCCAGAAATTGAAAAAGCCCGGGAAACAGTCGTTTCCCGGGCTTTTCTGTCAGGTGGCGTTCACTCAGGTCCGCAAGACCCGGTAGATCGCCGGAATGACGAGAACGGTCAGCAGCGTCGAGGACGCGAGGCCGAACAGCAGCGAGATCGCCAGCCCCTGGAAGATCGGGTCGGTCAGGATCACAGCCGCACCTATCATGGCCGCGAGCGCGGTCAGGAGGATCGGTTTGAAGCGGATAGCGCCTGCCTCGATCAGCACCTCGGTCAGCGGACGCTCGGGTGAGCTTGCGTGGCGGATAAAGTCCACCAGCAGGATCGAGTTGCGCACGATGATACCCGCAAGTGCGATGAAGCCGATCATCGAAGTGGCGGTGAACGGTGCACCGAACAACCAATGACCGCCGAGGATACCGATGAAGGTCAACGGAATCGGAGTCAGGATGACGAGCGGCACCTTGAACGAACCGAACTGGGCAACGACCAGGATATAGATCCCGAGCAGAGCGACCATGAAGGCTGCACCCATGTCGCGGAAGGTCACCCAGGTTACCTCCCATTCGCCGTCCCACAGGAGTATCGGCTTACTCTGGTCGGCGGGCTGGCCATGCAGTGCAATCTCGGGCTTTTCGAGGCCTGTCCAATCCTGTTTGTCGAGCGCAGCCTGAACGGCGAGCATGCCGTAAAGAGGCGCCTCGAAATCACCGGCCAGTTCCGCGGTTACCATTTCGGCATAGCGGCCGTTGTGACGGAAGACCGGGAACGAAGCCTGTTCTTCCTCGACTCGAATGACATCGCCAAGCTCGACGACGGAACGCGACCCGGGGAGCAGGTTCGCCGGGATAGGCGTCGCGAGGAACTTCTCGTCGAGAACCTTTGCGCCCTTCGGACGGCTGATCTGGATCGGGATCGGTGCGCGGCCCTCGCCACGGTGGCTATAGCCGATCGTGGTTGTGCCGTTCAGGATCGAGAGCGTATCGAAGACATCGCTCTCGGCGACCCCGAAGAAATCGAGGTCATCGGTAGAGATCGTCGCACGCAGGCGGCGGGACGGGGCGCCATAACTGTCGTCGACATCCACGATGAAGGGCACCGACTGGAACGCCTCCTTGACCTTGGCTGCGACCGCGCGACGGCTCTGCGCATCCGGACCATAGATCTCGGCGAGAAGGGTCGCCATGACCGGCGGGCCGGGTGGCGGCTCGACGACCTTGAGGGAAGTGCCGGCCGGAACGGGGACCTCCGCAAGCAGGCGATGGCGCAGATCGAGCGCGATCTCATGGCTCGAACGATCGCGTTCACCCTTCGGCACCAGGTTGATCTGCACATCGCCCATTTCGGGCTTGGCGCGCAGGTAGGAATGACGAACGAGGCCGTTGAAGTTGAATGGTGCAGCGGTAGCCGCATGGGTCTGTACCGAGACGACTTCCGGCGTGTCGAGCACCACCTTCGCAACGCTCTGGGCGACCGCGTCAGTTGCCTCGACGGAAGAGCCCTCGGGCAGATCGATGACGACCTGGAGTTCCGACTTGTTGTCGAAGGGCAGCAATTTGACCGTAACGTCCTTGGTATAGAAGAGCGCCAGCGAGCCAAGAGTGGCGACGCCGACGAGGAGCAGGAAGATCCAGCTCTTCTTCTTCGTGTCCAGGATCGGCCGGGCAACGGCAGCGTAGCTCCGGCCGAGGATTCCACCGGATCCGTGGTCGGAATCGTGGTGCAGCTTTGCCTTGCCGGCAATTTTCAGCATGAGCCACGGCGTGACCAGAACGGCGACGAAAAAGGAGAAGATCATCGCGGCCGATGCGTTGGCCGGGATCGGACTCATGTAGGGGCCCATCATCCCGGAGACGAACATCATCGGCAGGAGAGCCATGACAACCGTCAGGGTTGCGACAATCGTCGGGTTGCCGACTTCGGCGACGGCCTCGATGGCCGCGTCACGCCGATCCTTGTCTGGCGACATGCCCCAATGGCGGGCAATGTTCTCAATGACGACGATGGCATCGTCGACAAGGATACCGATGGAGAAGATCAACGCGAACAGCGACACGCGGTTCAGCGTGTACCCCATGAGGTTGGCTGCAAACAGCGTCAGCAGAATCGTGACCGGAATGACGATCGCGACCACGAGAGCCTCGCGCCGACCGATGGCGATCCAGACGAGCGCGATGATCGACACAGTCGCAAGGCCCAGGTGGAAGAGGAGTTCGTTTGCCTTTTCGTTCGCCGTATCGCCGTAGTCACGAGTGACTTCAACGCTGATTGAATCAGGGATAAGGCTACCCTTCAATTCCTCGACGCGATGGAGGATCTCTTCCGAAACCAGCACGGCGTTTGCGCCAGCGCGCTTGGCCAGAGCCAGGGTGACTGCCGGAACCCGCCGGAGTTCGCCATTTTCGCCGCGGGTGACGGTCGAGGCACGGGTATCGCTGGTATCGGTGACGAAGGAGACATCTGCGACATCGCGGACATAGACCGGGCGGTTGTCGCGGGTGGTCAGCAGGAGGTTTCCGATTTCGCCGGGCGTGGACAGGGTTTCGCCCGCGATCACCTCGATCTGGTTTCCGGCGTCGCGAACAAGGCCTGTCGAGAAGGAGCGGTTTGCCGCCGTAACCTTACCGGAAAGCTGCTGCAGCGTCATGCCGTAGAGGGCAAGCTTTTCGGTGTCCGGTGCAATGCGGATTGCTTCGCCCGTCTCGCCGACCAGATAGCTCAAGCCCACATCCTCGATCTTCGCCATCTCGACGCGCAGGTCGCGGGCGATCCGCGTGAGGTCGTTGGCCGTGAGGTTCTGGCCTTTGTCATCTGAGGGCGTGAGGGTCAGTGATACGATCGCCACATCGTCGATCGTGCGTCCGACAACAATGGGTTCCGGAATGCCGACGGGGATGCTGGCCATATTGGCTCTGATCTTGTCGTGGACGCGAAGGACTGCCGCGTCGCCAGACGTACCGACCACAAACCGGGCCGTGACCATGACCTGGTCATCGGATGTCTGGGAATAGACATGCTCGACGTCGTTGATGGCCTTGACGATGGTCTCCAGCGGCTCAGTCACGAGCTTGACCGCATCCTCAGCCTTGAGGCCATCGGCGCGAACAATGATGTCTACCATCGGCACAGAGATCTGCGGCTCCTCCTCACGGGGGAGCGTCACCAATGCCACAAGGCCGAGTGCGAAGGCCGCGAGCAGGAAAAGGGGTGTGAGGGGCGACGTTATGAAAGCCTTCGTCAGCCCTCCGGCAATGCCCAAGTTCTGAATTTTCATGGCAGCACAACCTCGTCGCCTGCATTGATCCCGGTCAGGATTTCGGTCATGGCAACGCCGTTACGCGTGATGGGCTTGGCGGTGACAACAGCGCGCTCGATGGTGATGTCACCACTCTTGACGGTCACGTAGTCGATGCCGTAGCGGCTGGTCAGGGCGCTTTGCGGGACGAATAGGGCTTCGCGTTCGCCGACCGGGAGGCGGACAAGCAGACGTTTGTTGACAAAGGCGGTGGGGACGTCGTCGACCTCGACGTCGGCAATCACGCGGCCGCTGTCGATCTCGGGATAGATTTTTACCAGGCGTCCGGTGCTGTCCTTGCCATTGCCGCTATCGATTTCGATCGTGGCGTTTTCCTTGAGCAGATCGGCATGGCGTTCCGGGATTGCCAGCCGTAGGAAGAAACCACCGCCTCCGATGGTTGCGACAGGTTCGCCGGCCATTACTACGGCATTACGGGTCACGGGTACGCTCAAGACCTTGCCCGTTGCAGGCGCCAGGACGGAGCCCTCCTTGCCTTGCTGAACAACGACGGATCGCTGCGCTTCCGCTGCCGCAATCTGGTTGCGGACCACATCCACCTGGGTGCGGAGGGCATCCAGGCGCTGGGCGGTGGTGACGCCGCGCTTGATCAGTTCCTCGCCGCGAGCAAGTTCGGACTGGGCGTTTTCCATGGAAGCCTTGAGGCCCGATAGCTGCGCATCGATTGCGGCGATCTGGAAATCGATCTTGTCGTCCTTCACAGTCGCGATGACGTCGCCCGTCGTGACGTTGTCGCCCTCGGTGACCTTCAACTCGATGAGCGTGCCGCCGATCCGCGCGCGCGCAGGCACGCTGTCGCGTGCCTCGACGCGCCCGTAGACGGCTTTCCACTCCGGCACGGTTTCCGGTTCGATCCGCAGGGTTTCAGCGACTGCAGAGGCAGCCGACAAAGTGAGGGTCAACGCGACCATACGCGTGAGCGGCAAGCGATACATCGTTTCTTCCTTATTCGAGACCTGCTTAGAAGGCGGTTCCGGGACGGAATCCAAGCTTCTTGAAGACCATTGCGGCCGGGCAGAAACCGGTGAACGCGGATTGTAGCATATTGACGCCGATAAACACGGTAAACCAGACGAACAACGGGTGGACGTACACGGTCAGGACAACCGACAGAAGAACCATTACGCCGGCAAAGGCGAGTACCATACGATCGAGAGACATGGGAAACCTCCTCAAGGTTAGTTATCTACATATATTCGTATATACGATGGTTATTTTGGGTGCAAGACATATTTTGCATCCGCGAACATCGTAAAGGGGGGAGATTGCTCCGCATTCCGCGCGTCCTCACTGTGCCATCTTCATGCAACCGGCGCGTTTCACGGAGAAACAAAATGTGAGCGCCTCCGCCTGTGATCCGGATTGTGGATTCAATCGATTTAAATAGATTGCGCCTGTCCATATTGGAGAGGAATCATGGTCGAAGCAAAAAATCATGCAGTGGTCGTTGCGAAGGGAGCCCCGTTCTTCACAGGTACTCGCGTGGCGGTATCGCTGCTGTTCTTCCTCAATGGCCTGATGATGGGTTCCTGGGCGCCGAAGATCCCGGTCTTCGCAGCTACGCTCAACCTTTCCGAGGAGGGGCTCGGGATCATGCTTTTTGTCTTCGGTATCGGTTCACTCATCCTGATGCCGATTGCCGGAATGCAAATCGCACGTTTCGGTTCGAGCCGTGTCGTACAGGCCGCGGCAATCCTGTTCATTCCGACGATCCTCGGCGTTTCGCTCGTCAATTCACTATGGGCAGGGGTTGCAGCCATTTTCCTCTTCGGCGGCCTCGGCGGCGCCATGGACGTAGCCATGAATGCCAATGCCGTGGAGGTCGAGCGGTCAATGCGCCGTTCGATCATGTCGTCCTGCCACGCATTCTGGAGCCTCGGGGGCCTCGTCGGGTCCGCGACAGGCGGCTATGCCATTGCGAATATTGGCAATATCTGGCACTCGGTCGCCATATCCGCAGTCGGGCTTATGCTGCTTTTGAGCGCGCGGCCTTTCATTCTTGTCGATCGGCCGCATCCCGAGGAGCGGCGTCCCAAGGCGCGTCTACCTCTCACGCCCCTTCCCTGGTTGATCGGGCTTATCGCCCTGTCATCGATGATCCCGGAAGGTGCGATCCTCGATTGGGGTGCGCTCTATCTGCGTGGCGAGCTTGGCGCTTCCGTCTCCTTTTCAGGCTTCGCCTTTGCCGCCTTCTCGTTGACCATGGCGGCGATGCGGTTTGCCGGAGATCTTGTTCGCGACCGGCTGGGTGCGGTGGCGACCTTGCGCCTGTGTACGCTCGCCTCATTCCTGGGGCTGGTTATCGCCGGTCTGGCGCCGAACGTGACAACTGTACTGATCGGCTTCGCCATTGCCGGGATCGGCATTTCCAACATGGTTCCGATCGCCTTTTCGGCGGGCGGCAACATACCAGGCCTTGCGCCGGGGATCGGCCTCTCGGTCGTCACCACGCTCGGCTATTCAGGGATCCTGTTTGCTCCGTCGGTGATAGGTTTCATCGCCAAGTATACATCGCTCTCCGTCGTCTTTACTTCGGTATCGCTCCTGAACCTGATTGTTCTGGCGCTTTCCGGGCTCGCTCGCCACGCCGACCGGGTCGGTGAGGCGCAGAGCTAGGCGTCAGGAGAAGTTGACCTCTCTGGAGAACGGCAGAGCCCGCAGCCGTTTGCCGGTAAGGGCAAAGATGGCATTGCCGAGTGCCGGCATGGATGGTGGCGTTCCCGGTTCGCCGGCGCCGCCCATACGCTGGGCATTCTCCAGCAGTTCGACCTCGATCGGCGGACACTGGTTCATCCGCAGCGCGTCGTAGTCGTGAAAATTTGACTGCTCGACCGCGCCGTCGGCGAAGGTGATCTGCTGGCCAACCGCCGCGGAGAGGCCATAGACGATACCGGACATCATCTGCGCCTTGAAGTTCAACGGATCGAGAACCGTGCCCGGGTCGGCGGCGCACCAGACCTTTTCGATGCGGATCGCGCCATCGCTTTCGGACACCTCGACGATCTGCGCGACCCACGTGCCGAAGGAAAGCGCGAAAGCGAGCCCGCGGGCTCGGCCCGGCTGCGGCGGCGTGGACCATCCGGCCATCGATGCCACCTTCTCAACCACGCCAAGAGCAGTCGGATAGTCCTTCATCAAGGCGCGCCGCAGGTCGAGCGGATCCTTGCCGCCGGCATGGGCGATCTCGTCGATGAAACTCTCGTGCATGAAGCTGTTGTAGGAATAGCCGACAGATCGCCAGAAGCCGACCGGCACGGCGATCGGCGCCTTGCGGCCGTCGATGCGGTAGTTCTCCACGCCGTAGGGCTGGTTATAGCCGCCGTCGATGAGGGCATTATCGGGACCGCTTATCAGAACATCCGGGAAATAGCGTCCCACGGCGCTGGCAACGACAGAAGGTGCGGCGATCGAGCCGGTCAGCGCACGCGGCAGGCCATCGTCGCCCAGCACAGCCTTGTAACGACCCTTGGCCGCCGGACGATAGGGGCCATGGGTCATGTCTTCCTCGCGCGTCCAGGTGACCTTGACCGGACGGCCATCCGCCTCGCGGGCAAGCCGGATGGCGTAGTCGGAAAAGTCGGGCTCGATACGGCGACCGAAGCCGCCACCGAGGAAGGTCGTGTGGACCTTGATCTTGTCGACCGGCAATCCGGTGATGCGGCTGCCGATCACCTCGATCAGCGTAGGTCCCTGGTTCGGTGCCCAGACTCCGAGCGCGCCGTCCTTCAGCTGCGCCGTCGCGTTCATCGGCTCCATCGTTGCATGCGACAGGAACGGCGCGTCGTATTGCGCCTCGATCACTTTGTCACGCGGGGCATCGGCAAAGATCCTGTCCGGATCGCCGATGGTGCGCAGGGTGAAAAAGTCGGGGCCATCCAGCGTCTTCGCGAGCACGGCGTCGATCTCTGCGGAGCTTGCCGGGGCTGGCCCCTGCTCCCATTCGACGGAGACAGCCTCGGCTGCCTTGAAGGCGCGCCAGGTATTGTCGGCAATCACGCCGACGCCTTGACCGTAGGGGCTGTCGATTGCGACCACCTTCTTGACGCCCGGCATGGCAAGCGCTGCCGCTGCGTCGAAGGACTTCATTCTGCCGTTCGGGCTCGGGTTCATCCGCACCGTGCCGTAGAGCATGTCGGGCAGGCTGACATCGACGCCGAAGATCGGCGCACCGGTCACCTTCGCGCGCATGTCCTTGCGCGGTTGCGATTTGCCGAGAATCTTCCATTCGTCGTGGTCACGCAGGACAATGTCCGAGGGCGGTTCGATCGCCGCGGCGTCGCGCGCCAGCTCACCATAGGAAAGGCTGCGTCCGGAAGCGGGGTCGGTGACGGCGCCATCCGAGGTTCTCAGCGTCGAGGCGGCAACCCCGAGCTTGAGAGCGGCGGCTTGCTTCAGTGCCTCGCGGGCGCCGGCACCAGCATAGCGCATCTTCTCAAAGCTGTCTGCCGCTGACGTCGAGCCGCCGGTGAACTGCAGGGCGACGAATTTCGCCACGACCTTCATCGCGGCGCGCAGGCTTTCGGCCACCATGCCCTCGTTGAATTGCGGCACCGGCGCGCCTTCGCTCAAGGCAGCAGAATTGTAATAGGCGGGGGACGCAGGTCCGTGCTCGATCGACACCTGGTCGAGGCGCACGTCAAGTTCCTCGCAGACGAGGGCGGCCAGCGTCGTGTAGCTGCCCTGGCCCATTTCGGCGCGCGGGGCGATGACGGTGATGTTCCCGTCGTTGCCGATTTTCACATAGGGATTGAAGGTGGCTTCGCCTTCGGCAAGTTCGTCTTCGAGCGGATTGGGAAAAGGTTTGCTGTAGCGATAGTAACCGAAGGCGACGCCGCCAGCGACGGCAGCGGCCCCGAACAGGAAGGTGCGGCGGGCGATCTTTCCTATTGTCGACATGGTCACGTTCCCGCCATTTCGTTTGCCGCGCGCTTGATTGCGGCGCGGATGCGCGGATAAGTGCCGCAGCGACAGAGATTGCCGGCCATGGCCCCGTCGATGTCGGCATCGCTCGGCTGCGGATTGGTCTCGAGCAGGGCGACGGCGTTCATGATCTGCCCGGCCTGGCAATAGCCACACTGGGCGACCTGTTCGTCCATCCAGGCCTGCTGCACGGGATGGAGAGTGCCATCATTGTTCGCCAGCCCGTCGATCGTGCGGATTTCCGAGGTCACGTCGGCGGCGGGAATCTGGCAGGAGCGTACGGCCTGGCCATCGATGATGACGGTACAGGCGCCGCAAAGCCCGGCGCCGCAGCCGAATTTCGGCCCCTTTATGTCGAGGATGTCGCGCAGCGCCCAGAGCAGGGGCATGTCAGGTTCCGCTTCGAAGCTATACACTTTTCCATTGACGGTCAGGTTCACTTCGGGTTCCTCCTGCAATAGTCTTGCGGCGTGAAATCAATGCTTTGACAAAATAACAAAATCTGTCAGAATGTCAAACATGGACGATCCGAAGACCGATCAGCGGCGCGCAGCCATTCTGGCGCAGGCTTTTGCCGCGTTCACGACCTATGGCTACAGGCGCACGACCATGGACGACATCGCACGGGGAGCGGGATTGTCGCGTCCGGCGCTCTATCTCCTTTACCGCAACAAGGCGGACATTTTTCGTGCCTGCATGCAGGCGCTGATGGCGGAAATGCGGATCAGAGTGGCGAAATGCTTCTCAGGCGAAGGAAGTACGGTTTCCAAGGTCGAGGAGGCTCTGAACGAGGCGATCATCCGTCCATACCGCAAGATTGCGGACACGCCGCATGGGGCGGAGATCTTCGACGCGAAGTACGAATTCGCCAGCGACCTCTTCCTTGAATGGATCGAAGCCGTCGAAGAGGAGATCGCCATGGGCCTCGCCGCCGAGGACGCCACTGGCCATATTGACCTTGAGGGTGCCGGAGTATCCGCCGAGCGTGTGGCTTCACTGCTTCTTGATGCCACAGAGGGCATGAAAATGCGCATGTCGGACATGGATGAAGTTGCGGCCAAGCTCTCGGATCTGGTGCGGCTGCTAATCGGCCCGTTCACGCGGTAGCCGTAGGTTAGCGCATGGTTGACAAGCGCGCATGTTTGATCCACCTGATTTTTGACATTTACTTGCCGTTTAAGGGCGCTCCATGACCTCAGCTGAAGAATTCGACCCCAAACCGCGCCGCGCTTCCGTCGCCGTCGATGTTGGTGGCGTGATTGTCGGTGGCGGTGCTCCGGTCGTCGTGCAGTCGATGACCAATACCGACACGGCCGATATTGACGCCACCGTCAGACAGGTGGCCGAACTGTTCAGGGCGGGTTCCGAAATCGTCCGCATCACCGTCGATCGCGACGAAAGCGCTGCGGCCGTTCCGAAAATCCGCGAGCGATTGCTTCGCCTGGGCCTCGATGTCCCGCTGGTCGGCGACTTCCACTATATCGGCCACAAACTGCTCGCCGACCATCCCGCCTGCGCCGAGGCGCTCGCCAAATATCGCATCAATCCGGGCAATGTCGGCTTCAAGGACAAGAAGGACAAGCAGTTCGCCGACATCGTCGAGATGGCCATCCGTTATGACAAGCCGGTGCGCATCGGCGTCAACTGGGGCTCGCTCGACCAGGAATTGCTGACCCGGCTGATGGACAAGAACCAGGCGGAGGGCTTTCCGCTTTCCGCCCGCCAGGTGACGCGTGAGGCGATCGTCCAGTCGGCTCTGCTGTCGGCCGAACTCGCCGAGGAGATCGGCCTGCCGCCATCGAAGATCATCCTGTCGGCCAAGGTGTCCCAGGTTCAGGACCTGATTGCCGTCTATTCCATGCTGGCCAGCCGTTCCGACCACGCGCTCCACCTCGGGCTGACCGAGGCCGGCATGGGTTCCAAGGGCATCGTCGCCTCCTCCGCGGCCATGGGCTATGTCCTGCAACACGGTATCGGCGATACGATCCGAGTCTCGCTGACGCCGGAACCGAACGGCGATCGCACCCGTGAGGTGCAGGTGGCGCAGGAACTCCTGCAGGTCATGGGCTTCCGCCAATTTGTGCCCGTCGTTGCCGCCTGCCCCGGCTGCGGCCGGACCACCTCGACCGTGTTCCAGGAACTGGCCCAGAAGATCGAGCAGGATCTGCGCAAGAACATGCCCGTTTGGCGTGAGAAATACCCGGGCGTCGAAGCGCTCAACGTCGCGGTCATGGGCTGCATCGTCAACGGACCGGGCGAAAGCAAGCATGCCGACATCGGCATATCGCTACCGGGCACCGGCGAGATGCCGGCCGCTCCCGTCTTCATCGACGGCAAGAAGGCCATGACCTTGCGCGGCCCGAACATTGCTGCGGATTTCGAGGCGCTGGTGATCGACTATATTGACAAGCGCTATGGCCAGAAGAGTGCAGCAGAGTGATCTGATCGGCCACTGCTCTTCATATTGCCGCAATTGGCTTATTGACGGGAATCACAACACCACGGAGCGACTTGACCGATGATAAAGAAACTTGCGATCGCCGCGCTTGCCGCCACTTACCTGACTTCTTGCACGACGACCGATCCTTATACCGGGGAACAAAAGGTATCGAATACCGCAGGTGGTGCGATGCTGGGTGCCGCCGCCGGTGCCCTCGGCGGCCTTGCCATCGGCGGCGGCGGCCGTTCTGGTCGCAATGCAGCGCTGATCGGTGCCGGCATCGGCGCATTGGCCGGTGGCGCGATAGGCAATTACATGGACCAGCAGGAGGCCGAATTGCGCGCCCAGTTGCAGGGCACCGGCATTTCCGTCACCCGCATGGGCGACCGGATCATCCTCAACATGCCGTCCAACATCACCTTTGCGACCGACCAGGATGCGGTGATGCCGCAATTCTATCCGACGCTCAATTCTGTTGCGATCGTGCTGAGGAAGTTTGAGCGCACGCTCATCGATGTAAACGGCCATACCGATTCGACGGGAAGCCTTGAGCACAATCAGGCACTGTCGGAGCGCCGCGCGATGTCGGTTGCCGGATATCTCAACTCCCAGGGTATCGACCCGCGCCGCGTATCGGCGCTGGGCTTCGGCCCGAGCCAGCCCATCGCCTCCAACGCGACCGCAGAGGGACGCGCGCAGAACCGTCGCGTCGAGATCCAGATCGCCCCGATTACCGCGGGATAATCAGGCCTACATTGCTGAAATCACCGGCGCCTCGATATCGTGCGGCGCCGTTTTCATATCCGAACGGTCAGCATTTTTATGCCGGCCGCGCAGAAGAGTGCTGCCATGACACCGTCGATCCAGCGGCGAGCGGCGTGATAGGCCCGATAAGCCGGTCCGGTGGAAAACAGCAGGGCGTAGCTGGTGAAGACGGTTAGGCCCGTGAGCAGGCAGCCGCCGACAATCAGCGCCACGGCTGCAGTCGAGGCATCTTGCGGAAGTCCGAGCGAAATAATCGCCACCCAGGCAAAGATCGCCTTGGGGTTGGTCAGGTGGATGGCATAGCCGAGCAGGAAGGTCCGCTTGAGGCTCCTGGCCGGAACGGCATCTGCCGTTGCCAATTGCAGAGCCGTATCGGGACGGCTCGCCGATCGCAGTGCCTTGTAGGCGAGATAGAGCAGATACAAACCGCCGACGATTTTCACCACCTGCAACACGCTGGCATAGTGCATGAGAAGGGCGGCGAGGCCGATCGAGGCCGCCATTGCCCATGTTAACGAGCCGGCGAAGACACCGATCGCCATGGCCAGCCCCGATCGGCGTCCCTCGCTGATCGACGTCGAGACGATCGCCATAACCGCAGGTCCGGGGCTCAGAACCGCGGCGAGATAGACGAGATAGGTCGCCACGATCTGCGGCAGGTTCTGGGCAATGTCATTCATGGGTTCCCGTTCTCCTGGACTTGAACGGGCAGCATAACGCTTCCCACGCTCGGGCACACGTCAGATCATTTGATAGCCGCCCATCCGAAAATTGATGATTCATTGGAACGAATTGTCTGGATCGTTCAACTCTTCCTGTTGGCCACAAAACGTGCGGCGGCAACCAACATCCCGGCTTTCTCGCCATAGGGCGCCAAAAGTGCTTCCGCTTCGCCGACCAGCCGTTCCAGTTCGGATTCGGCCCAGTCCCGTCCTTTGAGGGCGACCAGCGTTCCCTTGCCGCGCGCGGCGTCCTTGCCCGTTGCCTTGCCCAAGGTGGTTGCGTCTGCGGTCAGGTCGAGAAGGTCGTCGGCAAGCTGGAAGGCGCGCCCGATGATTTCGCCAAACCGGCGGATGCGCTGTCGATCCGCCGTCTCCGATCCCGCGATGATGGGGCCAGCCTCACAGGCAAAACGCAACAGCGCGCCGGTTTTCATGGCCTGCAATGTGACGATCGCCGCTTCGTCCGGGGCCTGTTTCTCGGCGGCAAGATCGAGCGCCTGACCGCCGGCCATTCCGCCAATGCCGGCCGCTCGGGCAAGTGCCAGCACGAGTTCGTTCTTGATCCGATCGGACAAGAAGGTTTCAGGCGCGGCAATGATATCGAAGGCATAGGTCAGCAGGCTGTCGCCGGCGAGGATGGCTGTCGCCTCGTCGAAGGCGATATGCACGGTCGGCTGTCCGCGCCTCATGTCATCGTTATCCATCGCCGGGAGGTCGTCATGGACCAGCGAATAGCAGTGCAGGCATTCAAGCGCAGCACCCACGCGGAGGGCCGCTTGTGCATCGCCGCCAAAAAGGGCGGCGCTCGTTGTCACCAGGAACGGCCGAAGACGTTTTCCGCCATTCAGCACCGCGTGGCGCGTGGCGTTCAGCAGGTGCTGGGGGCGCGCGATCTCGCCGGAAAGAGGCTGTGCCGCCAGAAGCGTCGAAAGCAGGCTCTCGATCTGTGCGGCTGTATCGCGTAGCTGGATTTCGAAAGTGCGGGTCAGGGTGCTCATGCCGGTTCTTTGGCATGGGCCATGGCAGGTGGCAACGGTAATTTGCACGGGAAATGCGGTCCGATCCCTTGTGCGGACTGGTCATTGCAGAAGAGGGAGGCTAAGAGAAACAACTAATTGAAAGCATCGGGCAGACTTCTGTTGGCGGAAGAAAGCGAAATCGGAGAAACCATGAGAGCTGCTCCTGCAGGAGTACGTTTTGGCTCCGTTGTCCTCAAGAAAATTGCCGCCCTGCTGATAGGTCTTCTTCTATTACCCTATCTGCTGGTCTTTCTCTATCGCCCGGACTTCGTTCATCCTCTCTCGACATTGATGATCGGTGACTTCCTCACCTTCCGTGGATATGACCGGCAATGGGTGGAGTTCGATGATATATCGCCTCATCTGGTCAGTGCGGTCATGATGTCCGAGGACGGGCAATTCTGTTCCCACTTTGGCGTCGACTGGGGGGAAATGAAGGCAGTCGTCGATGACGCGCTTTCCGGCGAGCCGACGCGCGGCGCCAGCACGATTTCCATGCAGACCGTCAAGAACCTGTTCTTGTGGAATAGCCGGTCATTGCTGCGCAAGGGGCTGGAGATGCCGCTGGCGATTTTCGCGGATGCCATATGGTCGAAAAAACGGATGATGGAGATCTATCTCAATATCGCCGAATGGGGGCCGGGAATCTACGGGATCGAAGCGGCGGCTCGATACCATTTCAAAGTCCCAGCGTCGAAATTGTCGGCCCGGCAGGCGACGCTCCTCGCCGTGTCGCTGCCAAATCCGATCGAACGTGTGGCGAGCAAACCATCGAGCGGAATGAAGCGCCTCGCTGCCGTCGTCGAGCGGCGCGCCCGCAGATCCGGCGCATACATCACATGCCTTTATGATTGAGTTTCCAAAGATTCGTTGGTGCGGGATGTCCGAAGCGTCTAGTCTTTGCGGGTCGGCACGATGATGGAGCACCAGCGATGAACGACCTCATTCTCTATATAGGCAACAAGAACTATTCTTCCTGGTCGTTTCGCCCGTGGATGGCACTTACCGGGTGCGGCGTAAAATTCGAGGAACGACTTATTCCTTTCGATTTTGCGGCAGGGAACCCGAAGATCCGGGAGGTTTCCCCAACCGGGCGCGTTCCTATCCTCTATCACGGCGACCTGCGGGTCTGGGAGTCGCTGGCCATCATTGAATATGTTGCTGAAGTCGTTCCGGATGCGGGTCTCTGGCCGAAAAATCGCCAGGACCGGGCGCTCGCACGATCGATCTCCATGGAAATGCTTTCCGGCTTCCGCGCCTTGCGGAATGCCTGCCCGATGAACATGCGCCGGAAGAAGCAGGCGATCGGGGTATCCGACGATGTCATGGCGGACGTGGAACGCATCAAATCCCTGTGGGGCGAGATGCGGAGACGATCGGGTGGCCCCTTTCTGTTCGGGGAATTCTCCGGCGCCGATGCCATGTATGCCCCTGTCGTCAACCGGTTCGACGCCTATGACCTCGTGGACGACAGCGAGACACTGGACTATATGGCAGCGATGAAGTCTCATCCGGCATGGGTGAAATGGCATGACGCTGCTCTGGCCGAGCCATGGATCGTTGCCGAGGACGAAGTCTGAGCAACGCTTTTGAATGCGCGAACAGGAAAATTTGAGCGCGGGGACTGGTCAAGTCCGCGCTTGGCATGTATAAGCCGCCAAAATTCCGAGATTGAGACGTGTAATTTTCGGCTCTGGTTTCCGGCCGACCTGCATGTCTTGCCCGTCAAGTGGAGTAATTGAAATGGCTGTACCGAAGAGAAAAACAAGTCCGTCGAAGCGCGGTATGCGCCGCTCTGCCGACGCTATCAAGGCCTCGGCCTATGTCGAAGACAAGAATTCCGGCGAACTGCGCCGCCCGCATCATATCGATCTGAAGACCGGTATGTATCGCGGTCGCCAGGTATTGACGCCGAAGGAAAGCGCATAAGCTACCGTTTCCGCGGTGATTGCATTGAGGGCCGGCTTTCGCCGGCCTTTACTTTTTGTGGGTCGGCACATTTTCTCCGCAGAGATGTTCGTCTATGACTTTCCTTGAATATACTGAATTCGACCAGTCATAGAGGGTTTGGAGCCATGCTCGCAGTCATTCCGCTGATGATCGTTCCCCTGGCCCTCTACAATTTCGCCATGCTGGGCCTGTTCGGACGTGGCGGAACTGCGGCTCTCGGACATGTGGTCCTGTCGCTTTCCATGCTCTCGGGGGCGGTCTGGACCCTGTCGATAGCCGATATTTTCATCCTGGTCGCGCTTGTCCTGCTCTTCGGCGAGATCCTGAAAGCGACGCGGAACGGATCTGGCTCGCTGGTCAATCACATGTTGTCGATGCTGGTATTCGTCGCGTTTCTGGTGGAGTTCCTGCTCGTCCGCGATGCCGCCACGCAAGTATTCTTCATTCTCATGACCATCGCGTTCATCGATGTCATCGGCGGTGTCGTCGTTTCTATCAGGACAGCCGGGCGAGACGTCTCGATCGGTCTTTGAGAGAACCCACAGGTTATGCGGCATTCAAGCCGGGGCTGGCAAGGCCGGCTTTAACTCGGTCAGAGTTTGTCGAGCTTGTTCTGCAGAGTGCGAAGTTGTTCCTTGAGCTCGTCGATATCCCTCGCTTCAGCCTTTTTCGTCTCCTTTGGCGGCTGCGGAGAGAGGAAAGGCGAGAACATCTGCATAGCCTGATGGAACATCTCCGTATTCCGCTTGACCTGCTCTTCCATGAGCTGCATCGGCGCCTGCAGGTTCTTCGAAATCGGGCTCTCCCCGAAGGCTCTGGTCATCTGCTCGCGCATCTGGGACTGCTGCTCGGTGAAGGCCTTCATCGAATGCTCGAGGAAGCTCGGAACGATCATTTGCATCTGGTCGCCGTAGTAGGAAATCAGCTGGCGCAGGAACGATATGGGCAGAAGCGTGTTGCCGGTCTTGGACTCTTGCTCGAATATGATCTGCGTCAGGACCGAATGCGTGATATCCTCTCCGGACTTGGCATCCTGAACGACAAACTCCTCACCCTTTTTCACCATCTTGGCCAGATCGTCCAACGTTACATACGTGCTGGTGCCCGTATTGTAGAGGCGTCGATTGGCATACTTCTTTATGGTGATTTCGCCATCGGCTTTAGCCATTTCGTTCTCCAACCCCGTTGATTTAGCGAATTTTTTCTCTTCCCAGATCAAGTGTAATCGCAAACGAAGGGCGGTGACAATCTCTTTGTGCGTTGCGGCACCGGCATTCCGGCCAAGGCTGGAAATCTGGACAAGAATGCCGGGAATCGAGACGTTGAAACGCATTCTTCCCGTTTGACTCTGACAGCAAGCTTTGCCAGTTTCATCGCAAAGATCGAATAGAAATGAGGACACGCCATGAGCAGTTCATCCATCGTCATTGCCAGCGCAGCGCGAACACCCGTTGGTTCGTTCAACGGAGCATTCGCCAATATGCCGGCCCACGAACTCGGGGCGGTGGCGATCAAGGGCGTTCTGGAGCGCGCGGGCGTTGACGGCAAGGAAGTCGACGAAGTCATTCTGGGGCAGATCCTCACGGCCGGTCACGGCCAGAATCCGGCGCGGCAGGCGGCCATGAAGGCGGGTATCCCGCAGGAAGCAACCGCCTGGGGCATGAATCAGCTCTGCGGCTCCGGCCTGCGCGCTGTCGCACTCGGCATGCAGCAGATTGCCACCGGCGACGCCAATATCATTGTCGCTGGGGGGCAGGAATCGATGTCGATGGCGCCCCATTGCGCGCATCTGCGCGGCGGCGTGAAGATGGGCGACTTCAAGATGATCGACACTATGATCAAGGACGGCCTGACCGATGCCTTCTACGGCTATCATATGGGCACCACCGCCGAAAACGTGGCACGTCAGTGGCAGTTGTCGCGCGATGAGCAGGATGCTTTTGCCGTAGCTTCGCAGAACAAGGCCGAAGCCGCGCAGACCGCGGGCCGTTTCAAGGACGAAATTGTCCCGGTTGTGGTGTCCAGCCGCAAGGGCGACATCACCGTCGATGCCGACGAATATATCCGCTTCGGCGCCACGCTCGAAAACATGACCAAACTGAAACCGGCTTTCGACAAGGAAGGAACGGTAACCGCCGGCAATGCTTCCGGCATCAATGATGGTGCCGCCGCTGCCTTGCTGATGAGCGAAGCCGAAGCTGTGCGCCGCGCCATTTCCCCGCTTGCACGCATTGCGTCCTGGGCGACCGCCGGCGTCGATCCACAGGTGATGGGAACAGGTCCGATCCCCGCCTCGCGCAAGGCTCTTCAAAAGGCTGGATGGAGCGTTTCGGATCTTGACCTCGTGGAGGCCAACGAAGCCTTCGCTGCGCAGGCATGCGCGGTTAACAAGGATCTCGGTTGGGACACGTCGATCGTCAACGTCAATGGTGGCGCGATTGCCATCGGTCATCCGATCGGTGCGTCGGGTGCCCGCATCCTCAACACGCTGCTTTTTGAGATGAAGCGGCGCGGGGCGAAGAAGGGCCTCGCTACGCTCTGCATTGGCGGCGGCATGGGTATCGCCATGTGTTTGGAGGCTTTCTGAGCGCGGGACCCGATCAATCTTGCGGCAAGGAATCCGTGCCGCGACGACGCAATGCCGAACTACATGTCATAGAACTGTCCTAACAACGGCTCCACCAGAAGAGTCGGTGCACGATCAAGCCATCTTTTGAGGAGAGACAGCATGAGCAGAGTTGCATTGGTTACGGGTGGAACGAGAGGAATTGGAGCGGCAGTCTCGATCGCGCTGAAAAAGGCCGGATATTCCGTCGCGGCAAACTATGCGGGCAATGACGAGAGGGCAAAAGCCTTCCATGAGGAGACTGGGATTGCGGTCTTCAAATGGGATGTTTCCAATTATGCCTCCTGTTTGGAAGGCGTCGCGAAGGTCGAAGCGGAACTCGGACCTGTGGATATTCTCGTCAACAATGCCGGGATTACGCGTGACGGCATGTTTCACAAAATGACGCCCGAGCAATGGAACCAGGTGATCGGCACCAATCTGACGGGCGTCTTCAACATGACCCATCCCATCTGGCCGGGCATGCGGGACCGGAATTTTGGGCGCGTGATTACCATCTCTTCCATCAACGGCCAGAAGGGGCAGATGGGGCAGGTCAACTATTCCGCCGCGAAGGCCGGTGATCTCGGCTTCACAAAGGCCCTCGCCCAGGAGGGTGCGGCCAAGGGCATTACGGTGAATGCCATCTGCCCGGGCTATATCGCCACGGAAATGGTCCTGGCGGTTCCGGAGAAAGTGCTGAATGAGCGGATCATTCCGCAGATTCCGGTGGGGCGTCTTGGCGAGCCGGAAGAAATCGCCCGCTGTGTCGTGTTCCTCGCCTCCGACGACGCCGGCTTCATCACCGGATCGACGATCTCGGCCAACGGCGGACAGTTCGTCGTCTGACATCTGGTTGGACGCGCCCCGGTCATCTATCGATGCCGGGGCTTCTCTGGCTCAGAACGTGTTCGATGGATTTCGAACCTTCTCATTCACTCAGCCAGGTCCCGAAAGATTGCGAAGTCGGGCTTGATGCCCATTTGCTCCATGAATATCGCCGGACTGAAACCGGATTGCGCGTAGAACGCGGCTGCCTCTGATTTAGCGCTCTCGAAAGCCGCCTGATCCTGCCATTCGACAATTGTGATAATGCGCGTGGCGCCGTCACCTGCGTCGCTTTCGGCGAGCCTGTTGTAGAGGCATCCGGGCTGGCCGCTCAGGAAGGCTTTGATGGTCAACAGCCGCTCAAGGAACTGGGTCCTCGCGCTGGCGGGGACGATGAACCCGTCCACCCGGAAAATGCTCCTTTGTCCGCCACTGATCATTTCTTTGGTCATCGTGTCACCTTTGCTTGCTCAAGGAGACAGGAAAGTGGGACCTCAACTATGGTTTAGGTCAAGTTCGATTTTCCGAAGCGGTGCGGAGATTTGCCAATGGTGCTCAGCGCTCGTAGGGCAACCGCGGCGCGCGGTGCGGGCAACCTGTCAAGCCAGGGATTCGCAGCTGAGCCGTTCCGGCTTCGATCGAGGTATTGGCGCGTCAGGTGTGAAGGCAGCAAAAAGCCGCCGGTGGCGGACCGGCGGCTTTCTGGATGCAGCGCCGCGTGTACTTTAGCGGCAGCGTGCTTCGTAGGTGCGGCCGTAGCGGTCACGATAGATGCAATAGCCGGAACGTTCCTGGGACTGTCCGATCAAGGCGCCCGCGGCACCACCGACCACGGCGCCAACGGCTGCACCGCCGACGGAGTTAGTGGCAACGCCACCGATAACGGCTCCGGTTGCGGCGCCGACTGACGCGCCGCGTTCGGTCGCAGTGCAGGAAGCCAGCGGGGCAATCAGGGCAAGGGCAAGAAGGGCTTTCTTCATCGTCGGTTCTCCTCTTCGTTTTTGACCGGGCTCAAATCCGGCCCATGAGCAACAGGATAACAAGAATAAGGACAACAAGGCCCAGACCACCGGACGGTCCATAGCCCCAGTTGCGGCTATAACCCCAATTGGGCAGTGCGCCGATCAGAAGCAAAATGACGATGACGATGAGAACTGTGCTCAACATGGTGACCCTCTCCATTCAGCAGTGCAAAACTAGGTATTCGTGTCGCCTCAACGTCGTCCGAAGAGAATTGTTCCAGTTGCAGCAATGGGACGGGTGAAAAATCCGGTTCGAGTCCGTCGAGCTGTGGGGCGGAACGGCTCGCCAGCGGTCGTGAAGGGCAGCTGCGACGGAGGAGTGCGGATCAAGGAATCCGGCGATCACCTTGTTCATCTGCCGTTTCTGCTCGACCATCACGAGATGGCCGCAGTCGCCGAACAATACGGTCTGCGCCTGGGGAAGCAGCTTTGACAGCCGCAACTGGTGCGAGGGCGGAACGATGGCGTCGTAGACACCGATCAGGTTGAGCACGGGGATCGTCACGCCCGGCAGGTCCGCGAGGATCGAGGTGCTCGATATGAACTGCACGCAGGCCGCGACGTCTTCCGGGCGGGTGCGCAGCAAGTGACTGCGCACCATTTCCATCGCGGTTGTCACGCGATCGTCTTCCCAGGGGCAGGATTTATCGTAGACGCATTCGATCGAGCCCCAGCGGAACTGCTCCCTAGTCGAGATCCAGCGCTTGAAGAAATGGCGGAAGACATAGGGTCCGATGCGCGGAACGCGCAGCATGCGTGCCGCGAAGCGTTCCTTGCCCTCAAAACGGCCGCAGGCGAAGCCGCCGAGCAAAACCACAGAACGCACGAGATCTGGGCGGTGCACGGCGAGCAGCAGCGACAAAAAGCCTCCGGTCGAATGGCCGATCAGATTGACCAGTTTGCCGGGGAAATCCCGCGTGATCGCCTGAGCCATGGCATCGACGACTTCGTCGATGTTGATTGGTGCTCCAGGCGTTGACAGGGGCCATGGATGATGGCCGGGGAGTGGATAGGCCACGGTGCGCCCCTGGCGGGTGACTTCTGGCGCGAAGACGGTCCAGAAAGCAGGGGCCATGACCATGCCGTGTATCAGAACAAAGTTCTGACCGGGCTTCTCGCTGATCCATTCGGCAGGCGGTGGGAGGAGAGTCATGTCGGTATACCTCAGCACCGACAACGCATCCGGGCGCCGAGAGGTTCCTTACAGGCCATGGTTAACATGTGGGTCGGAATCGACGCTGCAAGCCATTGATCCGAATCAGCATTTTGTGTCGCTTGTTGTTTTGTTGCCGAGATGTAGCCGTGAACAAATCCTGAATCGCGGCGAGTCAGCGATTCGTCGCCGATTCGTTCGCAGCCTGTTCCGTAGGTTAACGAGAGCGGGTCTCGCCTGGTATCTAGGGCTTTTCTTGCCGCCGGGAGAGTGGGAATCGGGTTCTCGTGTCACGGGTGGCTTGCCTTTATAGGCAATCGTCGCCATGTGTTTGCCAAGTCGTTGATCCGCCGCCAGGCGATAACCGACAACTCCTTGCAGGTGGAGCGGGAAACTTGACTTCGCAACCCATGATACTGAGCGGCCGCGGCGTCATAGCCGTACTGGGGCCGACCAATACCGGCAAGACCCACTATGCGATCGAGCGCATGGTGGCTCATGGTTCCGGGATCATCGGCTTGCCGTTGCGCCTTCTTGCGCGCGAAGTCTATGGTCGTGTCGTCGAGCGCGTCGGAGTCTCCCAGGTAGCGCTTGTCACGGGCGAGGAGAAGATTGCTCCGCCTGGTGCCCGATTCTCCGTTTGTACCGTCGAAGCGATGCCGCGGGAGACGAAGGCCTCCTTCGTCGCCATCGACGAAATCCAGCTTGCCGGCGATCTGGAGCGCGGACATATCTTCACGGACCGGCTGCTGCATTTGCGCGGACGCGAGGAAACCCTGCTGCTTGGATCGGGCACGATGAAGCCGATCCTGCAGCAATTGCTCCCCGGCATTACGGTGGTGGAGCGGCCCCGCCTTTCGCAGCTTTTCTATGCCGGCCAGAAGAAGATTACCCGTCTGCCACAGCGAACGGCAATCGTCGCCTTTTCGGCGGACGAAGTCTATGCGATTGCCGAGCTCATCCGGCGGCAGCGAGGCGGAGCGGCTGTCGTCCTTGGCGCTCTCAGCCCGCGCACGCGCAACGCACAGGTGGGGCTCTATCAGGCGGGCGATGTCGAGTATCTCGTGGCCACAGATGCGATCGGCATGGGGCTCAACCTTGATGTCGATCATGTGGCATTCGCCCAGGATCGCAAGTTCGACGGCTACCAGTTCCGCAACCTTAATCCCGGCGAGCTGGGGCAGATTGCGGGACGAGCAGGCCGCCATCTGAAAGACGGCACCTTCGGCGTGACGGGGCGCGTGGATCCTCTGGAGGATGAACTCGTCGAACGGCTCGAGTGCCACGAATTCGAACCCGTCAAGGTGCTCCAATGGCGCACGGCCCAGTTCGATTTTTCCTCGATACCGGCGCTGCGCCGCAGCCTCGATGCCGCGCCGCGCGTCGAAGGGCTTACTCGCGCGCTTCCGGCGATCGACCAACAGGCGCTTGACTACCTCGCCCGATATCCGGAGGTCATCGACCTTGCCACGAACCCGGAACGCGTGGAAAAGCTCTGGGAAGCCTGCGCGCTTCCCGATTATCGTCGGATTGCGCCCGCCCAGCATGCCGATCTTATCTCCAGCCTCTTTTCCGATCTCGTGCGCTATGGCACGGTGAACGAGAACTTCATGGCGGAGCAGGTCCATCGGGCCGATAGGACGGACGGTGAGATCGATACGCTTTCTGCGCGAATTGCGCAGATCCGAACATGGACATATGTGTCAAACCGACCAGGATGGCTTGCCGATCCGACACACTGGCAAGAAAAGACGCGCGAAATCGAGGACCGTTTGTCCGATGCGTTACATGAAAGGTTGACGAAACGCTTTGTTGATCGCAGGACATCTGTGCTCATGAAGCGCTTGAGAGAGAATGCGATGCTGGAAGCTGAAATAAGTGTGAATGGCGATGTCTTTGTTGAAGGGCATCACACGGGACAACTCGCTGGGTTCCGGTTTACGCCCCTGGCGGGAATGGAAGGATCCGATGCGAAGGCCGTACATGCCGCGGCCTTGAAGGCTCTTGCGCTCGAATTCGAGGCGCGCGCGGCGAGACTTCATGCATCGGGTAACAGCGACCTGGCGATCAGCTCGGACGGCCTCGTGCGCTGGCTCGGCGATCCGGTGGCGCGATTGGCCGAGAGCGACCATATTCTGCATCCCCGCGTCATCCTTCTTGCCGACGAACAATTGACCGGCAATGCTCGCGATCATGTCGTCGCCCGCATCGAGCGCTTCGTCAATCATCACATCTCGACAGTTCTGAAACCGCTCGACGACCTCTCGCGCGCCGATGACCTGCAGGGTCTCGCGAAGGGTCTTGCGTTTCAACTCGTGGAGAACCTGGGCGTCTTGTTCCGCCGCGAAGTGTCTGATGACGTCAAGTCACTCGATCAGGAGGCGCGGGCTTCGATTCGTCGCTATGGCGTGCGTTTTGGCGCGTATCATATTTTCATGCCGGCGCTTCTCAAGCCCGCTCCCGCTGAATTGATCACGCTGCTTTGGGCTCTGAAACATGACGGTCTGGACAAGCCCGGCTATGGCGACCTCATCCCCGTTCTTGCGGCAGGCCGCACGTCCGTGGTCACGGAGCCGAGTTTCGAGCGCATGTTCTACAAGCTCGCCGGTTTCCGTTTTCTCGGCAAGCGCGCGGTGCGGATCGATATCCTTGAACGCCTCGCCGATCTGATCCGTCCGCTCCTGCAATGGAAGCCAGGTCAGGCCGGACGTCCGGACGGCGCTTATGATGGACGGCGGTTCACGACGACCACCGCCATGCTTTCGATTCTCGGCGCGACACCCGACGACATGGAGGAAATCCTCAAGGGTCTAGGATACCGCGCCGACACCGTTCCAGCCGAAGCAGCCGAAGCTTTCCTTTCCAGCCAGGACGCGAGCGCGACTCCGGCAGCGGCTGCTGCCGAGGAAGGCGCGGAGAAATCCGATCAGGCCGAGGCCGATGCTAATGCCGAAGGGACCAGCGCGGAAGAGGTTCGCGTGGTCGCGGAGCAGGCCGCGGAAACGGCAGAGGTATCCGTGACCGAAGGGGCTGTGGAAGCGACTGTCGTCGACGACGAGCCTGCACCGGCAGAACCAAAAGTCGTGTTGCTGTGGCGGCCCGGTGGACGCAACGATAATCAGCAAGGTGCGCGAACACAGGGAGCCCGTCGTGGGAACCGCAGCGCGGGCGAGGGGCGCACCGAAGCCCAGCGGGACGAGCGCCGCCGGGACGGGGCAGCAGCTTCCAAGCCGAAGGACCGCGATGGCGGGCGCGGGCACGGTGGCGCAAAGCCGGACCGGCAGGAACGAGGGGATCGCAAGGATCGTCCGCATCGCGGTGACCGCGACGGAAAGCCGCAGGCCACGCGCTTCGAAGCAAAGCCGCCTCGAAAAGAGAAGCCGATTGACCCAGATTCACCCTTCGCGAAGCTCGCGGCTCTCAAGGAGCAGATGAAGAAGTAAGCCCATGGATGAAAAACAGCCAGAGAGCGGTTCGCGTCAGCGCATCGACAAATGGTTGTTTTTCGCGCGCATGGCGAAGTCGCGTTCGATTGCCCAGAGCCGCATCGCGTCGGGACAAATCAGCGTCAATGATCGGAAAATTTCCCAGCCAAGCCATATGGTTAAGCCGGGGGATCGTATCGGTATCGTTGATCCCCGGCGTGACGTCGTCCTTCTGGTGAAGGAGGCCGGAGTGCGGCGCGGACCTTACGAAGAGGCGCGGCTGCTTTATGAGGATTTGACGCCGCCCGAGAATGAACAAGCTGTGTTGAGCCTGTTCGAACTTGCGGCAAGGCTTCCGGGCTCGGGGCGCCCGACAAAAAAGGAGCGCCGCGCGCTCGACCGCTTGCGACCGGATGAGCCGTGGGACGAGGAATAGAAACGCTGTTCCCTCAGGGGCGGTTTTGCGGATTGTTTATCCTTGCAATGAACGGAATAAGGCATTAGCTGACTGGCCTGTCCCGCTGACATCGTGAGGGCTCGTTTCCTCCGTTCGTCTTACGAGTTGTGACCATCGAGGTGCAGGACTGCCCGAAAGCCCGTCCGCGCGCCGAAAACGATAGATTTCTGGAGTGCCGCATGACGTATATTGTCACTGACAATTGTATTCGCTGCAAATATACCGATTGCGTGGAAGTCTGCCCCGTCGACTGTTTCTATGAGGGAGAGAATTTCCTCGTCATCCATCCGGACGAGTGTATCGATTGCGGTGTATGCGAGCCGGAATGCCCCGCGGAGGCGATCAAGCCCGATACCGAGCCAGGACTGGAAAACTGGCTGAAGATCAATACCGAATATGCCCAGATCTGGCCGAATATCACGACCAAGCGAGATCCTTTGCCTGAGGCAAAGGAAATGGACGGGGTTCCGGGAAAGCTGGAGAAGTACTTCTCGCCCAAACCGGGCAGCGGCGACTGAGCTTCGATATCTGCGCGGCGGTTCGGTGGTGAGCCGGGCCGCGCGAGCAAGAATTCTTGAGCGCGAAATTCACCAATCATGCAGTGCGTTCAGAGCACGTGCAGTAAAATATTGATTTCCTCATATTTTTGTGCTAGTTTCATCAAACTGATCCACATTGCGGCATAGCTATGCCCTGAGCCATCACGAAAGCAAACACCACATCAAGCGCGGTCCCCGTGACAATTACGACATCTCTCTTGTCGGGTCGCTGTCGCGATGAAAGTTTTTGTTTGCGCGTGGCCGAGCGGATTAGAGTGGAATGACCCGACGGCTTCCCCCGTCTCATCCGGGCCTGACCGACCCGGCACCGGCGCGACGCCGGTGGCATAACAGGGAGTTTTTGAAACGAATGACAACCCAGCAGAAAAAATCTTCAACACGTCAGGGGTTCAAGACCGGCGAATCCATCGTCTATCCCGCTCATGGCGTCGGTACCATTACCGCGATCGAAGAGCAAGAAGTCGCCGGCATGAAGCTTGAGCTTTTTGTCATCGATTTCGAGAAGGACAAAATGCGGCTCAAAGTTCCCGTTGGCAAGGCAGTCAGCATCGGCATGCGCAAGCTGTCTGAAACCGATTTTGTCGAGCGTGCGTTGAAGGTGGTTCAGGGCAAGGCTCGCGTGAAACGCACTATGTGGTCTCGCCGTGCGCAGGAATACGATGCGAAGATCAATTCGGGTGATCTGATTTCGATCGCTGAAGTTGTTCGCGACCTTTACCGTGCTGAAAACCAGCCTGAACAGTCTTATTCGGAACGTCAGCTCTATGAAGCTGCGCTTGACCGGATGGCTCGCGAGATCGCAGCCGTAAACAAGATGTCGGAAACCGAAGCGGTTCGGCTTGTCGAGGTCAATCTCGCCAAGGGTCCGAAACGCGGAAAGACCATCGACGAAGAAGATGCACAGGAAGAGGCCGCCTGAAGGCGCTTGCCTGATCCGATATGGCCCGTAGGGCTCTTAAAAACCTCCGGTGCGAACCGGAGGTTTTTTGTTGGCTGCTGCAGGAGCATCACAGCCTGACACCGTGGTCTCAGTGATTCCCCTCACTGTTGGCTGGCCGCCCGATGTGCCCGATCCTTCTCGTTGCGCATAAGTCGTGTCGTCCTGATTGCCGTTGGCAACGTCGACAGCCTCAATGAATGGAATTGGCGAGTGCGCCAGACAAAACAAAACCCCGCTGTCGCCAGCGGGGTTTTCTCGTTTCAGGAGCTACCTTATCAGGATCGCCAGATCTCGATCGGTCCCGTTATTCGCGGTTTCCGAGGAAACGCAGCAAGAACAGGAACAGATTGATGAAGTCGAGGTAGAGCTGAAGGGCACCCATTATCGCCTTGCGGCCGGCCGCATCGCTGCTATCGGCTTCGAAGTAGGACTCCTTGATGCGCTGGGTATCCCAAGCGGTCAGGCCAGCGAAGATCAGAACCCCGATTACCGAGATGGCGAAATCGAGGGCTGAAGATGCCAGGAAGATATTGACCAGCGACGCGATGATCAGTCCGAAGAGACCCATGATCAGGAACGAGCCCATTGCCGACAGGTTGCGCTTGGTCGTGTAACCATAGAGCGACAGGGCACCGAAGGACGCGGCCGTCACGAAGAAGGTCTGTACGATGCTCTGGCCGGTGTAGATCAGAAAGATCGACGACAGCGAGAGGCCCATGAGGGCAGCATAGACCCAGAAGGTAGTTTGGGCTGCCGCCACGCTCATCGTATGGATCCGGAAGCTCATGAAGAATACGAGCGCGACCGGAGCGAAGATGATCACCCATTTCAGGGCGCTGACATAGATCGCTTGGCCAAACGCGGTTAGCTGGCCGTTGTCGACTGCCATCTGAAAGGTCATGTAGGCGGCGATACCAGTGATCGCCAGGCCCAATGCCATCAGGTTATATACCTTGAGCATATAGGCGCGAAGGCCCTCATCGATCATCATGGCCGACTGAGCGCTCTGGCTCGTCCGGCCTTGGTAGTTGCGAAGTTCAGACATTGTTTCCTCTTTTCAAGCTCCGGAGTGAGTACGGTGTCGGGTTCATATATCCCAGGCGCCGCTGCGAAGCTTCAGCATGCCTGCGCATAATATGAGGTTTTCCTCGGCGAGCGACAAGGCCCTTCGTTTCCAAAAAGAATGCTCCGGTATCCAAATCAGTCGACTCCAGCCCGTTCTCACGAAGATTTCATTCGTCAGAGTTCCCGCAAGAACGGGGCAGCCTTCTGTCCGAGGATATGCCACGTTCCCGCCAATCCGATTCCTATCGTGGTTGCCAAGGACACGATGATCGTCGTGGCCGCGACAGCGGGAAAGAAGGACGAAGGCAAATTCATGATCTGGCTGACCACGAACCATGCCGCGACGCTACCGGCGAGCAGGGCAAAGAGTGCCGTCGCGGCGCCGAGCAGAAAATACTCGTAGGTGAAGGCGCGGATCAGCAGTGCGCGTGTGGCGCCGAGCGTTTTCAGGATGACCGCGTCGTTGGTGCGCGCCCGGTTTCCAGCCGCCAATGCTCCTGACAGCACCAGCACGGAAGCGATAAGGGCGATTGCCGCAGCCGCGCGTATCGCGGTTGCAAGTTGCCCGACAAGGCGGTTAACGACATCGAGCGCATCTTTCACCCTGACGCTTGTAATCGTCGGGTAGCTCTGGGTCACCGCTTTCAAAATAGCGGCCTCGCCCTCGGCTGTTGCGTCCGGATCCGTCAGCGTCGCAAGCCAGGCGTGAGGCGCCCCCGCAAAGGCGTTCGGCGAGAAGATCATGACGAAATTGATGGAAAGGGATTCCCAATCCACCTTGCGGAAATTGGCGATCCGGGCGGTAACATTGCGCCCGAGAACGTTGACTGTCACAGTGTCGCCGATCTTGAGACCAAGTTCCTGGGCTTCCTCGGCGGAAAATGAGACCAGGGGCTCGCCCGCATAGTCGGCCGGCCACCAGGCCCCTTGTGCGATGGATGCATTCTCCGGCAGTTCTTGCGCGTAGGTAATGCCGCGATCGCCGCGCAGAACCCAGCGGCCGCCGGGGGGCACGTCCATCTTTGCGACATCGTTGCCATTGAAGGCCAGAATGCGCCCCCGCAACATGGGTACCTCTTCCAGCTTGCCCTTGGGCGACTGACGGGCGAGAATGTCTCGAAATCCCTCTAGGTCCGTCTTCTGGATATCCACAAAGAAGAAATTTGGCGCCTTTTCGGGAATGTTCCCGGCCAATTCGCGGCGCAGATTTCCGTCGATCAAGGCCAGCGCCACGAGAAGGGTCAATCCCAATCCCAGGGAAAGGACGACGGGGGAGGTCAGCGCGCCGGGGCGGTGAATATTGCCGACCGCCAGCCGCAATGCCGCCGATGGTGGTCGCGGGCTCTTGCGCGCGGTGTGAGCAATCAGAGCGGCTACGAGCCTCAGGACAAAGAATCCTGCAGCCATGGCCGCAAGGAAGATGGAGGCGATCCTGCGGTCGTCCGCGGAGAAGATCGCGAGGGTAGCCAGCGCTGCAAGCGAAAGTCCCGTGGCGGCGATGTAAGGCCAGGATGGCCATCCACGCGGTTCGAAACCCTGTTCGCGGAACAGGGCTGTCGCCGGTATCTCACGTGCATGACCAAGCGGAAGTATGGCGAAGGCCAGAGTTACAAGCATGCCGAACAGAGCCGCGAGGACCAATGCGCCCGGATACAGCGTCGGAGATGGCGAAACCGGCAGTATCTGCGCCAGATATTGCGCGGCAATCATCGGTGCCACGGCACCGATCAACAGCCCGACGAGAATGCCGATGGCTGCGACCATCGCTATCTGGAACAGATAGACCATGACGACGACGGATGCTGGAGCGCCGAGGCATTTGAGCGTCGCGATTATGGTGCGCTTGGTATCCAGAAAGGCGCGAACGGCATTGGCCACGCCGACGCCGCCGACAATCAGCGCCGTCAGGCCGACAAGCGTCAGAAACTGCGAAAAGCGGGTGATGTTTTCGGTCAGTGCCGGCGCCGCGCGGTCGCTGGTGCGGATCGACCAGCCGGCATTCGGGAGAGTTTGCTGCGCCTTGTCCCGCACGGCCGCGGGCGATAGACCGGGATCGTTCAACCGGATCTTGTAGGCGTGTTCGACAAGACTGCCGGTTTCGATCAGCCCGGTTGCCCGCAATGCCTCGAGGCTCGTCAGAATACGGGGTGCGAAACCGAACCCGTCTGAAATTGCATCTGGCTCGGCGATGATCGTTGCGGTTATGCGGAAACGCGACTTGCCGATGAGGATTTCGTCGCCGATGGCTAGTCCTAGCCGTTCGAGCAATAGTGGCGCTGCCGCTGCTCCGTAGGCGCCCTCCTTTTCGCCAATAACCTGGCCAAGCGGCGATGCGGGTTCGGCTTCGAATGTCCCATAGAGTGGATAGGCGCCGTCCACAGCCTTGATTTCGACCAGGGACTGGTCCGAGCCGTCCGGCAATCTCGCCATCGAGCGCAGGACGGTAGAGACTGAAACCGTACCCAGGTTTTCGAGAAAACGTTTCTCTTCCGGCGAAGCCTCGCGATTGTTGAGTTCGAAGCGCGCGTCACCGGCAAGCAGCGTCTGGCCCTGGGAGGCGATCGATTGTGTGATCGAGGTCGAAACAGAATTGATTGCCGCAATGGCGCCGGTCCCGAGCGCGATGCAGGCAAGAAAGATATAGAAGCCTCTGAATCCGCCCCGCAATTCGCGCATGGCAATCCTGAATGCGACCGACAGCTTGCGGACGAATCCGTTCATGCCGGCAACCGCCCGGCAAGCTTCTCGTAGACCGGTTCGTCGTCGGCGATCATCCCGGACATCACCTTTACCTGCCGCGAACAGCGAGCTGCAAGGGACGGATCGTGCGTGACGAGTACCAGTGTCGTGCCCCGTTCGGCCTGTTTGGCGAACAGGAGGTCGGCGATCTGGCTTCCGGTTTCGGTATCGAGATTGCCGGTCGGTTCGTCGGCGATCAGCACTGCGGGCGAGGGGGCGAGTGCCCGGGCAATGGCCACACGCTGCTGTTCGCCACCCGAAAGTTGGCCCGGGTAATGGTTGAGCCTTTCGCCGAGGCCAACCGCCTGCAATTCACGCTTCGCGGTTTCGAATGGGTTTCTCGTATTGGCCAGTTCGAGCGGCACGGCGACGTTTTCGAGCGCCGTCATGTTTGCGATCAGGTGGAAGGACTGAAACACAATGCCGATATTGCGGCCGCGAAAATCGGCAAGGGCATCTTCACCAAGTCGGTGCAGGGCCGCGCCATTAACGGTGATCTCTCCCCCGTCGAGTCGTTCCAGCCCGGCGAGGACCATGAGAAGCGTCGATTTCCCCGACCCCGAAGGTCCGACGATGCCGACTGCTTCGCCTTCACCAATGGTTAGGTCGATGCCTTTCAGGACATGGACAGCGGCTGCCGCGCTTCCAAGCGTCAGATCGGCCTTCTTCAGTTCGATGATGGTTTTTCCCACGCAAGCCCACCCTATATATGAGTATATGCCTGCAAGACAGCTTTGAATGTCCGCGCGGGCTCTGGTCAATTTAGGGAAGGCAAGATGAGATTTAAAGCAGCGATCACCTATTTCGTCGTCATGGCTTTCGGCCTTTCCACCTTCGGTAATTCCATTCAGGCAAAGGACGGGACACTGCAGCTCGTCGGTTTCGGCGACAGCTTGATGGCCGGCTATCAGTTGCCGCAAGACGATGCTTTGCCTGCGCAAATGCAGAAGGCCCTCACGGCAAAAGGCATCGATACCGTGATCGTCAATGCTGGCGTGTCAGGCGACACGAGCGCGGCCGGATTGGCGCGGGTCGACTGGTCGGTTCCCGACGGCACCGACGGTGTCATTCTCGAACTCGGCGCCAATGACGCCCTTCGCGGCATCGCGCCGGAAGAGACGGAAAAGAATCTCGAGGCAATTATCGGCCGGCTTCGCGATCGTGGCATAGAGGTGCTGCTGATCGGCATGATCGCGCCGCCCAATATGGGGGGAGACTATCGCGACCGGTTTAATCCGATCTACCAGCGGCTCGCCGACAAGTACGATCTTGTTTTCTATCCCTTCGTCCTCGATGGCGTAGTGACCGAGCCCGATCTCAAGATCGAGGATGGGATGCATCCCAATGCCAAGGGAGTTGCAGTCATGGTCGAGCGCATGCTGCCCGCCGTGGAACGGTTCATCGGCAGTATTTCGTCTAACCCAAATTAGGGGTTGCGCCGTTTTCCATTGCGTGATTCGCTGTTTGTATCTGCAAGAGATTCGGGGAGCTCGCCATGCCGAGATTATTTACTGCCCTCGAAATTCCGCGCAATGCGGCCATGAGCCTGTCACTGCTGCGGGGCGGACTTCCAGGAGCCCGTTGGATCGATGTGGAGAATTATCACATCACATTGCGGTTCATTGGTGATGTCGACGGACGAACGGCCGATGAGATCGTCGACCGCCTCGACCGCATCGACCGGCCGGAATTCTCCTTGAGTCTCAGCGGTATCGGGTCGTTCGGATCGAAGAAGCCGCACTCGATCTGGGCCGGTGTATCGCCGGCGCCCGAGATGTACGCTCTACAGGCGGAGATTGAACGCATCTGCCAGCGTATCGGCCTTCCGCCTGATCCACGGAAATTCACGCCGCATGTGACGCTCGCCCGGCTGAAAGCCTCCCGCGTCGACGATGTCGTACGCTATCTGGCCGGGCGCGGTGACTTCCAAACGACCCCGTTTACCGTCTCCCGTTTCGTTCTGCTATCGTCAAAAGAATCGGTTGGCGGCGGGCCCTATCTTACCGAAGAAGTATTCCCGCTTCATGAGGTCCGTTCGGCGGTGAGCTTCTCGATCAGGGATGTGCAACCTGCAAAGAGCATGTTGTAGACAATCTCGAAGCCCTTCTGGCCGCCATAGTAGGGATCGGGGACGTCGATTTCCTGACCCGTTGCGTAGCTGTTGAAGAGATGCACCTTGGTCAACACGCCAGGGGATGCCATGCGCCGCAAATCCCTGAGGTTGCTCCGGTCCATGGCAAGGATGATGGCAAAACGTTCAAAATCATCCTGCTCGATTTTTCGGGCGCGCTGGGCGGAAATATCAATGCCGTGTGCGGCAGCGATACGCACGGAGCGGGGATCGGGCGGGGACCCGGCATGCCAGGCGCCGGTGCCGGCGGAATCGACCGGGTAGAGCCCGCCATTGCCCGTCTTGTCCGCTAGATCGCGGAAAATTCCTTCGCCGAGCGGCGAGCGGCAGATGTTTCCCAAACAGACGAAAAGGATCGGACGGGTGTTCATGTTCGTGTTCCTGGGGCCGAAGGAGTGGGAGTGGCGTCGCAATATGGCAAACCTTGCAGCTTCGCAATGGCCAGGCCCTCAGGGGGTTGAGCATATCAGCCGTGGTGCCTGCTTATCACGAGGAATTGAATTCCGGCAGCAAGTTCCCATATCGTTTACAAACCACGAGGATCCACGATGGACGATATCAAGATTGGCGAAATTTTGATGCCGGGCGACGAAGAGACGCAGGAGCGTCAGGAGAACGTTGTGCGGATGAAATTCTGGCCGACCATGAAGAAGGCCATGCGCCAACTGCCCTTCGGTCGCGACGTGGTGGCGGCCTATTATTGTGCCACGGACCGGCAGACGCCTCTGCGCGTGCGTGGCATATTGCTTGCCGCACTAGGCTATTTTGTCCTGCCCTTCGATGCCGTCCCGGATGTGCTTGCCCTGGTAGGCTTCACGGACGATATTGCGGTACTCACGACCGCGATTGCGCTGATCAACAGCCATATCCGCGAAAGGCACTACGAGGCCGCCGACAGGGCGCTTGCCGATACGCCGACAACGTGATGGGACTAGGGGTGGCGTGTCGGAGGCACTTTTGCTTTCGTTGACCGTTGCCCACGAGCCATATTGTCGGCAAATCACAAATAGCCAAACTCTTGCCGGATTTGTTCTATTCTAGATCGATTTGCTGGGATGACCCAGAATGGAAAATCATTCGTCTCGATCAGGATCTGGGTAATTCGACTGGAAATGGCGCCTCCGGTCAGAAGATTGGACGCGCGTTGACGGTTTGGTAACGTAAATTAAGTCAAACTGAATCAGGTTTTAATGATCAAGGCCCGGCCCACCGGCATGGGCGATGGACGGAAAACAACCGGCAGGACATCATGTTTGTAAGAAGTACCGCAACCGCATTGGCAATCATGCTGGCAAGCAGTGGCATTGCTGCCGCGCAGTCGCCGACCCGCATCGAACAATTCAAGGCGTGGGGCGCTTATTCCTACAAGTCGAACGGCGGAACAGTCTGCTATGTACTATCGGTCCCGACAGCCAAGGAACCCGCTTCCGTCAATCACGGCGATATATTCTTCATCGTGTCACAGCGTCCGGGGCAGAACATTTCCTATGAGCCTCAGGCGATGATGGGTTACACCCTCAAAGAAGGTTCGAAGGTCAATGTCACGATCGATTCCAAGAACTTTGTGATGTTCACCAAGGACACTGCTGCGTGGGTTGAGAATGCCGCCGAGGAACCGGCACTCGTGGCAGCCATGAAAAGTGGTTCGACGATGACCGTGAAGGCAACCTCGGGGCGTGGCACCAGTACTTCGTATAGCTACTCGCTTTCGGGTATTTCGGCTGCTCTCAAGAAGATCGAGAACTGCAAATAATCGTCCGACGGTACTCAGTGCCACGGTCGCGATTGCGACATTTCCAAGGGCTGGCGCCGGCGCCAGCCTGTTTCACATTTGCTGCTCCTCATCGGCAAAGACCCGCAAACCAGTACATTCAGGGTGACGTCCTTCGGTTTTGATGCTAAAGGGCCGCCCGTGAGCCGATATGTTTCGGGGCTGAACGTTCCCGTCCGGTTTGATTTTCTAAGTTATGCATGGCCAATCCAATCTCCGTCTCACGATCGGAGGAGACGTTTTTTGGTCTGCGAGGTGACATGATATGGCTGCAGTGGATGCTGTAATTGCGCGGAACATCAAGGCGCCGGGCGCTCCTGTCCAGGACGGGCTCTCGGGCAAGCCGTCGCTGATAGGGCTTGCACGCGACGAGCTCGGCGCGCTTCTGCACGGCAAGGGTGTTCCCGAACGGCAGGTCAAGATGCGGGTCAGCCAACTCTGGAACTGGCTCTACGTGCGCGGCGTCTCGGATTTCGATGCCATGGCCAATGTATCCAAGGATATGCGCGAGATGCTGAAGGCCAATTTCACCATCGCACGGCCGGAGATCGTGGAAGAACAGGTTTCCAACGACGGAACCCGCAAATGGCTTTTGCGGTTCCCTCCGCGCGGTGCCGGGCGCCCGGTCGAGGTGGAAACCGTCTATATCCCGGAGGAGGGCCGCGGAACGCTTTGTGTTTCGAGCCAGGTAGGCTGCACGCTCACCTGCTCCTTCTGCCATACGGGCACGCAGAAACTCGTGCGTAATCTCACATCCGAGGAAATTCTGTCGCAGCTCCTTCTGGCGCGCGATCGGCTCGGTGATTTTCCGGATCGCGACGTACCCCAGGGCGCGATGATCCCCTCGAGCGACCGCAAGATCACAAATATTGTCATGATGGGTATGGGCGAGCCGCTCTACAATTTCGAGGAAGTGAAGAAGGCGCTGCTGATCGCAACCGACGGCGACGGCCTTTCGCTTTCCAAGCGACGCGTGACGTTGTCGACCTCCGGCGTTGTTCCGGAAATCTACCGCACGGGCGATGAGATCGGCTGCATGTTGGCGATTTCGCTGCACGCGGTGCGCGACGAACTGCGTGACATGCTGGTGCCGATCAACAAGAAATATCCGCTGAAGGAGCTGATGGAGGCCTGCCGCGCCTATCCGGGGCTTTCGAATGCGCGCCGGATCACCTTCGAATATGTCATGCTGAAAGATATCAACGACAGTCTTGAGGACGCCAAAGGGCTCGTACAGTTGCTCAAGGGCATTCCCGCAAAGATCAACCTTATCCCGTTCAATCCGTGGCCGGGCACCAATTACCAGTGTTCGGACTGGGAGCAGATCGAGAAGTTCGCCGATTTCATCAATGCGGCCGGCTATGCCTCGCCGATCCGTACCCCACGAGGCCGCGACATCCTCGCAGCCTGTGGCCAGCTGAAATCGGAATCGGAACGCATGCGCAAGACCGAACGACTGGCTTTCGAGGCGATGATGATTGCCAATCATGGCGAGGACGACTGAGTGACGAGGCGAATCGACTCTTCACGATAATTCATTGACACTCAATCAGGTCATGAATTGATTTCCGGCTCGGCCTTGCCTAAGACGATCAGTCGTTTCCCTTTGATTGGAGGAATCCATGCGCGCAACCCTACTTGCCCTTTTTGCTGCAACTGCCCTGATCCTGCCGGCCAAGGCCGAAGAGGTGACGGTCGCAGTAACCGCCATCGTCGAACACCCGGCGCTCGATGCCGCGCGTGATGGCGTCAAGGAAGCTTTGGCCGAAGCCGGCTACAAGGAAGGCGAAAACCTGAAGTTCGTCTACGAGTCTGCCCAGGGCAATCCGGGCACTGCCGCGCAGATTGCGCGCCAGTTCGTCGGCGATGCCCCGACGGTGATCGTCCCGATCTCCACCCCGTCGGCCCAGGCCGTCGTGTCCGCGACCCGCGACATTCCGGTCGTCTTCACGGCCGTCTCCGACCCGCTCGGCGCGGAACTGGTCAAGGACATGGAAAAGCCCGGCGGCAACGTCACCGGTCTTTCCGACATGTCGCCGGTTGCCGATCACGTCGCACTGATTAAGGAAGTCACCCCGAACGCCAAGTCGGTCGGCTTCATCTACAATACGGCCGAAGCCAATTCGGTTTCGACGCTTGCCGCCCTGAAGGCCGAAGCCGAAAAGGCCGGCCTGACCATCGTCGAGTCGGTCGCCACCAAGTCCTCTGAAGTGCAGGGTGCGACCCGCGCACTGGTCGGCCGCGCCGATGTGATCTACGTGCCGACCGACAACACGATCGTCTCGGCATTCGAGGCCGCCGTGGGCGTTGCCGAAGAGGCCAAGATCCCGCTCTATGCCGGCGACACCGACTCGGTGAACCGCGGGGCATTGGCAGCGCTTGGCTTCAACTATTTCGACGTCGGTAAGCAGACCGGCGAGATCGTCGTGCGCGTCCTCAAGGGTGAAAAGCCGGGCGACATTCCGGTCCGCGTCGCCGCCGGTACCGATCTGGTGATCAACAAGAAGGCCGCCGCCAAGATGGGCGTGACCTTCCCCGAAAGCGTCACCAGCCGCGCTACCAAGACGATCGAATAATCTTCGACAACCGGGGCCGTGCTTTCGCGGCCCCGCCAACTGCCTACGTATCGCGCTGTGGCCAACCGGCGGTGCGGGGCCGACAAGGACTTTTCCACCGTGAGCCAAATCGCCTTTTGGGGTGCCGTTGAGCTGGGCCTGGTCTTCGCCTTCGTGGCGATCGGCGTCTATCTTGCCTTCCGTGTTCTCGACTTCCCGGACCTGACTGTCGACGGATCCTTTCCGCTGGGTGCCGCCGTCGCCGCCGTTCTGATCATCGCGGGGCTCAACGCCTGGGTAGCGACAGCCATCGCCATGGTCGCCGGATCGGCCGCCGGGCTTGTGACTGCGGTGCTCAATGTGCGGTTCAAGATCCTCAACCTGCTCGCTTCGATCCTCACCATGATCGCGCTGTTTTCCGTGAACCTGCGCGTCATGGGCAAGCCGAACGTCGCCCTCCTGAATCAGGATACCATGCTCACGCCGTTCTACGGCCAGGGTATTCCCGAATATCTGGTCCGTCCGCTCTTCGTTTTCCTGCTGGTGGCCGTCGTTGTCTTTCTCGTCTGGCGCTTCCTAGAAAGCGACGCGGGATTAGCAATGCGTGCGACCGGCGCCAACGCGCGCATGGCGCGGGCTCAAGGCGTCCAGACCGACAGCCAGATCTATCTCGGTATCGCCCTCTCCAATGCGCTGGTTGCTCTGGGCGGAGCCCTCTTTGCCCAGACCAATGGCTTTGCCGACGTCACCTCCGGCGTCGGCACCATTGTCGTCGGCCTTGCCGCCGTGATTATCGGCGAGACGCTGTTCGGCAAGCGCGGCCTGCTGATCGCGCTGATTGGCTGCGTCTTCGGCTCGATCGCCTATCGTCTCGCGATCCAGCTTGCCCTGTCGAGCGACGTGCTCGGCCTCAAGGCCTCGGATCTCAATTTCGTCACCGCGGTGCTGGTTGCCTTCGCCCTTGTCCTTCCCCGTCTTCGCCGCGGAGGAGCATCGGCATGATCGCGCTCGAGAACATCGAAGTCGTCTTCGGCCGCGGCACGCCCTTGCAGAAGCAGGCGCTGAAGAACGTCAACCTGACCATCGAGACCGGCTCCTTCGTCACCGTGATCGGCTCCAACGGAGCCGGCAAGTCGACTTTGCTCGGCGTTCTCGCCGGCGACGTCCTGCCGACGGCCGGGCGCGTGACCATTGGCGTCACAGATGTATCGCGAAAGCCGACGGCCGCGCGCGCCGGCCTTGTCGCCCGCGTCTTCCAGGACCCGTTGGCCGGCAGCTGCGGCGCCCTGTCGATCGAGGAGAATCTCGCGCTTGCCTCGCAGCGGGGCAAGCGGCGGGGGCTCATGTCCGCGCTCGGCGGCTCGCGCCGCGGCGAGTTTCGCGACCGCATCGCCGCTCTCAACCTCGGCCTGGAAAACCGCATGGCCGACCGCATGGATCTGCTGTCCGGTGGCCAGCGCCAGGCGGTCTCGCTGGTCATGGCGACGCTTGCGGGCTCCGAGGTTCTGCTGCTCGACGAACATACGGCAGCGCTCGATCCGGGCATGGCCGAGTTCATCATGAACCTTACCCAGTCGATCATCTCCGAACGCAAGCTCACCACGCTGATGGTGACGCATTCGATGCGCCAGGCGCTCGATTTCGGCACGCGCACGATCATGCTGCATGCCGGCGAGATCGTGCTCGACGTGGCTGGCGACAATCGCAAGGACCTGCAGGTCGAGGACCTCATCGACATGTTCCGCCGTATCCGTGGCCAGACGCTGGATGACGACGAACTGCTGATCGGCTGAACCTGCCGCAGGACATGAAAAAGGCGCCGGCCCCCCCCCGCGGGCTCGGCGCCTATTTCGTTTTGGCCGTTTCGGTCAGCGTGCCTGGGTGAACAGGATCTTGACCGCGAAAACCGAGAACACGCCGGCGAAGGTGTAGTCGATGGCGCGAAGGATCTTGCGATTGGCCTGCAGCCAGGAGGACAGCACATCCGCCATGAAGATGATTGCAAGGCCGATCGGCAGGGACAGGAAGATCGACCAGATGCCGAGGAAGAGCAGCTTGCCGGTGACATGCGGATCGCCGGCGCTGACGAACTGCGGCAAGAAGGTCATGAAGAAGATGATGACTTTCGGATTCAGCAGATTGACCCACAGGCCGTTGAGGAAGGCCTTGGAAGGCGAGACCTGCCGTACGCCGTCAGCGCGCACGACGAAGTTGGAGCCGTGGCGTATCGCCTGGATCGCCAGCCAGAGCAGATAACCGGCACCACCGGTCTTCAGCAGCGTGAAGGCGGTCGGCGAGGCGACGATCAGTGCCGAAATGCCAAAGGCAACCAGCATGGTGTGGATCGAGATGCCGAAGCTGGTGCCGGCAAGCGTCATCAGTCCGGTCGCACGGCCGTCGCGCAGCGAACGGCTGATCCACAGCGTCATGTCAGGCCCGGGCGTGATCGCCAGCAGGAAGATTGCAAGGCTGAAGGCCAGGATGGTCGGCAGGCCTGGGATGAAATCCATAGGAAACGTCCGTAGTGAAAAAGGCCCGGAACGGGCGACGCACTGACGTCATCCATACCGGGCTCGTTGCAGCTTGCCAATGAGGCTTGTCAACGGGCAAGGGTCGCCTTGAACTTGTCCGCATAGTCTGGATGCCAGCGTGACAGTGGCGGACGGTTCTCGACGATATCGCCGGCGGCCCAGAGAATGCGCCGTTCGTCGGTCTTACGGTCCACTTCATTGTCCGGACACAGGATATAGAAATCCCCGCGTGGAATGCTTTCCATCATGAAGTCGACGGTCTGCTCCGGCGTCCATGCGCCTTCCGGTTTCACGGTGCGGCCGTTGGCGGTCAGCGGCGTGAAGACGAAGCCGGGGATCAGAAGATGCGCTGTGACCTGGCAGTCCGGCGTGTTGCGCAATTCGTGCTGCAGCGCTTCGGTGAACGCCTTCACGCCGGCTTTCGCGACATTGTAAGCCGGATCACCGGGCGGCGTAGTGATGCCCTGCTTTGATCCCGTGTTGATGATCAATGACGGCTCTCCGTGGGAAACCATTCCCGGTCCGAACGTCCGGCTTCCGTTGATGACGCCCATCAAATTGACCGCCAATACGTTGTCCCAGTTGGCCTGGGGGCCAAAGATCGAACTTCCGGGCTGAATGCCGGCATTGTTCATCAGGACATGAACGCGTCCGAAGCGCTGGATCACGGCGCGTTCCAGTGCCTCCAATTCGTCACGCTGGCCGACATCCGTCCCGATGGCAACGACATCCGTCTCGCCGTTCTCGGAAAGCGCGGCCACTTCAGCCTCTGCGTTCGCCAGTCTTTCGCCGACAAGATCGGCAATGACCACGCACATGCCAAGGCTGGCAAATCGCTTGGCCGCCGCAAGGCCGATGCCGGAAGCGCCACCCGTGACGACCGCCAGATTTCCCTTCTTGAATGCAGGGTGAAGTGTAGCCATGCGAAACCTCCTCAACTTGTCGGGACATGTTCGTGATATGCAGCGCATTCCGGGCGGGGTCAAATGCCCGGGCGCGATTTTGAAGAGTGCCGTTTTATAGGCGTGGGGTTCAAACTGAAAGCCTCTTCCCCTTGCACGGCGCGATAATCTCGCTAAAAGTGCCGCCAAACAAGGGCTCGGTTCCCTCGACCATACCTACACAAGTGGATACCTCATCATGGCACCTAGCAAAGACGTGAAAAAAGTCGTTCTGGCCTATTCTGGCGGACTCGATACCTCGATCATCCTGAAGTGGCTGCAGACCGAACTGGGCGCGGAAGTCGTCACGTTCACGGCTGACCTCGGCCAGGGTGAGGAACTTGAGCCGGCGCGCAAGAAGGCCGAAATGCTCGGTATCAAGGAAATCTTCATAGAGGACGTCCGCGAAGAATTCGTCCGCGATTTCGTCTTCCCGATGTTCCGCGCCAATGCCGTTTACGAAGGCGTCTACCTGCTCGGCACCTCGATCGCCCGTCCACTGATTTCCAAGCATCTGATCGACATCGCCCGGAAGACAGGCGCCGACGCAATTGCCCATGGCGCGACCGGCAAGGGCAACGACCAGGTTCGCTTCGAGCTTTCGGCCTATGCACTGAACCCGGATATCAAGATCATCGCCCCATGGCGCGACTGGTCGTTCAAGAGCCGTACCGACCTGCTGGCCTTCGCCGAACAGCACCAGATCCCGGTCGCCAAGGACAAGATGGGCGAGGCGCCCTTCTCGGTCGACGCCAATCTCCTGCACTCCTCATCCGAGGGCAAGGTTCTCGAAGATCCAGCCCAAGAAGCGCCGGAATACGTGCATATGCGCACGATTTCGCCGGAAGCTGCGCCCGACAAGGCCACGATCATCAAGATCGGCTTCGAGAAGGGCGATGCCGTGTCGATCAACGGTGTTCGCATGAGCCCGGCGACGCTGCTCGCCAAGCTCAACGACTACGGCCGCGACAACGGCATCGGCCGTCTCGACCTCGTTGAAAACCGCTTCGTCGGCATGAAGTCGCGCGGTGTCTACGAGACCCCCGGGGGTACGATCCTGCTCGCCGCGCACCGTGCCATCGAGAGCATCACGCTCGACCGGGGTGCTGCCCACCTCAAGGACGAGTTGATGCCGAAATATGCCGAGCTCATCTATTACGGCTTCTGGTTCTCGCCGGAGCGCGAAATGCTGCAGGCGCTGATCGACAAGAGCCAGGAGCATGTCGAGGGCGAGGTGACGCTGAAGCTCTACAAGGGCAATGTCATGGTGATCGGCCGTGAATCGCCAAAGTCGCTCTATTCCGACCAGCTCGTCACTTTCGAGGATGACCAGGGCGCCTATGACCAGAAGGATGCCGCTGGCTTTATCAAGCTCAACGCGCTGCGTTTGCGCACGCTCGCCAAGCGCAATCTTACGAAGTGAAATTCATTCAGGCCTCTTTCGAACCCGCTGCGGCCAGCCGTGGCGGGTTTTTCATGCCAATCTCCGGTTAGCGTGGAGATCGAACTTACGCAGTTGGCTGATCCCTGACGAAAGGTCAGATCTGGCAGCCTTTGATGGTGCGCCCGGCGGCAAATTTGTAGCTTGGCAGCGCGTACAAGCTTGCCAAAGCGCCTCGCCGGATACCATATCGGGTTCATGGCTCATATTTTGCGGGACCGGTCGCGGCCCGCCGAAGGGAAACGGCAAATGGCAGCAACAGCGTCCTTCAATATCGCGCTTGTCGACTGGAACGGGATTCATGGATTGCCTCGTTTCGAGGCGGTGGCGGACAGAGATTTCTCGCCGGCCTTCGAGGTAGCACTCGCCGAGCACGACGCCGAAATTGATGCGATCTCCTCCAATCCTCGGCCGCCGACATTCGCCAACACCATCACGGCGCTGGAGACCGCCGGTGACAGCCTTTCGCGAATTTCGGCTCTCTTCTGGAATCGTGCTGGCGCCGATAGCAACGATACCATCCAGGCGTTGGAGCGCGAAATCGCCCCGAAGATGTCGCGTCATTATTCGAAGATCGGCATGAATGCGGCACTCTTTTCACGGATAGACGCGCTTTGGGAGGCCCGTGAAAGACTCGGATTGTCTATCGAGGAAATCCGTGTTCTCGAGCGGCACTGGAAAGGCTTCGTCAAGTCCGGTGCCAAACTCGCCAGGCCGGAGCAGGAACGTCTGGCGGCGATCAACGAGCGGCTTGCAAGTCTCGGAGCCCAGTTCGGCCAGAACGTGCTG
>Ga0172380_10000690_pt1 | contig 62460 bp, 91 predicted proteins | sample Leawe162metaG_FD_119747 | JGI IMG/M metagenome (GOLD analysis project Ga0172380, IMG submission 119747) | Leachate microbial communities from a municipal landfill in Southern Ontario, Canada - Leachate well 162 metaG | ecosystem: Engineered > Solid waste > Landfill > Unclassified | place... | reverse complement strand
TATTTGGCAATACATAAAATTAACAGAATCGGAATTTACAAATGATTGTATTACTTGTCCAAAAAAATATTTAGCTGTAACACAAGTAGAAAATCAAGAATGGAGATCTTCTTTAGAATTAGAAAAAAGTTCAAATTATAAATTAAAATTGAAAATTCGTGAAGCATTTAAAGAAGCAAAAGAACAAAAAAAACAGTTAATTGTAGAAACAGATTCAGTTGAGATTCCTGTTGTTACAATTGAATTTGATGTTCCCCTTAAAGGACGCCATAAAAATGGCAAGTTGTACTTCATTCCACTTAGAAGGATAAAATCATGGACGATTCAATAAACCTTCCAGCCTTAAAGAAAGGTCTTTTAACATTTGAATTTAATGAGAACCGAAAAATCACATTAAGTTGTTTGGTCGATAAAGAATCTGGATATGTAGAGCATGACGAAATTAATTTTCTTGATTTTGAACAACCAAAAAAAGTTTATGTAAAATTACAAGACGGAACAACCTTCCCATTTTGTCTGGAATGTCATTCACATTTAATTAAACCCCGAACTATTGAACATCCAGAACTTAGCGGAAATCTTGAAAAGATTTTCGAGTGTTCAAGCCCAGTATGTTTAAACAAAATGTAATAGAATTAGACTTACCTTCTAAAGAAAAAAAACTATTTTTTGAAAAGCTAAAAAAAAGTAATTCAAAACTTGCTTTTCAAAAAGAAGAAAACAATGTAATCGTACGAGGTTATCGGGGTCTTAGTCGATTATTCTATTTGGTTTATTCTTTAGAAGATATTTCAAACATAAGGAAAAAAACTTTAGTGGATGGAATTTTTCTTATTGAAAAAAATCATCTTTTAAATTTTATTGTAGAATGTCCTATTTGTGGCTTTAAACAAATAAAAACAGGTAAAATTATTACTTGTGATTGTTGTAAGATCAAGTATCAATCTTTTTAGAGATTCGGGACCAGGGTTGAGGGAGTTGCGGGGGTACACTTTGGGGTTGTGGTAACAAAAATATACGTTAGGAGTCACAAAATGGTTTCTACAAAGCCTCTTACCCCTGAAGAAGTGAGGGCGATTATTGATGGTCGTAACAAGACTACAAAGCCAAACACTTCAAAGACGGCAAAGGATTATTCTACATACACTTTTTTCGCTCATGGAATTAATAAGAAGTGCAATTCAGTAGAAGAAGCCCTCGATACCTTTGGTATTAATTGGCTTGTTCGTACTGTTGATATTCGATCATATTGTCCAAGCGAAGTTCAGTTCGATAATATTGATTTCTTTGAACATAAGGGAGTTATTCGTATGGACAATGGAAATCCTCTAGCAACAGTTGGGGCTTCCATTTATACTCCACTTCAAAACCATGAATGTCTTGAAATGTTTAAGGAAATTGTTAATAGTGGTCAAATCGTTATTGATTCTGGTGGAGTTTTTGATGGTGGTAAACGAATTTGGATTGCTACTAGACTCCCAGAACCTATTGAAATTAAGTTTAAGGATGGAGAAAAGCAAACTATCCTCCGATATCTTCATATCTCTTGGTCTCACGATCAAACACAAGCCCTCACCGTTAGTTTTATGCCTTATATTCAAGAACGCAAGCTTTCTCTAGCTTGTTATGTTCCTTCCGGTGTTCCTTGTTCTATCTCAGTTAAGCATACAACAAATGCCAAGGATCGAATGAATCGTGGTGGAGTTATTCTAAATAAGGCTCTTGATTTCTTTCGTGATGCAGAAGAAATGCTTCAAAAGCTTGCCTCTCAAACGGCTACCCCTGATCGTTTTCGTCAAATGCTTTCTTATCTTTATCCTGATTCTGAAGATACTGAAGTTGATGAAAATGGAAATACAAAAAAGTCCACAGAAGAAAAAACTCGTGAAAAGATTTATGATCGTTGGCAAAAACTACCAGCTTCTTTGCAGTTTACAGACTTTGGTGCAATGCTAGCAATTTCAGAATATGCTGACTTTGATAGTAAGTCTATTGTAAGAGGATGTAACTCAATGGACGCTGAAACTAAATCAAACAAACAAAATGAAAAGAAGCTTGATAGCAGTCTCTTTGGCACTGCACAAAAGACAAAGCTTAAGGGAATCAAAGCCATTGTTAACTTTGATAAAATTGTAAAAGCAGGAGGAATTAGCGCATGAAAACAACAGTATATATCAATCCTGACGAAAAAGTTATTCTTACTTCAAGAACTCTGGTTGAAGTTGCACTACCAGACGATCTTCCAGATGAAGAGTTTCAAAAGGTAATCGAATACTTCGTATATCAAACAAACCCAAATATTTCTGACACAGGTTGTGTTTGCGTAAATCCAGATTGTTGTTTGTCAATTAATGAAATCGACGTTTCAATTCATAATATTGAAGGTGTGTTTTGGATTCCTCCAACACAAGAATTCCTCGAAAGTAGTTATAGTAATGCTCCTAAATGTATTCTAGACGCATTGCAAGGAGCATTTATTCACGCAAAAGAAAATAGCCTTGAAGATTATGGATATGCTTTGATTGGGTTTTTCTGACACTTCCTCCAGGGTTGGGGGAGGAGGGCTGTGGTAGTACTAAAAATATCAGCACGACAACTAAGGAGCTTTAACAATGACAACACTCGCAGAAATTACTGATCTCAAGATTGGTAACACTGAGTTTAACTCGGTGGAAGATTATCGGAAAGAAGTTCATGGGAAGATTCTAAAGAAGGCATCTTCTCTTTCAGTTATCAATCCTATTGCTCTAATGGGATTTCATAGTGGAGAACCCATTGACTTCAAGCTTTATGAAAGTTTGGGATTTAATCATCCTAAGTCCCATGATTATTACAAGCTAACATTCAATGAGAATGGTGATGCTCAAGGTGATTCACGACTTGTTGATATTTACAATGGTATTCTTCAGAAAGGGATCATTGACGATCCAATTATTGTTTATCCTCTTAATCGAGAAGGTTCTACTGATATTTTGATTCTTGATGGAGCTACTCGTACCACTTGTATTTCCTATATCATTCAAAAGAATCCAGAACTTTTTAAGAAGATTCCTATTACAGTTTTTGTCGGAACAGAAGATGAAGCAAAGGCAGAAATGGTTCGTCGCAATTTGTCTGAACGATCACGGTGTCTTTCTGATGTTGAAGTTATGTATTCCATCCGAAACTTTATTAATATGGGATGGACTAAGAATGAAATTTCAGAAAGACTTGGTAAAGATCAAATTAAGTGGCGTCCAATTCTTGATAATTATATCAAGGCTTCTGAATCTCTAATCCCAGAACTAGTCAAATCTTGGGAAGAGGGGAAACTAAATAGAAGTGCTGCATTTGAAGCTGCAAAGGCAACGGTTGAAGAGCAGGAGTCTGTTGCAGAAATTATTAATAAGGGTGACAAAGTAAAGGGCTCTGATATTCGTAAGAAGAACTCTGAAAAAAGAGAAATGCGTCCAAAGCAACGTCTTACAACTGTTGCAGAATTGTTTGACAAGGATGGAGAATTGTCCGGGTTCCTTGCCTCTAAGGGACTTAAGGAGCAGTTTGACGATAAGCTTGCCAATGTATTTAATGTGATTAATTCACTGCGTGACGAAATTGAAAGCAAGCTAAATAAGCCAGCCAGCACCTGACAACTTCCGGGGCAGCTAAAAACTGCCTCGGATTAATAAAAGAGCACAAGTATATCATGGGAAGTGGAGTCCACAACAATTATCTCCGTATAATTGTTGAAAACGACGTAGGACGGCGAATCTTTTCATGATGAAAGAAATGTGAAGATTTTGTAGCTTAAAGGTAAAGCATCCTCCACGGAGGAAAGAGTGTGAGTTCGACTCTCACCAAAATCGACTAGTAAGGACATTGTGGGATCTCGTCAATTTTGCAGTGTCCAGAAAACATTTTCTTGTGCTCTTTTATTAATATTAAAGGACTAATAATAATGATTACTCTTGTAAAATCAAATAAAGACAGTTTTTATGAATTTCATCTTAAATATGAAGAAGATTATATTAAAGGATGGATTGATCCAAATAATGGATATTGGTGGACTGACTTTAAATTTAGTAATAAAAACACTTTATTTGGGGAAAGTCTTGGAGAAATTAAAAATTCAATTGGTGGATGTAACAAAGATTCTTCACCAGAAGAAAAAGCATTAGATATTGAATCCATGGTTAAATTAATAGCACCACAATTTTTTCTTAAATTAGAACAAAAATGTGACCATGACTATAAAGAAATGAATTGGTCTCATGTTAAGTGTAGTAAATGTGGTAAGGTACAAGCAAAATCAGATTGGTCAAACAGTCAGGGTCATTTTTCTTAATTAGCTACATATAGTGTAATTTATTTATCTAAAATGAGCTATCTTAGGTAAATAAAAAATTCACTATTAAAGGGAATAAATATGATCGGGTACAAAGCAACAGAAAATGGTAAATGTTTGAACCAACTTTATGAAGTTGGTCAAACATATACTTTAGATGGCAAGCCAATAATGTGTGAAAAAGGTTTCCATTTTTGTCAAGATTTGTTTGATGTTTTTGATTATTATACTCCAAACAAAGATATTAAAGTCTTTAAAGTAGAAGCTTTAGGAGACACTATTAATAGTGAAAGTAAATCAGTTACAAATAAAATTAAGATTTTAGAAGAAGTAGATTTAAATAATTTAATTGTAGAAAAATATAATGAAAAGAGATATTTTGACAATAAAGGAAATTTTGTTAAAAAAGAATTTCCTTGTGGTTATTGGGAAAAATATGAATATGATAAAAATGGTAATAGAATTAAATATGAAAATACTGATGAACATTGGGAAAAGTATGAATATAATGAAAACAACAAATTAGTTAAAACAAAATATTCTGATGATTCTTGGAACAAATATTATTATGATGAAAATAACAAATGCATTAAAATAGAAAATTCTGATGGTTATTGTGTAGAAGGTTAAACAAGAAAATTCTAGTAGTTTTTGTATAAAATATGTTAGAGGGCAATCAATATGATTGGATATAAAGCAACATATAATGGTATGTGTTTGAACCAACTATATAAAGTTGGTCAAACATATACTTTAGAGGGTGAATTAGTAATGTGTGAAAAAGGTTTTCATTTTTGTCAAAATTTATATGATGTTTTTACTTACTATCTCCCATATAAAGATATTAAAGTCTTTAAGGTAGAAGCTTTAGGTAATATTAAAACAATTTCTGATAAATCAGTTACTGATAAGATTAAGATTTTAGAAGAAGTTAATTTAAGTAATATTGTTGTAGAAAAAAATGGTTTTAAGAAACATTTTGATGAAAAATGCAATTTAGTTAAACGTGAATATACTAGTGGTTATTGGGTAACGTTTGAATATGATTCTAATGACAATAAAATTAAAGAAGAAATTTCTGATGGTTCTTGGATAAAATATGAATATGATTCAAAAAATAATAGAGTTAAAGAAGAATTTTCTAATGGTGATTGGGTAAAATATGAATATGATTCAAACAATAATTTAATTAAATGTGAAGAGTCTGATGGTCATTGGGTAAAATATGAATATGATTCAAACAATAATTTAATTAAATGTGAAGAGTCTGATGGTCATTGGGAAAAATGGGAATATAATGAAAATAGCAATTATGTTAAAATAAAAGGTTATAATTATAGTTTGAAACCATAGGGATAAGATTAAAATAATTATTTAATAGAACATGGTAGAGGACAATTAATATGATTGGTTATAAAGCAACTAGAAATGGAAAATGTTTAGACCTACTTTATGAAGTTGGTCAAACCTATACTTTAGATGGTGAATTAATACTATGTGTAAGAGGCTTTCATTTTTGTCAAGATTTATATAGTGTCTTTGATTATTACCCTCCAAATAAAAATATTAAAGTTTTTAAAGTAGAAGCTTTAGGTAATATTAAAACTGATGGTGATAAATCAGTAACTGATAAGATTAGTATTTTAGAAGAGGTTAGTTTATCTAATTTGATTGTAGAAAAAGATGGTTATAAAAGATGTTTTGATGATAAAGGCAATTTAATTAAACAAGAATCTAGTAGTGGTTATTGGGTAAAATGGGTATATGATTTTAACAACAATAAAATTAAATATAAAAATTCTAATGGTGATTGGGAAAAAAGAGAATATAATTCCAATAACAATTTAATTAAAAAAGAATATTCTTCTGGTGATTGGGCAAAATATTATTATGATGAAAATAATAGATGCATTAAATATGAAGAGTCTGATGGTCATTGGGTAGAATATGAACATGATAAAAATGGAAATGTATTTAGAAGAGAAGGTTATAATTTAAAGATAAAAAAATAAGACCAGGGTTGAGGGGGCATCGGGTAAGGCTGTCTTAAGTCAACAAGGAGAAAAAAATGATTGACTTAACAACCTTAAAAACGGAAGTTGAAATTCAAAGTCCTTCTGTATCATACAATAATGTAACCAAACTTCGTCAATTTCATGGAGATATTATTGCTGTAATTCATTGTATTGGCTTTAATGAACACACTACTCAATTCATTTACTTTGATGGATATGTTCATGATTCTAATGGATTTAAACTTGTTGTTCCAGAAAACGATTTAGATCACCAAAAGATTGCTTGTTTTCTTCTTCTTCTTCAGTCCCTCCCTTGTTTAGGTCCACAAGCACAAGACATTCTGTTTGAATATTTATCTTCAAAGATTGAAAATGATAAAGTTCATTATTTTGTTTTTCGTGCTGGACTTCACTATATGCCAATCAATAATATTTACATGAATTGTGATGGCATGAAAACATTAGATGAAATTATCTCTTACATTTTTCAAGATGAAAATTGTATTATCACGGAAACAGAAAAATGAACATTCTTGAAAAAACAAAAAACTCAAATGGATACTTACGAATCTTTTCAGAAGAATGGAATGACGACATTAAAAATTATATTAACGAAAATTCGTTTTCACAAAAAATAGATCTTGTTGAAATTCCATTCTCTTGGGGAACATTAAGATACCTATATCAAAAAAATCATTCTTGTTCTGAAATAACAACAGTTATGTTTAAAATCCCTATGAACCTAATTCCATATGAAGAACTTTGGAGTAAATGGGGTAAAAGAAGAGCAAAACAACTAAAAGAGTTTATTCAGGCATGGGTTGTAAAGAAAAACATTAAAGATAAAGAATTAATGAATCTACATACACTCTATACATATCGTTATTCTATTATTTCTGTACCTAAATTTTTAAAATCAAGATTGTTTTCACACTTAACTGCCTTTGGAATTACTTTTAAAGAAGTATCTCCAGAATATCACAACATTAAATGTGAAAATTGTGGAACTGATTTTCGTTTTAGAACATTAGGAGCTATTAAAAAATCATCTTGTCCAAACTGTAAATCCATTTCATTTGTGAGATAAATATATGAACAATGAACCTCTAAGCAACAAAGCTATTTTCCTTACTATCTTTATCCCAGCCTCCGCCATCTGTTTATGGCTACTTATTTCAGCAACCAATAGTTATTTGGCTGGAGAATTAGATGGAGTTCAAATGTTATTCGGTTTAATTATCTATGGAACAATTCCATTTATTCTAGGAATTAGATTGGTTATCGAAATGTTTATTTTCAGAAAAGTTACTAGAAAGGTTAGTAAATTCTTCGATTAAAAGATAAGAGAAACTCCTCCAGGGTTGGGGAGAGAGAGTGGGAAAAGCATAATAACTCTAAGAGCAAATAAAAATTCACTGGAGTTTCTTTTATGTGTGAAATTACAAAAATTGAATCCTTAGTTAAATCCAAAGGATCTAGTGGAACCGTTAATATCTCCTTTAAGGAACTTGAACCTTTTATTAGTGATGATATTAACTTCCCTGATAAAAAACAAAGATTCCGAATGCAATTAAAGCCTAAGCTTGCTGAAAAGGGATTGGATTTTATATTTACTGGAGATACCGTTAGATTCATTTTTAATGATTCCGAAATTCCAAAACAAGTAAAGGAAATTAAAAAAACAGAAAAAGTAGAAATTGTTAAAGATGAAAAAGATTATCTTTCCTATGCTTGTTCTGATCCCGGTTCTGGAAGTGATTTTGGACACGAATATATCTTCCCAGAAGAATTTAAATATGTAAAAACTGCTGTTGAAACAGATGGATGTTTCCCTCTACTTGTTGGGGAGAAATCTTCTGGTAAGTCTCGTATGGCTGAAGAAATCGCTAAAAGACTTAATAGACATAGTAAGGATGGTAATGTTATTGGAAAGGGAGTTCCTTGTTTTAGAATTAACCTAGAAGAAATTGAAGAATCGGCAGATCTTGTTGGTTACTCACAACTAATTTCAGACCCATCAACACAAACCTCTAAAACAATTTTCGTTCCCGGAATCCTACTTGAAGCATGGATTAAGGGGTACATTCTTATTATGGATGAGATTGATCGTTCTTCTAAAGCTGCTAGGAAACAACTTAACATGGTTACGGAACAAGGTGGAAAGCTTATGGTTCCTAGTCATGAGGGATTCCGATTCTTTGAGAGACACCCCGACTGCCGATTTATTTTTACGGCAAATACTTGGGGGCACGGAGATTTTACCGGGATGTATGACGGGGCAGAGCCTTTGAATAGTGCTTGGCTATCTCGTATTGGTCCTAAGTTTGAAATCAAAACAGATTGGTCAGTTTATAAAGAAGTATTAAGCTATTATGAGTTGCCTAAACCTGTTATTGATTTCCTATTTGAAAAAGGTGGTGGTGCTGTTCAAAAAATGAATGACACTATTAATATTAACAAACTACAAGAAAGCATTACCCTAAGATCATTCATTCGTTTTGCAAAAGTCTATAAGGTCTTTGGATGGCATTTTGGATTGGAAACTTGTGTCATTAATGAATTTGCAGAACATAACAGACAAAAAATGCGTGATGTTATTGCTACTGTTTGTGGACTTAATTTTAAGCCAACCTCTGACTTCGAAATAATTAATAGTGAAATTTCACAAACAGCACAAAATCAACTAAAATAAAATTAGAAACAATAAATGGGTAATCCCAGGGTTGGGAAGGAGTGGGGTAGGTTATCTATATCCAGATGGAAATAAAAGGATATTAATGTGAGAACTTCAAACCAAATTAGAAGCGATATTTCAGTTGTTGGACGTGGTTTGAATAATGAAAATATTAAGTATATTTGGGGTGGTGTTCCTAGTGGGGCTCATGCTGCTTTTTCATTTGAAAAAAATGCTATTCTACTTCCCATTTTAGATCAAGAAATTTTAACTGAAGAACAAGTTAATAATCTAATGGCTTGGGATAGACATGAAAGGCTTCATGCCCTAAAATCTTGTGGGGACTACATGAAAAAGAAATATGGTTCCCTAAATAAACTAGAACAGCATTTGTTTCAAAGACTAGAAGACTCAAGAATTGAAACTGGAAATTCATCAATGAGCTTTTCAGAAATGGAAAGCCTTAGAATTCATGGTGAAAAAAATATAGTTCAAGAAGAAACTGGTAGAGATGAATGTCTTAGATCGTTTAGAATGAATGAGTTTAAAGACGTTTGCAAAGATTATATTAAGATTGCCCACAACAATCGTTGGGGTTATCTTTCAATGGCTCTTCAATTTAAAGTTGCCAACTATGGTGACTTTCCAATTCCAGAAGAACTACAAAAGTTTTTTGATATTGGATGGAAAATTCTATCTGATGGAAGATTTAAAAAAAGTAGAAAAACGGGTAGGGCTGGAACTTGGACAATTGGAGAGCTAACAAAAGAAGTTATTAAGGCTTGGGATATTGAAGATAGTAAAGAAGAAAACAATTCAAAAGACAATAATGAAAATGAAAGTAATAAAGATGGAGAAGAAAAAGAGGAAGAGGGTGAAAATGGTGAAAAGGGTGAAGAAGATGATAATGAAAGTATTTCAGAAGAATTTATTACTTCAAATAAAGATGATGATTCTTTAGATCCAAATAAACTTGGCCTAGAAGTTGGCCAAATGTCTCTTGATCAAGAAGAAAAAAAGGTTAAACCATTAAGTATGAATCTTCCTTATAATATGGAAGATGAGGATTTAATTCCAAATGAATTTCCAAATGAATTTTTTCAGATTTGTTCTCAGATAACAGATAAAGCACAGGAACTCCGTGGAATATTAACTGTGATTCTTCGTTCAAGAACCAGAACTCAAGTAAATAAAAATAGATTACACGGAAAAATTAATCATCGCTCTCTATCCTCTGTTTCTTGTGGCAATACAAAAATTATGCAAAAAACAAAAGAGGGAATTAATTTAAACACTGATATTCAAATTATTATTGACCTTAGTGGAAGTATGTGGTATTCTACCTATAAAGAAATTAAACGCTCGACTCTCGCTGCGTGTGTTGCAATTACTTTAACAGAAGCATTATCTAATGTTTATGGAATTAATGTTGAGGTTATTGGATTTAATTCTGTTACCCCAAAACATCCAGAAAATATACAACCAAAAATGCAGAGAAGTCATGATAAAATTCTTACTCATTTTTTTAAAACATTCGATGAAAATTATTATTCAGTAAAGAATCGTTTAGGAGCAATGGCAGTTACCCTAGAAAAGGGTGGAGCTGTTGGTGGAGCAAACGTAGATCATGAAGTTATTTGGCGAGGTGCTCACAGACTCCTTAAAAGAGGTAAAAAAAGAAAAATTCAATTGGTCTTATCTGATGGAATTCCTTCTGGTTGTGGTGGAACCTATAATGGTTTTTTAGAAACAGAACTAACAAGAGTAAATAATAAAATTAAAACAACAGGAATTGAACAGGTAGCCATTGGGATTCAAAATAACGGTGTAGAATTGTTTTATCCAAGAACACTCGTTCTTTATGAACTAGATAAACTAGATCAAGAAGCACTTAAACTAGTAGCAGATTTGCTATTAAAAAATTAAAATAAGTGAGAAAATATGAAACTAATTAATTTGACAAACAAAGATGTAAAATTTTCAATTAATGACGATGGGACTATTGCTATTAAGATTGGAGTAGATTACTTACTTAAAATTTCATGGGCAGAATTAAGATCCCTTGATATGATTATCTCAAAACAACAATCTGAAGCATTAGGACTCGCTAAAGACATGATAGAAAAAATAGAAAAAGCCCTTGACAACTCCATCCTACTAGAAAACAATAGCCCTACAATAACTACCGAAACATTTACTCAAGAACAAAAGAAAAGATTCTCTAAGTTCCTAAATTCAATTGAAACAGAAATGGCAGAAGTTTTCCCAACAAATGAAATAACTAAAATTATCGGAAAAGAATTCCTTATAGAAGAACTAAAAGAAAACTTTGGTAAAAACTACTCTTTTAAATCTGTTGGAAATGATGAAATATCAATATCGTTTCAACCAATTTCTATTGGAGAAAAGTAATGACCACTCTTGAAATTCTTAAAAAAGAAGAAGAAACACTAAAAACAGAAATTGAATTGCTAACCAAACAAACAGAACTATTTACCTCTCCTTTACAAAAAGAAATTCACAACAAAGCAATTAAAAGCCTACAAAGAAACCTATCCTCAATCCAATCTCGTCTTGAAAAATCTGAAATGAATTCAGATGAATTTTCATTTGTTAAAATTACAAATTCCTTAATATCAGATACTATCGAAGCCTATTTTGTTTATCATATTTGGACCCATCCAGAAATGGTTAAAGCATTACAAGACGTTGAAGAAAATATTGACAATCTTGCTAAGTATAGTTCTAAAATTCGTAAATGGCTTTCTGTTTTTCGTACAAAAAAATATATGAATGAAAAAAGACAAAGATTAGCAGAATGGATGGAACACAAATCATGGGTCTGTATTGACAATCCATCAAATCCTTTTTCATTTAAAAATACGGTCACTTTCAGGGGGAACATGGACCCTCATCGACTACAAAATATTTTAGATGGACTTTGCGAATGGTCCTTAGAAAATCTAATCGACAAACAAGCACTCTACCACTCAACAGCACAAAGACAAGAAAAAGAAAAATTGTATAAGCTTAGAAAGAAAATGGTAGAAAATGGCTTGGTCGAAGAAACAGAAGTACGGGAAACAGAAAACGAACAATTAGCAAATATGTAGAAGCCCAGCCCATGGTTAAGGAGAGGAATAGGGCAAACCATTTACTCAATACCTATACAAAACAAACTGGAGTCTTAAATGTCTGATCTTATTAAAATCAGAAACGGGATCATTAACTTTTTAAATTCCGGTTTAATTTTTTCAAACGGAAAAACTGATTTTTGTGTTGAACTAAATATTTGTCCATTAATGACAATTGAAGTTGTAAAAGATAAAGAAGTCTACAAAACCCCTCTCTGTAAGGCTTGCTATGCTGCAACAATTCTTAATATTTATAGTGGACTTAGAAAGAAAATTAGATCAATTCCTAAAGATAAAACCAACTTACTCAAAACTTTTGAAGAAGATATTAAACTTCTAAAAAATTTAACTAAATCAACAAAACTTGGTCCAATTAAAAAAATTCGCTTTTATGGAATTTCTGACTTTAAAAAAGATAATCTTCCTTTTATCTTTGCTGCATCAAAATTTCTTACAGTAGATATTATTTCAAAAACTCTTGCAATGAAAAATAATGAAGAAAGTCTCATTAAATTAATTAATCAACCAAAAATTTGGATATCTCTTTCATTTAATAAAGCATTTAAAGACAATCTTCCTAGAATTGAAAAACTCTTAATTGAACATAAAGCAAAAAATGTTCAACTTAATTACTGTCTGAATATATATGAAGAAGATCCAACAGACCTTTGGTATAATAAATTTCAAGTTATCCATCCAACAAATGATTCCAAATGGAATGCAGTTAAAGCTGGACTCAGTGAAAAAAAAGTCTGCGGTTTGTGGGATAGAGATGGAAATAAAACAGTTAATAAATCTGGACATTGTAAAACATGTAACAATTGTCATATTAGCTATCTCAGCACTATCAAGAAAACAAAAAACAATCAAGAATTGGCCTATTCCAATTGACTATGGCCTTTTGAGGTTTTACCCTTTTGTATGAAAAATAAAGCGGAGAACCAAGATGACTTTACCTTTTAAAAAAAGAAAAATAATTCAAAAACTTGAAAATCTTTTTGGAATTCCTTTTGTAAAATTAATTGGAGAAAACTTTAAGAAAGGAGATTCAAGATACTATGTACAGAAGCGTCTATTAGAAATGATTGTAGAAAAGAATTTAATTAAAAAAGCAGAAGAAATTTTCACCCATACTAAAGATTCAAAAACAAACTGGAATCCTTCAACATGGACTTATAACCAATATGGTGCTGTTGATGTATCTTGTAATCCAGCATTTGGACCTTCCGTTATTTATCATGCAATCAAAGACATTATTCAATCAGGTGAACTAAACGTTTTTGATTTCGAAATAACTAACAAGGGAAGAAAGTCTAATGAAGAAAATGAATCAAGCGAATGTAGAAAGAAACCAACAATAACAGTAGAACTTACCTGTAAAAATTGTAAAAGAGTTCATAAAAATCATGGACTTACTGATCCAACCTTTCTTGGACTTAGAGTTTATGAATGCCCTAACTGTGGTTCTTTCGGAGAATGCTCCGCAAAAATCACTGAAACCAATAAAATCAAATTTAAAGCAGTCATTAAAAGAAATGGTATTCGACAAGAAGAATTTGTAAATGAAAACCTAACCCCAATTGAGGAGGAGCCAGGGTTGACAGAGAAACAACCCTCCCCTATCAATACAGGTTAAGGAAAGGGATAACAAAGTGAATCAAGAATACAAAACATCTAACAAACCCGTCACAGTTTCAACACACAAAATTGGTTCAATCCAAACAACGTATAAAAAACTCCAAGAAATGTTTGGAAACCCACAAACAGTTGTAGATAGAAGAGTTACTTGTTGTTGGGTATTTTCAAAAGATAATCAAATCTTTATGATTCATGATTGGAAACAAGAATTTAAAGATTCAACCACCACTACAACGTTTTCTATTAGTGGAAATGTAAACTCACCACCATTCATTAAATGGTTAAATGAAACTAATGTAGGCATTGCCAAATAATAAAATTCTTCACCCTCTACTATATGGTCCAAAGTGACCCAAAGGAGCTTTACTATGTTCATTTACGCTAAGACCCATGATTCTAAGGACAAGAAGGCACGAGTTGCTTTCCTTGTGAAGAATGAAATCATCTCCGAAGAGGTTGGTAAGGTTGTTTTCCATGCCTCCTTCCCTAAGGGAGATGAAAACTACATCAATCGTAGTGAAGCCTGCCGTCAATTTATTGATTCCGAAAAGGGCGTTAATAAGTACGTTTCGGCTGGTGGACCCGCAATTGAACGCATTCTTAACCTTGAACACCATGAAGGTGTCACACGGTGGGAAACAGAAGAAGTTGAACCCGTTGCACAAGCTGCACGTCTTTCCGATGCAGATAACCTCCCTGCACGGGGACGACACCCCGGAACTAAGAATCGTGATAAGGCTGTTATTGAAGCCGAAAAGGCTCTTAAGGTTATTCGGGTTGAAGCACGTAAGTCTCTTGGACTTCCTGCACGAGGACGCCTAACCGCTGACCAACTTCTGCAACTTGAGTCTTATGTTAAGGCAAATCTTTCCACAACTACAAACCCTGCATAATTATTAAAGAGTGATAGAGCTAATAACTCTATCACTCTTTAATTATTTATACCACAAATAATAAAATTACATTTGCTTTATTTTTAAAGGATAATTAATATGATTGGATATAAAGCAACATTTAATGGTAAATGTAAAAATAAAACATATAAACTCGGTAAAACTTACACATTAAGAAGTGAAATGGAAATGTGTAAAAAGGGTTTCCATTTTTGTCAAGACTTATATGACGTATTTTTTTATTATCCAGAAAATAAAGATACGAAAGTCTTTAAAGTAGAAGCTTTAGGTAATGTTGAAACAATAGGTGACAAATCAGTTACTGATAAAATTAAGATTTTAGAAGAAGTTAATTTGTCTAATATGGTATTAGAAAAAAATGGTTTTAAAAAACATTTTGATGATAAAGGTAATTTTATTAAACTAGAATATGATAATGGTTATTGGATTAAATATGAATATGATTCAAAAAATAGAAGAATTAAAGAAGAATGTTCTAATGGTCATTGGACAAAATTTAAATATAATAAAAACAACGATTTAATTAAAAGAAATTATTCTGATGGTTCTTGGGAAAAATATAAATATGATTCCAATAATCATTTTATTAAAACAGAATATGGTAGAGGATAATTAATATGATCGGTTATAAAGCAACCTATAATGGTAAATGTAAAAATAAAACATATAAGCTCGGTAAAACTTACACATTAAGAGGTAAATTAAAAATGTGTGAAAAAGGGTTTCACTTTTGTAAAGATTTAATTGATGTATTTGAATATTATCCACCTAATAAAAATATTAAAGTCTTTAAAGTAGAAGCTGTTGGTAATGTTGAAACAGAAAATGATAAATCAGTAACAGACAAAATTAAGATTTTGGAAGAGGTTAATTTAAGCAATATGATTTTAGAAAAACATGACTATAAAAAGTTTTTTGACGATAAGGGCAATTATATTAAATTTGAAACTTCTGATGGATATTGGATAAAAAGAGAATATGATGAAAGAAATAATTTAATTAAATTTGAAAATTCTGAGGGTGCTTTGTATAAATATGAACATGATGAAAATAATAGATTAATTAAAACAGAACATAGTAAAGTAGCAGCTAAGGAGCATCGACATGATCGGTTATAAAGCAACTGCTAATGGTAAATGTAAAAGAAAAACATATAAACTTGGTAAAACTTACACATTAAAAAGTGAAATGAAAATATGTAAAAGAGGTTTTCATTTTTGTCAAGATTTATTTGATGTATTTGAATATTATCCACCTAATAAAAATACAAAAGTCTTTAAGGTAGAAGCTTTAGGTAATGTTGAAACAGAAGATAATAAATCAGTTACTGATAAAATTAAGATTTTGGAAGAAGTTAATTTAAGTAATATAATTGTAGAAAAATATGGTTATAAGAAACATTTTGACGATAAAGGTAACTGTATTAAAATAGAATATCCAGATGTTTATTGGGAAAAATTTAAATATGATTCAAAGAACAGAAGAATCAAAGAAGAAAATTCTTTTGGATCTTGGACAAAATTTAAATATGATAAAAATAACAATTTAATTAAACAAACTTATTCAGATAATTCTTGGATAAAATGGAAATACAATGAAAAAAATAAATGTATTAACATAGAGTATGGTAAAGGATAATCAATATGATCGGTTATAAAGCAACATATAATGGTAAATGTAAAGACCAACTTTATGAAGTTGGTCAAACATATACTTTAGATGGCGAATTAGTAATGTGTTTAAATGGTTTTCATTTTTGTCAAGATTTATATGATGTCTTTAATTATTATCTAGAAAATAAAAATACAAAAGTATTTAAAGTAGAAGCTTTAGGTAATATTAAAACAATTGATGATAAATCGGTTACTGATAATATTAAGATTTTGGAAGAAGTTAGTTTAAGTAATATGATTGTAGAAAAAAATGGTATTAAAAAGTATTTTGATAATAAAGGAAATTATATTAAAAAAGAATATCCAGATGGTTATTGGGAAAAATATGAATACAATGAAAGAAAGGATTTAATTAAAACAGAAAATTTTGATGGTTTTTGGATAAAATATGAATATGATGAAAATGGCAATAGAATTAAAAGAAATTATTCAGATGGTTCTTGGTTAAAATACAAATACAATGAAAACAATAAATGTATTAACGTAGAATACGGCAAAGGATAATAAATATGATTGGATATAAGGCAACTTGTGAAGGAAAATGTAAAGATCAACTATATGAGGTTGGTAAAACTTATACTTTAGATGGTAAGATGAAAATATGTGAAAGAGGGTTTCATTTCTGTCAAGATTTATATGACGTATTTTATTATTATCCAGAAAATAAAGATACCAAAGTCTTTAAAGTAGAAGCTTTAGGGGAAATTAAAACAAAAAGTGATAAATCAGTTACTAATAAAATTAAGATTTTGGAAGAAGTTAGTTTAAGTAATATGATTGTAGAAAAAAAAGGTTATAAAAAATTTTTTGATTATAAAGGTAATTTTATTAAGTTTGAAGATTCTGATGGACATTGGGTAGCATATAAATATAATAAAAACAGAAACATAATTAGAAGAGAACATTCTAATGGTAATTGGGTAAAATATAAATACAATAAAAACAATAAGGTAATTAAAAGAGAATGTTCTAATGGTGATTGGGAAAAATATTATTATGATAAAAAAACACTTTTAATTAAAACAAAATATGGTAGGACAATCAATGTAATCAAGGATAATTAATATGATCGGTTATAAAGCAACCTATAACGGTAAATGTTTAAACCAAATCTATGAAGTTGGTCAAACATATACTTTAAATGACGAAATTATAATGTGTGTAAAAGGATTTCATTTCTGTCAAGACTTATATAATGTATTTGATTATTATCCTCCAAATAAAAACCTTAAAGTATTTAAAATAGAAGCTTTAGGTAATATTGAAACAAATGATGATAAATCGGTTACTGATAATATTAAGATTTTAGAAGAAGTTAATTTAAGTAATATAATTGTAGAAAAAAATGGTATTAAAAAGTATTTTGATAATAAAGGAAACTATATTAAATTTGAATATTGCAACTCATATTATTGGGAAAAATATGAATATAATGAAAATAACAATAAAATTAAAACAGAATACTCTGGAGGTTGTTGGGAAAAATGGGAAAAATATGAATACGATTTAAATAATAATTTAATTAAAAAAGAAGATTCTTATGGTTATTGGACAAAGTATGAATATAATGAAAATAATAAATGTATTAAAGTAGAATGTTCTGATGGTTATTGGGAAAAATATGAATACGACTTAAATAACAATTTAATTAAAACAGAATATGGTAGAGGATAATCAATATGATCGGTTATAAAGCAACCTATAACGGTAAATGTAAAGATCAACTCTATGAAGTTGGGAAAACATATACCTTTTATGACGAATTAATAATATGTCAAAAAGGGTTTCATTTTTGTCAATATTTATATGATGTATTCACTTATTATTATCCAAATAAAGATATCAAAGTCTTTAAAGTAGAAGCTGTTGGTAATATTAAAACTGAAAGTGATAAGTCAGTTACAAATAAAATTAAGATTTTAGAAGAAATTAATTTAAGTAATATGATTATAGAAAAAAATGGAGGAAAATATAAGTTTGATAAAAATAAAAATCTAATTGAAAAAAAATATTCTAGAGGAATAGTTGAAAAATACGAATATGATTCTAATCACAATAGAATTAAATATGAAGATTCTTATGGTTATTGGGAAAAAAGAGAGTATAACCAAAATAACAAATTAATTAGAATAGATAGAGCTTCAGGTTATTGGATGATACTTGAATATAATGAAAATAATGAAATCACTTATAAGTCAGGAAGAAATAAATTATAAAAATACCTAACTTAAATTGTAACTCCAATCTATTTGATGAGGTTTGTTTAATATCTTTCTTAATACCCTATCCACTTGACTAACAATCTCTTTTAATGAATTAAACTTGCCCACATCTACCTTTACATAATTCCCTTTTTCTCGCATTCTCTTCTCTATCTTCCATAAATCCCTCCCCCACAAACGATATTGGGCTCTCACACTCTCAGGTAAATCTCTCTCCTCCTGAAATATATGAGATCCACATCTATCACAATATCCCTTCCTTGTTACTGGTCTTTCCTCTAAATGATAAACAGCACCACAACAAGGACACTTCCTTCTCTTATTTATCCACTCCACTGCATGAGACTCATCTACAACTAATAATATTACCGCATTAGCCCATTCCACTAAATAGGGATCTGGTATCTCACTAGATACTACAGCAAAATCCTCCATCCCTATCCCACACCTCTCCTCATCCGTTAAAAAATCATCCGGAGAATTAACATATATCTCCGCCAATTCCTTCATCTTCTTATACTCCCTAGGACCACGAACCATCTGCATACTACCACTTCCACTACTTATATCACCCATATCCACATAATTCGCAGGAATATTATCCCCAAAATAATCGTGGACATTCTCATCATCACCCTCTAATGTTATAAAATCTAAATTGTGATACTCAGATAATCTCTCCCCTAACTCCATTATAGGAGTAAACGGAGAACCTAATACCAATATCCTACATGACTCATTATCCATTAACCTACATCCTCATATATGATCTATCCAACATTGTCGTAAATGATTTAACCAACATCCTCGTATATCATATATCCAACATTGTCGTTTATGTTATGTACGACAATCTTGGTTATTACATTAATTGTTTTACAATTAGTGTAGGGTTTATTTGGTGTTTTCTAGCTAGATCTTTAATGAAGATTTTTAGCCCCTCAGTAACACCATGATTAGATAAATACTCTTTTAAATATCCAATACATTCTTCTATATCACCCGCATTATAACAACCTTCCTCTAATACTTCCATATCATAATCCTTTGATTCCATTTGACTCACCTTCATCCATTTAGAAGTCTTGGCAGTTGTTTGAGATCCTTCAACTTTACTAACCTTTGTCCATTTAAAAGCTTTAGCCATTGGTTGTGAATTACTAACCTCTTCTTCCTCAAAATCCTTTTCACCAAAACTAAAATCAGAATACTTCTCATATATCCTAACTAAAACAGGAGGAACATTCCTATTATGCATCTTTCTCCTATCTAATTCCTCACCCAAAAAAGAAAGAAGCTCACTAAAATCATTAACATCAACTTGCATCTTATCACCTACTTGAGCTTTCTTTATCTTCCTCTTCATTCCACTCTCCTTATTCTCCTTCTTAATCCTAATACCAAACTCAGGAACCTTTATATCAGGCACATCCTGTCCCAAAGAACTAGGAGACACTTCTATCACATCACTAAAATTATTTTCCTCTTCTCCTAAACCCTCACCAAAAAAATCACCCGACTCATCACCGGATAACCCCTCAGATTCCCCAAACTCATTAACATTGTTAGAAAAATTATCCGTATCTGGTCTTATAGGAGCAGCTTCTCGTATATTATCCTTTATTGGCCTTACTCCACTTGATCTTTTAAGTCCATTGTGATCAAATAATCCCATAAAGGAGTCATCCGCCTTTATACTTACTTCAGAAAGATTAAATCCTTTGCTTATCTGTATCCTATTATCCATCTACCTTTCCTCCAATATTTTCAATAATTACTTCATTGTTTATTCTTTATCACAAACAAATTATCCTTCTTTTTATTAGAGAAGCCAGGGTTGAGGGGGAAGAAAATTCTACCACTAAAAACTGAGGAAACCTAACCAATGATCATTCTAATAATATCCAAACTTAAAAATAAAAAACTAAGCCATATAACAAAACATATATAACTTAATTATAATCTTTACCCATTTGTATTTGTGGTATGTATGCTGGTGGAGCTATTTGTTTTATTACTACTCCCATAGAATTCAAACAACTCTTATCAAATTCTAAACCACTCCAGCCCCTTTTCTTTCCAACCTCACGAAATGCTTTATATATATCTAACATCTCACTATCATTACAATCACCACATTCACTTATTGCTATCTTAAATGCATTACCCGCTATTAACATATCCTCTTTCTGCTTAATCTTCTTAGGTTCTACAGTCTTAGGAATAAAACCATAATCAACAAACTCACTCTTATTCGCCAAACAAGTATAATAACTACTTACTAAATAATCAGATAACTTACCATGAAGCTTTGAATCATATGATCTTATCTTGTCAAAAAAAGGCACTACCACTTTTTTAAAATCTTCTCGTTGATTCATTTATGTCTCCTATATTATTCCAATTATCTATTCCTAAATACGATTATCATAACTCTATTCTCTACCATTATAACTCTTATAACAATTTTTATTCGGCCAAAATAAACAAACTATCCATATCCTTAATTTTATCTTTCACCGTGTACTACACAGTGTCTCACACAGTGTTTTTTACGCATTCTTTTTTATAAATTTTATAAAAATTTCTCCACATATTACGATAGTTTCCTGATTTCTACAATTTTCCCGGACAGGAAACTGAGCCCATTCAGGAAATTTCCCACCCGCATCTCTTGAGTGATCATCTAAGTAAATAATTACCCATGTATGTAAAAAATTACATACAAAATAACACAAAATACAAAGATTAGGCGAAGGTTAGACGAAGATCAAGCGAAAACTAAGCGAAATGTGTGTAAAAAATTACATAGTTGAGTGATCAATCAACAAAAATAGATAAAAAAGTGGTCCTTTTTGATCAATTTTTATTTCATTTCAATTTCATAATAATATTTTTTATTTAGTTATTTAAAATTTATTATTATTAGTGTTTTTTGTATTATTTAAGTCAAATACTATCAATAATGTATAGAATGTTTAAAATGGTATATTTCGTAGGTCATTGACATTATTGAAGTTGCTATTTTTAATGGTAATAATATGAATAATGTTTTTTGAATTTGTGTGAGTTTTTTGTATTTATTCTTGTTATTATGGTTAGTGTTATTAGGATTAAGGTAATGTGGATTATTAATGAAATTATATTTAGCTTGGTATTCTTCCATATGTTTGTTCCTTTTTCATTATGGTATTAATTTATGGTATTAATTTGTGGTGAAGAGGATATTTTGGTTTGGTTTAATGGTGATGGATTCTGACATTTTTGTTATGTTATTTTTGTATAGTAGTGTTGGGTATAGGTCTTCTTTATTTTTAAGTTCTTGTATTGTGTATTTGTGGTTATTGTGATTGAATGTAAAGAAGTTATTAAGGGAGTCTATGTTTATGTTTTGCATAATATTTTTTTATTTTTATAAAAGTTGGAGATAATTTCCTTTGTTTTAAGGATGGATAGTTCTTCTTCTTTATCAAGTTCTAGGTCTAGGTTTATAGCTATTGCATTTTCTTCTAATTTAATTAATTTTTCCAATGCTTCTTCTAGTTCGTAATTGATGTCATTGTTTAGTATTTTTTCTATGTTATCCTTTAGGGTTAGTAATGTTGTTTGTAGTTTTAGGTAATATGGGAAGACTTTGTTTGTGTATTTAATTAGGGAGAAGATATCTTCGGTTAGTGGTATTGTTCTTATTGTTTCTAGGAGTGCTCTTATTAGATTATTTTGTTTTTTGATTAGTTTTTGTTTATGTGTTTTTAGTGGGGTTATTTGGTTATTTTGGTTTATGTGTTCTGTGTTATTTAGTTCATGCATATAATCTGAGTATGATTCTTCTAGGTTATCAATGTTGCTTTGTATATCTTTTATGATATCTTCTGTTCTTTCGTCAATTATGTATAATGTGAATGTGGAGCTATAGGTTTGTAATATTTTTATTTCTTTTAGGTATTTTTTAATTGTTTCTGGTTTATTTTTTCCTGTCATTTCTAGGAATTTTATATAGGTGGAGTGATTTGTGAATGTGGGGTTTTGGAATATTTCATTAATTGTATTAAGGTCCATAGTCATTATTGTCCCATTGTTGTATGTAGTTATTGTCCCTCTCCCATTGGGCTCTGGAAGGGAGGTATTGTGTATTTACATTTACATTGATGGATCTGATAAAACTTATGTTTTCTTCTGAGTCATCTGGTTGTGGGTTTACGAATCCCATAAATCTTGATGGGACTCCACTAATAGTGGTTATGATATGTGCATTATCATATTGTGATAGTTTTTTTGTTATTTTTTCTTGTAGTTTTCCGTTATTGAGATTTCTTTCTAGATTTTCGGCTATTAAATAGAGTGTGAGGAGTTCAACTGATTGTAATTTAGTTGTGAAGGAGTCTAGTTCTTTTCTTATTCTGGAGATATCTCTTAGGTTTATTTTTTTAGTTTCTTGTTTTTCTCTAGTTATCCATTTTTCGTTTTTTTCTTGATATTTTTCTTTTAGGATATTTGAGAATGGTAGTAGTTTGTTGGTGTATTCGTTTACAAGGTATTCTTTTTGTTTTTTAGGTGTCATTCCCGGAATAGTTGTTTGTATTTCTAGGTAATTAAATGAGTGATATGAGATCATGTGTGTTTCCTTTTGTGATTTATACTTGTTTTTTCGGGCCAAGTATTTATATTTGTTAAACATTATGTACGAGGATGTTCTAAGTTATAATATTATTTAATTGTGTTTCTATATTTTCTATTAGTAAGTATATTTTAAGTAATTCTATTGATTGTGTTTTAACTATATCTGAATCTAGTTCTTTTCTCATTTCAAAGATGGCATTTATGATGGACTTTATGTTTGATTGATCTGGTTTTGTTATGAATTTTTTTATTGATTCAATTCTTTCATAGCAGTTTTGTAATAAAAATTTTTCTTTTTCTTCTATTGAAACCCATGGAAGGGGTAATGATATTTCCAGATAATCTATTGAGTTATATGTAATCATAGACATTCTTTATAATATTGGTAACATCATATACGAGGATGTTTATGGTGAGTCATTAATAAGGTCATATAGTTCTTGAACTTTGTCTTTTATGGTTGTCCTATGCTTTGGGTTATCATTTACTTTATATTTTTGAACAGGGCAATTATCGAATCTTTTTTTTATATCTTCTGCGAGTAAATATAATTGAAGTAATTTTATTGATTGTGTTTTGGTTATATATGAATCTAGTTCTTTTATTATTCCATGGATTTCTTTTATGTTTGATTGGCTTGGTTTTGTTATTTTTAAGTAAGGTTGAATTACTTCATAGAATCCTTGTGACAGGGATTCTTCTATTTTTTCTATTGGTCCAAATTGAACAAGTAATGATACTTCCAAATAATCTATTGAGTTATATGTAATCATAGGTGTTCCTTATAAAAATATTATCTATGAGGATGTTGTGGTGTTAGTTATGCATATTTTCATTTAATTTTTGAATATCAAATTTTAATAGATTTATATTATATTGTCCAAGATTTTTGTTTTTAAAAAAAATTGTTGTTAGTAACTTTCCGTTATTAAGATTTTTCTCTAGTTTTTTCTCTAATTTTTCTACTATGAGGTATAGGGACAGTAATTCGATAGATTGTAATTTTGTTGTAAAGAAATCCAATTCTCTTTTCATTCTTAAGATATCTTCTTTTATGTTAAACGAATGTTTTGTAAGTTCGAATAGTTTACTATAATATTGATCTACCAGATAATCGTCTTGTTTTTTTAGTGTCATTTTTCTTACAATAAGGTTTGTGTTTCTTTCAAGGTAATCTAATAATGGATCTTCCTTGTAGAATTTGCAATTTTTTTGAATATAATTATTTGAGTCATATGTAATCATAATTAGTAGTATTTAGGTGCTCCTTTAATATTTAGGTGCTTCTTTAATGTTTAGGTATTTTTCTGTACTTTCCAATTCTTTTAAATAATTTAAATATTTATTTAGTTTGTATTCTATTTCTTCGGCTTTATAATATGTATATAGCAATTCAACTGACTGTAATTTTATTATAAAGTAATCTATTTCTGTTTTTATTCTAACTATATTTTCTATATTTGATGCTATATTAAGACTTATTTGATGTATTTGTGTTAGGCTACATTCCATTACATTTTTTTCTTTTTCTTTCAAGTTGATACAATTGAGTATACCATCATAGTCTGCTTTTAATCTTTTTTCTTTTAATTCATTAATGTTTTTATAAAATGCCACTATTGTTTTCAATCCACTTCTTTCTTGAATATAGTTATTTAAGTTGTATGTAATCATGGTTATACAAACCTTATAAGTTTTCTTGCATTAAATTATTTCTATTTTAGAGTATTGGGTAGTAATTCAATTTATCATATAACAATTCTATTTATTATATAGTAACTCATTTCTCCATTTAATAATTTATTAAATTTTAATCTTTCATTATTTCTTTGTTCTTCTTTTGTTTTTAAATAATATTGATAGTTTGTTTCATATTCTTTTTCTAACTTTTCTGTTTTGAAATAGAGTTGTAGGCATTCGATGGATTGGAATCTAGTTGTAAGATATTCTAGTTCTATTTTTGTTTCTTTTATTTTTTGGCTCCAATCTAATTCAAAATCATACCATTTTATTTTTTCTGATATAATATTCAACAGTTCATTATATTCTTTTTTTAGACATTCATTTTGTTCTTCAAAAGATTTATCTGTGTATGTGTATACTAATACACTTCTAACTTTCTGCATAAAGTCATATATGGTATATGTAATCATAAATATCTGCTACTAGATAGTTTCTATAATTTATTTTAATAATTTTCCATTATTTATTTCTGTTTCTTTTTTTTCTGCGATTAGGTATAATTCTAATAGTTCAACTGATTGATGTACAGTAACTAAAAGATCTAATTCTTTTCTTATTTTTGATATGTCGTTTAATGGAAATATTGTTGGTACTGTGCTAAATGGGAATAGTTTATTTGTGTATAACTCTATTAGATTTTTTTTGTATTCTGTATTAAATCTATTTAGAGAAGTAAGAAGACATAGATATTCCCTGTATTCTTTTAGATTACTAAATCTTTCTATATGATTGTAAGAATTATATGTAATCATAGTTCCCAACATTATGTACGATATAGTTGATGCATATTTTAATTTTCCAATAGATATAGAGATACAATAACATGGGTAATTTTGGTTACAAGTTACTGGCCAAAATTAACTATGTTAGTATTGGTATGTGTTAGATATTTTTAGTAATTGAGTACCAGCTACAATTCAGTTTAATTAGTGTTGAATTAAAGGATGCTGTATATTGTTTATTTATGGAATTCCACAGTTCTGTTAGTCTTTGTTTCCTATAGTTTTCTTGTAGGTTTCTGTGTGTTTCTTCTTGTAGGAGTGTTTCCTTTGATTTTTTTGTTTTTCTGATCATTTGGTTTATTATTTTTTCTTGTTTGCTTATATCTAGATCATTTGACAGTTCATTTAGAAAATCAAAAGCTAGTGCTTCTTCACCATAGTCTTCTAAATGATCTGTTAGAATATTTCCATAATTATGTTCTAGATTAAGGGCTAATGAGATTGCTTCTGCTTGTAGGTGTATATTGTTTTTTGAGTCAAGTAATCTTTGTAGTCCTTCTTTGGCTAAGTCTACTATTTCATCATTACTTTTATTATTAGCTCTATTAGAATAGCTTTTATTTTCTTCTATTTGGTTAAAGAAAGAATAGTTCCCTATATCATTCCACCATTTATTTAAAGCTTGTTTTACATAATCATTTTCAAGAAAATCTTCTGAATAATAGTCTTTAGGAAAAGACTCAACCCTAAAATTTATTCTATAGTAGTCTGCAACATCTCTAATTTCAATCTCTTGCGTTTTTTCTTTATCTTCTTCTGATTCTTCTTCTTGACTAGATTCTCTATATTCTTCTATTAATGCTTCTGAACTAACTTGAAAAACATCTCCAATAAAATTTATTAGATCTTGGTCATCCATGTATTCAAGTACATCATACAATTTTAATTCATGTCTCATTCCAAAAAGATTTTCTAAAACGTAATCAACTGGTTGCCGGTCTCCCTCCACCAAGCTTATTATACGTTCATATCTTTTTTCGAAAACTACATCTGGATTTTCTTGATCATGTTCTTCTATCCAACCTCCTATGACATCTACGAATATATCTATAATGCTTTCTGCTAATGGTTCTATTGTTTGTTTAATGTTTTGATATTCTTCTTGGAATATTTGATCTAGCCCAAAGATTTCCATTTGTGACAATAGGAATTCGTTTTGATGGAACAGGATTAGTTTTTCTTCTAGGTTAAGATTTTCCATAACATTTCCATAATTTTATGAATAAGTTTCTTTAAGGCATTCATAAAGTTTATTTATTTTTCCTTTAACTCTTTATAAAGATGGAAACCTTTTTTACACAGCTTTAATTCTTCATAAAAAAGTGCTTCTACTGCCATATTCTTTTTTAATTCTATTATTATTTAAGTCATATTCATATTTTGCCCAATAACCAGTAGAGTCTTCTGATTTGATTATATTATTTTTTGAGTTATATTCATGTTTTACCCAAAAACCATAAGAGTTTTCATATTTGATACAATTGTTATTTTCATCACATTCCCATTTTTCCCAATTACCATCTGGACATTCTACTTTAATACAATTACCTTTATCATCAAAATATCTCTTATGACCATATTTTTCCAAAATCAAATTAGATAAATTCACTTCTTCTAAAATCCTAATCTTATCTGTTACTGATTTATCGTTTTCTGTTTCAACATTGCCAACAGCTTCTACTTTAAATACTTTAGTATATTTATTTGAAGGATAATAAAAAAATACATTAATTAAATCTTGACAAAAATGAAAACCATTTAAACACATTACTAATTCACCATAAAAGGTATATGTTTTTCCAACTTCATAGAATTTGTTTAAACAATATCCATTTCTAGTTGCTTTATACCCAATCATATTGATTTTCCTTAACTATATTCTTTTTTAAGAAGATTATTATTTTCATCATATTAATTCAAATGACCATTAGAATCTTCATGTTTAATTCTATTCTTATAATCATCATATTCATATTTTTCCCAATAGCCATTTAAACGTTCCACTTTAATTAAATTATTGTTTTTATCATATTCATATTTTATCCAATAACCAGTACAGTCTTCTGCTCTAATTATATTGTTATTAGAATTGTATTCGTTTTTTATCCAAAAACCTTTAGAGTTTTCATATTTAATTAAATTATTATTTTCATCATATTCATATTTTACCCAAAAATCTTTAGAATCTTCATATTTAATAAAATTACCCTTATTATCAAAATGTTTTTTAAATCCACGTTTCTCTAAAATCAAATTAGATAAATTAACTTCTTCCAGAATTTTTATCTTATTTGTAACAGACTTATCAGGATGATTAATAGTTTCACCTAAAGCTTCTACTTTAAAAACTTTAATGTCTTTTTGTGGAGAATAATAAGTAAACACATCATATAAGTCTTGACAGAAATGAAAGCCATTTTCACACATTATTAATTTACCCTCTAAAGTATAGGTTTCCCCAACTTCATAAAATTGGTCTATACATCTACCATTATAAGTTGCTTTATAACCAATCATGTTTATTGTCCTCTACCATATTCTTCTTTAATAAAATTATTATTGGAATCATATTCATATTTTCTCCAAAAGCCATTAGAAGTTTCTAATTTAATTAAATTATTATTAGAATCATATTTCCATTTTGCCCAAAAACCATCAGAATATTCTCTTCTAATTAAATTATTATTTGAATCGTATTCACATTTTATCCAAAAACCATCAGAATATTCTTTTTTAATTAAATTTCTATTGTTATCAAAATAGATTTTAGCACCATATTTTTCTAAGACCATATTAGATAAGTCTACTTCTTCCAAAATTTTTAGTTTGTTTGTAACATACTTATCATAATGATTAATAGTTTCTCCTAAAGGTTCTACTTTAAAAACTTTAATATTTTTATTATATGGATAATATTCAAATATGTCATATAAATCTTGATAGAAATGAAAACCATCTTCACACATTATTAATTTACTATCTAAAGTATAAGTTTCACCAACTTCATAAAGTTGGTTCAAACAATATCCATTAATAGTCGCTTTATATCCGATCATATTGATTGTCCTTGACCACATTTTTCTTCAATAAAATTATTGTTGGAATCATATTCATATTTTCTCCAAAAGCCATTAGAATCTACGCATTTGATTTTATTGTTATTGAAATCGTATTCATATTTCACACAATAGTCATAAGAATCTTCATATTTTATTGTATTATTGTTAGAATCATATTCGTATTTTATCCAGAAACTATTAGAATGTTCTTCTTTAATACATTTATTATTTTCATTATATTCATATTTTACCCAAGAACAATCAGAACATTCTTTTCTAATTAAATTGCTGTTTTCATCATATTTCCATTCTATTAAGAAACCATTAGCGTTTACTTCTTTGATTCTATTGTTATTTGAATCATATTCAAATTTTTCCCAATAACCACTACTACATTCTTGTTTAATTAAATTGCCTTTATCATCAAAATATTTCTTTTCACCGTTTCTTTCTACAATTAAATTACTTAAATCTACTTCTTCTAAAATCTTAATTTTATCTGTAACTGATTTATTGTATTCTGTTTCAATGTTGCCTAAAGCTTCTACTTTAAAAACTTTAATGTCTTTATTTGGAGGATAATAACGAAATACATCAATTAAATCCTGACAAAAATGAAATCCCCTTATACACATTACTAATTCGCCTTTTAATATGTAAGTTTGTCCAACTTCATAAAGTATGTTTTTACATTTACCATTATATGTTGCTTTATATCCGATCATATTAATTGTCCTTTACCAACGCCAACAACTGTTTTAATATATTTTCCGTTATCATCATATTCATATTTATACAAAGCACCATCAGAACTTTCAAATTTAATTCTATTGTTATTTAAATCATATTCATATTTTATCCAAGAACCATTAGAATATTCTAGACTAATATTATTGTTATTGGAATCATATTCCAATTTTACCCAATAACCACTAGACTCTTCTGTTTTAATTAAATCATTATTTGAATTATATTCATATTTTATCCAATAGCCACTAGTGTTTTCATCTTTAATTAAATTACCTTTATCATCAAAATACTTTTTATTATTTTGTTTTTCTAAAATCATATTGCTTAAATTAACTTCTTCTAAAATCTTAATTTTATTAGTAACTGATTTGTCACCAATTGTTTCAACATTACCTAAAGATTCTATCTTAAAGACTTTAATATTTTTATTTGGATGATAATAATAAAAAACGTCATATAAATCTTTACAAAAGTGAAAACCATTTGCACACATTACTAATTCTCCATCTAAAGTATATGTTTGACCAACTTCATATAGTTGGTCTAAACATTTACCATTATAAGTTGCTTTATATCCAATCATATTAATTATCCTTTGCCATATTTTGCATTAATAAAATTATTATTTAAATCATAATCATATTTTACACAATAACCATCGGAATTCTCACATTTAATGTGATTCCTATTTTCATCATATTCATATTTTATCCAAAAACCACTAGAACCTTCTTCTTTAATTAAATTTCCTTTACCATCAAAACACTTCTTCATATTATTTTTTTCTATGACCATATTACTTAAATCTACTTCTTCCAAAATCATAATTTTATCTGTTACAGATTTGTCATATACTGTTTCAATTTTCCCTAAAGCCTCTACTTTAAACACTTTAATATTTTTATTTTCTGGATAATAATAAAATACGTCATATAAGTCTTGACAGAAATGAAAGCCTCTTTTACATATTTTCATTTTACCATTTAAAGTATAAGTTTGACCAACTTCATAAAGTAGGTCTTTACACTTACTATTAGTAGTTGCTTTATATCCAATCATATTAATTATCCTTTACCATGTTCTTTTTTAATACAATTATTATTTTCATCATATTCTAATTTTACCCAATAACCATAAGAATCTTCTATTTTAATTAAATTATCTTTTTCATCATATTCATAGTTATACCAACAGCCATTAGAAATTTCAAATCTAATATAGCTACCTTTATCATTAAAATACTTCTTCTTATTATTTTTTTCTATGACCATATTTCTTAAATCTACTTCTTCCAAAATCTTAATTCTATCAGTAACTGATTTATTATATTCTGTAATAATATTTCCTAATGCTTCTACCTTAAAAACTTTAATATCTTTATTAGGATTGTAATACGTGAATACATCATATAAATCTTGACAGAAATGAAATCCATTTAAACACATTATTAATTCACCATAAAAGGTATGTGTTTGACCAACTTCATAAAGTTGGTTTAAACAATATCCATTATAGGTTGCTTTATAACCGATCATATTGATTGTCCTTTACCATGTTCTTCTTTAATTAAATCATTATTTGAACTATATTCATATTTTGTCCAATAACCAGTGGAATTTTCTTCTTTGATTCTATTGTTATTTTTATCATATTCATATTTCCACCAATAACCAGTACTATATTCTTCTTTAATTTTATTATTGTTTTCATCATATTCAAATTTCCCCCAAGAACCATTAGAAGTTTCTCTTTTAATTTTATTGTTATTTGAGTCATATTCATATTTTATCCAATAACCAGTAAAATTTTCTTCTTTAATTAAATCATTATTTGAATTGTATTCATATTTTGTCCAATAACCAGTAGCATCTTCATATTTAATATAGTTACACTTATCATCAAAATGTTTTTTATAACCATCTTTTTCTACAATCAAATTAGATAAATTCACCTCTTCTAAAATCTTAATTTTATCAGTAACTGATTTATCACCTTCAGTTTCAATATTTCCTAAAGTTTCTACTTTAAAAACTTTTGTATGTTTATTTGGAGAATAATACGTGAAAACATCATATAAGTCTTGACAAAAATGAAATCCCCTTATACACATTATTAATTTACCTCTTAATGTGTAAGTTTTACCGAGTTTATATGTTTTATTTTTACATTTACCATTATAAGTTGCCTTATAACCGATCATATTAATTATCCTTTTTGTCATTAAATGCAATACAAACATCTAAACAATTTTTAGAGCATATTGGATCTTCATGAGAATTATGATTCTTCATCCAAAGATCTCTTTCATTTCTCATATTATCTGAAACATTTCCAATAGGTTTACCGCCTTCTCGTAGATAAATAATGCACGGGAAATGTTTTAATCCATTTTTTCCTCCTGCTACAGCCATATCATCAAGGACCAATTTGCATTTATTGGAATTACATGGCTTCATACCTCTAACATGTTTTCCATGCTTTAAATTTTCAATTCTATAGTTTAAAATTTTATATTTTGTCAAAATTTCTTTTGGTAATTGTGATAATTTAAGTAAGGCTTGATTGTATTGTGCTGAAGGAATTACTCTAATATCAGATACCCCTAAGCTATCTGCGAACAAAACAGAATCATAACATTGGTGAATGTTATTTTCATCAAAAACCATTCCTACAGACACATATGTTAATTTAGATAATTCTTTAATATTGGCAATAATTTTGTTCCAAACTCCCGGGATATTACCAGCCATTTTATCTCCAACAGAAGAACAGCATCCATCTAAGGAGATAGAGAAGTCATTAACTCCAGCGTCAATAAGTTCTTTATAAAATTCTAATTTATTAGAGCCATTAGTAGAAACGGCTATACGAGAGACATTATTATCTTTGCATATTCTAATTAATTCAATAAGTCTTGGATATAATGTTGGTTCTCCACCAGAGAAACGTACATTTTTCAATCCTTGTTTTATCCAAAGATCAAGACATTCTTTTGCTTCTTCAAATGGTATGTTTCCTAAATATTCTTCTTTAAGCCCTCTACAATAAGGGCATTTAAAGTTACATGAAGAATTTAATATTAATTCGCATCTCCATAAAGGAGAGTTTACTGAAGAATTAATTGCTCTTTCGTCTGAAAGAGTATAGAATCCAATATCTTCTAATTTCATAATCCGAATCCATTCCTGTAGTATTTTTCAATCATTATTTGATATTGCTTTTGTGCATCAAAATTTTTTGCCTTTAAAATCAAATCTTCCCAATTTTCTTTTATTTTTTCTATTCCTTCTTTTATTTTTTCTATTGGAATAAATGGTGTTTGTGTGCAATCAAATTTAGAAACATTAGGATCTTCTATTGGAATTCCAGCCCCTACAATTTCTGATGTTCCTCCAGAATTTGCATACAAAATAGGAATACCAATAGCTGCTGCTTGACAAACCACTTTAGGTGCAGCATCTAGATACGAAAGATTGACAAGACAATCACATTCTTTTAAAACTTCTGAAATATACTGAGAACTCTTATATCCAACCTTTGTAATATTGTTAGCTTTAAGCCAATTGGGAAAACTTCCTATTACAATTAGTTCGTTTACAAAAGAAGCTACAGGAATAAGACTAGCTCCTCTTTTTTCTTCTCTTGCCCAGTCTGTTGCAATTGCAACAAATTTTTTAGGCTGTTTTTCATAATATTTTTTTCTAGGATATTCAATTGGAGAAGCTGAATTAATAGCAATTACATATTTCTTAGGAATATCACATCTTTCTTGATGTGAAAGTTGAGAGTATTTAGAAATATAGACAACAACATCTGCCTGTTTGGCGGCTTCATCAAATGGAATATTTCTTTGTAGCAATCCTTTTTGCCAAAAAGACCCATCCATTCTTTTTACTTTTAATTTATTTTTAAAGTTTATAAAATCACCAAAAACATCATTGGTGAACAAAATATCAGCCTTTTCAGGGTTATCAATCCATTTGCAATGATATTCTGAAGAATGAAGTTTTAATTGTCTTACAACATCATTTACAACTGGACCACCAAACCCTCTATGGGCTGGATAATTTGAAAGATTAGAACAGTCAAATATTTTCATATAAGGGTTCCCTATTAATTTCCCTTCAACAACATAATATTGTAGAAAATAAAGGAAAGGAAGTCAAGGACCCTTTTATTTTGGCCAAGATTCTTTGAAAAACTTTATTATTTGTAGTCTTTCTTTAAAGGAATACTTTTCTAAACAAAAACATTTTCCATTTGTTCCAATTGTTTTTGGTTTTATGTAACAGTTATGGCTTGAACATCCTTCTGTTTTTAGTAAAGATTCTATTGTTTCTTTTATATTCTCAACCATAAAATTACAGTTCTATAAATTTACTAAAATCAATTAGATATTCTTCGGAATATTTCCCATCAAAAACTAATTCTTCTACCTTTTTAATCATTTTAATTTTTTTATCTTTTGTTTCAGTTACTGAAAAATTAATATTTTCCATTTCAAGCTCAATTTGATTTCTAGTTATTTTTTTAATAATTTTATATGGTCTATTCTTTTTAGTTATATCAATCTCTTCAAGATCAAATGTTATTCTATCTTTAAAAAAACCCTCTTGTTTTAGGAAAACAGATAATGCTGCTAATCTATATTTATTTGCCTCTTTTAACGTTTTAAACTTTCTAGTTGTATTTTCGAAAAAATAAGGTAAGCCAACAAGATCTTTTGGAAAACAATATCCAAAAACCCAAAAATCTTTATTTTTATATAAATTATTTTCAATTATTTTTTTAGAAAACGAAACTTGAGCATGAATTCTATCTAATAGATAGCTGTATGCCTCATTAAATGCATGACGACCTCTTGCTTCTTCAGTAATTCTAAAATTCCAACGATCCATACAATTATCTTTATAAAAATAACTATGATGAATTTCATTATCTATAACACCATCTGTCATTATTAAATAAAAAATAAAACGTTTAGTAGTTCTATTTAGCTCTTTCTTTTCGTATGTAAGTATTTTCAATTTAATAACGTGTCCCTTATATTTTATATTCAAACTTTTTATTTATTCTACATTTACAAATAACGGATTTGTATTTTTCTAAAATTTTTTTGTTTTCTTTTAAAAATCTTTCTCTTTGTTCCATGGAATTACTTCCGTCATAAAATTCTTTTATTATTTTTTTTGGAATGGTTCCTTCTAATTTAAAATAACAGCTTTCTAAAATCCATTTCTCACCAGTTATTTTGGCATCTTTAACATCAAAAGTAGTCCAAGCTTTAATTGTTGTAGAATAAATCCTAATATCTCTTGTTGGATAAAAAACTCCAGCAGATATACAACCAGAAATTGTTGGAGCAACACAAATCCTAAAAATATTCGGTTCTTCACAAGGACGATTTTCACCAGAACCTTTAGGGTTTAGTGCTACTATTAGTGATTTAAGTTTGTTACTTTGAGTTAAATGATAGTATTTTTTAGGTCTTAAATCTAAACTAATTTTTTTCATACTTAGCATCATTCATTTTAAATAAATCTTCAAACGAAACTAAATAACCTTTTTTTGTTTTTTTAGCATTTTTAATTTCTTCTTCGTTTGTTTGTGACTCAATTTCAAATACTGTATATACTGCTTTTTCTAAATCAATATTAGTAATTATTGCCTTTTCATTATTTTTAGAAAAAGAATATTTTTTATAAAAAACTTCTTCATGTAAACTATATGGTGGAATTATTTTCCAATATTTTACCCAATTTTTAATTTCTCTTTCTAATATATTTGTCGATTCACTACAGGCATTCTCTATTTCTGCTCTTGAATTGTAAATAATTTCTTCATCCACACCAATGACATCAACCAACCATTTAGATACTTCATAATCATTTTTAAAATAGTTAAACTTTTTAAAATCTTCAGTACACTCCTCTAAGTAATAATCATATGTTTCTTCTTTTACCATTATTATATCTCTAAACAATTTAAGTATTTGAGGAAAAACTTCGCTGCTGTGCCAGTTTGGTCTTTGTATATTTTTTTGAATAATTTGTTCAATTGTTGTTGGATTATTTTCTGCGACTAAATCTAGTTCCATTTGTTCGTCTTTCATTTTAATCCTCAACTTTTACTTTTATTTTATCTTGTTCAATTGCACAATTTCTAGAGCATCTTACCGCCTCTTTAAGTGTTTCAATAATCACTTCCATATCTTTAGATGAATTTGTATAATCAAGACAATCGCATTCTATTGCTATTTTACCACCACATCTTATCACTACAACAAAATCCCTTTTTGATTCTGGAAGCAGAACATCTATACTTATTAAATGTCTTATTGAAATTGTCGATTTGTTTTTTAAATCATCTTTTTTTTCTACAGTTTTTTTATTTAATTTCATTAGCCTTTTCCTTAGATGTTTTTTCAATCCAATCAATTCCCTCTTCAAAAGATCTTACCTCTTTGAAATACGCAACATCTGAAACTTCATTTCCAATTGCAAATTCTGCTTTAAGAATATATGGATCTCTAGGAACAGTCATTTCATAAATTTTTGCGTTAATTATAAATCCTTTAATTTTATTTGATGCATAAAATAAAACTTTTTCTGATATCCTATCTCCAATTATGTTCCATTCCCATATATTTTCTGGTTCAACATTACTTTCAAACATTCTATTGAATTCTAAAACAATATTGTCATAATTTAAATCTGACAATTTTATTTTAGATGAAAAATCAATAAACTTATCAATATTATTGACTCCAATATCCTTTAGTTTGTTTAATAAGGAAGATTTTTCTTTAATAAAGTTTTCAAAAACAACTGGAAGGCTAAAACCATAACTATTAAGGATATTTTTTATTAGTTTGTTTCCTTCGTTAAGCTTACTTAGAAAATCACTAATCGTAGGATGTTGTTTTTCCTTTTCAAAAGAATCAAATATATTTTTCAGCACTTGTTTTTTTAAAAAAGAATTAAATTTTATTTTTTCAGATTCTGAAATTTCCAAGAAAGAAGACTTATATATATTACTTGTAGTGGTAATTAAAAGAATATTACCCTCATTATTAATAGAAATCAAATCGTCCCTAACAATTGTTACAGATATCTCAATATTCAGAAAATAAAATTTCCCATCTTTCTCTTCTATATACTCTGGAATAGTATTTTTTAATACATAAAAGTTATTTGCATTTATATTTAAACTAGATTTTTGTTTCAACTGTACAGCATGATCTTGAAAAAAACATCTCCAAAGAAAATAAAGCAAACCATTTCTTCCAACTTTTTCTACAATACTTTTTATCATTTAAATACCTCTATTTTAATTAAGTTATTGTTTTAATTAAGTTATTGTTTTCATCATATTCATATATTGTCCAATAACCATCTGAATCTTCCCTTTTAATTAGATTACCATTTTCATCATATTCATATTTTACACAATAGCCAGTAGAAGCCTCTTGTTTAATTTTATTGTTATTTTTATCATATTCAAATTTCACACAACAACCATCAGAATCTTCTTCTTTAATTATATTGTTATTTTTATCATATTCGTATTTCCACCAATAACCAGCACTATATTCTTCTTTAGTTCTATTGTTATTTTTATCATATTCATATTTTATACAATAACCATCAGAATATTTTTCTTTAATTTTATTACAATTTTCATCATATTCAAATTCTGTCCAAGAACCATCAGACTTTTCTTCTTTAATTAAATTTCCTTTATCGTCATTTTTATATTTCCAAAAATAACTATAAAAATTTTCTTCTTTAATTAAATTGTTGTTTCCATCATATTCATATTTTATCCAAAAACCATTAGGATCTTCTCTTTTAATATAGTTTCCCTTATTGTCAAAATGTTTTTTAAAACCATTTTTTTCTACAATAATATTTTTTAAATTAACTTCTTCTAGAATATTAATTTTATCAGTTGCAAATTTATCTCCTTCGGTTTCAATATTACCAACAGCTTCTATTTTAAAAACTTTGATATTTTTATTTGGAGGATAATAATAAAATACATCAAATAAATCTTGACAAAAATGAAAACCGTTTTCACATATTTCTAATTCACTTTTTAATGTATAGGTTTGACCAACCTCATATAGTTGTCCTAAACATTTTCCATTATAAGTTGCTTTATAACCGATCATATTGATTATCCCTTAGCAGATTTAGCTAATACATTATTTTTTAAATTCTTTTTTTGCCCATTCTAAAACTTTTAATGCTTCATTATATGGACAGTTTTTATCACTACTATAGTCACTTAAAGCTTCCAAACATCTAACTAAAAGGGGACCACTAACATCCCAACACAATTGGTTTTTTTCATAAGCATCAAGAAGTACCTGAACTTGTTCTTTGTTTAAATTTACAACAATATCTTCTAAATCAATTGTAAGAGAAACTGTTTCACTTTTCATTTTTTTCACCTTTACTATTTAGTTTTTTTAAACAATAATCTTTACATTTATATATTTTGTCAAAATTAGAAATACAAATACCATTTTCTGACAAAGCAAGTATCTGCCTAGTGTTTGCTTTAATATTTTTTATTTCACCGTTAGGAAAACAAAGAGTTATTAAATAATCATATTCGTTAGGAAAATCAGCTATCTTTTCCATGTTTAATTGGTCTTTCCATATTTATTTTTAGTTTTTCTGAAACTTTTTCATCTATGTTTATACCTAAGCATCCACACAAAGTAAACACACGAATAAGTATATCGGCCAACTCAGATTCCATGTTAAGATAATCTAATTTCCTAAGTGACTGACAAGCCTCAGCGACTTCAGTAACAACTAGCATTAACTTCTCATTCATAAGGATTCTATTTTCTCTTGTTTCTAAATGAGTAGGAGTATCAAACTGTTTAGCTTCTCCTATTTTTTTAGCAATTGTAGCAATTTCATTAAGGGATTTCCCTAAACTATTTGTATTTTCTGTAATTTCATCAGTTAAAATATCTGTTGTTTCGTTGGTTAAAAATGATTCTTTAGATAGTTTTTCTAAACTTTTTTTTGCAAACAGACAATCTATTCCTTCCATAACATTACCAATCAATATTGGATTTTTAGAAAACCATTTTTTTCCTCTTGAAATACATTCTTTTGGATGATTGTTTAAATGTATTCCAATTACTTCAAAGCAACTATCATCATCCGAAAGAACCATTCCATAATGACCTTCTTCATTTATTGCAATATCTCCATACTTTAAGTTTCCCATTGAAATATCCTTATAATCTAATTGTATTCAAAATAAAAATCTTCTAATTCTTTTTCAATACTCTTTGGACAATCGTAAATAAAAATTCTATCTACATCTATTGGGCAAGAACGATATTGACTATTGGCCGATCCTAAGAAAAATGAACTATTATGAAAGTTCTCCAAAGTACTTAGCTCTAAGAAGTTAATAAGAATAGGACTATATTTTTCTCCAAATGGCTTTATGAAAAACATAATTCTATTTTTTAAAACAATAAACATTATAGATATTTGAGTAGTTTCAATATTTTCATTTAAACTTAATTTAAAAGATCTATTTATCCAAGAAGTTCCATTAAAAATTCCACAATGATACTCTTCATTCTCAAAAGAACTTGATAAAAAGAAAAATGGATCTTTTGTGTCACGATGGCATATGTTTATTATATTCCCCTCATCAAATTTGTTTTCTAAAGTTTTTATTTTCTCAAAAAACAAGATTGTATCTTTATTTATATCTTTAATTTTTTCAAAAAAATCAAACGATAAAAAGCTTTTTTCACCAACAATTTCATCGGGATGAGTTCTTAAAATTGCTTTATATACTGGATATTTTTTTACTATAGGGAAAACGCTATCAACACTAGCATCAAAGCACAACGGTATATCTTTAAATGAAATGTTATTAAATGTATCTAATTTTATTTCTATATTGTTACTAATTTCAATAAAATAAAAACCTTCCTTTATTTCTATTGGTGTTTTTATTAAAACAGAATTATCATCTAATATACAATCAATATTTTCAATATCAACACCAAAAGAAACAACAACGATGCTATTAGCCCCATTTTTTAAATAATTTGAAATGTTTAATATTTCTGTTCCCAAATAAGCTGGTATTCTTATCCAAGGCTTTGATTCATTAAAATCTTTTCTTTCTATAAATATTTTATTTACTTTAGAATCTATTCCGTTTTTAAGTATGTTTTTTAAATGTTCTGTTTTTACAATACAAAAAACATTTAAAAGGTTTTTTGTTGTATCAAACTGTTTGTAGTATTTTTCTTTTAACCCTGTTATTTCCAATTTTATTTCCTTTTTACAATCAAAGGATTTTGAATTATATTTAGATCATCATCTACAAACTCTTCTATAACACATCCATCCTTTGTTGTAACACAAGCCTTTTTAATTTTATGTCCATTTATTTCAAATTCTACAATAGAGGTTCCCCAAGATTGACAACCATGACACCTATTTGCTCTGATACCTATTAAACAACGATGTTTTTCATATAATTTTACTTGTCTTTTTGATTTTGTATTACATTTTTGACAACTAATATTTGTAGAGATAAACTCTCCTTCTTCTTTATTAACTTGTTCCTGTTCCTCTGGAGTTTTGTGATGTCTTCTTTTTGGCAACCAAGAAACCCAAAAAGAATCGTTTTGAAACTCATTAGCCTCTTTCCCAGCTTCAATTGTTTTACAAAACGTTACTTCTCCAACTTGAATTTTATTTTTTGAGTCTTTAGCAAGTACTGCACAGGCTTCACTTGGTGTTTCACAATTTGATAATTTTTCCTTAAAAACTTCCCAAATTGATTTTTTGTAGTGATCTTCTAATGTTTCACGAAAACTAGCCTTACCCTTCTTGCCCTTACCTTCTTGTGATACCTTTATTATATCCGCAAATTCTGAAGCTGGACACTTGTTCCCGGCAATCCATCCGAGAATCATTTTAAGAACGGTTGGAGGAGTAGTTTCTATAGCATTGTTTGAACGCCTTTTCAGAACACCACAAAGCTCTTCAAGAGTTTTCGCTTTTTTAAAATCATCATCAGTTGTAAATAAAGTAAAGGCAATACGACCCATAGCTTGTAGAATTGACTCTTCCAGTGATTGTCTTGCCATTTTAATTCTCCATTAATGTCTTTTGTCGGCTTATTATAAACAAATAAAAATTGATTACCTAAAAAGTATTACTAACTAATTTTATCATTTATATATTTTATTGATTTTTCTAGTTGATTTATACATCCCTTTATATCTACATAAACTTCCTTTAAAGATAATAGCTCTATTTTAGACTCACTAGCCATTCTTTTTGTAATATCAAAATTATATTTACTATCATGACCAGTAGGAATTGGTCCATAAATTACTCTTTTAACTCCACAATTTATTATAGATCTAAAACAAACATCACAAGGAGGTGTTGTAACATAAAATGTAGAGTTTCTTAGGCTAATACCATGTCTTGCTGCATTCGCAATTGAATTAATTTCGGCGTGTGAAAAGTAATTATATTTTTCATTACCATACAATGGAATGTTGCTATCATCCATTCCTCTAGGAGGACCATTGTATCCAGTTGTTAAAATACTTTTCTCTTCGTTAATTACAACACAACCAACCTTTGTACTAGGATCAATTGATCGTTGTGCAACAACAATGGCAATAGACATAAAATAAATATTCCAATTGACTTTAATCATATTAATCCTCAGCAGTTGAAAAAATTATATAACCATCACTACTTACTTCGTATCCATCGTTTTCATGTATAAGTTTTTCAACATTAAAATCAACTTGAACAATTGCAAGTTTAGAAAGGTCTCCATTTGCTTTATTCCCAAGTTGATATATTGCTTTTATTAAGTAAGGATTATCTCTTTCTAAATCATATGATACTGCATCAGATAAAGACCATTTTCCTTCTTCGTAATATTTGTTATTTTTTTCTTTTATTTTAAAGCCAAGTTCTACCATTCTTTTTGCAGCAAGTTCGCTTATACCAAAGCCACCATAACATTGATTTATTACAAAGTTTAATTTAGCCATCTTTTATCTCATATTTCTAATAGATTTACAAACATTGAATATTCTTCTTCAACTGAAGACACCCAAATATTTTTTGATTCTATAAACTTTTCAAACTGTAACTTGTTGGCCTCTAAAAGTTTAATACAAAATGTTCCAAAAAAATCAGTTTCAGGATTTACTTTTTTTGAAACATTAAATACTATTGAATCAAAATCAGATTTACATTTTCTAATATTTATTCCGTCTACAACAAGAATAGTTCCTTTTGGAATTACAGCAATTATATAATCTCCATTAGCACCCCAAATATCTCTGAATTTTAAAGATCCCGGAGAAACCTTTATCAAAGGTTTAAATGGCAATTTTTTTATATTAAAATCTACCTTTTCAAGTTCGTAAAATAACTGTCTTTTTTTACTTCCAAGAATATTTTCTATAAACTCAAAGTTTCTTTCTTCCGCAAATAATCTAAATGACCAATCTTCTAACAGTCTAATTTTATCACCTTTAGATGGTATATAAAAATTCATCAACAGCCTCTTCTTTATTTATAGTGATCTTCATATTTAAAATAATCTTTTATTAAATTTAATCTGGAAAAATAAGGTATTATTTTTTGATCTTTAAATATATAAGTAACAACACTCGGTCCCATTATAGAACATCCCCTTATTTTATTCTCTGAGAAAGACTTTTCATACAAAGAAAAGCCATGCTGTAACATAAACTTTTCAAGAGATTGTTCTTTGTAGTGAAATAAGTGTTCTCCTGGTCTATAGTGTTTGTATTTTTTTATATCGTTTATATCTGAATAATTATTAACAAAAGGTATTGTGATTACAACCTTTTTGGCCAATCCCAACAAAACGCTAAGTTCTTTGTGAGGATTTTCTATGTGCTCAAAAGAATCGAAAAATGTAACACAATCATAAATCCTGTTAAAAAGATCTTTCCATTCTAAATTGTTATTATTGGGGATAATGTCATATCCATAGGCATCATATCCTTTTCCTAAAAGAAAATCTACAAAGTATCTACCACCACAACCATAATCTAATACAGTTTTAGAATCATCAATAAACCTTTCTCTTATTTTATTCATTTTATCATGAGGATAATTTTTATATATATCAATATACTCTTTTGTGTATACAAATCTTTCTTTTGATTTTGTCACAAAAGTTTCACAGTAACTACATTCATACTCCAATTCGTTTACTTGATTTTGTTTGCAAAAACAAACAGGACACGTAACATTACCATGATCATTGTAAGAGCTATACCATCTATCAAAATTATCTCTTATGAGTCTTTCAATCCATTTATAATAGTTAAACAACCTAACTCCATCACAGTTTATAGACTCTATTTTCATCTTACCACTTTCAATCATTTCTAAATCAGTTAATGACCAACTTAGTCCTCCGAAAAAAGAAGGTAACACTCCATATCCATTTTTATTTTTAAACCCAGCATAAATATGAAATCCACAAGCCTCTCCTGCTACATACTTGCTCTTATTTATTAATTGATATGAAGTTTCTATTGGGTTTTTATAAGAGTAATAATCTTTTAGGGAGTCTTCGTTTATTCCTATTCCGGCAAAAATTGTATTTTTTTCATACGGTAATAATAGTTTTAAAAAACTACCAAAAACATTAGACTCAAATCCATTAAAATCCAAAACATTTTCTTTACTTAGTTCCGTTGAACTAAATAAATTTTTCTTTATCTCATCAACCTCTTTTTTTGTAAAGGGAATTCCTATTTCAAGTCTAGCGTTTTGACCGCAAAAATTAATACTTATTTTATTCTCAACAAGAGAATTATAGTTCAAAAAATCAGATCCTCTAGAATAGTATCTTCTATAGCCAAACTCATCATAATATTCTTTTTCTAATTTATAATAGTTGTCTTCAACATAACCTTCATCTAAGTAGTAATTTTCGCTATAAAATAACTTTATAAACCTTTCCCCCTTTTTGGTTTTATTAAAACTTGAAATAAAATCATTATTCTTTTTATTACATAATCCCCAAATTAAATCACCAACACCCAGCAGGTATCCATAATCAAAACTATATTCTTTATAAAGAAGTTCTTTTTTGCTACACTCTAATTCAGTAAAGTCAATAGAAATTGAATCATCAAATCCCATCAACGATTCATCTCTTTTCCCAATAACAACAAAACCACCATCCAACATCTCTCTAATAAAATAATGAGATATTATCTTGTTGTTGTTAATTGAGAAACATGTTTTGTCTAAAATTTCAAAATTTATTGTGTCACTGAATTCAAAAATAAGTTTATTAAGTTGCCATCTTCCAAAAGTACCCAAAGAAAACGAAAAGGTTTGTTCTGGTTTGCAATAATAATATGCATAAGAAGCTATTGAGATATGAGCTATTAGCTCTTTGTTTTTATTATAAAAAGAAATAAAAGATCCTTCTAAATTATCTTTAATAAATTTTTCAAAATCTATTATTTTAAAAGAAAAACATGTAATGTCTAAAAGTTTCATTTTTTATAAAAAACCTTATCATAACGAAAAACTAAATTTTTATTAAAGATTTCAATATCAACATTATTTGATTCAATAATTGATCCGTACAGTATATATAAGAGATTTTTTGACAAATTAATTTCTTTAGAAGTATTATTGTATTCTAAAACACCTCTGTCAAAATCTATTGTTATGTCATTATCTTTTAATTCATCATCAATAAGTGTTTCAAAATCTATTTCTAATTTTATTTTTTCGTTTTCAATTTCTAACATCAAGTTCCTTTGGTTTAATTCTCCACAAAAATAAGCACTAGAATTATTAATATCTTTTATTTTAAATTTTATTTTGTTATAATTTTTATTTAGTGTTAAAATGTTAACTTCTTCAAAGTAACATAGTCCTTCGTTATAAATAAATTGATCTTCAGGACTTAGTATGAAATCTATCTTTTTTTCAATAAACTCTATTCTATTATCTGCTATTGTAGCTTCAAATAAATAAGCATCTTCTTTTGAAAAGAAAATATCTATCTTTCGATTAAACTCAACAGGAACCATTATTTTCTGCCAATCAAGCCCATTGTGATACCCAATTTCATAATAATCTTCTATATCATTAATCCTATAGCTAATATAAAATCTATGCTCTTTATTCTCATTCTCAATTAAAAAAATATTTTTGTCTTTAAAAGATTCGTTTAAATTAAAAATACCGAAAGATAATTTTACTTTATACTTTTCAATATCCCCCAACACATTCTCTATTCTATTCTTCCTAAAAAATTTAATCTTAGAATTTTCACTTGAAATACAATCTATATTTTTACAAATTGTTTTTACTAAGTCATTGTTGAAATTTTTAAGAAGAAATTTTTTAAATTCTGGCAATTCATCTTTTTCTATCCTTTTTTGCAAAGCCTTAAATACTACTATCTTATCATCAAAACAACTATTTTCATAAGAGAAAAACAGTTTATCTAAAAGATTTAAATATCCATTATGCCTATCTGCATCTTCTTTTGATTTAAATGATAACCCATACCTATATATATAAACCAACTCACGAATAGCCAAAGTATATGTTGAATTTATTATTCCATAATCAAGATAATCTGTTATATTTTTAATATCTCCACAAATTAAACTAAAATTTTCAAATCCATTTTCATAATATGATTCTAAATCGCAGGCATTAACTATAGAGTAGTTTTTATTTGTCACAATATCCTGAAGCCTAATAAAAAAACACCCAACATTCAACGGAGACAGCATTATATAATTTCTTTCAAATGGTGTCCTTTTAAAAAACCAATCATATTGCAATAATTTTTTGTATTGTTCTTTTGGGGCACAAAAACATTCATATTTAAATGCACCAAAACTAAAAGATATGCAGTTATTGCTCTTATACTCAGTGGCAAAATGCATAGAAATAAATTCTATAAATTTTAAATACAATTCTGAATTATCTAAACGAATATCAATATCAAAAATCTCATTGTCCTTAAAATCATTAAAAAACAGTCTTCTTGGAACCCCTCCAACAATATATATGTTTGAAAGATGATCCCATTTTAACTCTTTAAGAACCTCATAAAACAATTTTAAATTCTTAAGCATTCCATCTTTTATGTCTATATTAAGATTAATTTTCATTCTTATATCCATTTAACATTGAATGCTTAACATACATTTTATCTTTAGGCTGATAGTTAAAGTCTGACAGTATCTTATAAGGATGAGGCCAAACACTCCTAATGAAATCTCTTTTTTCTTTAGACATATCATTTTTATCTTTAATTATTACAATATGATACCTTACACCATATTCCTTTATTGTATTACATACTTCAAAGAAGTTTTTTTCATTAAAATTCTTCTCTTGAATATGTGCTGAAATTTGAAACATTAAATTTTTTTTATTTACAGCATTCTTTTCGTAAATATCTAATATTTCTTTTGTTTTTTCTAATAAAGAAGAGTTGGTGTTTATTTTCAAGTTTATTGTTTTATCTAATTCTTCACTGCAATACTTCGAAAAAGAAATTATATCACACCAAAGCAAAGGCTCTCCACCCGATAGTATGATGGATATCTTTTTGTTTTCTTTTATTTCTTTCTTTATGTTTTCTAAAAAATTAATAATTCTATCACAAGATAGAACTTTTTTAAGAGCTAATTTTTTGTCTATCTCATTAGATCCACTAATACAATAAGAACAGCTAAAATTACAGAACATTGTAGGTACTAAACAAAATTCTATTCTTTCTAATGAAATTGATCTATGACTTAAAGAGTGATATTGTTGGGCAGAAGAATCTGTATCATCAACAAAATCCGATTCAAAGTATTTTTTCTCATTTGTTTTTTTATTTACAATCCATTTCTCACAATTATTGTCACAAGGAATGTGACAACTTGGAATCAAACACCTTGATTCTTTTTGAAAATTATAAATAAATGAAATATCGTCTATGTTTCCTATAATTTCTGATAGACCAAAACACCTGTAAACTTCTCCCTGAGTATATATCAAAAACTTATTAGAACCTGCTGAACAATAAAAATCTAAGTTCTTTTCTAGTCCTAATTCTAAAAATTCTGAATGATTTTTTTGCACCATTAAGTCTTCCAATAGAATTCAGGGAAATGATTAATCATTTCCCTGAACCATTAAGATACTTCTTCTGTATCAACATAATTTTCGTCATTCTTTACAATTCCCTCTAACAATAGAAAAGTAAACGATTTTGATTTAAGGAAAACAGTTGTTCCATCTGGATTTTCTGCCCGAATAACAACACCTTCTCTAATATGTGATTTATCCAACACATCTGGACCTTCTACAAATCCTTCTACCATTTTATCAAGCTTTTCAAAATCTCCATCAAAAATAAAAGGATCAGTCATTAATGGAGGGGTTTTAAGCCCTAGCTCTTTTAATCGTCTTGTCATTTGAAAATAAGGCAATTCAAATGCAGTACCATCATCTGATGTTTGAGTGATACGATAAACATATTGTTCGCTTTGTCCGGGGACGCAGCAATATGCATATTTCATTTCCTTACCATACATCTTTACTAGTTCTTTATCGTTTGCCTTTGACGTTGGTACTGAGGGCATGATAGAAGTATTTTCAGAAACATATCCAACTAACTCGGAATAAATAATTTCACCTGAATGTAAAAGATCTTTAAATGAATTAAAAGCCTTTTCTCTAAAGGTTTCGCTTTCACCAGCTTGAGCATAAAATCCTTTTTTAGAATTTTCGGGATTTAAAATAACGTTTCTTGTACCAAGAAGGTTTTTAAATTCTTGATGTTCTTTTTGTTTAATATACCCAAAAAACTTTCCAAAAACAAAATTATATGTTCTTTGAAAAATATTAAGAGGAGAATAAACTGTGTCTAAAACTTTTCCGCCACGGGCACTTGTCCCATGAAGCTTTTCACTTATAATTACTAATGCACCGGGCTTAATACCAAACTTACTTGTTCGATATTGGCTTGTATCAATATGTTTGCGGAAATAAACATTTTCTTTACGTTGTTTTGGTTTGTTTGCATTATTCCTCATTGCTTTTTGAGTTGCAGGAGTGTAATATTTATCGCAAATTTTAAACCCATTTAATTCTGTAAACTCATATCCACATTCAACTGAATTAAAATCGAATCCAGTATAAGAAAAAGAATCAAGCAAAGCCACGTAAGCTTCAGATCTTATTCCTCTTAGCTTTGCAACCTTTACTCTTCGTGATTTTTCAAAAAAACCACCCTTCTTTTCACCTTTTTCATCAACATATCCAACAAGATTATTTTTTTCTGCATACTCTTCAGAAAGTTGACCATCAGGGGGAAATAAAACAACCTTATCACCAACCTTGGTGTCTAATCCAACAATAACATTATATCCCGAAATTAAAGATACTTTAAGTCTATCCGCATTTGGATGCGAATCAACATTTGTAATTCTAGTAACAATTGCATTGTACGCCATTTTAATTTTCCTATTTAATCTAAAATTTTCCAGCCAACAACTTCATCATCATTTATTCTCTTTGAAGAAGAACCTTGTAAAACCCATTCAGTTTTAATTGCATCAGGCAACCTTACATACGGATAAGCAACTTCTATGCGACCATCTTTTAATAATAATTCATACCAAACAATTCTTCCGTTGCTAATATATGAAGAAGGAATTCCTTGTTCATAAATATCATTCATAGGAATCGTCTCCAGTGAAATTTAACACCACCATCATTCTCCAACTATCCAATTATAAAGTCAATCGTCTTGGCCAAAAACTTTAAATGATTTTACATTTTCAGGTTTTATTTTCATATTCTCGCCTTGTGTTTTCCAAACATTTTTAATTCTATCAAATCTAGCCTTCTTTTTTGTTCCATTGATCAATTCTATTTCATAAAATACTGGAAGACCATAATCATGTACTTTAAATGGTATCATATATTTTTATAGACCTCATACATAGATTTCGCAAGTTTAAAAGTACCAATCACATCATCAAGAGCACTATGTGACTGAAGATCTCCTCTTAAACCTAATAAATTAATTATATTGGAAAGCTTATAATCAGGTAAGTGAATTAACTTTTCAGTTATTCTTTGAGTATCAAACGCAATATCAATATCAATAGGAACTCTTGACTTTCTAGAATTAGATTCAATCATTCTCTTATCAAAAGATATATTATGACCAACAAATGGACCTCCATTTTCAATAAATGATTTAAACTTAGAATATGCTTGTGTTGAAGGAATCCCATTCTTATCAAGAAATTCTTTTGTCAAGCCATGAACTTTTATAGAGTCTGGCTTTAACTTACATGTTGGAATTATAAAACACTGAAATCTATCTACAATCTCATAGTCAACCACCTTAACAGCAGCCAAATCTATAACTTGATCCCAACTTGCAAAACCTGTAGTTTCAGTATCAATAACAATAAAGTTTTTTAAATCTATACTCTTAATAAAATTGTAATCATTTTTATTTACATCTTTTAAATAATGAAAATCTGATATTTCTGCATTTAAACTAACTATTCCAACTTCGTATCCAGAAAATATTCCTGATTCTTTTAACTTGTCTTTCTGTTCTTTTGCAGATTCTTCAGTTGTTGCTCCAGTTTGGAATAAAATTCTAGGATCTTCTTTGTTATTACTTCTATACCAAACATACCAAAATTTTTGCTTTATTTTAAAATGCTCTTTCTGATTATGTTTAAAAATTCTTCCTTTTTTTATAGCTATTTCTTCTTTAGATTCCATTTGAATTCCTAGTTGTTTTAAAGTAATTAAATTTAGCTTTGTTTTACGTTGTTGTTAACAATATTCGTTTTAGCACAAACAGCACTATTTCCTTCTTTAACCTTACAGCTTTCCTCATTAGAAGCACCACAACTTAAACCAATTTCAGACTCATACCACTTTACCTTAGGAGAATCCCAGCATCTAGAAACAGGACTATAATTTAAAGGAAATCTTTTCTTACATATTTCACATTTTGTAAACAATTTACGTCTTAAGCTACACAATGGATGTATTTGAATAGACCAATGTTTAAAGTGCCAACGAGGATGTTTATACCAAGGTCTATGTAATCTTTTCCAACATCTATAACAACATCTTACAACATCTTCAATTGAACCTTCTCTATCACAAATAGTTAACTGTAAATTGTCGATGTTATTAAATGCTAGTGAAAGTACTTCCTCATGTTCTTTTCTATTTAAAGTCCTTCTCATATTTGAATAATGAAAGTTTTTTTGATCTTCATATAAAAAATTTAAAAAGATATTATATATAAATTCATACGTATAAGCACCATTTAAATACAAAGGATATGGTAAGCTATTATGTTTCAAACATTCTGGAGGTCTATATTCTTTATCTTCTTGTTTAAGACATCTTTCTTCATATTCAGTTGGTCCAATATCATATTTGCGTGGAATTTTATTCCAAAGCAATCTTAAAGAATAATCTCCAACTATTTTTTTAACAGTTGAATCATCTTCCTTTTTAAGTCTTAAAGAAAAGTTACATGAATCATCAGTACCGTCAGTTTCTGGATCTATATGCCATATTGTAATAAAATGTCTGTAACTAACATACTTATTGGTGTTCTTAATTTTCTCATAATAAAATTTCCTGAGATATTCCCAAGGATAAAATATATCAAAAATAACTGTTGATGGATCATGCATATTAGTGTTCCTCTTGTTTGTTACTTTCTCTTTTAATTAAATTGTTGCTTTTATCATACTCATATTTTAAGCAAAGACCGTTAGAAAATTCTTTTTTAATCATATTTTGATTTTCATCATACTCAAACTTTAACCAGCTACCATCTGTCCTTTCAGTTTTTATTTTATTATTATTCTCATTATATCTGTAGATTTCTCTAAAGCCATCATAATAATCTCTTGTAATCAAGTTTCCCCTATCATCAAACCCCCAGCCTTCACAAAAACCATCAGATGTTTTTTCATTATAACTAATAATATCCCTTTTTTCGTTATACTCCCAAGACCTGCAAAAACCATTAGAATATTCATGTTCAACTAAATTACAATTACTATCAAACTCATATTTTATTCCATTTTTTTCTAAAACCAAACGAGAAAGACTAACCTCTTCTAAAACTTTTAGTTTATTAGTTACAGAACTATCTTTTCTAGAAATAACCTTCCCTAAAATTTCTACTTTAAATACTTTAATTTTCTTACTTGGCAAATTATAGTGATTAAAAACATCAATTAAATTTTTACAAAAATGATAGCCACTTTCATGTATTTTAATTTTACCTTTAAAGCTATATGTTTTACCTACAACATAAAGTTGATCAAAACATTTTCCATTTTCAGTTGCTTTGTAACCTATCATATTCGCCATCCTTTAATTTTTAAAAGTTTTTTGGATTGATTCTTTTAATTTCAATATTATCTTTATTATATTTGTATTTTATAAAATAACCAGTAGAAAATTCTATCTGTATTAAACGTATCATTTTATCATAACTATATTTTTCCCAATATCCATAAGAAGTTTTGTATTTAATTAAATTATTGTTCTTGTCATATTCCCATTTTTCCCAATATCCATAAGAAGTTTTGTATTTAATTAGATTTCCATTATCATCATATTTATAAGTAAAAGTATTTGTTGATTTTTCTTTTAAAATATTTCCATTTTTATCAAAATGGTATTCAACCCCATATTTTTTAAGCTTTAAATTAGATAAATTAACTTTTTCTAAAATCTTAATCTTATTTGTAACAGACTTATCAGAGTCACTAAGAACTTCTCCTAATGCTTCTACCTTAAAAATCTTAATGTTTTTTTCTGGAGGATAATGGCTAAAGACATCTATTAGATCTTCACAAAAATGAAAACCATTATAACACATTTTTAACTTACCTTTTAGTGTGTAAGTTTTACCAATCTCATATAACTTATCTAAACAGTAGCCGTCTATTGTTGCTTTGTATCCAATCATATTAATTATCCTTTACCATATTCTATGTCAATACATTTGTTATTTATTGTATTCCCATTTTGACAAATAACCATCAGAATCTTCTCTTTTAATTAAATTGTTGTTTTCATCATATTGATATTCTATCAAATAACCTTTAGAATTTTCATATTTAACAATATTGTCCTTAGAATTATATTCCCATTTTGCCCAATAACCATCGGAATCTTCTCTTTTAATTAAATTATTATTTTCATCGTATTCATGTTTTATCCAAGAACCATAAGAATATTCTATTTTAATATAATTGCATTTATCATCAAAATACCTTTTAGTACAATTTTTTTCTAAAATCAAATTAGCCAAACTAACTTCTTCTAGAATCTTAATTTTATCTGTTACTGATTTATCTCTTTCTGTTTCAATATTACCTAAAGCTTCTACTTTAAAAACCTTAAGATATTTATCTGGAGTATAATAATAAAATACGTCAAATAAATCTTGACAAAAATGAAATCCATTTTTACACATTATTAATTCGCCTTTTAATATGTAAGTTTTCCCAACCTCATAAAGCCGTTCTTTACATTTACCATTATAAGTTGCTTTATAACCAATCATGTTTTATTCCCTTTTATTTTTCTAAAATATTTCTAATCTCTTCTAGTTTTTTTTCAGCTTCACCAACTTTAGAAATAACTTTTTCATCTAGTTTCCCAAAATGATGTTCAAGACAGTTTAGTAAAAGCGACTTTATTTTTTCTTCATCTGGACAGTTTGGAAGTGAGCTTTTTGTATAAGCCTCTTCCACCTGCTTCTCTTTCATGTTAAAATATTCTTGTACTTGTTCAAAGCTCCACTCACCACGCCTTATAGACTTTAGCTTTTCTCTTTCTCTCTGAGGATCTAAATCGCCTTCTTCAAGAATTTGTAATCCTTGATCTAAAAGTCTAATGCAATGACTCATAAACTTTAAATCATAACCATAAGTATCAACAACATCTTTTCTTTTACCTACTCTAGTTTGTGATTTTGCCTTATTAAATTGTGAATAAGAATAGCCTAAATACTTAAATTTAGACCCTTTATGCAAAAACATCTTTCTGTTTTCTCTAATCATATTTCCAACCTGTGTACAATGAAGAACACAATTTTGTGGAGCATATAATATTTCAAGTGTATTTGGATTGTTTTGCATTGCTAGATTAAAATATTTAACTATAGAATAAATAGTAAAATCATAATTAGTTTTATTGTCTTTATCTTCAACATGATGTAAAATCCATTCATTAAATCTTTGTTTTTCTTTTCCAAAACCAACGATTTCATTTTTTAAATGAGGGAAAATATCATCTTTGTTTGGAATACAAATACCAACAATATCCCTATCAGAATCTTCTGTTGTCATGCCATACAAATAAGATCCTGTTATAACTAAATAGTGAGTATTGGTTAGTATGAATTTCGGAGGACGAATTAGATTCCGGTCATACAGTTTTTCTAGTAACATTTTAATTGTGTCCTTTCTTGGACAAATTATTTTATTATATCTTTAAAGTTTTCAGTAATATCTTCAGCATCACAAGGAGGATGATTGTCTCTTAATTTGTATATCTTTTTTACTTTTACAGTTAACTTTTTTAAAAAACTAACTAGTTCATGTTTTACTGTAAATCCACCAATAAGCTTTTCTTCTTCTGACTGAACTATGTAAATAGAATGAGATCTTGCCATTTATAATTTCACCTATCTTTAACTATATTTTTATTGTTTTGCCCCATGCGGTAGACCTTCTTGAAATCCCGAAGACGTAACTTTAACCCAAGAATCTTCAAATTTTCCATACTCATGCAATTCTTTAATGTTAAAACAACCGCAATAAGAAAATCCAGATCTCATACCACCAACTAACTGATTTAATACCCTATGTATAGTTCCTTTATACTCAACCAATGTTGAAACACCTTCTGCAACTATCTCTTCTGCCTCTTTACCATAAAAAGTTACCTGAGCATCAATGCTAGACATTCCATTATAAAGTTTTACTTTTTTATTTCCGGGCAATGACAAGACATTTCCGGGACTCTCTTTTGTTCCTGAAAAAAAAGAACCACTCATCAAAAAATCTGCACCCGCAGCAAGACCTTTCACGCAATCGCCAGAAGTCTTTAGTCCTCCGTCTCCAACTAAAGTAACTCTCTTACCAGTACTAATAAAAAAATCATCTACTGCTCTTTTACATTCCATAATTGCAGATAATTGTGGAAAACCAACACCAGCAACAATTCTAGTTGTACACATAGCTCCATTCCCAATCCCTCCCTTAATTCCATCTGCACCCCATTCTGCAATATTTAATGCGGCTCTATATGTACAAACATTCCCGGCTAAAATAGGGATATTTTTTGGTATTAATTCTTTTATTTTTTTCAGAGCGTTTTTAACAAGCAAGTGATGTCCATGTGCCACATCAATAATTATATAACCTATTCTTTCCCAAAAATTATTGGCAATAACTGTTTCTAGAAATGGTTCATATTGTTCTGGATTAGCACCAACACTAATACCAAACTTTTTCCATGTTTCTTTTGGTAAAGAAAAAAGAATTTCATGTAATTTTTTTGTTGTTATATATCTATGCAAACCACTCGTAGCACCACGAGAAGTCATTTCCTCAATCATTTTACCTTCAGTAACCATATTCATATTGGCAGATATTATTGGAATATCAAATTTTAATCCAGGAAGAATTTCACTGGAAAGGTCTACCTCCTTTCTAGAAGTTACCTCAGAATAATCTGGCAACAAACAAACATCATCAAAAGTTAATGCTTCACGAATATTCATATATACAATTATCTCCAACACAAAGAGTTTTTATATCCACGCAAAAAACCACAAACAGCATCATTAGAAATAATGAGCCTTAAATGATCAAACAATTCAAGAGTTTTACATTCTTCTATAGTAACCCATTTCCATTCAGAATGTTTTTTACCATCAATTTCTTTCATGATTTCAGGATTACTATTATCTATAATATGAGAAACAAAAAACAAAGTAATATAATGTTGTTCTTTTTCTGAAACACCAAATAAATTACTTGAATAAATATAAGGAACAAGAATTTTAGGAACTTCTATTTCTATTCCAAACTCTTCTCTCGTTTCACGAATTGATGCGTTTTTTGGATCTTCCTTAAAATTTACTCCACCACCAGGAAGACACCATACATTATTACTATGATTTTTGTCATTTATTCGTTTGCCAATAAGAAACTCAACATTGTCAACACATGTTCTAATGACAAAAGTAGCCACACCTATTTTTGGTTCCATTTGAATTCCTTTACATGAATACATTAAAGTCTACACAAACAACAATTAATCACGGCAAAAACACAGGCCAAAAGAACGTGCAATTATTATTCTGTTTTATTTAGCTCTTCAATTGGAATATAATCCATCTGCTCTTCTGTACGAGCCAAACGATATTTAGTATTCTTTTTTACTAATCCGGTGTAAATAACAGTTTCTCCATTATCAGAAACTTCAATTCTACAATCAGATTCTTTTGTTACTATTTGATGTACTAATTTTTTCAAACGTTCGTAAACCGCAATTTCTTCACCCATTATAATATCTCCTAAATTTTATTTTATACTTTATATTTTTTAAATCATTTTAAACAAAATCACCAAGATATAATTAAATTATTGTTTTTATCATATTTATATTCTATAAGATTACCATTATAGTCTTCTTTAATTATATTATTGTTTTCATCATATTCATATTTACAACAAGAACCATTAGAATTTTCTTCTTTAATTTTATTGTTTTTATCGTTATATTCATATTTTATCCAAAAACCAGTAGAATGTTCTTTTTTAATCCTATTGTTGTTTTTGTCATATTCATATTTTACCCAATAACCAGTAGACTTTTCCACTTTAATTAAATTGCCTTTATCATCAAAATATTTCTTATAAGCATTTTTTTCTATGACCATATTGCTTAAATTAACTTCTTCTAAAATCTTAATTTTATCAGTAACTGATTTATCAGCAATTGTTTCAATATTACCTAAAGCTTCTACTTTAAAAACTTTAAGATATTTATTTGGAGGATAATAATAAAATACATCAATTAAATCTTTACAAAAGTGAAACCCTTTTTCACACATTTTTAATTTACCTTTTAATGTATAGGTTTTACCGAGTTTATATGTTTTATTTTTACACTTACCATTATAGGTTGCTTTATAACCAATCATATTAATTATCCTTACTTTGAAGTTTCTACTGTAACTTTATTTTGTTTTTCTATTTTTTTAAATCCACTATAGTTTTCTGTTTTTATGGTATTATTATTTTCATCATACTCAAAACGATACCAATAGCCATTAGAATTTTCTTCTAAAATAAGTTTATTGTTTTCATTATATTCCCACTTAACCCAATAGCCATTAGAACTTTCATATTTGATTTTATTATTATTTTCATCATATTCATATTTAAACAAAGAATCATCATATTTTATTTCTATTAGATTATTATTTTTATCATATTTTATTTCTTCCCAAACTCCATTAGAATCTATTTTTTCAATTAAGTTGTTGTTTTTATTATATTTGTACTTGCACCAAAAATCACCTTGAATAAGTTTTATTCTGTTATTTCTATCATCATACTTATATTTTATCGAAATTCTAAGTGGGTATTCTTGTTTAACCAAATTGCTTTTTTCATTAAATTTAAATTTCATACCATGTTTTTTTACTTTTAAATTTTTTAGACTTATTTCTTCAAGAATTTTTAGTTTGTTAGTAAGCGATTTATTACCTTCAGTATAAATATCTCCAATAGACTCTACTTTAAAGATTTTAGTATTTTTATTTGGAGGATAGTACTCAAATACATCTATTAGATCTTCACAAAAATGAAAACCTTTTTTACACATTTCCATTTCACCATAAAAAGTATAGGTTTTACCAACTTCATAAAGTTGACCCAAACATTTACCATTTTCTGTTGCCTTATAACCAATCATATTAGTTTCCCCATTAACTTAACACAATTTTAAAAGTAAAAAGTTTTTATTAAATTTTAAATTAAAAATACATAATGACGACAATAGATCGTCTTTAATTCTTAATTGTTGATTGAAAAAATCTTCAGCTATAATACAACTAAGATTATAGCCTCTATAATCTTTTAATAAAGAATAGTTTCCAAAAATTACTTTATAACCATCTGGTATTTTTGATCTAATGTCTTTTTCTGTATTTTTATTGTCGTAAGGACTAAGATATAAAATATCAGTATTAGAAGGAAATATTCTTCTACAAACTTTTATTGCGGAATAAGTATTCCCTGCCCGTCTTGTACATTTAAAATGAATTGTATGTAAATTTTCTAATTCTTCAGCTAAATTTATTATTTGTTGATTAACTTGATATTCGTTTCTAGAATCAATAACTAACATTGCTGCTTCTATTAATAACTCTATAGACTTCTCAACTATTAAATTTGGATTTTTTTTAATATTCTTTAGACATAAAGGATTTATTTTTTTATTTTCTATTTTTTCAAGTTCTTCAATCTCAATAAATGGTGCAAAAGTATCAAAATCAAAATTCATTTAAATATCTTTTCTAGGAAAATAGCATCTCCTGATGAAATTTTAACACCATTAAAATCTTCAAGATTAAAAGGTTCGAAATAAACTTCAACTTCAACCATTAAAAGTTTATCAATTTCTCTTTTAAACTCTTCCACATTATGCTTAACTTCATAAGTACCCTTTTCTTCATTTCTTTCGCCAAACTTTTTAATTAAAGATAGTCTTAGCTCGTCATAATCTTTATAATGGGTGTTTAACTGTTTAATGAATTTTGCCAATTTAAAACTTTGAACAATATCAATATCTTGGTTAACAATCTTTTCAACAGATGGTTTTATTTCCAAGAGTTCTTTTAATGTAAATTTAATTTCCATTTAATTCATCACTTTAAATTTATAAGTTTTTTATTAGAATAACGGAGGTGGGAGTCGAACCCACTAAGTCTTTCGACATGAGGTTATGGGCCTCACCAATTTTCCGATTTTGTACTCCGAATCACAAAAACACTATTACGATAACTTTCTACATATTATCATGTTTAAGAAAATTCTAATGGTTTGTCAAAAAAAGCCAATCTTTTCTCATAATAAAAAGCAAGATCATTTTTTACTATTTCTCTTGAAATTACCGGAAAATAGGGAGCATACAATTCATAAGCTCTTTTAAATGCCTGAGAAAAAAAAGAATCTGGTACACACTTTATGTCTATCTTATCAATTACACTATCAGTTTCTTTTTCTTTAACATAAAATGAAAAAGGCTTTAATTGATGTAGTTTAAAAACAGAAGACCTTAATTCAAGCCTTTCTGATTTAGAAAAAGCATTTATTTCTTCTAATTTTTCCTGAAGATTAGTGCGATCTTCAATCTTCAAAACAAATTCGTCAGAAGAAGTAAAGCAAAGTTCTCCAAATGAAATTTCCTTTGCCTTCCCAATAAGCTTTGAAATCAAATATCTTTGATATGACTGCTGCCTATTTGGACTTAAATTACCAAAAATAACTTGTCTAAATCTTTTTGCTGCCCCAACATAAAACGAATCTTTAGTATGAGTTAAAACATAACTCGCCCAATTAGTATTATTGTCAAATATTTCTGGATCAAAATGATTAAAAACTTGAAAGTTTGCCTTTACTAAGTCAAAAGAAACGAATAATTTATTATCATTCTCTGGAGTATATAAAGACTTTATCTCTTCAAATTTTAACTTTTTAGACTCGTTTTTATGCAAATCAGTTTCAATGAATTTACGATAACCTTCTTTTGATCTAACCTTTTCTATAATTTTATTTCTAATACTACTTTCAAACTCAAAATAATTTTCAGGGCTACCAAGCCTAATTAATTCTTGTTCCATCATTCCAATTGCAAAATTTATTCCATATCTCAATTTATACAAATCTACTTGGTACGAGAATATAGGATCATCGTAAATGCTGACAGGAAAATCAAAATCAGTCATTACTCTTTTTATAATCATCTTTGGTAACATTATATTCTCTCGTCACATATAAAATTTAAAATAAAAATCAGAGAAGGTGAAAGCTTCAAAGAAACAATCACCTTCTCCACGAAATGTAATATGTCATTGTTTCCCAGTACTCAGTATCAAATTCCCATTGCAAACGTATGACAGATCTTTCCAAGTTCACAGTGCTAGAAAATGAAGTATCTGTCCATTTTGAATTGAAATTTAGGATAGCCTTATAGGCTTTTTCATATTAACATTTCGTTTTGAATAAGAAAAACAACTCTTATTCAAATATTGTTACAGCATCAATTCCTTGAATAATTCCATCCATCGTATCAATAGCTTCTTGTAGCTTTTCTGAAAATGCTACCATTGCATCAAAATTAAAATTCCTATCCCTTGTTGGAATTAATCCTTCTTCCAAAATTTCATGGTCATAAACCATTGTAGGAAGAGCAACAACACTATCATTTAACTGTTTTCTTGCTTTCAAATCATCACGAATTAAAACAGCAAGAAAAATAGAAACAGACTTACCGGCTTCTGCCACAGGAATGTCTTTAGGAACAAAAACCTTTGTGTTTAAAGACTTCCATGCTGTTTTAATCTTTAAATCACGAAGATTTGTTTGTTCTTCATCAAATAACTGAATTTCTTTTACTGTATTAAAATCAATCTTTTGAGTACTTAGTGTAACTCCAAAAGTAAGAGCCCTAGTTCTAGCTAAAGCAATTTTATTAGCAATTGTTTTGCGAAGACGTAAGGCTTTTCCAAGAGTAATTCCTTTAATATCCATTTATTTTCTCCTAGCTCTATATTGCATCAATTTATGTTGGCTTACATAAGAAGGATTAAATCAGACAACGCTTATAATTGCAACTCTATTTGGCCAAATTTAATCTGTTTTAATAAAACCAAGTCCTTTACGAAACATCTTATCACACATAGAATTTAAATCTCTTAAACATTTATCAACGTCTTCTTTAGAAGAAAAAAAGCATTCTTCAGCACCATCATCAATTCCAATAATCCTTATTTTTATTGGGAACTCAATTGTTGGATGTAAATCAATATTTATCTTGTTAATTTTTTTGTAATATACAGCCTTCTCTACAGGAGTCATTGAACTAAGTGCTTTTTCTAACAAATCAGCATTCATTTTACTTTCGAAACAAACATTACCATCAACCTTAACAAGCATAGAGTCTTTAAACTCATCATAGAATCTACTAGGAAGACTGTAAATAGAATATTTCAATCTATTTTTTTCAACTTCAATTTCTTCTAAAGTTGTTCTAAGAGTATAATTAACATATTCATTTAATTTAGAAACAAAATAGACATATTCCTTTTCAGTTCCAACCTTTTCTACATTTAAAACTTTATACTTAGAATAATCAAAAATATACAACAAACCATAATTGCCCGGCCATGATCCGCCATAAACAGTTTCATCTTCGTTATACTTAAGCATTTTAAAAGAAACTTCACAACCTCTTTTTGTCTCTCTTAAAAAATAATTCCAAAGATTTTCTGAAATCAACTGATCCTTATAATCTCTAACATATTCTTCGATATCAAGTATATTCTTTTTCATTTAAATAGTCCGTTAAATTTTTTCTTTGGATTTAAATCATAAATTTTAATTTTCTTATACCTGAAAACCATTCCAGCAGGAACTTTTTCATATTTTTCTTTGAACAAAACTCTAGCATGACGAAGATTTTTAGCAAAAATAGATTCTTCCTGCAATGTTTTAGGAAAGATGCAAATAACTTCTTGCAATTCTTCAGTCATATAATTTTCTCCAATACAGTATGGACGCAAAACAAGGATACAAATTACTAAGAACTATGTCAATAGTTGGCCAAAACAAACTCTCCCACCTAGAAAGAGCGGGAGAGTAAAAGTTGGTGGAACCGAGGACATCTGAGAGTCCTGTCCATAAGTCTGTTAGTTAAGTTTCTACAAGCTTAGTTATTTTACCAAATAACAAGGTTTGTTGTCTTTCCAACTGTCATCAATTATTTTTATACCTTAACTGAAAGGTAATTAGTCTTTCCTAATGTCAAATATATTTTCCGATATATTTCTCGTACTTGTCTTTCCAAGCAGTCCTTGTTTATTCTGTTTCGAGGTTAAACAAAAACCCAGCTTTTTAAGCAGCTACTGCGAATGATTCGTCAGTTAGTTTTTACCATATCATTTTTAGGAGTGAATATGATGTTCTCCGCTTGCAACCTAACCTTCATTACCTATGTCGAATCCTTTCGGTCCCTTAATTTTTCTTTCTCTTTTTTCTTTTCAAATCCCTTTCTATTCCTAGCTGTATTCTATCCCATTCTGCTGCCAATAAAGCTCCTGCTTTTTCTAAATTTCTTTGTGGATAAACATCTGGCTTCCACCATTCATTATCCCAAGGCCAATTTTTTGGAATCTCTCTTTTAGTAGGTTCTTTTGATTCGGTCTGCAATTTTGCATAATTTGCATAACAAATTGCAGCCAAAACTAACTGTCCATTATTGTAATCTAAATCTCTCTCAGGAGAAAAATTTTCTTTATTTATTTGACGCTCTCTTTCAAGAAGAATTGATAGTGCTCCACACAGAATATTATCCTTTCTCCCTTTATCTTGTTTGATTGGTTGTTTTTTTATATTAATTATATCAGGAGAAAAACTACATTCAGCTTTATGTTTTTCTCCTTCTTCTATTGCTTCTTTTTCAGAAAGAAAATTTTCACCTTTTGCTACACAATATCCTTCATAATCAGGATGCCAACAACCATGACGACCATCATTACCAGTACAATGCCAACTATATTTATATTTCATTATTGAAATCCTCTTTCTTTACAATTTATTTTAAATTTCTATGAACACCATCTGAAAAAGAAGAAATAGAAGAGAAGGAAGTTTCTATTTTAATTCTATTATTTTCATCATATTCATATTTTTCCCAACGACCACTAGAAGTTTCATATTTAATTAAATTGTTGTTTTTGTCATATTCCCATTTAACCCAATAACCATCACTATTTTCCATTTTAATACATTTGTTATTTTCGTTATATTCCCATTTAGCCCAAAAATCATGAGAAGTTTGTTTTAGAGTTATATTTCCATTAGAATTAAACTCATATTTTATTCCATTTTTTTCTAATTTTAAATTAGCAAGACTAACTTCTTCTAGTATTTTTAACTTATTAGTTACTGATTTATCACCTTCAGTTTTAATATCTCCCAAAACTTCTATTTTAAAGACTTTAATATCTTTATTTAGATAATAATAACGGAATACATCAATTAAATCTTGACAAAAATGAAAACCATTTAAACACATTACTAATTCACCATCTAAAGTATATGTTTTACCTACTTCATAAAGTTTGTTTAAACATTTACCATTATAGGTCGCTTTATAGCCGATCATATTAATTGTCCTTTACTGTATTATATTAAATGATTTTTTTATTATATTAATATTTATAACAAGAATCATTGGAACTTTCTCTTTTGATACAGTCATTATTTTCATCATATTTAAATTTCACCCAATATCCATTAGATTCTTCTCTTTTAGTATTATTATTATTTTCATCATATTCAAATTTTGCCCAATCACCAGTAGATTTTTCTCTTCTAATTAAATTACTGTTTAAATCATATTCTCTTTTTTCCCAACAACCATTTACATCTTCTATTTTGATTGTATTATTATTTTCATCATATTCATATTTTTCCCAATAACCGC
>Ga0172380_10000689_pt1 | contig 62495 bp, 65 predicted proteins | sample Leawe162metaG_FD_119747 | JGI IMG/M metagenome (GOLD analysis project Ga0172380, IMG submission 119747) | Leachate microbial communities from a municipal landfill in Southern Ontario, Canada - Leachate well 162 metaG | ecosystem: Engineered > Solid waste > Landfill > Unclassified | place... | reverse complement strand
TTTCCGCAGCATAAGCCGAGAACGCCAGGAAATAAAAGAAGAGGGCGCTCCACAAACACCGGAAAATTATTTTCATCGCATCATCCAGCTTTCGTCCTTTGAGGCGACGGCGAGAGCGTTAAAAGATCCTTCACGGCCTGATGCACATCTTCCACCGTGATTTCACTGATGTAGGTGAACTTGCGTTCGCTTTCAGGAATGGACGAGACGTCCTTAGCGACCACGCGTGAATGTTTTCCCAGCGGTTGCCAGCGTTTGGGCCCAAGACCCGCTTCATATCTCCCGAAAATGGAAACAACCGGCGTGCCCACCGCGGTCGCAATATGAACGGGCCCCGAATCGTTGGAGACGAGCAAGGACGCCCTTTTCAAAAGCGCGCCCAGCATCCCCAAGGAAAGCTTTCCGCTCAGATCAAAAACCGGGACCGAGGTATTTTTTATCAATGTTTCAATGATGGGACGATCCTGGGCAGTTCCGATCGCAAGAAAAATACTGGGGCGATCTTTCTGGATCCGGGTCACGAGCTCAGCAAAGCGCTCGGCCGGCCACATTTTGGTAACATCGCTCGCCGACGGATTTAGAACAATCCATGGCCTGTCCTGGCCTCCATTTTCTTTTTTGAAAAGGTTGCCAGGGCTGGTCCCATTAACCTTTGATTCTTCTGAAAGAGAATGGGGCCGATCGTACGGAATTTTATGGGACAGACGCAGGGTCTCAAGAGAGCGAACGGATGGATCTGTAACCGGAAAAAAAGTTTCGATCTCTTCGGGCGGGGTCACGCCCAGAGGCTCAAGGAGTTCGAAAAGATACTCCGCCTCCTGTTTTTTCCCTTCTTTTTTATTGTAAGGATGCACATACGAAAGCGCCCAAGACGCACGACGATCATATCCGATCCGAATGGGAATCCCGGCAAGCCACCCTGCGAGATGCATCCGGTTTGTTCCATGGGCATAGATCACTACATCGAATTTCTCACTCCGAAGTTTTTGGCTAAAAAGGAACTGGCCCCAAAGACCGCGCTCGTTCCCCTTTTTGTCATAAAGGATCACTTCATCCAGATAAGGATTCCCTTCGACGATCTCGCGATGCTCGAGAAACACGAGCGCTGCGATCCAGGCCTTGGGAAATTTTTCGCGGAGGGCCTTAAAAAGCGGTGTGGTGAGGACCAGGTCCCCGATGCGATCTGTGCGGGTGATGAGAATACGCGGAGCGTCAGGTAGTTTGAGCGACATTCAGAAGCTCCAGAGAAAGTTTAACCACTTTTTCCGGCTTGAGCCCATGGAAACAACTTCTTTCGGCTCGTGGCAATTGATCCGATCCGCAGGAACAGCTCCTCGCCTCTTCCCGTGCAATGCGGAATTTGGGCCCCTCATGACCGTACTTCTCATAGTCGGTCGGGCCGAAGATCCCGATGGTCGGTATGCCTAATTCGAAACCAAGATGCATGATCGCGCTGTCATTGGCGACCACAAGCGAAGCGTTTGCGATCAGTGCCGCCGTCTCGGGCAAAACCAGATCCCCGCAAAGAACCCCGACGATTCCGGGAAGTTCCACCCGGATACTGTCGGCCACGGGTCTCTCACTCAAAGTCCCCACCAGAAGGACCTTCTTGCCGGTCCTTTCATGAAGCGTCCGGATCGTTTCTTTAAAATAACGGACCGGCCACCGCTTCCTCTCGCTGGCCGCGCCGGCCGCCACGAGGATCCATCCGTTTTTTTCCGGGATCCCCGCTACTTCCAAAGCGCGCATGGCAAACACCTCATCCGCCTTGTTAAAAAATTGAAAGGGAGAAGGCTCCGGGATATCCGCTTCTACTTTTGTGAGCATTTCAAGATGACGGTCCCGCATGTTCGTCTTTGTGAATTTCCTGAAAAGAGGCGTACGCTTTTTGCGGGAGACCAGGAACGGAATGGCCGTATTACGAAGATCGATCACTCGGTCATATTTTGCCTTTCGAAGCTCTGCGATAAATTTCAACTTTTTCCAAAACGAAGCCTTTTTATCGTAGATCACGATCTTATGGATCTCGGAACTTCTCTCGAGAACGCTTCGTGCGCGCGGCCCTACCACCACCGTGATCCGCGCCTCGGGGTATTTCCGGACAAGCGCCGTAATCACCGGCGTCGTCAGTATCACATCCCCGAAATTACTGAGCGTTACCACAAGAATATTCATGCTTTTTTTAAAATTCTTTCGATCGCATCCAAAACTTCTTCCGGGGTTATGTGCGAAAGCCAGCCCTCTTCGGGAAGATCTTTGCCAAAAAAAGGAACCGTATAGCCTGGCGGAACATATTGCAATACAAGGCTCTCACCCCTCCCGCGGGGTCCCGTAAGTTTGGGGTCCGTGGGACCAAAAAGCGCAACAACCGGAGCGCCGACGCCGGAAGCGATGTGCATCGGCCCGGAGTCTCCCGTCACGAGACATGCCGCATGTTGGTAGATCACGGCGGAAACACGTAGCCCGGTTTTCCCGATCAAAGAAATGATCTTCGCACGATGAATTTTCGCCGCAAACTCCTCAAAGAGCAGCCTGTCGTTTTGAGATCCGGTCACCACCACGGGAAGTCGCCATTTTTCTTCGATCTTTTCCGCTAACGCGGCAAAATGCGCGGCCGGCCAACGCTTGGGCTCCCAATTCGCACCCAGATGAAAACAAATGTATCGAGCGTTCTTTTCGATCCCGTGCGCCCCGAGGACCTCGCGCGCGGCTTGTTCATCCTCTTTTTTATAAAAAAATTGGTACTCTTTCTCCGCAGAAAGCTCAAACCCCGCGCTCTTCATCATATTAAAAAAATAATCGAGCTGGTGCAAGGGCTTGACAGGTTCTTCAATTGCCTGCGACAAAAACATTTTCCGCCCTTTTCCGTAACCGATGCGTTCTTTCACGCCGGCCAGCAGCAAAAACACCGCTCGCGAACGGGAACGGTGGAAAAGATAACCTTGATCCCAAGGCCCACGCTTTCTCAAATCCAGAATAAATCGCATTCTGGCAAGCCACGATCGGTGCGTGCTTTTTTCATCAAAACTCAAGAAATCTGAAACGGCAGGATGAGCCTCAAGGATCTCCCGGCAACGCTCGGGCGCGATGCAGGTGATCGACGCTCCGGGATATTTTTGATGGATAAGGTCAAGTGCAGGCATCTGGAAAAGAAGATCGCCAAGCCAATTTTTCATAACAACAACGATCTTCATGCGGTAAGAGCCCTTTGGCAATGTTCAAACACTTCTTCTACGGAAATATGCGTCAGACAAGCCTTCGTCTCTTTAGCTTTGCAAACACCTTCGTAGCAGGGCTGGCAAGGCAGATGATGCGAAAGGATGTCGATCTTTTTCGCAGGAGGCGCATGCCTCTTAGCGTCCGTCGGGCCGAACAAAGCCACGATCGGAACATTCATCGCCGCAGCCATATGAAGCGGCGCCGTATCTCCCGTCACCACCAGATGGAACTGTTTAAAAAACGCCGGCAACTCCTCCAATTCGGTCTTCCCGATAAGATCAAGGATCTTGCCGGGCCCGAAGGAGTAAAAAGGGTTCCCGAGATCGGCCTCGTCGGGAGAGCCGATCAAAACGATCCGCGCGTCATATTTCTCAAGGAGCCTCTTGGCAAGAGCAACAAAATGCTCCGTCGGCCAGCGTTTGCTTGGCCAATTGGGACTGGACCCCATCACAAACCCGATGATCCGGGTCGACTCTTTAGGCCCAAGCATCCCGATCATTTGTTCGGCCTTCTCAAGGTTCTCCGGTTTCGGCCAAAGTTCCAATGTGTCATCAAATTGGGTGACCCCAACCTTGGACAACACGCGGAATTGATGGCGAAGAGGCGAATCCCCGACCTCGAAGGTCCTGTCGGGCCGGTTGAGTAAAAATCCCCATCGCCCGCGCGCAAACCCGAAACGTTGGACCGCCCCGCCCAGATACGCGAGAAGATGTGTCCACTTGTTGTTGTGAAGATCGACCGACATATCAAACCCTTCGCGACGAATCCGCCGCGCTGTTTTCAAAAGATAAAAAATATTCGAAAGTTTTTTCCGGTCCACAAGAATCATGTCGTCCAGAAAGGGACAGGCCGAAACGATCGGCGCGAGCTTGCGATCGACCAGAAGCGTGATCGCTGCGTCTGGAAAGCGCTCCTTGAGCATCCTCAGACTCGGCACGACCAGGATGAGGTCCCCCATGGCCCCCAGCTTGATCACAAGGATCCGTCGCCGTTTGCGGACTTCCTCATAGATTTCGAGCGTTTTCCGGACCATTTGCTCCAGGTTGAATTTCTCCTCCACTTTTTTCCGTAATTTTACCGCAAACGATTTGGCTTTTTCCCGATCCGTCAAAAGTTCGTACATCGCCTCGGCCATCGCGGGAATGTTCTTCGGCGGAAAAAGCAGCCCGTTCTCATTATGATCGATGATGTCCGGTACGCCGCCCAGCCAGGTCGCCGCCACAGGAGTGCCTACGGCACCCGCCTCAATGATCACACGGCCGAAAGGCTCCGGGATAAGAGAAGAAAGCACCAAAAGATCGGATTGGGCCAAAAGACCCGCGACATCACGCGTCGGCGGAAGGATCTTGACGCAGGTTTCGAGCCCGAACTGCTGGACCGTTTTTTTCATCAGATCCGTGTAGCGATGTTTCCCGCGGCCTTCGGAGCCGACGATCCACACTTCGAAATGAGAAAGCCGGCTGCGCAATAAATGAATGGCTTGGAGGAATTCCACCTGGCCTTTGGCCGGCGAGAACCGCCCAATATGAATGATCCGCATCGGCCCTTTATGCTTCTCAAATTTAGCGAAAGAGAAAGTGAATTGCGAAAGATCGACGCCGCGCGGGATCAAACGGATGCGGTCGGGCGGAACATTGAACTCGTCGATCATTCTCCGGCCGATCGCGTGCGACGCCACAATGACGCGCTTTCCCCACCCCATGACGAAGCTCATGGGATGAACGGAATAATGTCCGTGACAGGTCGTAATAAAAGGGATGCCGGCCTTGCGCGCCGCAAGCCATCCGAGCCAGGCCGGGACGCGGCTGCGGGCATGAACAATGTCGACGCGCTCCCGCTGGATGATCTTTACAAGTTCTTCGACGAGAAATAAACCGGCCAGGGATTTCTGATGCACGGGCAAACCGTAATGCGGGATTCCGATCTTCTGGAGTTCGGCCACAAGCGACCCTCCGGAGGAAACCACCACCGTCGCGTGCCCTTCTTTTTTCATAGCTCGCGCCAGATCTACCACCCCGCGCTCGGTCCCGCCGAGCTCTAGCGCCGGCAAAAGCTGCATCACTTTCATCCCGTTAGAGACGCGGTAAGACGTCTCCCCTCCGATTTACATGGATAATTAAAATCGTTCTGCGACATTTTGATTCGTCCGTTCACGGAAGCGCTCTTCAAGCGCTTCCTGTCTCTAACGGGATTCATAGCATGCCTCCCAACCGTTCGATCAGCGCGTCTTTTTCGCGTTGAAGGGCCGGCATGACTGGCTTCTTAAGAAGTTCCGTAATATTTTTTTCCAGATCCGCGAGACCGCTTAAGGTCACAAGCCCGCGCTGGGAGAGAATCTGATGAAAACGGTAATGTTTTTCGGGAAGTTCGCCTTCCCCGAGATCCAGCACGATCACACGTTTGCCCGTTCCGACAGCTTCCGAGATCATGGCAAGGCTGTCTTCCGTCACGATCAAGAGATCTGCAAGCCCCATCATACCGCCTGCCGCGTAAGGCGGGTTTTCTTCATTTGCGATCACAAGGAACCGGCAGGCCGGGTGCTGCGTGAGCGTACTTTTCAGAAAACGTTCCACCGGCGCCGAAGTCCGCCGCGATGTGGTGATCATGTAATCTCCGGCGCGCGAGCTCATGCGTTTTAAAACCGAACAAAGTTTTTCCATGTCAGAGACCGTCAGATCATAACCCCGGGTGGCGCCGCCGAGAAATACCGCGATTTTCGGGCTCACCCCTTCGCCCAGTTTTGCTTGCAATTGTTTCACATCCGCCCCGCGATCCAAGGTCTTGTAACCGCTTGGCATCACCACGCAGCGGAGCGCCCGCTTGGGCACCTGGCCGCCATCGTGCGCGGGAACGATCGCGAGATCGTAATGCGTCATAGAATAAGGAAAAGGGGGATTCATGATCACAATGGTTTTCGCGCCGGTTTCTTGGGCAAGAAGTTTTTGAAGCGGCGCAAGCCCGGAACCTGCCGCGATGATATAGTCCGCATTCGCCTCTTCGATCGCTTTTTGAGTTTCCGGCGTAAAAAAAGGCGCGAGCCAGCGAAGTCTCCCCTGGATCCAGGGTTTCATCAGAAATGCCAGACAAAACAAAGCCGTCCGGTGGAAGGCCGAGCGGTATTCCACATGGATCCTTTCAGTCTCAAACTTAAGACCCGGTCGTCCGTGGAACTCCTTGAAATCCGAGAGCATCTCGGCTACGACCTCGGATTGTTTGAAATGCCCGGCCTTGCCGTCCGAGAGGATCACGATCTTCCTGTCCCAACAAAATTTCCAACGTTTATTTTCCCAAAGCCATTGGTTCGGGAATTTCCTTATAAACCCTTCGAGCACCTTCAGATATTGCCGGGCCTGAAATTCGACGCGCGCCTGGGGGTCAAGAGAAGGATCATCCTTCAGGATCTCTTCGGAGTAGACTTCGTGCTCACGGCCTCCGGTTCTCACGATAAAGAACGGCATAATGAACGCATCCGTACGATGCGCCAATTGGAAGGCCCCGGTCGGGACCGTGGTCCTTCGCCCAAAGAAAGGCAGGAGGATCCCCTCGTCCTTACCGGCCGATTGATCGCCCAGAACGCCGATCATTTTTTTCTCCCGGAGCGCGCGGATCAGGCCACGGATGCCTGCGCCGCGACTGATGGAAACCGAGCCGTGGCTTTCACGAAGTTCGTTGATGAGTCCGTTGAGCTTCGGAAATTTCTGCTCACGCGTCAACACATGGATCGGCGTACCGCGAAGTCCGGACCAGACCTGCAAAAGCTCCCAATTCCCGAAATGCGCGGTGATCAAGACTCCGCCATGGCCTGAGCGGAGAAGCGCTTCGTACCTCTCCAAGTGATGGATCTTGACATCGAGGTCATGGCGCTTGCGCTTCATCTGTTTGAAACACATCACTTCGACAACGGTTTGTCCCATGCACCCAAAATGATCGCGTACGGCTTTCCATCGTCCGGCCGGGGTCAATTGATTCCCAAGCGCTGCCTTCAGATTGATATACGCCACGCGCCGTTTCTTTGAGACATAAAACACCCCACGACCAAGAAAATCGCCGATTCTCAGACCCAGGGCGAAAGGGATGCGCTCAAAAATAAAAATAAGCGCGCGCGCTGCGAGGTAAGCGGTCCGGTCAAGCAGGTCTTCCATGAATTTAACTCCTGACTCCGAGCAAGCGGAAAAGTCGGTCGGTAAGAATTTCTTCTCCTGATACGACCCGAAGCCGCGCGGCAAGAACCAGCGGGTTCAGCGTCTCTGTGATCAATTCACGGGACCGATAAAAATCTTTTTCCGTCGTGATGATCTCCTCGGCGCCGGCTGATTTCGCGACCTCCTTGATCTTCAAAAGTTCTTCCTGGGTATATTCGTGATGGTCCAGAAATTCGAAGTTCCGGACGGTCTTGAGTTGAAAACGCTGCAGGACGAGCTGGAAGGACCTGGGTGTCCCCACTGCCGCGAAAGTTGCGACGCGCCGGCCGGCCATTTTCTCGACCGCAGTCCGGACTTTGGTTTTGGCGCGGTAAAGAAAAAGGACCTCCATCAGGGTCTCGACCGTTTGCGCTTGAGGCGCCAGAACCTTGATCTTCTCCTTGAGTTTTTTGAGCTCTTCAGGACTGACCAGATTCACGTGAGTGAGGATGATAATGGCCGCACGCGTAAGGACCTCAAGAGGCTCCCGCAAAATGCCGCGCGGGATGAGTTTCCCGTTGCCAAAGGGGTTCAGCGAATTGACGACCACAATATCGACATCCCGGTGGAGAGCCTGATGCTGGAGCCCATCGTCAAGGATCGCGATATCCACGTGCCGTTTTTCTTCTTTGACGCGTTGGGCGACCTTCGCGCGGTCCTTGCCGACCCCGATGACCGCGGTCGGAAGATGATTCTGAAGTTCCAGGGCCTCATCATGGCTATAACCACGCATGAGAACGAGCGGCACGCGCCGGTGCATCCCGATCTTGCGCGCGAGATATTCCACGAACGGTGTTTTGCCCGTGCCGCCCCAGGTTAGATTGCCGACACTGATGACCGGATAAGGAAGACGCTTGCGGGCCAAGACTTTCTTTTCATAAAGCCAGCGGAACGTCCGGACCCCGAGACCATACCCCCCTGCCGCGAGAGAAAGAATCGCGGAGAGAATCCCGCTTGTCGGGTCATTTTGTTTGTCCTCCGCCAAGAGACGAAAATAATTCTTCATGCTGTCCATTTCTATCGATCCTTTCATTGGGGCGCCGGCTTCTGAGGAACGTCAGGATCCACCCGGCCTGACGTTTGCTGGCACCCCGTAAACGGTTAACGATCTGAAAAGCCTTTTGCCCCATCTCATGACGCTTGCCCTCATTCGCGAGGAGCTCCGCCGCCGCGGACGACAGTTCGTCCGGAGCCGAGATCCTGAGAGCGCCACCGTCATGATCGAGCTGGTGGTAGATCTTGTGAAAGTTAAAAACGTGCGATCCATGGAGTATGGCTTTACTAAAACGCGCGGGCTCGATCGGGTTCTGACCTCCGTGAGGGATCAGGCTCCCGCCCATGAACACAAGGTCCGCGATTCCGTACAGATTCTTGAGAACGCCCAACTGATCCAGAACCAGCACTGCAGGCTCCGGGCCTTCTTTTTTCTTCATCGATGACGCCATGCTAAAACCATATTTCTCTAATGCCTTTAAAAGCCCTTCCGAACGCTCAATGTGCCGCGGCGCAAGGATCAACCTAAGTTTCGGAAATCGCTCGCGCAACGTTTTGAAGGCGTCCATCAGGGCCACTTCTTCCCCCGGATGCGTGCTTCCCGCGATCCATACAAGATCCTCCGAGGTGTATCCCCAGGCCTCGCGCAATTCTGTGGCCTCTGCCGCACTTTCTCCCGACCATTCTGCCTGGTCAAACTTCATATTGCCCATATCCCGCACGGATTCTTCCGCAATGCCTAGCCCCCTGAAACGGGCGGCATCTTCTTCGGACTGCGCGAGAACAAAATCGAGTTTTCCCCACAAAGGCTTGAAAAGCCATGGAAGGATCTTGTATTTCTTAAACGAGCGCTCCGAAAGCCGCGCATTGATCACACCGACCGGAATGTTCCGCCGCTTGGCTTCGGTCAAAAGATTCGGCCAGATCTCGGTCTCCACGAGAAGCAAACAAGCCGGCTTGAAAAGATCGAGAAAACGTTTCACGACCGGGGTCAGATCGAATGGAAAATAACAGACGTGGACCCGCTCACTCGCGAATTTCTTGGCGATCCTCTGTCCGGTCGGCGTGACAGTCGTCAGCAAAAGTTCATACTCCGGGGCCGAAGCCAGCCATTCGGGAATGAACTTTTCAACGGCCATCACCTCGCCCACGCTCACCGCGTGAAGCCAGACGATCTTCTTTCCTGCGAACTTTTCGGCCCAACCCTTCGGGAAGATCCCACGGCGTTCCCGCCAAAGCACGGCCGGATCCTCGGCCTGGCGAAGCTTCATCAAAAAAATCGGGGAATAAAAGATCCCGAATGCCGCGAAGGCCAAGTTGTATAAGAATGTTCTTAACATCACTTTATCCTTCCCCTGTCACCACGTCACAAAGTCACCATGTCACCCCGTTGTTTTTCCGTGGTGTCCTGGTGTCTTGGAAACTTGGTGTCTTTGAGTCACGCTCTCGGGTGCGCCAACGCGTAGGCATCCTTGAGACGCTGGGTCGTCACATGCGTATAGATCTGCGTGGTCGAAAGATTCGCATGCCCCAAAAGTTCCTGAACACTCCGGAGATCCGCTCCGCGATCAAGCATGTGTGTCGCAAAAGAATGACGGAACGTGTGAGGTGAGATCTCTTTGCCGAGCCCCGTCCTCTTCACATATTTCAGGATCATGCGCCGGACGCTTCGATCCGTAAGACGGCTCCCGATCCGGCTGATAAAAAGAGGCTTTTTGATCGCATTCGCATTTTCCCGGGGCGCTTTCATGTCCCAATAAGCGCGCAGACTGTTCAAGGCCGTCTGCCCCACGGGGACAATACGTTCTTTTTTCCCTTTACCGCGTACCCGGACCAGGCCTCCAAAAAAATCCAGATCGTCGTGATTGAGTCCCGCAAGCTCGCTCACGCGGAGTCCCGAGCTGTAAAGCATCTCCAGGATCGACTTATCACGTTTTTCCTCCCAGGAGTTTTTGGCCGGAGCGTCGAGAAGTTTGGTGATCTCATCGGGATTCATAAAAGAAGGGAGACGCTTTTCTTTTTTTGGAGTCGCGATCCCTGCTGCCGGATTTTGTTTCAGGATATTCTCGCGCACCAAATATTTGAAAAAGGAGCGAAGGCAGGCGAGCTTCCTGGAAATAGAACTTTTACTGTATTCGCGGGTCTTCAGGAACGCCAGGAAGGAACGGATATCCAGATAGGTCAGGTCTTGGAATTCTTTTTCCGCGATGAATTTCACGAATTCCCGCAGATCGATCCCGTAATTTTTGGTCGTATGCTCGGAGGCGCCTTTCTCGGTCGTGAGGAAACTCAAAAACTCTTCAACCCGTTTATTCATGTTCGGGGGCTCACGGCGCTTCGGACGAGGCTTCGGCGGCGTCTTCTTTTTTCGGCAGATCGTTGACCACGTGCTTGCACTTCGGATAATTCGAACAGCCGTAGAACGCCCGTCGGCCTTTGGCCCGACGTTTCACCAGCTCTCCGCCGCAACCCGTCTCCGGGCAGAAAAACCCCGTCGGGAGAGAACGCGTATATTTACATTCCGGGAATCCGGAGCAGGCCATAAATTTCCCGAACCGCCCGAACTTGATCATGACCTGTTTGCCGCACACGTCGCATTTGTAATCCGTGGGGATGGGCGCTTGCTTGACGCTTTTCATTTCGGCCTGCGCTCGCACCAAAAATTCGCTGAAAGGTGTATAAAAATCCTTGAGCACCTTCACCCATTCCATTTTTCCTTCTTCGATCTCATCCAGTTCTTCTTCCATGAGCGCCGTGAATTCCGCGTCCAGGATCTTCGGGAAATGTTCCACCAAAATGTCTACGACCGTTTCGCCAAGCTCGGTCGGTATGAGGGCGCCCCCCTTCCGCTCGGCATAAATGCGTCCCATAATAGTCGAGATCGTAGGCGCATAGGTGCTCGGGCGACCGATCCCTTTTTCTTCGAGCAGTTTGATCAAGCTCGCGTCGTTGAACCGCGCCGGAGGTTTGGTGAAATGCTGTTCGCCCAAAAGCTCATGAAGACTGAGCTTCTGCCCGATCGTCAGTTCCGGAAGTTCCGGAACTTCGGGCGCTTCTTCCTCAGTTTCTTTTGAGTTTTCATTTTCTACTTTGATCTCGCCGAACGCCGCGGTAAATCCCAGGAAGAGATTGCGCTTGCCGGTTGTGCGAAATCCATATTTTTCTCCGGCCAGGATCGAAATGGCGGTATGCTCATCGACTGCGGGCACCATCTGGGACGAAAGGAATTTTCGCCAGATGAGTTCATAAAGTTTCAGCTCATCGCTTTCGAGAAAATGCTTAAGAGAGTCCGGAATGCGGAAAGCCGAGGTGGGACGGACGGCCTCGTGAGCCTCCTGCGCACCCTTGCGGGACTTGTAGATAGGCGGTTTTTCAGGAAGATATTCTTTCCCGAATTTCTCCCGAATATAGCGCGCGGCTTCCTCTTGCGCAGAAACGGCAATATTCACAGAGTCGGTTCTCATGTACGTAATGAGACCGACGCTGCCTTCGTCTCCGAGCTCCACGCCCTCATAAAGTCTCTGGGCAATACGCATCGTGTTGGCCGCCGAAAACCCAAGCCGGCTGTAAGCTTCCTGCTGGAGCTTGCTGGTGGAATAAGGCGCCTGCGGTTTGCGACGTTTTTCGGTCTTCTCGATATTGGAAACCTGGAAAGGAAGCTTCTGAAGTTTTTGCTTGATCCCATCGATTTCGGCCTGGGTCTTGAGTTCGGGTTTTACTTTATCAATCTGCATCAACCGGGAAAGGAAGGTCTTTGATGGCTCAGGGCCCTCAACGGCGGAGAGTTTCGCATCCAGCGTCCAGTATTCCTGCGGCACGAATTTCCGGATCTCACGCTCGCGGTCCACGAGAAATCGAAGCGCCACCGACTGTACCCGGCCCGCGCTAAGTCCCCGTCCGACATTCTTCCAAAGGAGCGGGCTCAATTGATACCCGACCACGCGGTCCAGGATCCGGCGCGCCTGCTGGGCATTCACAAGATTCATGTCGATCGCGCGGGGATGTTCAAAAGCCTTCAGCACGGCTTCTTTCGTGATCTCGTTGAATTCCACGCGGAGGATCTTCGGCCCGTGGCCTTCTTCTGAAAAGATATGGGCCAGATGCCAGCTGATGGCCTCGCCTTCCCGGTCCGGATCGGGCGCAACGTAAATCGTTTCTTTATCGAGGGCGTCTTTCTTGAGCTGTTTGACCGTTTTCATGGCCCGGCGAATGATGATGTATTCCGGGGTGAAATCATGCTCGATATCCACAGCCATCCTGCTTTTGGGAAGATCCCGGACGTGGCCCATGGACGCTACGACATGGAAATCCTTCCCAAGGAATTTATTGATGGTCTTGGCCTTGGCCGGAGACTCCACGATCACCAGATACTTAGGACCCTTGGCAGTCTTGCCAGGCTTGGCAGCTTTGGGACTCTTAACGGCTTTAACGCTCTTCTTTGCTTTGACCACGATAACTCCCTGGTAAGTTATAAGCGTAAAGCGATAAGCGGCAGGTTTTGACTTAACGCCTAACGCTTGACGCTTACCGCAGACTTTTAAGAAAGGGGATTCTAAACAAAATCTTGAAGATTGTAAACGGCAAGTTTATCGGACGCTTGCAACCCGTTCGCCGCAAACAGGTTAAGAGATTTGCTCCCAAGGATCGTCTTTGGGTTTAGCGGCAGCCGAAGGGGCCTTCTTTGCATTCCCGTGGGAAAGCTTATAGAGGGATTCCAGCTCCATGATCTGGGAATCTCGCACCGCTTCTTTTTCAACGCGGCGAACCAAACGCCTGAGCGCCCCAATACGAATGCCAAGTTTCTCAATACAAAGCGTGGTCAGAAGCCGCGCCAGGATATTCACATGAACCTCAAGGCTCGCCAAGCGGTCCTCCGCCTGCTCCCCACCCTCCGCCACCTTGCCCATTTCTTTTTTGAGGTCAGCAAGCTTTGCGTACAAAGCAAGGACCTCTTTAAAGGCCGACCCCGGCTTTTTACTGGCAGGCTTGGATTTTTTCGAACGTTTTTTCTTAGGCATAGTTTTTATCTCGACCGTTAAAGTCTAGCACATAAAATCAGCACAAAGCGCAAGACGCAAAGTTTTTAATCTTGGGCTTTGAACTATACCTTCTTTCTACTAAATTCTAACAAATCGCATTCCGGGTAGAGGCGGGTCAAATACGCTAACGCGAACACCCGAAAAAAGATCACCATCGGCAACATGACCATTCCGATCACCACAATCACGGCCAGGACCAGCGCAATCCCTACGAAGCTCCCAAGGATAATCAATGGAACTTTTAGGAAAGGAAGCGCTTTGATCACGAGAATCCCCGGGATCGCCACGATGCCCCCGGCGATCACCCCGCCGATCACTGCAAGAACACCCACGATACTCTGCAGAATCATGGCAAGGATCCAAAACCCGAAGATCACAAGAAGATATTGAAATGTCCTTCCAAGATTGAACGCATCCGTTCCCAGAAATTTTTTTACGGCGCCCATAGCTGAAATCTTTTCCCGATACATGATGGGCACTACAAAATCGCGCATGGCTATTCCGACAACGATCATGGCCAACAGCGCTAACAAGGCCAAGAATCCCCCCAAGATTACGAAAGGGATCCCTATCGCCAGATTCCATTTCGTGATACCCGCAGAAAGCGCCAAGACTAGCCCTGCCAATAAAAGCGCGCCGAGACTGATCCCCGCGAAGACCAGCGCCCAAACAAAATAGGAATTCCCAATTTCTTTGTGCTTTTTGAACGGTTCTTTAATCATGGGCTCCCGCGTCACGATCGCATCGAGAAGCACAAAATTGAACCGGCTCGAGATCCACAAGAACAATACAAAAATTCCGATCCCCAACGCGGCCATCGTGGCCACAAGAAAGAGAGTGACGGTCGCATTGGTTTTAAACTTCGGACGTTCCATTTTCGCTTTGAGCGCGGCCATGCGCTTAGGATCGAATGACTTTGAAAGCGCTGGTGTTTTTTCCTCGGATGACGGCGTCGGCACTAGCGCCTTGGAAACTTCCGTAGCCTCTGAGAGCGCTTGCGTCTCCGGGCCGGGAAGCGTCGGGATCGTAGGGACTTTAGGCATAACAGGCATCTTCATAGCCTGAGGCAACATAACGGGGAAATTTTTTGGAATGCGCATCTTTTGGACAGAAGGTTTGGACAACGGCGGCATTTTAACATTCGTGCCCACCGCCTGCACCCCCACCGCCGCGAGCCAAACAATGATGAGAATTTTGAACCAGCGTTTGAAATTGAACGGGAAAAGAATCTCCCGGCTCTTCGCCCAAGAAAATTGAATCATATTTCCGATCGTTGGAGTTTTATTCATGCCGTATCTCCCTAAAGAAAAATCCTCCTCCGCGGTCGCCCACGGAGGAGGATCTTCAAAACATCATCATGTCCGAACAGAGCTTAAACTTCGACGACCTGTGTCTTGGCCCAAGAATCTGCGAGACGATGCCCTTTCCAGAGCACCATGACGATCTCAACAATGTAGCCAACCACAAGCACGAACGGAATGATCAGGAGAACGTTCCGGATCAAAGCCTGGAGTAACGTGACCTTCTCCCCCGTAAGGCTGACAATCTTAATCTTGACCATCGCCCGTCCCGGAGAATAGACCGCATCACGGAACACCAACCAAATGATATTGACGAGCACGAGCACGATGCTGCGCACCATATCCGGAGCTGCCAAAAGAACCAGACCGATCAAAACCCCGAGAACGATGGGAATAACGACCAGATCGATCAAGCCTGCCGCAAACCTCTTCCCCTTACTTGCTGGAACCAATCCATCCATTTGTGACTCCTTTCGTTGAAAGAACTTTTAACCTTAACAAGACATGGTTTTCACATAAAACTCTATAGAGGAAAGACCCGTCTGTCAAAACTTTTTTCCTTTTAAGGCTCTATGAGTAACGGCTTACCCGCGCTAGAGCTTAACGGACGAAAACAGCGCGAAAGTCACAAGGTCACCCAGTCACCATGACACCTTGTCACCAAGGCTAAAAACTTCTATAGAGATTCCACAATAATCCGCCGACCGCTTGTTTAGCGAGGCATAGTTGTTGATGGGTTTTGGGATCGAAATATCCAAGTTTAAGGGAAAAGTCGATGAGATATTCGGTCTCTGCTAAAGAGCCAAGGGCAATGTTCACGTAATGCTTAAACTCTTTTTTGCCCTGACAACCTGTTCCTTCAACTAGATTGGTCGGGACAGATAACGCTGCCCGACGCAACTGAGATCGCAAACCGTAGATTTCATCTTTCGGAAACACTCCCGTTGCCTTGTAAACCTGAAAAGCCAACTCATCCGCTTTTTGCCACGCATATAATTTGCGGTAAGCTTTATTGAATTCCTGGTGACTTGCTGTCACGATATCTTCGCGACTTGGTATCATGACGTCTTGGTGACTTTGTGACACGGTGTCTTGGTGACCTCTTTGTTCTTTGTGCTTTGCCCTTTGTGCTATGGAAGCGAATATTTCCCTTCCTGCATCCTTTTTATCTTCTTAGCAAGTTCCAGCTGGAGTAACAGCGCCGGCAACTTCGCAGGATCGAGCCCCGTAAATTCGAGGATCTCGTCTTGGGCCAGAGCCCCTTCTTCTTTCAGAAGATCTTCGATGACACTGGTTTCTTCATCGAGGATTAAGGGGACAGGATCCGAACCTAAGTCCTGGTGAATTTTCAAGCATTCCCGCGTTTTTCCCTCTCCCTCCTGGGAAAGGGTAGGGTGAGGGAAAACTAATCCCCCCTCATCCTGACCTTCTCCCACCGGGGGAGAAGGGATATTGGGTGGAATGTCTTCGGACCTTAGAACCTTTTCGGCCGGCTCAAACTTGTTTTCAAATTTCAACCGGTCGGCCAGCGCGATAAGGATGTCCTCGGGAGTTTCTACAAGACACGCGCCTTCTTTGATAAGTTGATGGCACCCCCGCGAAGTCAGTTGATCCACCGGCCCGGGAAGCGCGAAGACCTCGCGGCCCTGCTCCACCGCCTGGTGGGCCGTGATAAGAGATCCGCTCCGCGAATGAGCCTCGACCACAAACGTGGCATATGATAATCCCGACAAAATACGATTACGGCGCGGAAAATTTTCCGGCAACGGGGGTGTCCCTAAAGGATATTCGCTTAAGACCGCGCCTCGTTCCGAGATTCTCTGGAAAAGAATTTCATGTTCCTTGGGGTAGATCACATCCAGACCGCACCCCATGACCGCGATCGTGCGACCGTAAGAGACGCAAAGCGCACCGTCATGCGCGACCTGGTCGATCCCGCGGGCGAGGCCGGAAACGATCGTGAGCCCTCGTGCCGCCAACTCCTGGCTGAATTTTTTCGCCTGCATCCGCCCGTAAAAACTCGGATGACGTGTTCCGACGATGGCGATCGCATTCCGGTCATTCTCAAGCAACGCCCCTTTTTTATAAAGTAGAAGCGGCGGATCCGCAATCTCTTTGAGGATGGCGGGATAATCGCTGTCGGAATAAAGCAGAAAACCGATCCCTTTTTGCGCGCAGAGTTCGATCTCACGCTCCGCATTAAAGGACGGCGTATTCTCCTGGGCCGGAAGCTCCTTCAGAAGATCCTCCGATTCCATGAGCGTTACGATCTCCCGCGCGCTCTTCCCCTCTGAAAGTAATGCGACCACCCGCCGCCGGCCTTCGATCCGCAACCGGTTCAGCGCCAAAAACGCCCGCACCTCCTCCGCCTCGCTTGACGTCATGGATGAAATCCGATGAACGGCTTCTTTCGGACCGGTGGATTTGAAAGTTGTCGAACCGCGTTAAAAAGAACGCGAAAGTTCGAATCATATTGCATCTCCATCTCCTCGATCTTCCGAGCCAGGTCCTTATGTGTCGCAAGAATCTCCCGCAATCTCACGAAAGCCCGCACGACCTGGAGGCTCATTCGGACCGCCAAGCGGGTATTCAGCACGGTCGCGAGCATAATGGCTCCGTATTCTGTGAAAGCATTCGGAAGTGTCGAAGAAAATTTGAGCTGTTTGAGGTGGTCGCAATTTGCGACCACCTCTTTTTTCTCTTCTCGGGTCAATCGGAACATGAAATCTGCCGGAAAACGGTCCGTATTCCTCCGCACCTGTTCATTCAGCCTCTTGGTGGACACACCGTAAAGCTCCGCCAGGTCTGCATCCAACATAACCTTTTGCCCTCGAAGTAACAAAATGGTCCGAAAGACCCTTTCGTGAGGTATAAGACAGCTTCGTTTTTTCATGAGAGCAACTTATCAGATTATTGATTTTAAATCAATATTTATTTCATTTTAATAAACTTCCTGAAAAGACGCCTCTTGAAACACTGGGTCTGGGATGGGGCTGTTTTTATTTCGCGCCGGCGAGGCGGAGGATCTTATGGACGTTTTCGAGGGAAATATTTTTTTCGAGAATGACTTTCCCGATACGCCGCGGCAGGACAAAACGAAGCGTTCCCTTGCTTTTCTTCTTGTCCGTCATCATGGCTTTGAGGATTGCAGAGATTTTCGGATTGAACTTTTTGATCGACACAGGTAATTTCATGGAGATGAGAAGCTTCATTTGCCGCCAGGGAAGCTCCTCGGAACAAAGCCCGAGATCTGCCGCGAGCTGCGCTGCCATCATCATTCCGATCGCCACCGCTTCCCCGTGCACCAAGCCCTTGTAACCCAACGCCCCCTCGATCCCGTGCGCGAACGTATGCCCGTAATTAAGGATCGCGCGTTCTCCTTTTGTCTCGAACTCATCGCGGCTCACAACCCCGGCCTTGATCCTCGCGCAGGCAAGCACGATCTTCTCGATCACTTTAAGATCCTTCCGGAGGATTTTTTTTCCGTCTTTCTCGAGCAACCTGAAAAGAGCAGGATCGCGGATCACGCCATATTTCACAACTTCGCCCAGGGAAGCGCAGAGCTCCTTCTGTGGAAGCGATCGAAGAACGTCGATATCCGAAATGACAAGCGCCGGAGGCCAAAAAGAACCCATAAGATTCTTCCCCTCTTTGAGATCGATCGCGGTCTTTCCCCCGATCGCGCTGTCCACCTGAGCAAGCAAGGTCGTCGCAACATTCACATAGCGGATCCCACGCAAATAGACCGCCGCGGCAAATCCCGCAAGATCGCTCACAACACCTCCGCCCACCGCCACGATCCCGTCCCTGCGTTCAAATCCGTTGGCCAAAAGATCGTAGGAAAGCCGGAAGAGTTCCGCTCCCGACTTCGCGATCTCACCATCCGGAAGCATATGGACATGGGCCTCAAACCCTTTTTTAGAAAGCGACGAAAGGATCGTCTTCAGATAAGGCTTGAGACTCTTTTGGGAAACGATCATCAGTTTGGCTCTGGGCGTAAAAATACCGGATACCAGCGCTCCGGTCCTGGAGAGCAGGCCCTGGCCGACACAGATCTTGTAATTTCCCTTCAAGCTTTTTACTTGGATCGTTTTCATGCCCTTGACCTCAACATTTCCTGGATCTCGTTTGCGACATCTTCGGCGATCTTACCATCCGTCAGTATGGAAAAATGGCAAGCATTCTCATAAAGAGTTTCACGATCGCTTAAAATCTGCTGAAGCGCGCCAAGAGGGTCCGGTTTATTAAGAAGCGGCCGGTCCTTGGCATAGCGAACTCTTTGCCACAGAGATTCCGCCGACGCTTTAAGCAGCACGACCTTTCCGGTCTTTTTCATACGCCGGACGTTCTCTTCGTTCAACACGATCCCGCCGCCGGTCGCGATCACCTGACCACTTTGTTTCGAAAAATGCTCCAGGATCCATGACTCCGCATCCCGGAAATAGGATTCGCCGGATCCCGCGAAGATCTCCGGGATTGAACGCTTCTCTTTGGCCTGGATTTCGGCATCCAGATCCACGAACCCATAGCCAAGCTGATCCGCCAGAGCTTTCCCGGTCACGGTCTTGCCCGAGCCCATCATGCCGATCAGATAAATATTATCAGCCACGGGTATGTTTTAAATAACCTTCATAATTGCGACGGATCTCGTGGACAGAATCGCCGCCGAATTTTTCGAGAAAGGCATCCGCAAGCGCGTACGCCACCAGGGCTTCCCCGATCACGCTTCCGGCCGGCACCGCACAGGCATCACTGCGCTCAAAATCCGCTTTCTCCGTTTTTTTCGTCTTCATGTTCACAGACGCAAGAGGCCGGGCGAGTGTCGAGATCGGCTTCATCGTAAGACGGACCACGAGGTCCGCCCCATTGGTCATCCCGCCTTCAAGGCCCCCGGCATGATTTGTTTTATGGAAATAACCGCGGGCTTTCCCATAGAAGATCTCGTCATGCGCTTCGGAGCCCGGGACGCCGGCGAGCCGGACACCCTCCCCGATCTCGACGGCCTTCGCGGATTGCTGGCTCATCAGAATCATGGCCAGCCGCGCATCGAGCTTTCTCTCAAAATGGACATACGAACCTAATCCGATCGGAAGACCTGTCGCGCGAACCTCATATTTCCCGCCGAGCGAGTCTCCGTGCTTCGCGGCCTTGGCGATCGCCTGCATCATGGCCTTTTCGGTCTTTTTACAGATGCACCGAACGGGCGAATCCTTGGAACACTTCCGGATCTCCTCCACTGTAATATCCTGCTTCGGAAGGACGGCATTCCCGATCTGGACCACGTGAGCGGCAATTTCGATCCCGAAAGCTTTAAGAAAAAGCTTACAGGCCGCACCTACCGCAACGCGCATCGCTGTCTCGCGAGCGCTTGAACGCTCCAGAACCGCGCGGATCCCTTGATCGTATTTCAGAGATCCCGCGAGGTCGGCATGGCCGGGCCGGGGACGGAAAAGCTCCGGCATTTCCTCGATCTTGAAATCCTTATTCGTAAGAAGGAACCCCAGCGGCGCACCGGTCGTGACCTTCTTGATCACGCCGCCCAGGATCTCCACACAATCCGTTTCGATCTTTTGACGGCCTCCGCGACCATAGCCCCCCTGACGGCGACGCATCTCTCCGTTGATAAAATCCAGATCGAGCGCAAGACCGCTTGGAAAACCTTCCAAAATGGCGGCCAGGTAACGGCCGTGTGATTCTCCCGCAGTGATATAGTTGAGCATAGGCTTAGACTCCGTAGGTTCTTGCTAAAAATTTCAGCACGACATCCCCTTCTATGAACATGAACGCTCCCGCGAAGGCCAGAAACGGGCCAAAAGGAATGGTTTCTTCTTTTTTTACAAAACGCTGCCAAAGCGCAAACGGCAAAGCCGGAAAAGGCGCAAGAAAAAAAACAAGACCGACCTTTGTGACACCTATAAAGGCGCCGATCATGGCCAATAGCTTCACGTCCCCGCCTCCCATACTGTCTTTACGAAAAACCAGTTTCCCAAGCCATCCGGTAAGAAGCAAGACCCCGCCTCCCGCCAAAAGCCCGACTGCAGAAGCGAGAAATTTTTGATACCAAAGCGCTTCTGGAAAATGCCCGTGACCGGTCACGCTGAGCGCGAGCCCCGCGATCATTCCCGTGATCGTGATCTCATCCGGGATCAGTCCGGTCTCAAAGTCCGTCATGGTGGCGACAATGATCATCGCAAAAAAGATCGCACCTGCCACAAATTCGGCTGACAAGCCGTAACGTTGCCACAAAACCAGCGCGATCAAAGCCGTGGTCAGTTCCACGAAAAAATAGCGGAAGGCGATCGGCCGCCGGCAACGAAAACATTTCCCCCGGAGTAAAAGATAGCTCACGAGCGGGATATTGTGATACCACGGGATCTGCCCCTTACACTGCGGGCAGAAGGACCGGGGAAACACGATCGAAAGATCGCGCGGCATCCGGTGGATGCAAACATTCAAAAAACTCCCTACGATCGCTCCAACAATAAAAACGAACCACGCGGTTGTTGTGGCATCCATGTTATTTCCCCTGTTCTTTCAATGCCTGTCCTGGTATCTGTTTTTTCCTGACTGAAGGTTGCCAGGACTGGTCCCTGCCTACCGGCAGGCAGGCAATTACCCTTTGAATTGTCTGATTGAGAATTGGGCCTGAAGAAGCGCTTGACGCATCACGCCTACCGGCGCCTTCCGTCCTGTCCAATATTCCAGAGCCCGGACGCCCTGATAAAGCAGCATTCCGAGCCCGTTTAAGGTCCGGTGCCCCTTTTTTTTCGCGGCCTTCAAAAAGGGCGTTACAGCCGGATTATAGATCAGGTCCATAAAAAATTTCTTGCCGCCGTTGGGAATCCAGCTTTCCGGAACCACTCTCGGGTCCTGAGGCTTCAGCCCAAGCGGCGTCGCGTTGATGATAACATCGGCCTTTTGAAGGGCGTCCTTGACCTCCGGAGTTCCGGCAGAAACAGCCCGGTAACTCACCCGCTTGAAAAGCTTTCGCATGTCCCCCGCGATCTTCCGCGCTTTTTTTGGAAAACAATCCGCGATGAGGATCTCCCGGACGCCCTCACGCGAAAGGCCATAAACTACCGCGCGCGCCGCGCCTCCCGCCCCGAGGATCACGGCTTTTTTGCCGGACGGACGGAACCCGCCGTCTTTCACAAGGGCCATCAGAAAACCTTCCATGTCGGTATTCGTGCCGACCCACCGCCGGCCTTCTTTGAAAACCGTATTCACCGCGCCGATGGCGCGCGCTTCAGGGTAAACGCGATCAAGATAGTTCATCACCCTTTCTTTGTAGGGCACAGTGACATTAAACCCTGAAAGAGAAATTTTTTCGGCCTGTTGCATGAGTTTTTTGAAGACGGCGGGGATCAGATCCAGAACGATATAATTGGCATCGATCCCGAGCTTCTGGAACGCGGCTCCGTGCATGGCCGGAGAAAGAGTATGCGATAGGGGGTGACCGAAGATACCGTAAAGCTTGAAGGCCTTACCCTGGCATCTATCCTGATTTTTATTTTTTCTTCCCTTATGGCAGTCAGGATTGCCCCAATTTCCACTGTGTGGAAATTGAATAGTATTGGGACTATTTTTTTCTGACTGAAGGTTGCCAGGGCTAGCCCAATTAACCTTCAAATTCTTTGATTGGGAATTGGGCTTGTTCTTTTTCACACCGGGGAAGGCTGACTCGTAGCCCGTGAAGGGTTCGCTGAAACTTTATTGAGAGCAAAAAGATAGGCGCGAACACTCGCTTCAATGATGTCGGTGCTCGTCCCGCGACCGGTCACTTCCTTGCCACCGATCTCGAGCTTGACCAGCACTTCGCCCAAAGCGTCCTTACCGCTTGTGACCGATTGCAAACCATAATGGATCAGCGTCGCCTTGGAATGCACGATCTTCTCGACAGCTTTGTAGCAGGCATCCACGGGACCATCCCCGGTCGAGACGGTTTGTTTGACCTTGCCCTCATAGGAGAGTTTGATCTGGGCGTAAGGCTTCGCGCCTGTCTCCGACACTACCTTCATGGACACGAGCTTCCAGGTCTCGGGGATCTTCGCGATCTCATTTTGCAGGATCGCTTCGAGATCTTCGTCAAAAATATACTTTTTCTTGTCCGCGAGGGCCTTAAATTGAACAAAGGCCTGATTAAGCTCCGCAGGCGCCAATCGGAACCCGAGCTTTTTCACACGGACTTCGAAGGCGTGCTTGCCGGAGAGTTTTCCGAGCATCAGCTGGTTCCCGGAAAGTCCGATCTTTTTGGGGTCCATGATCTCGTAAGTTTGGCGCTTCTTGAGCACCCCGTCCTGATGGATGCCTGAGGCGTGCCAGAAGGCGTTGCGCCCGACGATCGCCTTGTTGGGCTGAACAACCATGCCCGTCAAATGAGAGACCAAACGTGAGGCCTTGGTGATCTCTGAGAGTTTGATATCGGTGTAACAATCCATGAAATCCGCGCGAGTATCGATCGTCATAGCGATCTCCTCGAGCGAAGCATTCCCAGCCCTCTCACCGATCCCATTCACGGTACACTCCACCTGATTTGCGCCCGCCAGAACGGCCGCCAGGGAATTTGCCGTTGCGAGACCGAGATCGTTGTGGCAATGAACGGAAAGCACGACCTTTTTCCCCAACCCGGGATTTTTCTTGATCAGAAAACGGATCAGATCCGTGAACTCCTGAGGAACGGTGTAGCCGACGGTATCTGGAATATTGATTGAGGTCGCGCCGGCATGGATCGCAGCCCGGACAGTCTCCGCCAAAAAATCTCGCTCGGTACGCGACGCGTCTTCCGGCGAGAATTCAATCTGCTTGAAATCTTTGGCGGCGAATGTGATCTGCTGCGCGATCATCGCAAGGATCTCTTTTTTGTTCTTCTTGAGCTTGAACTCGCGATGGATCTGAGAAGTCGCAAGAAAAAGATGCAGGCGCTTTTTCGCAGCGCTTTCAAGGGCCTTCCGGCAGGCGTCGATATCCCGCGGCATCATGCGCGAAAGACCGCAGATCACGGGCTTGCGCACGCTTTCCGCAATCATCGAAACGGCCTTCATCTCCCCGAGCGAGGACGCCGGGAATCCGGCTTCGATGACATCCACATTCAACCGCTCAAGCTGCCGCGCGATCTTCAGTTTCTCGTCCGGCGTGAGCGATGCCCCGGGCGATTGCTCGCCGTCCCGAAGCGTCGTGTCGAATATGTGGATCTTCCGTTTTTCTGCCATGAGAGTCTTGGGAACTTCCTTCCTTATTTCGCTTTCGTGATGAATTCCATCATCCCGCGAAGCTGCGCGCCGACTTTTTCGATCAAGTGCTTGTCGCAATTTTCGCGCATCTTTTTGAAATTGGGACGGCCCTTCTTGTTCTCTTCCATCCATTCCTTCGCGAATTTTCCGTCCACGATTTCCTTCAGCATTTTTTTCATTTCCTTGCGGGTGTTCTTCGTGATCACGCGCGGTCCACGGCTGTAACCTCCGTACTCCGCGGTATCAGAAACGCGACGGTACATGCCTGCGATCCCGTGCACGAACATCGCATCCACAATGAGCTTCACTTCATGGAGGCATTCAAAATACGCCATTTCCGGCTGATACCCGGCTTCCACCAAGGTGTCAAAACCCGCCGTGATCAGATCGCTCAAGCCGCCGCAAAGAACCGCCTGTTCGCCGAAAAGATCGGTCTCGGTTTCTTCCTTGAAAGTGGTTTCGATCACACCGGCACGAGCGCCACCGATCGCCTTCGCATACGCGAGGCCGATCTGGAGCGCTTTACCGCTGGGGTTCTGCTTTACCGCGACGAGGCACGGCACGCCGCCGCCTTCCACAAATTGGGAACGCACGAGAGAACCCGGCCCTTTGGGGGCCACCATGAACACATCGATCTCAGGCGCGGGCTTGATATATCCAAAATGGATATTGAACCCGTGGGAGAAGCAAAGCGCCTTCCCGGCCTTCATGTAGGGCGCGATATGCTTTTCATAGATCTCGGCCTGAAGGTGATCCTGCGTCAGGATCTGGATGATATCAGCCTGCTGGGCTGCTTCGCTTGCAGGAATAGGTTTGAAACCGTCTTTCACGGCCTGTTCATAGTTCGGCGTTCCGGGGATCTCGGAGACGATCACATTCACTCCCGAATCGCGGAGATTCAACCCTTGGCCGCGGCCTTGGATCCCGTATCCGATGATGGCAACTTTTTTGCCTTTAAGAAGGTTCAGATCCGCATCTTTATCATAATAAATTTTAACGGCCATTTTTATTCCCTTTCGCTGATTGCGCTGTGGTTGAGATTATTTCTTTTTTGTTTTTTTTGTTGCCTTACAAACGCCGGTCTTCCCGCCGCATTTTGACGGCGCCTTGAGTTCGCCCCGGCGCGCCATGGCGATCTGCCCCGTCCGAACAACTTCCTTGAGATCGAAAGGCCTCAAAAGTTCGAGCATCGCGTCGATCTTGCCTTCGCTCCCCGTCACCTCGATCGTCAGGGTTTCCGGGCTTACATCCACGATCTTCGCGCGGAACGTGTTGACGACATGCATAATGTCATTGCGATTCGTCGCATTGGCCCCGATCTTGATCAGCACAAGTTCCCGCGCGATCATATCCTTCGCCGTGAGATCTTCCACGCGGATCACATCCACAAGCTTATTCAACTGCTTCATGATCTGTTCGACCACGCGGTCATCCCCGTTCGCGATCACGGTCATGCGCGACACTTCCGGATCCTGGGTCTCCCCGACCGCAAGACTGTCAATGTTGAATCCGCGCGCCGAAAAAAGTCCCGCCACACGCGCTAAAACGCCAAAGTGATTTTCCACCAAAACTGAGACTGTATGTTGCATAAGAACTCCTTTTCAGTGATAAGTGATAAGCGGAAAGCGGTAAGCCGTAAGTAATGAGTTTTTCACTTAAAGCTTATCCCTTACCGCTTACGACTGAATTTAAGCCATATCCATGATCTGGTCCAGGGCATTCCCGGCCGGAACCATCGGATACACATTCGCTTCTCTGGAAACAAGACACTGCACGACCACAGGCCCCTTGTGCGCCAGCGCTTTTTTGATCGCCGGGACCACTTCTTTTTTAGTCCGGACTTTAAGCGCCAGGATCCCGTAAGCCCCCACAAGTTTCACGAAGTCAGGATTGGTCGGCCCGATCACAGAGCCCGAATACCGTTTTTTATAGAAAAGTTCCTGCCACTGGCGCACCATACCGTAATAACCGTTATCCAAAATGAACGTTTTGACCGGCACTTTGTTGTAAGCCGCAGTCGCGAGTTCGGTCATGGTCATCTGGAACGATCCATCGCCTTCAATGCAAACCACCGTCTCTTTGGGTTTTCCGAGTTGCGCACCGATCGCGGCGGGAAAACCATATCCCATGGTTCCCAGCCCGCCGGAAGTGAGCATCGTGCGCGGCCGGGCAAATTGGTACCATTGCGCCGTCCACATTTGATGCTGTCCCACGCCGGTCACCACGATCGCCTGATGCTTGGTCAACTCCCCGATCTTTTCGATCACGTACGCGGGATGGATCTTCTGACCCGCATTCTCATACTTCATCGGATGTTTCTCTTTCCAGGTAACGATCTGGGCAAGCCATTCCTTCATGCCCGGACGCTTGTCCGGAATAAGCGCGCTCAGCTTTTCGATCGCCTGTTTGACATCGCTCACCACAGGCGCATGCACCCGCACTGTTTTTGAGATCGACGAGGGATCGATGTCGATATGAATGATCTTGGCATGCGGCGCGAATTTGGCCACATTTCCCGTCACACGATCGTCAAAACGCGCGCCGACGCCGATCAAAACATCGGAATTCTGGACCGCATAATTTGCAAAATGAGTGCCGTGCATCCCGAGCATCCTGAGGGACGACTCGTGCGTCTCCGGAAAGATCCCAAGCCCCAAGATCGTGGTCGTGATAGGGATCCCCGTCTTTTCCACAAACGCGCGGATCTCTTTTTCGGCTCCGGAAATGATCGCCCCGCCCCCCACATACAACACCGGCCGCTTACTCGCCCGGATCAGCTCGGCCGCCTTCAGGAGTTGCTCTTCCACCCCCTGGCATTCCACCTGAGGCTGATAGCTCCGGATAAAAACATCTTTCGGCCACACAAACTCTGTTTTGGCGCGACTGATATCCACGGGAAAATCGATCAACACAGGCCCGGGCTTTCCGGTCGTCGCGATATAGAACGCTTCGCGCACGATACGCGCAATGTCCCGGACATCCTTGATCAAAAAATTATGTTTCGTCACGGGGCGCGTGATCCCGACGATATCCACTTCCTGGAATGCGTCGCTTCCGATCGCGTTCGTGGTCACCTGCCCCGTAATGCAAACGAGCGGCACAGAGTCCATGTAAGCGGTCGCAAGACCTGTCACAGTGTTTGTGGCCGCGGGCCCGGAGGTCACCAGACAAACGCCGGGACGTCCCGTCGCGCGGGCATACCCGTCCGCCATATGCGTCGCGCCTTGCTCATGTTTGGTCAGGATCAATTTGATCTTGGAATCAAAGAGCACGTCGTAAGTAGGCAGAATCACCCCGCCCGGAAGCCCAAAAATGTGCTCCACGCCCTCTTTTTCAAGACATTTGATCAGGATCTCGGCGCCTGTAAGCTTCATGATTTTCTTTGTTCCTTTTTCAAGAACATTGTCATTCGATTAAACTGCAAAAAAGTCTTTCACACCTTTTTTGAATTTTCCCTTCCACGTCTTGGGGGCCTGGTTCACAGAGGCTTCCCAACTCTGACCTGTTACCTCCAGCCAATCAAAAACAGATTTTTTAAATTCCAGGCTATTCAGCTCCTCATTCGTTTTGTAATCGACAAGATGAAGCGGATAACCTTGCTGTTGAAGCTTATCGAACCAGACCTGGTTCTTGGCCCGAACTTCCCCGTCCGATTTCAGCGCAACATAAAAAGGAACCTGGTCAGCCGCATCGGAATGCGGATCGACCAACTGAGAAAAAGGTCCGTCCCACGCCTGGCCCAATAAAGCGACCGCCGCAAATTCTTTGGGATATTTAATCGCCATATAAGCCGCATAATGGGCCCCCAGATCTTTCCCGACGAGATAGACGCGTTTTTTACTGATGGGAAAACGTTCCATCACATCTTTTTTCACGGTGAGTAGCCATTCATCGAGCCTGTAAGGCGTGTCTCCCGCTTTCGGCCACAGAACATATGGGGCAAGAATGAAAATACTCTTTCGTTGGGCCAGCCCCGTCAGATACTCGATCTGTTGTTCCGCTTTCGCAGATTCGGCCGGCGCGATCATGATCATGGCGTAGGTCTGACTGGTTTTGTAATCTTTCGGCGCGTAGAGAAAAACAGGATATTTGTAACCGCTGACCTCGACAAGCCCGGAAGGGTGCGGCGCTTCGAAAACCTGATCTTCCGGCATCTCTTTAGAAGTCCCCTGCGGCGCCACCGACGGAGGCTGAACCGTTGCAGGCATCTGGACCCCTTCCGCCTTATTCGAAGACACCGTTGGGGCTACCGGAACAACTTGGGAAGGTATCTTCGCAACCGATTGGCTTGAAAGAACCGGTGAAACCGCTGGGATCACCGTCTGACTTGCGGCGACGACCGGCTGTCCTTCAGACGCTGCCATCGGAGCGACTTGGGCCGGCAGAACAACCGCTTGCACCGGTTGTGCTCCTGTGGGAACTTGGGGCGTCGAAGGAGCTTCTTCGATAATCCGAGCCTCTTGAGAGACTGGTAAAGTTTCGTCATAGTTGGCCGCGGCTTTTTTTTCTTCAACCGTTCCGGCGTAAGCGGGCACACTGAACGCCATCACTATAGCGATCAGGCAAAGAAGCAAAAAATTCTGGCGACAGTTTTCCATTGGATCCTCGACCTGCTTGACTTTTGGCAGGATTTAATTGACGTAAACCTCTGAGACAAAAGAGGTTATTATTATATGGATAACATCTGGCTTGTCAACGCGGCTGAAAATGACAAAAAAACATGCTTTTTTAAAAAAAATCGCGGAATTTCCAGCGGAATCAGATCAAACGCCAAGCCGCAAAGTTTTTTTCTTGGCAACCTTAGGCGCTGTATTCATCAGGGACGTTGCCACCGCCGTGGGAGACAGTCTTGCTTTTGCGGCCGCCGCCCCCTTAGCAATGGAAGTGCTTTTGCTGTCAGAGGTTATAGAAGGCGCCGGCGGCGGATTGGAGGGGTTCTTCTTGGTAACAAGCTCGTAGATGATCTCGCCCGGTTTCACAAATCCAAGCTCTTCCCGGATCACTTTTTCGAGGTAGGCCACATCGGTCTGGAGAAGATGGCGCTCGTCCGCCAGAGTCTTGATCTGAGCGTCAATTTCCTGGATCTTCTGATTAAGCCGGTCTTCCTCCGACTTCAGTTCCCGGTAACGCGTGATAGACGGAAGATAGATCCAGCACAAAACCAAAAGAGCTGCCAACGCGATTGCGAGAGCGACAAAAAACTTCTTCAGCATCGAGTTGCGCCAAGTTTCGGCCCGGCATAAACCGCTTTGGATCCCAGCGCTTCTTCGATCCTGAGCAGACGGTTATATTTGCAAATACGATCCGTGCGTGAAGTTGAACCGGTCTTGATCTGTCCCGTGCTCAAGGCAACCGCAAGATCCGCGATCGTCGTATCTTCGGTTTCACCGCTCCGGTGGCTCATGACCGCCGTGTAATTATTCTTTTGCGCCATGCGAACCGCAGCAATCGTTTCCGACAGAGTGCCGATCTGATTGACTTTGATCAGGATCGAATTCGCGGTATGAGATTCAATCCCGCGTTCGAGCCGTTTGGTGTTCGTCACAAAAAGATCGTCCCCCACAAGCTGCGTTTTCGCCCCCAGTCTTTCGGTGAGCTTTTTCCAGCCGTCCCAATCGTCCTCCGCAAGACCATCCTCGATGGAAAAGATCGGATATTTTTCGCAAAGCCCGGCGTAAAATTCCACCATCTCTTCGGCCGTTTTGACGGGCTGCTTTTCCGCGCAAAGGACGTACTTGCCGGGATTCGGGTTGCCGCCGAACTTATCCTTGCCGTAAAAACTGGAGCTCGCGGGGTCTAAAGCGATCTTCACATCTTTACCGGCCTGATACCCGGCTTTCGCGATCGCTTCCATGATCACGTCCAGGGCTTCATTGTTGGAAGTGAGGTTCGGGGCAAATCCGCCTTCATCCCCCACCGATGTGGAAAGTTTCTTGTCGTGCAGGATCTTTTTGAGGTTATGAAACACTTCGGCGCCCATGCGAAGCGCATCCGCGAAAGTCGGAGCGCCAAACGGCATGATCATGAATTCCTGAAGATCAACATTGTTGTCCGCGTGCACGCCGCCGTTGATGATATTCATCATCGGAACCGGAAGAAGGTTCGCCGATTCTCCGCCCAGATACTGATAAAGAGGAATGCCGAGAGAGCTTGAAACCGCGCGAGCGCAGGCAAGCGAAACGCCTAAAATGGCATTCGCGCCAAGACGGGCCTTGTTCGGAGTCCCGTCCAAGACGATCATGAACCGGTCGATCTCTTCTTGTTTCGCCGCATCTCTTCCCTTGAGCGCCTTCTGGATCTCCCCATTGACGTTTTCTACAGCCTTGAGCACGCCTTTACCGAGATAGCGGGTCTTGTCCCCATCCCGGAGCTCGACCGCTTCATGTTCTCCGGTCGAGGCGCCGCTCGGAACCGCCGCGCGGCCGACGATGCCATCACGAAGCTTCACGTCCACTTCCACTGTCGGATTCCCTCGGGAATCCAGGATCTCACGCGCTAAGATTTTCTCGATAATGGCTCGGGTCATTTTGAAACTCCCTGCCTGCCGGCAGGCAGGCTTTGTCTTTGATTGTTAAAGTGAAAGTTACGAAAACAGAGGCCGCGATTATAACAAATCCTCGGAGGGTGTCCAGCACCGTACAGTATCAGTGCCTGTCACTAAAAGTGACAGTCACCCACCTTCCCGGCCAAGACGAGCTTCAGGGCTTCGGGATAGATTTCATATTCGACGTCATGGATGCGGGCTTCGAGCGTTTCGAGTGTATCGCTTGGAAGCACAGAAATTTTACGTTGTAAAATGACGGGGCCGGTGTCGACGCCGCTATCCACAAAATGAACCGTTACACCCGTCTCTTTTACTTTCGCGTCCCAGGCATCTTGGATCGCATGCGCCCCGGGAAATGCCGGCAAAAGTGCGGGATGGATATTGATCAGCCGCCCATGGTATTTTTTCACAAATCCATCGGTCAGGACGCGCATGAACCCGGCCAAAACAATGATATCGATCTTGTTTAATTCCAGACATCCGCTTAATGCCTGGTCAAAAGCCGCTCGATCCGCATGCGCCTTATGATCGATCACAACCGTTTTCACGCCAAGCGCGGCCGCCTTTTCGAGCGCCTTCACGCCCGGCTTGTTCGAGATCACGATCGCCGGGATCGCGGGAATCCCGCCTGCCTGAATCCGTTTGATCAGGTTTTCCATGTTCGTTCCAGAACCTGATACTAAAAATGCGATGCGTTTCATTCGGCTTTCCTCCGGGGTAAAACACTTTTACGGTTTTTACCAGAAACTAAAACCACCATCTCCCCTTTGCGAGGCTTTTGCGTCATATCCCGGATAAGTTCGGATAGATTTCCGCGCAAAACCTCTTCAAATTTTTTTGTAAGCTCGCGGGCGACCGCGGCCTCACGATCCCCGAAAACTTCCAGCATATCCTGAAGCGACTTGACGATCCGAAAAGGCGATTCGAAAAAGATAAGCGTTTCTTCCCGTTCCGTAAGCGCCTGAAGCTCATGCCGGCGCCGTTCGCCTTTATTCGAAAGGAAGCCGAAAAAACTGAAACTGTCCGTCGGAAGGGCGCTTAAGACAAGCGCCATCGTGATCGCTGACGGCCCCGGCAATACCTCAAGCGACAACCCCTCCGCCAGCGTCGCGTGAACAACCTGAAATCCAGGGTCCGATACAAGCGGCATCCCGCCGTCTGAGACAAGCGCCAAATGCTTCCCCTCTTTGAGAAGCGCCACAAGTCCCGCGGTCTTCCCGGCGGAACTATGGTCGTGATAACTAAGAAGCGGCTTCACGATCCCGTAATGCTGAAGAAGCTTTTGTGTCTGACGCGTATCTTCACAAACAATAATATCCGCCTGCTTTAATACCTCAAGCGCCCGGAGCGTCACATCGCCTAGATTCCCAATGGGCGTTGGAATAATGGTCAACATAAGGGGCTGAGGCCCCTTATGAAAATTCCAAGCACCAAGAGGCAAGATCCAAGAAAATTCCAATGCCAAAAATCCAAACATCCAAACAAAACTTGTTTTGAGCGTCCTTGGTTCTTGGAGTTTGGTTCTTGGGTTATTGTTCGGTTCTTGTGTCTTGGAATTTGGTTATTGTGAAAATCAGGGCTTTTTCCCATGATTTTCACCGGTTCCGCTCAAGCACATAATCCGCAAGCTGCTCGAGACTGGTCCTGAAAATAGATGGTGGAAAAACTTCAAGCTCGCGTTTCGCCATCGCCATAAATGTTTTAGCCTTGGCCAGCGCGTATTGCAAGGCCCCGCTTTTTTCGAGGGTCTCGCGAAGCATGGAAAAACGCCGGTTCTGACTCCGGGAATAAAGGATGCGAACCACTTTGTCCCTCTCCTGCGATGCAAGACAATGGATCACAGGCAGCGTGTAAACGCCTTCTTCCAGATCCGAACCGAGAGTTTTTCCAAATTCGCTTTCTTTGCCGGAAAAATCCAGGGCATCATCCGTGATCTGGAACGCCATTCCGAAAAATTTCCCGAACCTTTCGAGCGCTTCGGATTTTTCAGGTTCGATCCCCCAAATAAGCGCTCCGGTCTGAAGCGCGCACGCAAGAAGGGATGCCGTTTTTTTCCGGATGATCTCGAGATGAGCTTCTTCCGCCATGTTAATATTCTTCTTTTCGCTGATCTCCTGGACTTCTCCTTCACAGATCTCGCTGGCGGTTTTTAAGAAAAGCGGGATGATCTGATCGTTCCCATGGCGAAAGATCGTTACGATGGCACGATCATGAAAATAATCCCCCGCAAGAACCGCGGCTTGAGGACCTGATTTGATATGAAGAGCCGAAACACCCCGTCTTAACGGAGCGGAATCAATAATGTCATCATGGATGAGCGTTGCCGCATGAAAGATCTCGGTGGCCGCGGCAAGATAAAGCTCCGCGGTTTCATTACGCTCGGAAGGAATCCCGCATTCAGGTTGCAAAGACCTCGAAAGCCCTGCTCCCAAGAAGATCAGGGCCGGCCGCAAAAGCTTTCCGTTCTTTGAAAAAAAATGGTCGACCATCTCGCGCATCTTGGGAATAGGGGTATCCAGTGTCTCACGGATAAGCGAGGGAACCCGGCTGAGGCTGGCGCTCACCGGCGCATAGATTTTTTCAAGACTCAAGGTAGTCGTCATAAGAGAACGGTATTATACAACAATGGAACAGCAGAAAAAACAATAAGGCGTACGGGGTACGGAGTGCGGCGAAAACACATTATGGCTTGCGCCGTACGCCTTACGCTGTACGCGAGAGCGCTTCTGAAAGAAGCACGAATTGCTCGAGAGAAAGGGTTTCTCCGCGAACTTTGGGGGGAAAGCCGAGTTTTTCGAAAACATGCTCGAGATCTTCGCGCCCCTGTTTTGGCTTAAGGTTATGTAACAGTAACGATAAAAGGGTTTTTCTCCTCTGGCTGAATGCGACTCGGACGATCTCAAGAAGGAATTTCTTGTCGCCCGCCTCGTGATTTTCCTGAAAAACGTAGCGCACAACGCGCGAGGTGACTTCGGGCGGAGGAAGAAAACACTTGGGCGAAACATCAAAAAGGAACTCCGTTTTTCCGTAGAGACTGCTCGTAACGCTCAAGCGCCCGTAATCCTCATCGCCCGCTTGGGCGGTAAGACGCGCGGCGACTTCTTTTTGAAGCATCATCACAGCGCTTGAAAAAACTTTTGCGTGTTCGACTAAATGAAAAAGAATGGGCGTGCTGATGTAGTAAGGAAGATTGCCGATCACCTTCACTTTGGCGCCGGGACCGGACCACTCGCGGATCATTCTTGTGGGATCGCTTTTGAGGATATCGCCCTGGATCAGTTTGAAACGATCGGGATATTCCGGCGCAAGTTCCTGCGTCAGGATCTCGACGAATTTCTTGTCTGTTTCTACCGCAAGTAGCGGAAAGCCGCGCCTCAAAACCTCCTGCGTCACTGCCCCGAGTCCCGGCCCGATCTCAAAAACACGGTCGCCCGGCTGAAGGTCCAAAGCGTCGACGATCTTGCGGATCGTGTTCGGATCCATCAAAAGGTGCTGGCCCAAATGACCGCGGATCCGGAGACTGTATTTTTTGAGGAGTTCTATTTGGGTGAGCATTTCGCAAGAACGGCTTTTTGGGCAAGCTTGAGCGCCGCGATCATGGAAGAAGCATCGGCTTTCCCCTGGTAAGCGATATCAAAGGCCGTGCCGTGATCCGGGGAGGTGCGGGTATAGGGAAGCCCGAGCGTTACGTTCACGCCGTCATGAAACGCGACCAATTTGAACGGCGCGAGCGCCTGATCGTGGTACATCGCGATCACCGCGTCATATTTACCATGATAAGCCGCGTAGAAAAGAAGATCGGCAGAAAGCGGCCCCCTCGCGTCGATCCCCTTGCGGCACGCAGCGCGTACCGCCGGCACGATCACTTTTGCTTCTTCCTGTCCGAATTCTCCGCCGTGCGGGTTCAAGGCGCATACCGCGATCCTTGGTTTTTTGATCCCGAGCCCGCGCTTGAGCATTTCCTCGGTGAGAAGGATCTTTTCAAGGATGGATTTTGCGCTTAAGAGCCCGCTCACTTTTTTAAGCGATACATGGATGGTCGCGAGCGTCACATTCAGGCGAGGGCTCACGAACATCATGGCAAATCGCCGGGTTCTGGATTTCTGCGCGAGAAATTCCGTGTGCCCGATGAATTTTTTATCCACAAGCCGGATCGCGGCTTTGTTGACAGGCGCCGTCACGATCGCGTCCACGACTCCCCGTCTGGCCAATTCCGCCGCTTTTTCGATCGCTGAGAGCGCGAGCCGCCCGTTCTCGCGGCACAGCTTTCCGATCTTGATGGCCTCGCCGTTCGAAAGTTTTTGTGAGATATCCAGAAAATAGATGTTCCCGGCGCGAAGCGATTCTCGAGAAACGGACTGAACGGTTTTAAAAGGAAGCCAGAGGCCCGTTTTTTGACAGAGCGTTTTAAACGGGGCCCGCGACCCTATTAAAAGATAGGCTGAACGGCTGGAAGGTTTTTCTTTTTGAAGGGCTTTGACGAGGATCTCGGGACCGATACCGCCCGGATCGCCCATGGTGAGGGCAATGACGCTTGGGCCTTGCTTACATTTTTTCATCGTCTGACATCCTCGTGGAGAAAATACCGCCTCTGAAAAAGTAAGGCGTACGGTGTACGGCGAAAAGGATTTTGCGTAACGCCGTACGCCTCCCGCCGCACTCAAGAACGCCGCAAGGCGTTCTTATTTTATGGAAATGTAAGCTGCCTTTTTAACCTCTTCCATCCAGTCGCGGAACCTCGCATTGCTTTTTTCCTGGAAGAGATATCCCCCGATCTGGTCTTTCACTTCATCGAAGGTCCGGACTTTCTCAGGTTCTTTGGCCTCGATACGGAAGATGTGATATCCCAGAGGCGTCTCCACGATCCCTGTCAACTGTCCTACCGGAGTTTTGAAGATCACCTCGTCCACGGATTCGATCATGGCGCCACGCTCGATCCACTCCCCGAGGCCTTCCTGCTTGGCATGGCTGTCTTCGGAAAACTCTTTGACGATCTGATCAAAGTTCCGGCTGATCCGGATCTTTTGCGCCAAAAGCTCGGTCCGCTGTTTTGCCTTTTCATCCGTCAGACCCTTCGCGCGCGCTTCTTCGCTTTTCTTGATCGTAAGGGACCTCACCCGGACCCGCTCTTTGCTCTTGAACTGGTCGGGGTTATTCTTGAAGAAATTCTCCACCTCGGTCGGAGACACGATCACCTTGGAACGGATCTCGCGGTCCTGAAGCTGACGAACCATCGCCTGCTTCTTGAGCCGCTCGCGCAGAGCTTTCATCGTAAGACCTTCGCGCTCAAGCAACGCGTCCAGCTCCTCGGGTTTTTCCATCTTGGCCTTGAATCCCTGGAACTCTTTATCCACTTCCTCATCCTTGACCTCGATCCCTTGGGCGACCGCTTCCTGGTACACAAGCTTGTCTTCGATCATCTGACTCAGGATCTTTTGGCGGACCTCGTTGATCGCTTTCACCAGCTCTTGGCCGCTATATTCCTTGTTGTATTGCTCATAAACCGGCCGGAGAAAGGTGTCGAGCTCAGCCTGGGTGATCACTTCATCATTGACCACGGCCACCACACGATCGAGGAGCTCCTCTTCCGCAGCGTGGACAAGAGGAATGAGTAGCGAAAGAGCCAAAAAAAGGAGGAAGATAAGCTTTTTCATAGGGGCGCATTATACAACAAAGCGACGCCACAAGACACAAGGGCACAATGCCACAACAGAGGTATCATGTGGCATGTGCCGTGCAGCGTGTGGCTAATGTTTGTTCTTCCACGGCTTTCTTAAGCATCCGGCAATAGAGATCAAAACCCACGGCCTGGATGAAACCGCTTTGCTCGTGGCCCAGAAGATTCCCGGCGCCGCGGATCTCAAGGTCCTCCATCGCGATCTTGAAGCCTGACCCGAGCTGCGTGAATTTCTCGATGGCGTGGAGCCGCTTTTGCGCGTCTTGGGTCATCACCCAGTCCTTCGGGATCAGAAAATACGCGTACGCCTGCCGTTTTTCCTTGAAACGTCCCACGCGCCCCCGCAGCTGATAAAGGTCCGCGAGCCCGAAACAATCGGCCCGGTCCACGACGAGCGTGTTCACGTTCGGAATGTCGATCCCGGACTCCACAATACAGGTCGAGATCAGGCAATCGATCTCGCCTTTCAGGAATTCTTTCATTACGATCTCAAGGCTCTCGACCGGCATCTGTCCGTGCATGACGCCGAAACGCACCTTGGGCAAAATTTTCCGGAGCCGTTCATGGACCCGTTCGATCGACTGCACGCGATTGTGCACGAAATAGACCTGGCCTTTGCGCGCTAGTTCCCGTTCGATCGCTTGCTGGATGATATTCTCGTGATATTCCATGACAAAGGTCTCGATCGGCATCCGGCTCTTGGGCGGCGTATCGATCACGGACATGTCGCGCACACCGAGGAGTGCCATGTGGAGCGTCCGCGGGATCGGCGTCGCCGTAAGCGTCAGGACATCCACCTGCGTTCGCACCTGCTTGAGCTTTTCTTTGTGCCGCACGCCGAAGCGCTGTTCCTCATCGATAATGACAAGCCCGAGGTCCTTGAACCGGATATCCTTGGAAAGCAGGCGGTGGGTCCCGATCACCACGTCAGTGGCCCCTTCCCCCAGGGATCGCGCGATCATCTTTTGTTCCTTCGGAGATTGAAATCTTGAGAGAAGCTCAACGGTCACGGGGAAATTTTTCGCGCGTTCTTTTAATAAAATATAATGTTGCTCCGCCAGGATCGTGGTGGGCACGAGGAACGCAACCTGCTTCCCTCCCATCACCGCCTTAAAGGCGGCGCGCATCGCGACCTCGGTTTTTCCATAGCCCACGTCCCCGCAAAGCAGGCGGTCCATCGGCCCCGTGGATTCCATGTCGCGTTTTACTTCTTCGATCGCCCGTTTTTGGCCGGGCGTTTCCTCAAACGGAAATTCTTTTTCGAAATCCTTTTGCCACGGTGTGTCTTTCGGGAAAGCCAGCCCCTGCAGGAGACTCCGTTTGGCCTGGATCTCGAGAAGATCTCCCGCGACTTTATGGAGCGCCGTCCGCGTCCGGTGTTTGATCTTCTCCCATTCCTGGGTATTGAGTTTGGTGAGCCGTGGTGAGCCTGTCGAACCACCGATGTAACGCTCCACAGGCTCTTCGAGGGAAAGATAAAGGATCTCGCGATTGGCATATTCGATCGCCATGCAGCGAGTTCGCACCTTCTGCATCTGGATAACTTTGGTGCCGAGAAAACGGCCGATGCCGTATTTGAGATGAACGATCAGATCACCGCGTTCGAGGTCCTTGGTGCCGGCCACGGGTTCAAACGTTTCAAGCCGCTCTTCCATGCGCCGGAGTCTTTTCCGGAACATGTCGGAGACCTGGATCAGAAAGACTTCTTCAAAGGTGGCCGTGCTCTCGCCTGAAGCGATGGAGAAATCACGGATCTGGACGGGCATATCGCCCTGGAACTGAACACGGACTGGGAGCCGGTAGGTCACGGGATAAATGTCTACCACCCCGCCCCGCGCAGCGAATTCCCCGGGCAGCGCGACATATTCCTTCTTTTGGTAGTGAAGCCCCGTGAGAAGCTCTTCGAGCTGCTCGATCCCGATCTCGGCATTGATCCTAAGCCGTCTGATTTCCATAGTCCCAATACCTTTCAATTTTTACGCAGTAGAAATTGGGGCTATCCCAACTGCCGTCTATATAAAAATATCTTAAGTTGGGATAGGAAGGGTATTTTAGCACAAAGCGGGTCTGGTCATTTTTGAAGAAATTGGGTCTGGAAAACGCGGGAACTACTTAAAAATAGAGGAAATACGCTGGACGGCGGTTTCGATGTCTTTTTCGGAGGTGGCGTAGCTCATGCGGATGTGATGCGGACTGCCAAAGGGCTCGCAGGGAATGACCGCGACGTGGACTTCCTCGAGGAGTTTCTTCGCGACCTCAAGACCGCTCAGACCTGTTCCTTGAATATCTGTGAAAAGATAGAAAGCGCCGTTTGATTTGAACGGCTTGAAGGATTTCACGGCCTTGAGCTTTTCGATGAAAAGATCGCGGCGTTTCTGGAACACCTCGCACATCTTTTGGGCTTCCGCATCCCCTTGATCCAGCGCCACCACGCCGCCGGGCTGCGTAAAAGAAACCGGGTTCGATGTCGAATGGCTCTGGATGCTTTCGACAGCCTTGGCCAGGGTCTTTTCCGGAAACGCGGCATAACCCAAACGCCAGCCGGTCATTGCGTAGGCCTTGCTGTGTCCGTTCACGATCACGGTCCGTTTAGCGATCTCAGGATCCAGCGACGCGATCGAAACATGCTTCTTCCCGTCAAACACGAGTTTTTCATAGATCTCATCACTGAGCACGATCACTTTGGGGAATTTCTTCAAGACCGCGCAAAGCGCCAGGAGCTCTTCTTTGGAATAAATAGCGCCCGTCGGGTTCGACGGTGAATTGATAATGAGGATCTTGGAACGCAGCGTGAGCGCTTTTTCGAGCACCTCGGGCGTGACCTTGAAATTTGTTTTCTCGGTCGATGGAAGAAAAACATTCGTGCCGCCGAGCACGGTCACCATTTCGGGATAGCTCAACCAGTAAGGCACGGGAATCAGCACTTCATCGCCCGGGTTCAGAAGCGCGAAAAGCACATTAAAAATCACGTGCTTGGCGCCGCAACCCACCACAATCTGCTCGGGGGTGTACTCAAGACCTTGATCGCGTTTCAGCTTGCGGCAAATGGCCTGGCGGAGTTCCACGGTTCCGGGGACGGGCGTGTACTTGGTATTCCCTTTTTTGAGGGATTCGATCGTGGCGTCTTTGATAAAGGCAGGCGTATCAAAATCCGGCTCACCGGCGGAAAGAGAGATCACGTCGATCCCCTGCGCCTTCATGGCCTTCGCCTTGGCAGCGATCTCAAGTGTGACGGAAGGCTTGACCGCAAGAACTCTCGTGGAAAGTTCCATATTCACCCCGCTAGAGATTAATTCTCGTCACCTTTGAGGAATTTTCTGAGCTTACCCAGGAACCCGCCCTTTTTTTCCGCGTCTTTTTTCTCGGTCGACTTCGGCGCTTCGGACTCTTTTTTCGTGTCCGCAGCTTTGGGCGATTCCTTCACCGCTGTTTTTTCAACGGCCTTATCGGTCGGCTTCGCGGCTTTTTTCTTCTTGGATTTTTTGGCAGGGGCCTCGAATACCGCGGTCCATTCCAAAAGAGCCATTTGCGCGCCGTCTCCGGCGCGATAACCAAGACGAAGCACGCGGGTATATCCGCCTTCACGCCCCTTAAAAAGCGGAGCGATCTGGGTGATCAGAATACGCGCGATCTCCGGATCCCGGACCTTGGTGATCAAAAGCCGGCGGGCGTGAAGTCCGTCACGCTTCGCGATCGTGATCATCTTATCCGCGAACGCGCTGGTCTCTTTGGCTTTAGCATGCGTTGTCTCGATGCGTTTTTTCAAGACAAGTGCCCGCACAAGATTCCGGAGCTTCGCCGTGCGGTGAGCTGTAACGACCCCTAATGTCCTTCTACGGCGTTGATGGCGCATGTTAGATCCTTATTCTTCTGTCGGGGCGAGTGATGCGCCCTTGTTCGGCAAAGAATCCTCGATGTTCATTCCGAGATGAAGGTTCATCCCAACCAGGATGGCGTTGATCTCGTTCAAAGATTTCTTTCCGAAGTTTTTGTATTTGAGCATCTGCCCTTCCGACTTTTGGATGAGATCGCCGATCGTTTTGATGTTGGCGGCCTCTAGGCAGTTGGCGCTACGAACCGAAAGCTCCAATTCGCTGATGGGCTTATGGATCATATCCAAAAATTCCTTGTCCTCGACTTCTTCCTCTTCCTCTTCTTCCGGCAACTCGCCGTAGTTGACGAAGACATCGAGATGCCGTTGGAGAATGTTCGACGCATAAAGGAGCGCCTCTTCCGGCCCCATCGCGCCGTTCGTCCAGATCTCCAGCACCAGACGATCATAATCGGTGGCCTGGCCTACGCGAGTGTCTTCCACGTAGAAATTGACCTTGTTCACGGGCGAGAAACACGAATCGATCGTCACCACACCGATAGAGGCATCTTCCTGCTTGTTCTTTTCAGCAGAAACATACCCGCGGCCACGGCCCACTTCCATCTCCATCTTGAACGCATGGGATTTGCTCAAGGTGCAGAGCACGAGCTCCGGATTGACAATCTCGACCGTCTCATCCGCCTGGATATCCCCGGCCTTGACCGGCCCCTGCTTCTTGACGTCGATAAAGATTTTCTTCGGGCCCTTGCCATGATAACGAAGCACGAGCTTTTTAACGTTCATCACGATCTGAGCGCCGTCCTCGACCACGCCCTCGACCGCAGAGAATTCATGCAACATCCCGTCGATCTTGATACTGGTCACCGCAGCGCCATCGATCGAAGAGATCAGCACACGCCGGAGCGCGTTCCCGATCGTCGTTCCGTAACCCCGTTCGAACGGTTCGGCAATGAACTTGCCATAATTGGGCGTCAGCGACCCTTGTTCTGCTTCGAGGCGCTTCGGCATTTCAAATGTTTTCCAACGAATACCCATTGTATTTCCTCCTTATGCGAACCAAGATAAAAAACTCTTTTAAGAAATAACCCGTTCTTTACTTTGAATACAATTCCACGATGAGCGCTTCTTCCACCGGAAGCCCTGCATCCGCTTTGGTGGGAAGCCTCGTGATCGTTCCGATCAATTTCTCACGATCGAGCGCGAGCCATTCCGGAGCGTTCAGATCCTTCCACTTCTCCATGCTTGCCTGCAATCTCTTGATCTGCGGCTCCTTCTGCTTCACGCTGATCTTATCCCCCACTTTGCAGGTGTAGGACGGGATATCGACCTTCTTGCCGTTCACAGTGATATGGCCGTGTCCGACCATTTGACGCGCTTCACGGCGAGAACCGGAAAAGAGAAGCCGGAACACCACATTGTCCAGGCGCAGTTCATGAAGCTGGATCAACATTTCGCCCGTCACGCCCTTCTTCTGGACCGCGCGCGCGAAAAACACACGGAACTGACGCTCGGTCACTCCGTAGATCCTCTTCATCTTCTGTTTTTCACGGAGCTGCACGCCATAGTCGGAAATCTTCTGGCGCGAAAGACCGTGTTGGCCGGGCGGTTTTGACAAGCGTTTGTCATGTTTCTCATCGGTGGTACGGCGACCTTTGAGCCCGAGGTTCACGCCCTCGCGACGGTGCAACCGGATAACTGGACCGCGATATCTTCCCATAAATTAAACTCTCCTCTTCTTCGGCGGACGGCAGCCGTTGTGCGGCACCGGCGTAATATCATGGATCGCGCTGATCACAAGCCCCGCGGCCTGGAGCGCACGAATCGCGGATTCGCGGCCTGCGCCGGGACCTTTAATGTAAACTTCCACTTCCTTCATCCCGAATTCCATGGCTTTTTTAGCAGCCTTTTCAGAAGCCATCTGCGCCGCAAACGGCGTCGACTTCTTCGAGCCCTTGAAACCCGCCGAACCCGAAGATTCCCAGCAAACGCAGTTGCCTCCGGCATCCGTGATCGTGATGATCGTGTTATTGAAACTCGCCGCAATGTGCGCTACGCCGCGGACGATGTGTTTGATTTTCTTTTTTGCCATGATATTTTTACCTTTTCTTTGATGAGTACTCTGGAACTATTTTACTTAGGCGCAGGAGCCCCTTTAGCGAGTCCGCCCACGGTTTTGCGTTTGCCTTTACGGGTACGAGCATTGGTGTGCGTCCTCTGCCCGCGGCACGGAAGGCCTTTCAAATGCCTGGATCCGCGATAGCAGCGGATATCCATCAGACGCTTGATATTTATCTGGATTTCGCGGCGAAGATCCCCTTCCACTTTCGTGGTTTTCTGGATGATCGTCGTAAGCGCGGAAACCTCGCCCTCGGTCAGGTCCTTGGCGCGTTTCGCCGGATCCACCTTGGCTTCCAATAAAATCCTCTTGGATAGCGTTTTCCCGATCCCGTACAAATAGGTCAACGCCACATCTACTCTTTTTTCTCTCGGGATATCAATCCCAATGATACGCGGCATACTCTGGATCCTTTCTTAAAAAATCAATTAACCTTGTCGCTGCTTGTGCTTCGGATTGCTGCAGATCACATACACGTAGCCTTTGCGACGCACGATCTTGCAATTCTCACAGATTCTTCGTACCGAACTTCGAACTTTCATTTTTTCACCTTTCATGAGCGCACGACTTACGGAACGTAGTGAACGTAAGTCGCGATGCGAATTAAACCCCGCCTCTTGCTTTCGCAAGAAAGCGGCGGGGTAAATTCAGCTTTGAAACTTAACTTCGCTCACGCTCTTTAAGTTTCAACTTCATTTATTTAACTCGAAAAGTAATTCTTCCCCGCGTCAGATCGTACGGAGAAAGTTCCATCTTCACCTTGTCTCCCGGAAGAATGCGGATGTAATGCATCCTCATTTTCCCGGAGATATGCGCCAACACCTTATGCCCGTTCTCAAGCTCGACGCGAAACATCGCGTTGGGCAAAGGCTCGATCACGGTCCCTTCTACTTCGATCGCATCTTCTTTCGGCATCGTCTACCCTTGTCTTAAATTCTTTTCCTAATGGGTGACAAGGGTTGCCCCAATTTCAAAAATCTGAAATTGATAAGAATTGGGACTAGAGAACCTCGTCGCCTGTTAAATTTATGAATCCATTTTCTATAAAAACGATCGTATCTTCGTAATGACTGGCGTTTTTGTGATCCTTCGTGACCACCGTCCAGCCGTCCTCAAGCGTCTCTACCGCATAATGCCCTTCGGTGACCATCGGCTCGATCGCGATCACCAACCCCGGCTCGATCTTGGCTCCCCGCCCGGCTTTTCCGTAATTGGGAACCTGCGGATCCTCGTGAAGCTGCCGGCCGATCCCATGCCCCGCATAATCACGGACCAACTGGAACCCCCGTCCTTCCACGTACCGCTGAATCGCTTCTGAAATATCCCCGATCCGCCAACCCGCTCTGTAAGCCGCAAGCGCCGCGTCCAAAGAATCCTTGGCAGCGCTGATCAACGCCTGTTTTTTAGGATCGATCACACCCACCGGCCAGGTCCTCGCCGCATCGGCGTAAAACCCGTTCCATTTCACTCCGACATCGAAACTGACCAGATCGCCTTCTTTTAAGCGGCGTGCATCCGGGATCCCGTGCACCACGGCTTCATTAATAGAAATACAAGCCGTTTTCGGAAATCCGCGATACCCTTTGAAGGCCGGTATCCCGCCATGCTCCAGGATCACCTTTTCCGCCGCCAGGTCCAACGCTTCCGTCGTAACGCCTTGAACGATCAGGGGTTTTACGACCGAAAAAACCTTTTTCAGGATCTTTCCGGCTTCCCCGATCAGCTGAATTTCACGTTTTGATTTCAGCTCGATCATGCGCGTCTATCCTTGTCTTCGATTTCTTTTCCAAAATGGTGACAAGGATTGCCCCAATTCCAACTTCGTTGAAATTGATAAGAATTGGGACTAGCGAATCTTTTCAAAGAGCTTTTCCAAGACTTTCTGGACCGACGGGGCATCGCCCTCTGCCGGAACGTCATGCAACAGTCCCCGTTTACGATAGAACTCCACGAGCGGCTTCGTCGACTCGTGATAAACCTTCAGCCGGTTCAGGATCGTCTCCGGCTCATCATCCTTGCGGGTCGTCAATTTCTCCCCGTCCACGTCGCAGATCCCGTCTTTTTTCGGCGGCATATTGCGAACATGATAGATCTTTCCGCATTTTGGGCAACCTCTGCGGCCCGAAAGACGATCGACCAGCACTTTTTCCGACGCCATAAAATTAATGGCAGCCGTCAGCGCGATCTTTTCCTTGGCGAAAAACTTTTCCAACGCCTCGGACTGAACGATCGTCCGGGGATAACCGTCGAGAATAAAACCTTTGGAACTTTTCAAGGCCCGGATCGCGTCAAACATCATGTTGTTCACGAGCTCGTCAGAAACGAGTTCGCCGCGTTCCATGACAGCCTTGGCCTGCAACCCGAGCGGCGTCCCTTCTTTGACATTTTTCCTTAAAATGTCTCCTGCCGCTAACTGCAAAATACCGTATTTCTCACAAACAACCTTGGCGTGCGTTCCTTTTCCGGCTCCCGGAGGCCCCAAGAAGATCAGGTTCACAAATACTGTTCTCCATTAAATTTTACGGGGTAACAGTACTAGCACCGCTACCCATAAAATTGATTATTAAGCGGTGTTAGCGGCGCCCCTTCAAACGGCCCCGCTTGATAAAACCATCATAGTGCCGCATCACCAACTGAGACTCGACGGATTTCATCACATCCAGCACCACGCCGACAATGATGAGAAGCCCGGTGCCGCCAAAAAAGCTCGCGATCAAGAACGGGATATTCAACACATGCGGCGATGAAACGATCTTCGGAAAAAGCGCGATCAAAGCCAGGATCACGGCGCCCGCCGTCGCGATCCTTGTCATCAGATAATCCAGATATTCCGCCGTGTTCTTCCCAGGACGGATCCCCGGAACGAAACCTCCGTACTTCTGGAGATTGTCGCTTACTTCGATCGGATTGAACGTGATCGCCGTATAAAAAAACGTAAAAAACACAATGAGAAGCGCGTCCAGGGCCATATAGCCCCCGCTTCCGTAACTGATCGACTGCGCGATCCGGGTGAAAGCCCCGGCATTCGGGAAAAAACCCGCGATCGTCGCCGGGAACAAGATCACCGATTGCGCGAAAATGATCGGGATCACGCCCGCTTGATTCACCTTAAGCGGCAGGTAAGTGCTCTGTCCGCCATAAGTCCTGTGCCCGCGGATCTGTTTCGCATACTGGACCGGGATCTTTCGCTGTCCCTGAATGATCAGGATCAAAAAGATCACCGCGCCCACGAAAAGCCCGCACATGATCACAAATTTCCACCACGCCAACTGCTGACGCGAGGGATCCAAAGGCGAAAGCAAAACCCAAGTCTGACGCAACGCTTCCGGCAAAGAATCGATGATGCCGGCCGTGATGATGATCGACATACCGTTACCGATGCCGAAGGAATCGATCTGCTCGCCCAACCACATAATAAACGCCGTTCCCGTGGTCATGGAGAGCATACACATCAGGCGAAAACCCCAACCCGGATCCGGCACGATCACCGACCCGCCGAACGCCGCAGGATTTTCAAGCCAAAGAGCGATAAAAAATGTCTGCAAAACGCTTAGGACGATCGTCCCGTAACGCGTGTACTGAATGATCTTCTTGCGGCCTTCCTCGCCTTCCTTCGCGAGCTTTTCCAGAGCCGGGATCACGACCGTCAAAAGCTGTAAAATGATCGATGCCGAAATGTAAGGCATGATCCCCAGCGCGAAGATCGTCGCCTTCTGAAGCGCGCCCCCGGTGAACATCCCCATAAAACCTAGGAGTGTTCCCCCGGACATATGCTGTTGAAAAAAACGGGCTAGGGCAACGCCGTCGATCCCCGGGGTCGGCACATAGGTCCCGATCCGGTAGACGGCGATAATGCCGAGCGTAAAAAGGATCTTTTTACGCAGGTCCGGGATCTTTAGGATATTTCCGAACGCTTGTAGCACCAGAACTCCGTTCTTTTTTATTTCGCGAGCAGGATGGCTTGACCGCCCTTGGACTCGATCTTTGTCTTCGCGGAACCGCTGAAAAGATGAGCTTTGACAATCACAGACTTTTTGAGCTCTCCGGAGCCCAGGACCTTCAATCCATCATGAAGCTCCTTAATGACGTTTTTAGCAAGCAACAATTCCGGAGTGATCTCTTTGTCCTCAAGCTTGGCAAGCGTCTGAAGATTCACGATCGCATAGACCTTCTTGAACGCCTTGCGGTTAAAGCCCCGCTTCGGAAGACGGCGATAAAGAGGATTCTGACCGCCTTCGAATCCTGGGTTTAGGGCAAACCCTGAACGAGCGCGTTGCCCTTTGTGCCCTTTGGTCGAAGTTTTTCCGTGACCGGAACCGATCCCGCAGCCTAAACGTTTCGGACGCTTCTTATAAGGAGTTTTGTGTCTCATGACCCTTTTTCGCTTTCTACGTCATAACGAATTTTGCGGTCCACAAGCGCGGTCAGTCCATTGATCGCAGCCTTCAGGACGTTGATAGAATTATCACTGCCGAGACTTTTGGTTAAAATGTCCTTGATCCCACAAGCTTCACACGCCGCTCGCACCGACCCGCCGGCAATGATCCCGGTACCGGGAGATGCAGGTTTCAAAAGAACTTTCGCCGCGCCGTAACGACCGATCACCTCATGAGGGATCGTCGTTCCCTTCAAGGTGATCTTGATAATGTTCTTGCGAGCCGCGACAAGCGCCTTCCGGATCGCGTCGGCGACTTCATTCGCCTTTCCCTGTGCGTATCCGAGTTGAGCCGTGCCGCTCCCCACCACTACTAAGGCGCTGAATGAAAAACGTTTTCCGCCTTTAACAACCTTGGCGCAACGATTCACCTGAATGACCTTCTCATAATTTGTCGAACCGTCGGCCGACATGGAGGGCGTTCGGGAAGACCGTGACGAGGACTGAGGAGCCCTCGGGCCCGATCTTTGCTGCGTTTTCGGCGCTACGGCTGTTTTTTCCATGCTTCTGGGATTTCCTTTCGGTTTACCTCGTTTTACGAGGTGATCCCCGTTCTACGGGGCAAGCTCTTTAAAATTGAATGCCGTTCTTACGGATCGCTTCGGCCAAAGCCTTCACACGGCCATGATAGAGATAACCGCCGCGATCAAACGATATTTTCTGCACGCCTTTTTTCTTAAGCTGCTCCGCGAAAAGCTGCCCCAGCTGCTCGGAAACGTGGATCTTTCCTTTTTTGGAAGCGGCTTTTGCAACTTTCTCATCCAAAGAAGAGAGTGACGCCAGCGTTTTTTGAGAAACGTCATCAATCGCCTGGACGAAAATATTTTTCAGGGAACGGTGCACGACCACCCGCGGCCTTTCAGCCGACCCGATGATTTTTTTGCGGACCCGGCGATGCCTTTGGATCCTTCCCCATTCTTTTGCTTGAACCATAAATTCTAAACTCCTCTGTAAGGATTAACTGACCGTTTTACCCTGTTTGCGGCGCACATGCTCGCCAAGGTAACGGATACCCTTCCCCTTGTACGGTTCGGGCTTCATAAAACTACGGATCTCGGCGGCTGTCTGCCCCACGCGCTGTTTGTCCGCCCCGACAATAACAATGGAGGTCGGTTTCGGGCATTTGATCTCAACATCTTTGCCGAACGGATAATCGATCGGATGCGTGAAACCGAGCAAGAGCGTCAGCATATGGTCCTTCACAGAGGCCTTCATACCGACGCCCACGATCTCAAGTTCTTTGGAATAGCCTTCGGTCACGCCGATCACCATGTTCTGGATCAGGCTGCGCGTCAAGCCATGAAGCGCGCGATCCGTACGGATATCCGTAGGACGCGTGACCTTCACTTCGGTTCCCTCGACCTTGACCGTGATGCGAGGATGAACGCTCAAGGTCAGCTCCCCCTTCGGTCCCTGGACCTTCAGGGTTGTGCCTTGAACCGCAACTTTTACTTTTTCAGGAATCGTAACTGGTTTTCTTCCGATACGTGACATAAATCCTTTTTATGATTCGCTTAATGGCTCTTTACCAAACTGTGCAAAGAATTTCACCGCCGGCTTTGGCCTCACGGGCCTGCCGTCCGGTCAAAACGCCCTTGGGTGTCGAAAGGATCGCGACCCCGAATCCTCCGAGCACTTTCGGGATCTCCTGATAACCGACATAGCGACGCAACCCCGGCGTGGAGATCCGCTTCAGTCCCTGAATGGCCGACTTCTTGCCTCCGGGAAGATATTTCAGATGGATCCGTACAAAATTCTTGTTTCCATCATTGAAGGGTTTCACGTTCTCGATAAAACCTTCGCTTTTCAAAAGCTCTGCGATCCGCACCGTAAGCACAGATGCCGGGGCGGTCAACTTTTCCTTATGCGCCTTCGAGGCGTTCCGGATCGACGTTAAAAAATCTCCGATAAAATCATAGCGTGACATGAAAACCTTTCCTCTCTGTTTACCCCGTTAGAGATAGGAAGCGCTTTCTTCAGCGGCGCTTCCGTCTAACTCTTTTACAATTTTTATTAGATCCAAACTTTCCATTTAAAAAACAAGACGTTACCACCCCGGTCTCTAACGGGGCTTACCAGCTGGATTTAACCACGCCCGGCAGCATGCCCGTGTTGGCCAATTCCCGGAAACAAATACGGCAGATGGAGAATTTCCGGATATAGCCGCGCGGACGTCCGCACCGTTGGCAACGGTTGTATTTTCTGACCTTGAACTTCGGTTCTAATCTCTGCTTAACGATCAAACAAGTCTTTGCCATTTGAAATCCTTATTTCCTGAAAGGAAAGCCCAAAAGTTCAAGGAGCCGCTTTCCTTCTTTGCTGTTCTCGGCCGTGGTCACAAACGTGATGTCCATGCCCTGGGTCTTCTTCATCTTGTCGAATTCAACTTCCGCGAAGATCGTCTGCTCGGTAAGCCCGATCGTGAAATTCCCGCGCTGGTCGAAGCTCTTGTCCAGAAACCCGCGAAAGTCACGGATACGCGGCATGGCAAAGTTGAAAAGACGGTCCATGAATTCGTACATGCGATTTCTGCGAAGCGTTACTTTCAGCCCGATCGGCGAACCTTCACGGAGCTTGAAAGCTGAAATGGATTTTTTGGCCCGCGTCACGATCGGCTTTTGCCCGACAATGCGTCCGAGCTCGATCCCAAGCTGGTCCAGGATCTTGATATCCTCCTGGCCTTCTTTCACGCCCATATTGACCACGATCTTCACCATCCGGGGCGCCTGCATAGGATTCTTATATCCGAACTCTTTCTGCATTTCCGGCACAACTTCCGTGCGGTATTTCGCAAGCAATCTTGGAAGTACGGTCACTTTTTGATTCATGATATTTATAAAACCTCACCTGACGCTTTAACAATACGGTGCTTGGTTCCGTCCGCGAGGACGGAATAGCCGACGCGGGAAGGCTTGCCGCTGCGCGGGCAAACGAGCTTGACGTTAGAAATATGGAGCTTCCCTTCCATCTTCGTGATCCCGCCTTTGGGATTTTCCTGGCTCTTGCGCAGATAAACTGTCTGGTAATTGATCTTCTCGATCAAAAGCCTCGACTCTTTCGGAAAGGTCCGCATCACGCGGCCTTTTTTCCCGCTATCCTTGCCCTTGGTCACGATCACTTCATCACCTTTACGGATCTTCATAACTTAAACGACCTCCGGCGCGAGCGAAATGATCTTGGAAAAATCACAATCACGGAGCTCACGGGCTACGGGGCCAAAAATGCGGGTCCCGCGCGGGTTCTTCTGGTTATCGATCAGGACAATGGCATTCGATGAAAATTTTACAGAAGAGCCATCCTTGCGACGGATCGGAGATTTTGTCCTCACGACCACCGCCCGCACGACCTCTCCTTTTTTGACCGCTCCGGCCGGAAGAGCTTCCTTCACGGACGCCGTGATGATATCGCCCACTTCGGCAGAACGCTTGCTATGACGGCCGATCACGCCGATCATGGCTGCTTTTTTGGCGCCGCTGTTATCGGCGATCTCGAGAACGCTTCGCATTTGGATCATGACGGTAACACCTTCACAAGACGCCAGCGTTTGGTTTTGGAAAGCGGCCGCGTCTCGACGATCTGGACGTGATTGCCTTCCTTCGCTTCATTTTTTTCATCATGTGCGAAATATTTAACATGCCGTTTGATGATCTTTTTAAACTTGGAATGCTTCAACAGGCGGGTCACGAGCACGGTGATGGTCTTGTTCATTTTCGAACTGACGACCACACCCTCACGCACTCGCTTATTTTGAGTTTCAGGTCCGTTCTCGGTCATGACTTTTTCTCGCCTTTCTTCTTTTCGGTGATCACGGTCTTGACGCGCGCGATGTCCCGCTTAGCTTCCTTCAACGCGGAGTGGCGCTCGAGCTTTCCGGTCTTGTGCTGGAACCGGAGCTGCATCAAGCCTTTCTTCAGAACGTTGATCTTCTCGTTGAGTTCCTCGACGCTGAGCTCTTTTAATTCTGCAACTTTTAACATATTAAACCGCAACCTCGCGTTTCACGAATTTGGTACGGAACGGGATCTTAAAAGCGCAAAGTCTCATGGCCGACTTGGCCATTTCTTCCGGCACCCCGCCCATTTCAAAAAGGATCCTGCCGGGCTTGATGACCGCAACATAATGAGACGGAGCCGCCTTCCCCTTTCCCATGCGGGTTTCGGCCGGCTTCTTGGAAACGGATTTGTCCGGGAAAACACGCAACCAGATCTTGCCGCCGCGTTTGACGTGACGCGTCAGCGCCACGCGGGCCGCTTCGATCTGAACGCCGGTCAGCCAATGACAATCAAGAGCCTTGAGACCGTATTCCCCGAACGCCAAGCTGCTGCCGCGAGTCGAAACACCCCGCATCCAACCGCGCTGCTGCTTGCGAAATTTAACCCTGCTAGGCTGAAGGGGCATCGTTCTTATTCTCCTGGGTCCCGCTGTTCTGGGGCGTTTCCGAAACAGGTTGAGCCGTTTCTGCAACTTCTGTTTTTGAGATCTCTTCTTCCGCGACCTTAAATTTTTTCTCGAGCTCGAGCTTCTGGGCTTCTTGCTCTTTTTTCACAAGGACATCCCCCTTGTAGATCCACGTCTTGCAACCGATGGTCCCATAGGTGGTGAAGGCCTCTGCAAAACCGTAATCGATGTCTGCGCGGAACGTGCTGAGCGGAACTTTCCCCTCATGATATTTTTCTTCGCGAGCGATCTCCGCGCCGCCGAGACGGCCCTTGCACTGCACTTTGATCCCCAGCGCGCCTTTTTGCATCGCAAGCTGGATCGATTTCTTCATCGCGCGACGGAACCCGATGCGCTTTTCAAGCTGCAACACAATATTCTCGGCCACAAGCTGCGCATCGATCTGAGGCATCTTTACTTCCTTGATGTCCAGAAACACTTCGTTTTTCGTCAAGGCCGCAAGATCTTCCTTGATCTTATCGATCTCTTGACCGCGCCGTCCGATGATCACGCCCGGCTTGGCTGCGAAAATACGGATGCGGACCCGGTTCGACGCACGGTCGATCTCGATCGAAGAAATACCGGCGATCGCCAGTTTTTTCTTCAGATACGCACGGATCTTGAGATCTTCCATGAGAATAGTCCCGGCATCGCGCTTGGCGAACCAACGCGCTTTCCAGGTCTTGATGTACCCGAGTCTTAAACCGTAAGGATGAACTTTCTGACCCAAAATAACCCCCTTATACCTTCGCTTTATCAGGCCGCCGCAGCGGTCTTTTTCTTATTCTTCGCTTTTGCGTCTTCCGGCGCTCTTCCGCCCCAAATCTTGAACCCTTCGCGAACTTCCACCGTCAAGTGGGTGGTCCGTTTTAAAATTTTATCCGCGCGGCCCATGGAACGGGTCAAAAAGCGCTTGAACACCGGCCCGCCATCGGCGCGCACATCAGAAACATAAAGACGATTTTCATCCAGTCCAAGATTCTTGGCATTCGCGATCGCGCTCTTCAAGGTCTTGACCGCCAGTTTCGCGCCCTTCTTTTTGAGAAGCATCAGAATCCCGACCGCTTCCTGAACCGGTTGCCTGCGGATCGTATCGATCACAAGACGCATCTTTCGCGGGGCGATCCTTAAATGTTTCGTGAGCGCTCTCACCACGCGCGGGGACGGCGCCGCTTCTACTTTTGATTTTTTTTCTTCTTTAGCCATGTTGTTCTTTCAGATCAGGTCGTTGAGCCTGCGGCAAGGGCTTTCGCCTTATCGCCTGAAGCGCTGTGTTTTCTGAATGTTCGTGTCGGAGAAAATTCCCCGACCTTGTGTCCGACCATATTTTCGGTCACGAACACATTGATGAATGTCTTGCCGTTATGGACCGAAAGCGTCACCCCGATAAACTCCGGCGTGATGGTCGAACGCCGCGACCAGGTTTTGATGGGACGGCGATCTTTTTTTTGATTCGCGACCTGGACCTTGCCTAAAAGCCTGTCGTCAACATAGACGCCTTTTTTTGCGGAACGGCTCATTTTCTACGATCCTTCACAATGTACTTGTTCGATGCTTTATACCTCTTACGCGTCTTATAGCCCTTGGATTTGACTCCAGTCGGACTTTGCGGATGGTTGCCGCCCTTCGACTTACCTTCACCGCCGCCGAGCGGATGGTCGACAGGGTTACGCGCCACACCGCGCGAAACAGGACGCCTTCCGAGCCAACGGGCGCGACCGGCTTTCCCGAGAACAATATTCTCATGATCGATATTGGAGCATTGCCCGATCGTCGCGTACGACTTTGCCGGAACAAGCCTTACTTCCCCGGAAGGAAGTTTAATATGTGCCATATCATTTTCTTTGGCAAGGATCTGCGCCACCACACCGCCGGCGCGCGCGAGTTTGCCACCTAGCCCGGGACGTAATTCAATGTTGTGGATCATCGAACCTTCCGGAATCTTTTCAAGCGGCAAATGATTCCCCACCCGGACTTCCACATCCGGACCGCTCACCACTTTTTCGCCGACCTTCAAACCGTCGGGACAAAGAATGTAACTCTTGAGCCCATCTGTGTATTGCACAAGCGCGATACGAGCGCTACGGTTCGGATCATATTCTACAGTCAAGACCGTCGCTTCAATCCCGATGCGGTTCCGTCGGAAATCGATCAAACGGATGCGGCGCTTATGACCGCCCCCGATACGGCGCGAAGTGATGTGGCCATGGTTGTTCCGGCCGCCCGAGCCTTTTTTGATATAGGTCAAAGGCTTATAGGGATGATCCGTAGTGATCTCGACAAAGTCGGAAACGTTCCCGTATCGCCGCGTCGGTGTTGTTGGTTTGAATTTAATGAGTCCCATAGATCCTTTTCTTTTACTTCGTCAGGTCGATCTTTTCGCCCTTTTTCAGGGTCACGATGGCTTTCTTCCAAGCCGCCGTTTGCCCCGGAACGTGACGCACACGACGCCATTTCCCGGAGACATTCATCGTATTCACGCTTTCCACATGCACGTCAAAGATCTTTTCGACGGCCGCTTTCACTTCTTTTTTGTTCGCTTGCGGGTGCACGCGAAAACCGTACTGACTCGCAGCTTCAGCCGCCGCGGAGAGCTTCTCGGTGATGAGCGGCTCGATCACGATGTCATAAAGATTAAGCTTCACTGGACTTCTCCTTCGCGGTGACGGCTAAACGCGTTTCGATCAGCTCGATTGCGGCCTCATCAATGACAATCCTGGGACGCTGCATGACATCAAAAGCCGTGAATTCCGCCGCTGTTTTGATCTCGATCCTCTCGCGCATATTGCGGCTCGCGCGTTTGAGATTCGGTGTCGCTTCCTTCACCACATAGAGCGTGCGTTTATTCAGGACCGGCAATGCTTTTGCGATCGCTGCGAATTCCTTGGTCTTCGGCGTTTCGAGTTTAAGCGCCTCAAGAAGTATCAAGCTCTTCTCCCCCGCGCGCTTGCTCAGCATAACCCTCAAGGCCAGATTGCGGATCGCCTTGGACAAATTGACCGTATAATCCCTCTGATGCGGGCCAAACACCGTACCGCCGCCGACCCAGATCGGGGAACGGCTCGAACCTGCGCGCGCTCTTCCGGTCCCTTTTTGCTTCCAGGGCTTTTTACCACCGCCGCGCACTTCGCCGCGCGTCTTGGTATCGACGGTCCCTTTGCGAAGATTGCCGGAATAGGCATTCCGCACGAGCTCCAAAAGACGGTCATTCGCCCGGACCGCATAGATCTCGGGATTCAGCACCACCTCTTGTTTCTTCTTTCCCTCTTTTGAGTAAAGAAGCACCTTCATCTTTCACACCTTTCTAATGAATGCATGACTTAAGGAACTACCTGAGGATTTTCAGCTTTGGAAGTTTCCGAGGAAGTTTCCTTCGGGGACTCCTGCTTACTACTTCTCACTTTCCAAGTACCTTTCCTGCCGCGCTTTAGCGCGCTACGAATGATCAAATAACCGCCTTCCGCCCCCGGCACGCTGCCGTTCAGAGCAAGAAGATTGTTCTCGGCATCCACTTTCATGACCTTAAGATTATGAATACAGATCTGCTCATCGCCCATATGGCCGGGAAGCCCTTTGCCCTTACGAACCTTTTTGCGGCAGCCCACGCCTCCGGCCTGGGAACCAATGGAACCCGGCACACGACCGAACATGGAACCGTGGCTTGAGCTCGCGCCACCCTTATAATTAAGTTTTTTTACGACGCCCTGGAAACCTTTTCCGATCGAGACGCCTTCGATATCCACATACTCCCCCACTTCAAAATTCTCTGCGTGAAGCTCGCTGCCCACAGTTAAATTAGCGATGTCTTCGGTGCGGATCTCACGAATAAATCTCACCGGAGGAACATTCGCCTTGCGAAGCATGCCCGCCTTCGCTTTATTCAGACGCTTCGTGCTCATCGCATCGAATCCAAGCTGGACGCCCAGGTATCCGTTCTTCTCTTTGGTGCGAAGCGCCGTCACAAAACACGGCCCCACTTCAAGCACCGTCACGGGGATCTGCTGCCCTTCCCCGTCGAAGATCTGGGACATTCCGATTTTTTTTCCTAAAAGACCGATCATAAGATTCTCTTTTAAAGTTTAATCTCCACATCCACGCCAGCCGGGAGGTCGAGTTTCATCAACGCGTCCACGGTGCGGGAAGTGGGATCTTCCAGTTCAATAAGCCGTTTATGAGTGCGGATCTCGAATTGATCACGCGCTTTTTTATCAATGTGCGGTCCGCGAAGCACGGTCGTTTTCCAGATATGCGTCGGAAGCGGGATCGGACCGATCACTTTGGCGCCGGTCTTTTTCGCAGTCCCCACGATCTCCTGAACCGACTGGTCCAGCACACGGTGGTCATACGCTTTCAACTTGATACGGATCTTTTCTTTTATTTGGGCCATTTTTTATCCTGCGATGATCTTTTCTGCGACCATTTTTGGAACTTCTTGATAAGTATGCGGCTCCATGGTGTAAGTCGCTCGTCCCTGCGACAAGGAACGGACCGAAGTCGCATAACCGAACATCTCGGACAAGGGAACATGCCCTTGAATAATCTTAAGATGGCCGCGATTTGTAAGCTCCTGGATGACGCAGCGGCGGGAGTTCAAATCGCCGATCACATCTCCCATGTACTCCTCGGGGACCAATACCTCGACAAACATAATGGGTTCCAAAAGAACCGGTTTCGCTCTTTTGAAAGCTTCCTTAAAGGCGAAAATGCCGGCCATTTTAAACGCAATTTCCGAAGAGTCAACATCATGATAACTACCGTCATAAACGATGGCCCGGACGTCGGTGACAGGATAACCGGCCAAAACGCCGTTGTCACAAGCGTCTTCCACTCCAGCTTCAACGGCGGGAATGTATTCACGGGGAATGGAGCCGCCCTTTACTTCGTCCACAAATTCGTTGCCGGTGCCGCGCGCAAGAGGTTCGATTTTAATATAGCAATGTCCATACTGTCCGCGACCGCCGGTTTGCTTGATGAATTTTCCTTCGGCTTCCGCTGGCGCCTGGATCGTTTCCTTGTAGGCCACCTGAGGTTTCCCAACATTGACCTGAACGGCATATTCCCGTTTCATGATATCGACTTTGATATCCAGGTGAAGCTCCCCCATGCCACCAATCAGGGTCTGAACCGTCTCCTGGTCCGTTTTCACGCGAAAGGTCGGATCTTCGTTCACAAGCTTACCGAGCGCATCCGACATTTTGTCGCGATCCGCCTTGGTCTTCGGCTCGATGGCCATCCAGATCACGGGTTCCGGAACAAACATCGTCTCGAGAAGGATCGGATCATTTTCAACGCAAAGAGAATCGCCCGTTTTTACTTCCTTAAGACCCACAGCCGCCACGATATTGCCGGCACCCGCCTCATCAATCTCTTCACGCTTGTTGGCATGCATAAGAAGCAGGCGGCCAATGCGCTCGGTCTTTCCGGTGCGCACATTATAAATATAAGAGCTTGAAGAAAGGGTCCCGGAATAAATACGGATGAAAGTTAAAGACCCCACGAATTTATCGCTCGCGATCTTGAACGCGTAGCAGGACAAAGGGGCTTTATCGTCCGCAATGCGATGAATCTCGTTTTCCGTCCCGGGCTCGGTGCCCTTCACTGGAGGAATATCGAGCGGCGAAGGCAAATAATCCACCACCGCGTCCAAAAGCTGCTGCACGCCCTTATTCTTGAGCGCAGAGCCCACAATGACCGGCGCCATCTTAAGGCTGATCGTTCCCTTGCGGATCGCAGACTTGATCTCAGCGATCGTAGGCTTGTGCCCTTCAATAAATTTGTGCATCAAAGCGTCATCATACTCAGAAATTTTTTCGACCATGAAATCGTGCGCCTTTTTAGCCTGCTCCGCATACTCGGCCGGAATCTCCTGAATGTCGAATTTCGCGCCAAGACTTTCGTCATTAAAAACGTAGGCTTTCATTTCGACCAGATCGATGATGCCGCGATGCTTTTCCTCAAGACCCAGCGGGATCTGAATCGGAACCGCGTTCGCGCCAAGCTGATCGCGCATCTGCTGAACATTCGTTTCAAACGCAGCTCCCGTACGGTCCATCTTATTGATGAAAGCAATGCGCGGCACATGATAACGGTCCGCCTGACGCCATACGGTCTCCGATTGAGGCTCCACGCCTTCCACAGCACCGAAAACCGCCACGCAGCCGTCCAGCACTCGCAACGATCTTTCGACCTCGATTGTAAAATCCACGTGTCCCGGGGTATCGATCAGATTGATGCGGCAATCTTTCCAGAAGCAGGTCGTGGCCGCTGAAGTGATCGTGATCCCACGCTCTTGTTCCTGCTCCATCCAATCCATCACCGCCGTTCCTTCGTGCACTTCCCCGATCTTATAGGTACGGCCTGTATAGAAGAGGATACGCTCGGAGGTCGTGGTCTTCCCCGCGTCAATATGGGCTGCAATGCCTATATTGCGGATCCGGTCTATCGGAAAATGAATTTTTTTGTCGTCTGCCATAATTTTAGTTTTGAGTCCTGAGTTGGGAGCTATGAGTTCGTTTTACTCCGAACTCCAAACTCCTGACTCCATCCTGCTTGTTTACCAGCGATAATGGGCAAAAGCTCTGTTCGCTTCGGCCATTTTATGCATGTCTTCCCGCTTCTTAATAGAAGGGCCCGTCTTGTTGAAACCGTCGATGATCTCCTGCGCCAATTTTTCGTGCATAGGCTTCCCCTTGCGATCACGGGAATAGCTACGGATCCAACGAAGGGCTAGGGAGTAACCACGATCTTCGGAAACGCTGACCGGCACCTGATACGTCGCCCCGCCTACGCGCCGGGACTTTGTCTCCAGGAGAGGGCGCACATTATCTAACGCCGCCCTGAAAACTTCAAGAGGTTCTTTTGATGTTTTTTCCTTCACAATATCCAAGGCATCATAGACGATTCTCTCGGCCGTGGACTTCTTGCCGCATTCCATCACGATATTGATGAACTTGGCGATCAACAAATCCCCGTAGCGCGGGTCCGGATCGATCTTGCGTTTTGGTGCGCGTCTTCTTCTCATGATTTCTTAGCATCCTTTTTCGGGGTTTTTGCGCCATATTTCGAACGCGATTTCGTGCGGTCTGCAACGCCTGCAGCGTCCAGTTTTCCGCGAACAATATGATAACGAACACCGGGAAGGTCCTTCACGCGGCCGCCGCGCACGAGCACGATCGAATGCTCCTGCAGGTTGTGCCCGACGCCCGGAATATAAGCCGTCACTTCCTGTCCATTCGTCAGACGCACACGAGCGATCTTACGAAGAGCGGAGTTCGGTTTTTTGGGGGTTTGGGTCCTGACGATCAAGCACACGCCTTTGCGAAACGGTGAGTTTTGCAAAGCCGGGGACTTGGATTTTCCCTTAAACTTGTTTCTTCCAAAACGGATCAATTGATTGATGGTCGGCGCCATTAAGAATTCTCCTTGGATGCGCTGGCCTCTTCGGCAGCTTTTTCTTTTTTCCCGGCGTCAGGGTCCGGCAAAACATCGGTCAGATCTTTTTCGAGCTCAATGTTATGGTGAATCTTGAAACCCGTCCCGGCGGGGATTAGATGACCCATAATGACGTTTTCTTTGAGCCCTTGCAGGTAGTCCCGTTTGCCGGCCGAAGCCGCTTCGGTAAGCACGCGCGTCGTTTCCTGGAAACTCGCAGCCGAAATAAAACTGTCGGTCGTGAGCGACGCTTTCGTGATCCCGAGAAGGATCGAGGTGCCCTTAGACGGCTCCTTGCCTTTTTTGATCATTTTGGCGTTTTCTTCCGCAAACTTGAGTTTCTCCACATGAGAACCGACGAGGAATTCCGTATCCCCTGAATCTTCAATGCGGACCTTGCGGAGCATTTGGCGAACGATGCATTCCACGTGCTTGTCGTTAAGCCTCACACCCTGAAGACGATAAACTTCCTGAACTTCTTCCACGAGGTATTGCTGCAAGCTTCTCTCTCCCGAAACACGAAGAATGTCTTGCAACACGACCGGACCGTCCACGAGTTGTTGGCCGGCGAGGACGCGGTCCCCTTTGTAGACGTTGAGATGCTTACCGTGCGGGATCAAATATTCTTTAGCCATCCCGGTCGAGCTCTTCACGATGATCTGGCGCTGACCCTTGACGATCGCGCCGATTTCCACCACGCCGTCAATTTCCGAGATCACGGCAGGATTTTTCGGTTTGCGAGCCTCAAAAAGTTCGGCCACACGCGGCAGACCGCCGGTGATGTCACGGGTTTTGGCGACCTTACGCGGCGTCTTCGCAAGCAACGTACCGCCGGTGATCGATTGACCGTCCTTCACCACGATATGGGCGCCGGTCGGGATCGGATAGAACGCGAGAATTTCTTCTTTGGCCCCGACTAAAAGCAGCTGCGGATGCATATCTTCTTTATGTTCGATAATGACGCGCTCGGTCATCCCGGTGGTCGCGTCAAGCTCTTCGTTCATCGTAAGGCCAGCCTTGATATCTTCAAAACGGACTTTACCGGAAACCTCGGTCAAGATCGGAACCGTATACGGGTCCCATTTCACGAAGATCTCGCCTTTTTTGACCTTTTCGCCATCCTTGAAATGAATGAAAGCGCCGGTCGGGATCGTGTAGCGTTCCAACTCACGGCCCGTCGAATCGTGGAGCGAGAGCTGACCGTTCCGATTAAGCACCACGGTCTCATTCGTCTTGGTGACGACCGTCTTCAAATTGTGGGACTGGAGCACGCCCTCATTACGAGCGCGATAATAGGATTGTTCGACAACGCGGGATGCCGTTCCACCGATGTGGAACGTACGCATGGTCAGCTGGGTACCCGGCTCGCCGATGGACTGCGCGGCGATAATACCAACCGCGGTCCCCTGCTCCACAAGACGACGCGTGGCAAGGTCGCGACCATAGCATTTTGCGCAGATACCTTTTTGGGATTCGCAGCAAAGAACAGACCTGGCGCGAATCTTTTCGATCCCCGCTTCTTCGATTTTTTTAACGGTCGCTTCATCGATGAGATCGCCGGACTTCACGATCACCTGGTCGGTGATGACGTCCACGACGTTGTCCAAGGCCACACGACCCAGGATCCTGTCAGAAAGAGAAACGATCACTTCTTCACCCTCGTACACCGGCTCCATGACGATCCCGTTCAAGGTGCCGCAATCGTCGATATTAATGATCACATCCTGCGCCACGTCCACCAACCGGCGGGTCAAGTACCCGGAATCGGCGGTCTTCAGAGCGGTATCCGCCAAACCTTTGCGGGCGCCGTGCGTCGAGATGAAATATTCGAGAACGGTCAAACCTTCGCGGAAATTTGCAGTAATCGGACTTTCGATGATCTCGCCGGAAGGCTTGGCCATCAAACCGCGCATACCGGCCAACTGACGGATCTGCTGCTTGGAACCACGGGCGCCGGAATCGGCCATCATGAAAATAGGATTAAAGGCATCGAGCGCTTCGAACATGACGTCCGACACGCGGTCGGTCGTGTGCGTCCAGATATCGATCACCTTGTTATAACGTTCACCATCCGTAATGACGCCCTGCTTGTACTGGCTTTCGATCGCCTTCACTTCTTTGCGGGCTTCATTCAGGATACCTTCTTTAGCGTCCGGAATCTGAATATCATCGATCCCGATCGAAAGACCGGCCTTGGTCGCCTCAGCAAAACCGAGGGCTTTCAATCTGTCGAGCAGCTTCACGACCTCTTCATGGCCAAACGTGTTGTAACATTCGGCGATGATCTTGGAAAGCTTGCCTTTGTTCACAATGTCATTGACGTGGCGGAACCCCTCGGGCAACACCTCGTTGAAAATAATGCGGCCCATCGTCGTTTCGACGATCTCGCCATTCTCTAGGCGGAGTTTGCATTTCGCGTGTTTATGGATCTGCCCGTCCTGATAGGCCAGGATCGCTTCGCGCTCATCGCTGAACGCCAGCCCCTCGCCCAACACCTTGTCACGGACCTTGGTGAGATAATAGATCCCGAGCACGATATCCTGCGTCGGAGTCATGATCGGCTGCCCGCTGGCGGGTGAGAAAATATTATTGGCGGAAAGCATAAGGATGCGCGCTTCCATGACGGCTTCCATAGAAAGGGGCACGTGAACGGCCATTTGGTCACCGTCAAAGTCGGCGTTAAAAGCCGTACAAACGAGCGGATGAATACGAATGGCATTCCCTTCGATCAGCATCGGCTCGAAAGCCTGGATGCCGAGACGATGGAGCGTCGGCGCGCGGTTGAGCATCACCGGATGCTCCTTGATCACTTCTTCCAAAATATCCCAAACTTCAGGCTTCACGCGCTCAACCATTTTCTTGGCCGAACGGATCGTATGCACATGGCCGCGTTCTTTGAGCTTGCGGATGATAAAAGGTTCGAAAAGTTCGAGCGCCATTTTCTTCGGCAGCCCGCACTGGTGGAGCTTGAGCTCCGGCCCGATCACGATAACGGAACGGCCGGAATAGTCCACGCGTTTTCCGAGAAGGTTCTGACGGAAACGGCCTTGCTTGCCCTTGAGCATGTCGCTTAAGGACTTGAGAGGACGGTTGCCGGCGCCAAGCACCGGACGACCATGGCGGCCGTTATCAAACAGAGCGTCCACCGCTTCCTGGAGCATGCGCTTTTCGTTGCGGATAATGACATCCGGCGCCTTGAGCTCGAGGAGTTTCCGCAAACGGTTGTTGCGGTTAATGACGCGGCGATAAAGATCGTTCAAGTCGCTGGTCGCGAAACGTCCGCCATCCAACGCCACAAGCGGGCGAAGATCAGGCGGAATGACAGGAACCACCTTCATGATCATCCATTCCGGGTGGTTGCCGGATTTATAGAAGGCTTCGACGATCTTGAGAATCTTGACGGCGCGAGCGCGAGCCTGCTTCGACTTGGCGGCTTTGAGCTGGCGATGATATTTCGCTGTGAGTTTATCAAGCTCAAGTTCCGCCAAAAGAGTTTGAACGGCTTCAGCGCCCATCTGGGCCACGAAGTTCTCGGGGCCGTATTGTTCCTGGGCCTTCAGATATTCGTCTTCCGTCAAAAGCTGACGGGGCTTCAGCGGGGTCTGCTTCGGATCGAGGACAATGTATTCTTCATAATAGAGAACTTTTTCAAGGGCGCGAACGCTCAGATCGAGAAGGTTCCCGATGCGTGAGGGCATGGTCTTGAAAAACCAGATATGGGAAACCGGCGTCACAAGATCGATATGCCCCATCCGCTCGCGGCGAACACGAGCTTGAGTCACTTCCACGCCGCAACGGTCGCAAACGATCCCTTTATGCTTGATGCGTTTGTACTTGCCGCAAGCGCATTCGTAATCTTTCGTGGGACCAAAAATACGCTCGCAGAAAAGCCCGTCTTTTTCCGGCTTCAAGGTGCGGTAGTTGATCGTCTCGGGTTTTTTGACCTCGCCCTTCGACCATTTACGAATGGACTCGGGGGACGCGATGCGGATCGAAACAGAATCAAAAGTATTCACGCTGTAGTTCATACTTTGAGTTTCTCCCTGGCTTCTTCCTGTTT